>Ga0209902_100158_pt1 | contig 116193 bp, 111 predicted proteins | sample FECB27metaG_FD_188304 | JGI IMG/M metagenome (GOLD analysis project Ga0209902, IMG submission 188304) | Cyanobacterial communities from the Joint Genome Institute, California, USA - FECB-27 (SPAdes) (version 2) | ecosystem: Environmental > Aquatic > Thermal springs > Hot (42-90C) > Microbial... | reverse complement strand
CTAGGCGATCTCAAGCTGGTTCCGGGCATGCCTGTGGAGGGACTGGTCCAGACCGGCTACCGCACCGTGTTCTCCTACCTGACAAAGCCTGTCGCCGACAACATGGCCAAGGCTTTCCGCGAGGAGTGAACCCTACAAGGACCGAGGCGCCGCAGCCCTGGTCCTTGTTGTCTCAGCTTAGCGTCGCGACGCTCATATCCCCCTGTTCGGACAAACGAGGACCAAACTGGGAGGTGCTGATGGTTGGACGGCCGGTGATGAGTTCTGCGCAACGGCTTCCGAGCATCATTGCGGGCGCATTCGTGTTGCCCGCATTGATGTTTGGCATGGCCGAGAGATCGCAAACCCTCAGATTTTCGATGCCGCGAACCCGCAGCGTGGAGTCGAGAACGGCCATTTCATCGCTAGCCTTCCCCATCCGGCAGGTTCCGCTCGGGTGGTAATTCGTTTTCACGAAGCGGCGGCAATGCTTCATGATGGCTTCGTCACTGAGATCGCCAGGATCGGGGATTGATACACGCTCGATCCGCTCCGTGAGAGGCGTGGTCTGGAAGGCCCGGAGGAAGAACCGTTGCCCATCGATCATCGCCCGAGCGTCATCAGGATGGCTCAGCAGATTGGGTGAGACGAGGGGCATGTCGTCCGGATTAGCCGATTTCAAACGAACATAGCCACGGGACTTCGGCTTAACCACCACTGTCGTGATCGTCAGCCCATAGGTGTCCTCGACAAGGTTGAGCGTGTCCCGGTCCAAATAGACGATGGGCACGCAGAAGGCTTGGATTGTCGGCTCGGCCTCAGGGTCCGTCGGGTTGACGAAGGCGCCGGCTTCCACGCCGGCTGAGAGGATCGGGCCGGAGCCGAACAGCCGGAAATGGATGCCGTTGAGAAGCATCCGCCAGCCGACACCCTGCTTGTAATAGCCGTAAGGCCCATTCGCCTTCGCGATCATCGGTACCTCCGGATGATCGATGAGATTCTCGCCAACACCGGGCAAGTCTGCCACGCAGTCAATACCGTGCTCCCGCAACTGGTCGGCCGGACCGATGCCTGACAGCATGAGAAGCTGTGGAGTGACGAGGGCGCCGGACGCTACAATGACCTCACCGTCCGCATAGACCTGATGGTCTACGCCCTTAGCATCGCGATAGGTGACGCCAATGGCTCGTCCATTCTCGATCTCGATCTTTCGTACCCGTGATTGCAGTCGGATGACGAGGTTGGGATTATCCGCAAGAGGAGCCAGGAAAGCGTAAGCTGCGCTGCTGCGCCGGCCACGCCGGTTCATAAACTGGTAAAAGCCGACGCCGCGTTGCTTTGGACCATTGAAGTCGGGGTTGAAGGGCTCGCCCAGAGCCTGGACGGCCTGCACGAACCAACGTGACATGTCGTTGATGTGGCCGGGATCCGACACAAGCAAAGGCCCATCGGCGCCATGCAGGTCGTTGTAGAACCGGTTGTTGCCTTCCATCGTGCGGAAGTGAGGCAGAACGTCGGCCCAGCTCCAGCCGGGATAATCATTCTCGCCATGCAGAGTCTCGTGCCATTCATCATAGTCGGATGGCCGCCCGCGCATATAGACCTGCGCGTTGACCGAAGAGCCTCCACCGAGAACATTCGCCTGCGGGATGTCATGCACGCGCCCGTCCAGATGCTCCTGCGGCACCGTGTGGTGGTAGCGCATGTACTTGCTGCCGTTGATCATCTTGAAGATGCCCGGCGGCATATCCAGGAGCGGATGACGATGGGAGTAACCGCCTTCGAGCAGCAGAACGCGTCTGCCTTCGTTAACGAGGCGCGCGGCCGCTACGGAGCCGGAGGACCCACCGCCTACCACGATGTAGTCGAAACGCTCTTTCATCCCTGCATCCTGCTTCAAATATGCCGGAGGAACTCCGTTGCCTCAGGCTTTGATCTTATCGAGGCCGCTCCAATCAAAAGCGATGCCGTGGCCGGGGCGATCCGGTGCCAGTGCGAAACCATCCTGGATCTTCAAGGGTTCGGCGATGTAGCGCTCGAGTCCGAAGCCATGGGCTTCAAGGTAAGAGCGATTAGGGCAGGCGGCCAGGAGGTGCACGGTCACGTCATGGGCACCGTGGCTTGTAACCGGCAGGTTGAAGGCCTCGGCCAGATGGGCAATCTTCATGAACGGGGTGACGCCGCCGCAATTGGTGACGTCCGGCTCAGGGTAAGTGACCGCGCAACCGGCCACGTAGAGCTTGAATTCCCAGAGCGTGCGCAGGTTCTCGCCGGCAGCGATCGGCAGCCCGCCCTCGCGCACGATGCGGGCATGGCCTGCGGGATCATCGGGAATGGTCGGTTCTTCGAGCCAGGTGAGGTCAAAGGGCTGGAGCGCGCGCGCCGCACGGATGGCGCCGTCAACGCTCCACTTCATGTTTGCGTCCACCATGAGGGGGAAGCCGGCGCCGAGATGCTCGCGCATGGCCTTTACACGCTCGACGTCCTCGAACAGGTTGGCACGACCAACCTTCATCTTGATGGCTCGGAAACCTTTTCCGAGGTTGTCGTCCGTCTGGCGAAGGAGCTTGTCGAGGGGCAGGTCGAGATCGATGCCGCCCGCATAGCAGGGCACCTTGGGATCGAAGCCGCCAAGGGCCTTCCAGAGCGGGAGGTTGGAGCGCTTGGCCTTGAGATCCCACAGGGCCATATCGAAGGCTGAGAGCGCCAGGACGGTCGGACCGCCGCGGCCGCCGTAATGGAGCGCCCACCAGGCCTTGTGCCAGAGACGCTCGATCTCGTCGGCTTCTTCGCCATCCATGATCTCGGGCAACTCGCGGGCGAGGATCATGTCGATGGCGGCACCATTGCGCCCGACCGTGAAGGTATAGCCGACGCCCTCGGCACCATCGGAGTCACGGATGCGCACCGTATTGAGCTCGAACGCACGCATCTCGCCATGCATGGAGTCGGTGAGAACGGTCGGTAGCGGGATGCGGTAGAAGCCGGGTTCGATAGAGGTGATCCGGGGCATGGGTGTCCTTCGCTCTCATGATGTTCGATATGCAGCCAGCGCTCAGGCCGCCTCTTCGGCGCGCATGCTCAACCGCGCCTGGATGGCAACGACAAGCAGCAGGAACGCGCCGCGGATGACCGACTGCCAGTAGGCGGAAAGGCTGATCCAGCCGAGGCCGTTCTCGAAATTTAGAATGTTGAAGATTAGGCCGAGGAGGAGCACGCCTGCCAGCGTCGAGCCGACGGAGCCGACACCGCCGGTCAGCAGCGTGCCGCCGACGACCACAGCCGCGATGGCGAAGAGTTCCCATCCAACGCCTTCGATCGGTTGGCCCGCGCCGAACTGCGCCGCAAGGATCACGCCTGCGAGGCCCGCTAGGGCGCCGCTCGCCAGATACACAAGCGCTTTCACCTGCCGGGCCGGAAGCCCCATCAAGCGAGCCGCATCCTCGTTGCCGCCGATTGCGAGCACGGTACGGCCGAATGAGGTGTAGTTCAGAATGATTGAGCCGAGCAGATAGGCGATGAGCGCGATCCAAGCTGGAATGGGGAAGCCCAAGAAGTCACCTTGGCCGAGTTCCACAAAGCCGGTCTCATAAGACACGGAAACCGATTGATTGCCGGCCAGCAATAATGCGCAGCCGCTTGCCGCCAGCATGGTTGCGAGCGTGGCGATGAAGGGAAGGATGTTGAGCCTCGTGATGATGAAGGCATTGCAGGCGCCGACTGCCAGCCCGGCTGCCAGGCCACCGAGAAGCCCTGGCATCACGCCGTAGGAAGAGAGCAGGGCAGCCACGACACTGCCGAGTGCTGCCGTCGACCCCACCGACAGATCGATGCCGCCGGTGATGATGACGAAGCACATCCCGAGCGCCACCAGGGCGAACATGCTGTTGTAGCGCAGGACCGAGAGCACGTTGAACGCGCCGAGAAAGTTCTCGTAGCGCAGCCAGCCGAATAGGATCAGAGCCATAAGGGCGAGGAGCACCCCGTAGCGTCCGATCCCTTGGAAGAGCTTGAGTGGAAATGTGCCCATCGGCGACCTCAGCGATGGCTCTGCCGCTGCAACCATACGGCCAGCACAATGATAGCGGCTTTCGCCACAAGTGCGGCCGCGTCGGGAACGCCGTTCGCCAAGAGCGTATACCGGACGAGCTGAATGATCAGTGCGCCGACCAGGGTGCCGATAACTGTGGCCCGGCCGCCGGTGAGGAGCGTACCGCCCACTGCTACCGCCGCGATGGCATCGAGTTCCATGCCGAGACCGACGAGATTGGCATCTGCGGCTGAGTTGCGGGCGATAACAATCAGACCCGCAATGCCGGAGAGAAGACCGCTAATCAGGTAGACCCGCTGCTTCACGGACGTCACGGGAATGCCAGACAATCGGGCAGCCTTCTCATTGCCGCCAATGGCCAGGATCTGCCGGCCGAATACGGTGCGCCTGAGCATCCAGGCTGCTGCTGCCACGATGATGATCATCAGGATGGCTTGAAACGGGATGCCGAAGACGCGCCCGAGGCCAATGAACTGGAAGCTCGGCAGGTTGAACACCTGCAGATTGCCATTGGTAAAAACTTGGGCGATGCCGCGCCCGGCGATGAAGAGCACGAGGGTGGCGATGATCGGCTGGATGCGCAGGCGCGTCACCAGCCAGCCATTGAACCACCCGAGTGCCGCCGCAGCCAGGACCGGGACGACGAAGGCCAGCGCGATGCCGACCGCCGGGTGGGGCAGGGGGAAGAGCTTGCCGAGAAAGATCAGCGGCGCCAACGCGCCAGCAATGGCCATAAGAGCGCCGACGGAGAGATCGATACCACCCGTGGCAATGACAAGGGTCATCCCGACGCCGACGATCACGATCGCACACACCTGGGTGAGGTTGACGTTGAGCGTCTGCCATGTGGCAAAGTTCGGCGTGATGGCGAGGTTGACCAAAATCAGGAGCGCCAGGGCAATCCAGGCACCATAGCGCGTCAAGATGGTCCTGAGATCGAAGCGAGGTGCTCCATGCGCCGGAGGCAGGGTGGTAGCCGTGTCAGCCATGAACACCTCCCTGGGTGCTCTCATGCCCATGAGCCATGGCGGCCATGACACTCTGCTCGTTCACGGCCTCGCCCTTCAGCTCGGCTGCGGTGCGGCCGTCGCGAAGGACAAAGATGCGGCTGGCCGCCTCCACAACTTCCTCCAGCTCCGAGGAAATCATCAGGACGCCGAGGCCCTGTCCTGCCAGCTCCCGGATCAGACTCAGGATCTCAGCCTTGGCGCCAACATCGATGCCTCTGGTCGGTTCGTCCAGAATGAGGAGCTTGGGATTCATGCAGAGCCAGCGAGCCAGCAGCACCTTCTGCTGGTTGCCGCCGGAAAGTTCTCTGATGCGCTGTTCCGGGCCGGCGCAGCGGACACCAAGGCGTTTGATGAAACGGTCGACGATCTCCCGGCTGCGAGCCTCATCCACGATGCCACGTCGCGCGAGCTGCGGCATAAGCGCAAGTGTCAGGTTCTCGCGCACGGACATGTCGGGGATGATGCCTTCGAGCTTTCGATCCTCAGAGCAAAAGCCCATGCCGGCCCGGATAGCATCCGAAGGTGCCGCGATGGCATTCCCGCGCCCTGCGAAGCCAATCGTGCCTGCATCCGGCTTGTCGGCTCCGAACACGGCCCGTACGGACTCCGTTCGGCCGGCGCCAAGAAGGCCGGCAAGACCGACGATTTCCCCAGGCCTTACATCGAAGCTGACATCGCTGACTTTGCGGCCGACAGCGAGGTTCCGGACCCTCAGCACGGGTTCACGGGTCTCGCCTGCATCGGGCATGTCATGGCCTTCGTGCAGCACCTGCGACAGCTCACGCCCGAGCATGGACGTGACGAGATCGAGCCGGGAGAGTTCGGTTATCGGGGCGACCTGCACCGTGCGGCCATCGCGCATGATGGTGACCCGGTCACAGACGGCATAGAGCTCGTCGAGCTTATGGCTTACAAAGATAACCGAAACGCCAGTCTCCTTGAGCTGACGGATCACTCCGAACAGCACCTCAACCTCGCGCTCATCCAGAGAGGATGTCGGCTCGTCCATGATGACAAGCTTGGCCTCAAAACCGATGGCGCGGGCGATGGCGACCATCTGCTGCACGGCGGTTGGATAAGCCATAAGCGGGCGGCGTACGTCGATGTCGATCTTGAAACGGGCGAGGAGGGTGCGCGCTTCCTCGTGCATGGCGGACCAGTTGAGAAGACCGAAACGGCGCTTCTCCCGGCCAAGGCAGATGTTTTCCGTCACGGAACGGTAGGGTACGAGGTTGATCTCCTGGTAGATCGTGCTGATGCCGGAGCGCTGCGCATCCTGCGGAGATGAGAACTCCGCCGGCTTTCCGTCGAATAGGATCTCGCCGGCATCCTTCCGGTAATAACCGGTCAGGATCTTGATCATCGTGGACTTACCGGCGCCGTTCTGGCCAATCAATGCATGAACCTCGCCTCGCTCCACCACGAGCTCGGCCGAGCGCAGGGCCGGTATGCCGGCGAAACGCTTGTCGATGCCATGCATGGAAAGAAGCGGCGCCATGGAAGCTCCGTTCATGGGTTCAGCCAGATAAGAAAGGCGCTGTCCGGTTTAAACGGACAGCGCCTTTGCAGATCAGTAAGCGTCCGCGATGAGCTGGGTCGCGTTCGACTTGTCGAAGAACCGGTCGGTGTTCACCACCCACGGCTCGATCTGCTCGCCCTTGGCGTAGCGGGCAAGGGTCTCGAAGGCCTTGGGTCCGAACTTCGGATTGCACTCCACGGTGGCGAGCATCTTGCCGTCGATAATGGCCTGCAGCGCATCGCGGGTGCCATCGATCGAGACGACGATCACGTCCTTTCCGGGCTTCTTGCCAGCCGCTTCAAGGGCTGCAATCGCACCGATGGCCATTTCGTCGTTGTGGGCGTAGATGGCCGTTGCATCGGGGTGAGCCTGCAGCAGCGTCTCGGCCACTTGACGGCCCTTGTCGCGGGCGAAGTCGCCGGACTGCGATGCGACCACTTTCATGCCTGAATGGGCCTTAATGTAGTCTTCGAAACCCTTGCGGCGATCATTGGCCGGCGAGGAGCCCGTGGTGCCTTCAAGCTGGATGATCTTGGCATTGCCGTTCATGGCCTTGGTCAGCGCCTCAGCTGCGCGCTTGCCTTCATCCACGAAGTCCGAGCCGATGAAGGTCACGTAGTCGCGGCCCGCTTTTGCGAGGCTCTGGTCCACGTTGCGGTCGAGCAGAACGACCGGAATGCCGGCGCGCTTGGCCGCCATAACGGCCGGGATCAGGGGCTTCTCCTCTCGGGGAGCCAAGAAGATCAGATCGACCCCTTGAGCGATCATCGAGTTGACGTCTGCCACCTGCTTGGCCGCGGAGCCGGCTGCATCCGTGTAGACAAGCTGGTGTCCGAGCTTGGCGGCTTCGGCCTTCATGCTCTCCGTCTGCGCGATGCGCCACGGGTTGTTTGACTCGGTCTGCGCGAAGCCAACCTTGTACTTCTCTTTCTGCTTCAGCTTGGGCAATTCCTGCGCGGACACGCCGCCAAGTCCCAAACCGATGGCAGCAACACCGGTCGCGAGCGTAAGGAAAGTCCTTCTCAGCATCATCTTCCTCCATCAAGTTTTTTAATGCCCCTTTTCGGGGTTCTTAAGCTTTTGCCCCAGCCCTTTATGGCTGCGGGTCGTCACCAACGGACGTAAGTCGTCTGCTTCCGCAGATATCCGTCGAAACCGTATTTGCCGTCTTCGCCGCCGAGGCCCGAGTGCTTCCAGCCGCTATGGAAGCCCTGAACAAGCTCGCCGCAGGGACGGTTGACATAGAGTTCGCCGAAGGCGAGCTCCCGCGAGAGGCGCATCACCCGACGCAGATCGTTCGTGTAGACATAGGCTGACAGGCCATAGCTGCTGTCATTGGCGAAACTGAGCGCCTGTTCGAAACTGTCGACCGTCATGACCGGCGCCACCGGACCGAAGATTTCCCGCTGCATGACCGAGGCCTTGTTGGTATCGACCCGCAGCACTGTGGGCTCGAACCAGTGACCGCGGGAAAAGTCTCCCTCCGTCAGACGGCGTCCGCCTGCGAGGACCTCGGCGCCAGCCGCGATGGCATCGTTCACGATCTCCTCGACCTTGTCGACCTCGGGGCGGTTCACCTTCGGCCCCATATCGGGGTTGGTCATGGGATCGGCGAGCCGCATCTGCTTCACGCGGGTCACGAATTTGTCGAGGAAAGGCTCTGCAACATCGCGGTGCAGGTACATGCGTTCGTTGCACGTGCAGATCTGCCCACAATTGGTGAAGCGGGAGACGATTGCAGCCTCTACGGCTGCTTCGATATCGGCATCATCGAGCACGATGAAAGGCGCCTTGCCGCCGAGTTCAAGGCGCACGACCTTCAGCTCATGTGCGCCGGCCGCATAGATCTCCCGTCCAGCGCGGACGCTCCCCGTCATGGTGATCATGGCGCTGATCGGCGAGCGCACCAGCGCATCACCCACCGTGCGTCCATCACCGGTCACCACGTTCAGCACGCCCTTCGGGATTCCGACTTCATGGGCGAGGCGGGCGATCTCGAGCGCGGAGAGGGGCGTGGACTCGTGTCCCTTCACCACCATGGTGTTTCCGGCCACGAGGGCAGGGCCGATCTTTCGTGCCGCCAAGGCTGCCGGGTAGTTCCAGGCTGTCAAGCCGACCACCACCCCAAAGGGCACACGCCGGATCCAGACTTCCTCGTTCTGGAAGTCGGACGGCAGAATATCGCCCTCAATACGGCGGGCACTTTCAGCCGCAAAGGTCAGGAAGGTAATGACGGCATCGATCTCGCCTTCGGCCTGGTTCAGGGGCTTGCCCTGCTCAAGCACCACGATGCGGGCAAGGTGTGCCTTGTCGCGTTTCACCGCTGCCGCAAGATCGGACACGTAGCCGGCACGAACGATGGGCGGAAGGGCAGCCCACGCCGGCTGTGCGCGGCGTGCGGCCTCCAAGGCATCCACCGCGTCCTCGGCAGTTCCGGCCGGGACGGAGGCAAAGACAACTTCGTTGGCAGGATTCTCGACCTCAGATCGTCCTGTCGACCGACCTTCGGTCCAGGCTCCATCGATAAACATCTGATATTGGGTCACAGCCTCGTGGCGGCTAGCCTGAACCGAATTGGTCATAGCCGACCCTCGCCAAATCCCCTCATGGGGAGCTGCGGGTTAGAGTTCGACAGCGGGGTGCCTTGCAATGGCGTCACCAGTCTCTCTCCCTGTTTGCTCAAGCGGAGCAATGTCAAACCAAACGTCAGTTTCTGATCTATTTGGTTCGACCGAAATCAGGATGGTCAGACAGTCGTGAGCTGTCAAGGCCCATCATTTCTCGTTATTCAGCTTCGATGCTGCGTATTTGCTAGTCGATTCAGGCAGATGTTGGGCGCCTCGGTCGCAGGTCAATGGATTTTGGTCAGACCATATGCTACTCTCACTTGCCTGCATATCAGCTTTGGCTGGCGTTGAAGTCGCGCCACGAGCTGAATGACGAGCGCGAGGGGAGCATGGACCAGAGCGAAAAGCTGTATGGCCGCGCGGCGATGGGGGCAGGAGCGCGGCGGTCGGATGCAGTGGCAGCCGAACTGGTGCGGATGATCGAAACGGGCGGTTTGCAAGAGGGGGAGCGCCTTCCGGCCGAACGCGACCTGATGCAGCGCTATGGCGTGAGCCGGGCCGCCGTGCGGGAGGCGATTGTCTCACTGGCCAATCGCGGTCTCGTTGAAACGCGCCTCGGGCATCGTCCCATCGTCCGTAAGCCCGATTACGAGATCGCTGTCGACAAGGTCGGTAATCTCGTCGGTCATCTCATGATCGATCGGAAGGGTGTCTGGAATCTCTTCGAGACCCGGATCTTCATGGAGACCGCGCTGGCGCGTTGGGCTGCGAAGCACGCGCGGCGCGACGATCTCAAAGATCTCCGGGCGGCGCTCGATGCCAACCGGGAGGCAATCGGCAATTCGGTCCAGTTCGATGAGACCGACGCTGCTTTTCACGCGGTGCTTTATCGAATTCCCGGCAACCCAATCTACCCGGCGGTCCACAAAGCATATGTGGATTGGCTGACCCAGCATTGGCGTTCGATGAAGCGCGGTGCCGGAATCGATCAGATGAACTGCGCCGGGCACGAAGCCATCTTTGAAGCCATTCTTGCCCGCGATCCCGACAACGCGGAGGAAGCCATGCGCCGCCACCTCGTCGCCGCATGGGAATTCGTGCGGTCAACCTTTCCGTCGGATAGCTGAACCGCCGCTTGTTGCATCGAATGACGGCTGCGATAGTTGCAGCGATGCGATGGTCATCACGGCGTCACAGAAGCGTCGCTAGAGACCTGTCCAGGAGGAGAGACCATGAACTATCTTGCACTGCTCGGATCCGTGACTGCTATTCTGCCTGCGATGATTGGATCATCTCTGGCTCAGGAAAAAACATTGACTGGCGCGCCGACCGTCGTGGTCGCCCATCGCGGCGCCAGCGGTTATCTGCCTGAACATACCCTTGAGGCCTACAAGATGGCCATCGACATGGGGGCCGACTACATCGAACCCGATCTCGTCGTCACCAAGGATGGCGTACTCATCGCTCGGCACGAGCCGATGCTGAGCGGCACGACCGATGTGGCGAACAGGCCTGAATTTGCGTCCCGCAAGACGACCCGCAAGGTTGATGGCGTGGACACGAGTGATTGGTTCGCCAGCGACTTCACCCTTGCCGAGATCAAGCAGCTTCGCGCCAAGCAGGCCATGGCCGATCGCGATCAGTCGAAGAACGGCCAGTTTCAGGTTCCGACCTTGCAGGAGGTAATCGACCTCGCCAAGAAGGAAGGTGCCGCAAGAGGGAAGGCCGTCGGCATCGCTCCGGAGACCAAGCACTCGACCTTCCATGCAGCCCTTGGCCTATCGATGGAAGATCGGCTGGTAAACGTTCTGAAGGAAGCCGGCTGGGCCGACGCATCCGCCCCGGTGGTCATCCAGAGCTTCGAGGTGGCAAACCTGAAATACCTGAACACAAGGATCGACGTAAAGCTGGCGCAGTTGCTGGACGCAGAGGACGTGGATAAGGACGGTAACATCGTCCTCAGCGCGCCCTATGCCCAACCCTATGATTTCGTCGTGGTCGGCGATAAGCGCACCTACAAAGACCTTCTGACGAAGGAAGGTTTGGCCGAGGTCAAGTCCTACGCGGACATTCTGTCGCCGTGGAAGCCCTACATCCTCCCGACCAAGCAAGTTGACCAGAACAACGACGGCAAGGCGGACGACCTGAACGGCGACGGAAAAGCCGACGAGCAGGACCGTGTTCTCGCCCAGCCGTCCAGCGTCGTGAAGGATGCCCATGCCGCAGGCCTCCAGGTCTTCACCTGGACCTTCCGCAACGAGCCCAAGCGCCTGGCCTCGACCTTCAAGGGCGACCCGGCGGCCGAGTACAAGGCGTTCTATGCTCTCGGCATTGACGGGCTGTTCAGCGATTTCCCCGATACCGCTCTCAAGGCGCGCTGACCCTCAGCATCTTCTGTGCAACCCGGCATCATCCCCGATGCCGGGTTTTCTTCTGACGCAGGTTACTGGCACACATCCACCCAGTTGGCGCCAACAAGATCCGCCATGTGCTGCGGGTTGATGCGCACGGCTGTGTGGATGGATCCTGCAGCCGGAACAACCTCATCGAAAGCCTTTAGCGAGATGTCGCAATAGACGGGCAGGGGCGTTGCCAAGCCGAAGGGACAGACGCCACCAACGGGATGCCCGGTCAGCGCCTGGACCTGCTCGGCGTCCAGCATCGACGCCTTGCCGCCAAAGGTCGCCTTCACCTTCTTGTTGTCGAGCCGCGCGGTGCCGCTCGTGACCACGAGGAAGCTTTTCTCGCCCACTCTCAAGGACAGAGTCTTGGCAATTTTCTCCGGCCCGACGCCGTGAGCTTCCGCCGCCTGCGCGACGGTGGCGGTGCTGGTTTCCATTTCGATGATATCGATATCCGGTGCGTTCTGAGCGAGAAATGCGCGAACGGATTCAAGGCTCATGGCCAGTGGGCTCCCTTCAGGATAGCTGGGATATGGAGGTGCCCCTCACAGGGGTAAGGACGACTCCATGATAGCCGTTGTCCTGCCGAGGGTGCAAACTCCGTCTAGCGCTCGCTCTCGGGGTAATCTGCGCCGCGGCTCGTTTCGGCCCAAGCTTCGATCTCGGCTATGGTTTCCGTTAGCTTGTTCCGCACTCCTTCGAGGGCGATGGAGCCCAGCACCAGATGCTTGGGCGGGATTTCCGCCTCGACTGCCTTGATGATCGCCTCTACGGCTCGGACAGGGTCGCCGGGCTGCTTTCCGCTGATATTAGCGGTCGCCTCAAGGCGAGCTCCGACCGTGCTTTGATAATCGGCGATCATCGGGCGCCGCTGCTGCAGGGATCGACCTGCCCAATCGGTGCGGAATGGGCCAGGCTCGACGCAGGTTACATTAATCCCGAGCGGAGCCACCTCCCTGGAGAGCGAGTCCGACAGACCCTCTACCGCATGCTTGGTTGCCGCGTAGTAGCCGGATCCCGCGAAGCCGATGAATCCCGCTTGGGATGAGATGTTGACGATGTGCCCGCGGCGGCGGGCCCGCATGCCGGGCAGTACGGCGCGAGTCATGGCCGCAAGGCCGAACACGTTGGTCTCGAATTGGGCGCGGATCTCGGCGTCGTCGCCTTCCTCGATGGAGGACTGGTAGCCGTAGCCGGCATTGTTCACCAGCACGTCGATGGATCCGAAGCGGTCCTCGGCCGCTTTCACGGAAGCGGCGATCTGATCAGCTTTGTTGACGTCGAGAGCTAAGGCGAGGGCGTTATCCTCATGTCCTTGTGTCAGATCCTGCACCCGACCGATATCGCGAGCCGTCACCACTGCGCGCCATCCCCGGCGCAGCACAATCTGGGCGAGCTCCCGCCCGAACCCGGTGGAGCAACCTGTAATGAACCAGACAGGATTGTCGTTCAGTGGCATGCGCGGTCTCCTCTGCTCGGACGGATCGGGAGGGGCATATAGGGCTGTATCAAGGGCCGTGAACCGGGTTCTTAGGTTCGACTTTCAGCGAAGTTAGTTCTTTTGAAAGTCGACAAGGGGTTCGTCATAGATCCCGGTGAGGAGCCTGCCGTCCCCTCTGACGACACCCCGATACATGCCGGAGCAGTTGAAGGGCAGGGACACATTGCCGGCGCGGTCCACGGCGATGACGCCGCCCGAGCCTCCTGCCGGTGCGAGCATATCGATCACGACGGCACGCGATGCTTGGTCCAAGGTCTGGCCAGCATAGCGCATGCGGGAGGCAATCTCGTGGGCGGCCGCATAGCGGATGAAGATCTCACCGTGACCCGTGGCCGACACGGCGCAGGTCTCGTTGTCCGCCCAGGTTCCGGCGCCGATTACGGGGCTGTCGCCTACGCGTCCGGGCGCTTTCGCCGTCATGCCGCCCGTGGACGTGGCTGCCGCGAGATTGCCCTGTCGGTCGCGGGCCACCGCACCGACCGTGCCGTGCTTGCGCGACTCGTCCTGGTCGTCAGCCCCGCTCTTACGCATGGCAAGCGTCTCCTGCAGGGCCTGCCAGCGTTGCTCTGTGAAGAAGTAGGACGCCTCCTCGAAGGCCAGACCTTGCCCGCGGCAGAACTCCAAGGCGCTTTCGCCGATGAGCAGCACGTGGCCGGAATGCTCCATAACGGCCCGGGCGGCGAGAACCGGGTTGCGCGGTCCGCAGATCCCGGCAACGGCACCGGCGGAGCGGTCGCGCCCGTCCATGACGGCCGCGTCCATCTCCTGCTTGCCGGCCGAGGTGTAGACCGCACCGCGTCCGGCATTGAACAGCGGCTCGTCTTCGAGAGCCATCACGGCGGCGGTGGTGGCATCGAGCGCACTTCCGCCATCGGCGAGAACGACGCGCCCAGCTTCAAGCGCGCGGCGCAGACCGGTATGATAGGCGGCCTCCCGTTCCGGCGTCATCTTGCTGCGCAGGATCGTTCCTGCGCCGCCATGAATGGCGAGGGCGAATTCCTCTGATGTGGTGCTGTTCATGGGTCAGGCGTCCGATGCGAGTAGAAGAGTGTCGATAAGGGCGGGCCGGTGATGTCCGTCGCGGCCGGCCATGGAGCCGGCGGCAACGAGAGCATCGAGAACCGCCTCCTGCGTAGCATCGGCCATCGCCTCGAAGAGCAGGTCGATGCGGTTCTCGTTCAGGATGCTGATATCGACCAGGGCCGCCTTCTCGTCGTGCGAGAGGACATTGGCCGTCGTGAAACCGAGCGCGATGTCTCCGCTGCCGTGACCCCAAAAGGATCCGAGACGCGCCAGTCCGACCCCGGAGCGACGGATCACGCGCTTGAGCTGCCGGTCGCTCATTGGAATGTCCGTAGCCGCGATGATGATGATCGAGCCTTTCTCCGCGTCACGTCGTTCCGTCCGAATTTCAGGTGGAGCGATGACCCTGCCGTCAGGAAGGCGCAGATCGCCAGCCCGCCCAAAATTGGACAGGACGAGAATGCCCAGATGATAGCTATAGCCGTCGAGGTCGAGCCGCCGGGACGAGGTGCCGATGCCGCCCTTAAAGCCAAAGGTGCTCATGCCGCAGCCGGCACCCACCGAGCCGACATCGAAACGGGAGGAGGCGTTCGCCAGAGCGGCGCGCGCATCCTCCTCGGTAACGGCAAGCGCCTGAATATCATTGAGATAGCCGTCGTTGCACTCGAACACGACCGGATTCACCGTGGCGGTCTCCCGGCCGATATCCGGGTTGTGCTCAATCGCATGGCGCACCAGGGCTGTGCAGCAGGTGCCGATTGAGAGGGTGTTGGTCAGAAGGATGGGTGTCTCGATCGTGCCCAACTCCTCCACCTGTACCAAGCCGGCGCTCTTGCCGAATCCATTGAGCACATGAACGGCCGCCAGCGGTTTCTCGCGATAGAGATTGCCGCCATGGGGCACGATGGCCGTCACCCCAGTGCGGATCTCGCCATGCACGAGGGTGCGATGGCCGACGCGAACACTCGGCACGTCCGTGATGCTGTTCAGCTCGCCCGTCGGCAGGGTACCGCAGGCCAAGCCAGCATCGCGGGCGCGAGAAGTGCGTTGCATCAGAGACCTTGCTCCTTCACGAAAGCAGTAATTTCCGCATGAGTTGCCACCCATACGTCAGAGCGCCGGGTGACTTCCTCCAGGAGCTTTTCCAGGATCCAGATGCGCGAGCGGTAACCGGTCACGTGGGGATGCATGGTCAACAGGAACAGACCGCCTTCCTCATAGGCCCGTTCGAACTCCCGGAAGAATATGTCGTAGACGGCGGTCGGCGGTGTGTGCGGGCGAAGGCCGTTGAAGCGGTGCATGTTGAAGTAGACCGCATCGTCGCGAATCCACTCTACCGGCAGCTCCACGATTCCTGTCGGCTCGCCTTGTTCGAGCAGCTCGTAAGGGTCATCGTCAGCCATGAGTGAAGAGTCGTATAGCAGGCCGAGTTCGCGCTCGATCTGCAGCGTGCTGGGGCTGAAGTCCCAGGAGGGCGTACGCAGGCCGACCGGGCGCACGCCTGATATCTTTTCCAGGGTATCAGCTGCACGGAACATCAAGTCGCGTTCGATCTCGTATGGGAGCTGACTGTTGAGCTCGTGGATCCAGCCATGGATGCCGATCTCATGACCCTCTGCCACAACCCGGCGCTGCTCATCTTCATACAGCAGCGCGGCAACAGCCGGCACGAAGAACGTCGCCTTGGCATCATACTTGGCGAGGGCGTTCAGGATGCGCGGCACGCCTTGGCGGTTGCCGTACTGGCCCTGGGACATGCGGCCGATGGATTTTCCACCATCACGTAATTCGTTCGTCTCATGATCGGAGTCAAACGAGAAGGCAACAGCGCAGCGGGCGCCGTTCTTCCACCGGGCAGGCTTCAACGAGCGGCCGGCGCGCACATGGTCTACCTTATTGCGCCAGGTTTGTTCATCCCATGTCCAGGGCTGGCTGCTCATATCGTCCATGGTGATCTCAATTCCTTGTCTGACGTAATTCAAGGGCCGCAATAATTCAGGAGCGTCCGCCGTCCACAGAGATGATCTGGCCCGAGATCCAGGCTGCAGCGTCCGAGACCAGGAACATCACGGCGTTGGCAATATCCTGCGGATAACCCAGGCGGCGGGTGTGAATGCTCTCCACCAGGCGCGCCTGACCTTCTGGTCCGTAGGTCTCCCACTGACGCTGTGTGGCAGGGTTCGAGAGCACAAAACCGGGTGCCACGCTGTTCACGGTAATCCCAAACGGGCCAAGCTCAAAGCTGAGTTGTTTCGTCAAGCCAACGAGCGCATGCTTGGAGGCCGTATAGGCTTGAATGCCGGTGAGGCTCGGGCGCAGTCCGGCTCCGGATGAAATGTTCACGATGCGCCCAAACTGCCCACGTTTCATATGCGGAGCCGCTGCCTGCGAGCACCAGAATGCGCCATGCACATTCGCCTCGAACAGAACCAGCCAGTCCTGCTCGCTCACCTCCTCGATGGGCCTCGCCACCTGACCCCGTACGCCCCCAGCGCAGTTGACGAGAATGTCGATCCCGCCGAGCGTCTCCGCCATGTCGGCGAAGACGCCGGCAACCGCGGCGCGATCCGCAAGGTCGAGGGTCCGGGTTGCCTTGGCGCCGGCCTCGGTGGCCACACGCAGACCGGCTTCATCGAGATCAAGCGCCCACACATGAGCGCCCTCGGCCGCGAGGGACTGGACGATGCTTCGCCCGATGCCCTGTGCGGCTCCGGTGACGGCAACGCGGCGGTTGGTGAAGTCGAGTTTCATAGGTTGAGCATCTCGTCGAGCGTGGACCAGGATTGTTCGCGGCGACCGTCCTCGATGTCATGGATCAGGGCGACCAGCTTATTGATGGCAGGTGTGGGGATGCCTGCCTCCTTGCCGAGAGCGCCGATGATGGCAATCTGCGCATCGACCTCAGTCTTGCGCTTTCGCACCGCGAGATCTCGCCAGATACCGGAATGGGTCTTCGCCGTGTGCCGGTTGAACTCCGCCATGTCGGCGACAGAACGTCGTGCGGCGGTCTCGTCCGCTCCCGGCATGAAGGCATCGGGATCGAAGCCGTTGAAGCCCAGCGGCTTCACGCCACGGGCTTTCGCCACCGCCATCACTTCCTGGCCCAGGCGGTGATAGACCGGGAAGTGGCGCTCCGACGCCAAGTTCTCCGACATGGAGGCATTCGTCAGCGCAGTTGCGAAGAGCAGGGAACCGTAACCGAGCTTGCCCCACAGATAGCCCCAGATGTTATCGGTGAGCACCGCCTTGGGTTCGAAGATCGAGAGCAGGCGGTGATAGTCGCGCACTACCTCGGTTGCTTCCCCGTCGAGCCCACCGACGGCAACGGCGGCGCGGTTGCCGAAAAGGATCCGGCCGGGCTCAAGCCAGTCGGCGCCGAAGTTGACGAAGCATCCGATTGTGCGCTCGACGCCGATCTCCTCGGCAATGATGATCTCGTTCAACCCGTTCTGAGCGGAGAGCACGGTGCCGTCCTCCGCCAGATGCGGCTTCAGGGCGCGCACCGCATCACGGGTGTGATGAGCCTTAACGGCGAGAATGATGCGCTTGAATTTCCCGGTCACCTCCGCAGGCAGGGCAGCTTTGACCGGTTGGCGGAAGGTTTCCACAGGACCTTCGATTAAGAGGCCCTCGCGCTTCATCGCTTCCACATGCGGCTCGACGATGTCGACGAGCAGCACATCTTCGCCGGCGCGGGCGAAGTAGGCTCCGAGGGTGCCGCCGATGGCACCGGCGCCCCAGATCAGGATCGTGTTTTCGTTCATCACCAATTCTCGATCAGGGCGCGGGTCTCGTCGATGGCCACCGACCAGATGGCATTCATGTCCTCGTCGGAACGCTGGAAGTATCCGCCGAAATTGCCGTCCTGCAGGATTTCACGCACGCCATCTGGGCCGAAGGTCCGCATGCGCTCCAAATCGACCATGGGCTTTTGATGCGATGGCTGCTCGATGCCGGGCAAACGCGTCCAGGGGAAGTTCTCCATCCAGGAGGCGTGTGAGGCGACAGGATCGATCTCCTTCACCTTCTCGAAGGTGCGCGGGGCGTTCCACCAGTTGTGGAATTTCACGCGGCATTCGGGGTTTTCGCCCATCCATTCGATGGCTGCCGTATGGCCCGGCGTATTGCCGCCATGACCGTTGACGAAGAGGATGCGGCGAAAGCCGGTGCGCTTCAGAGAATCGAGAATATCCGTAATGATCCGCAGGTAGGTGTCGGCCTTCAGCGAGACCGTACCGGGATAAGCCATGAAATAGGGTGTTATGCCGTAGGCCTGAACCGGGAATACCGGAACCCCTGTTGGTGCCGCGGCTTCAGAGGCGACTCGCTCGGCCAGAATACTGTCCACGGAAAGGCTCAAATAGGCATGCTGCTCGGTGCAGCCCAGCGGGACAACGGCGCGATCATCCGTCTTCAGGTATTCTTCCACCTGAAGCCAGTTCATCTCACTGATTTTCATGAAGGCACTTCCTCTTGAGACACAATCGACGAGCGCAGACGCTCGATCACGGGCAGCAGCGTGGCGCGGATCGCATGCGGGTCCGGCACATAGCGGAATTCTAAAGCCTGCCGACCGGACGGAAGAAGCCTCCTCACAATCGACTCGGCACCGCTGGCGTAGATCGCCACGTCAATTTGGGTCAGAAAGGCTGCGAGATCCGGGGCCGTGATCAACCGGACATCGACCGCCGACACGTGGGGCGCAAACCGCAGGACGCCGGGCTTCATCAAAGCGGCAAATTCGGGAAAGACTGACACGAGGCCAACCCGCACCATGGGATCCAACATGGCGAGCTGAGCCCGCGTCTCCTCAGCTGGGATGAAGCTCAAGCCGACGACCGGGATGCCGCTTGGTATGAGATGTTCGACCTCGCCGCGGCGATGTGCCAGCGTTACGCAGATGTCGCAGGGCAGGGGAAAGGCCTCCCCCGCATGCAGGGCATCCACTGTCGTGACGGCGATGGTATCGTCAGAGCCGAGATGATCCTGAATGCGGTTGGCGTATTGCTGAGTCGTCTCGATGAAGTTGCCTACCATGACCAGCCGCAGCGGGCGCGTCGGTGTCGGGCCGCGTGCGGCGCGGGCATTCACGAGCGACGATACCACGGACGGGGCGAGACCCAGCTGTTCGGCCTCGTTGAAGAGCATCTCGACTCGGCGTTGAATCTTGCGGATGGCGTGGGAACGCAGACCATCGCTGTTGTGCCCGTCCCCCACATAGGTGCCAGCCCCTGGTTTCGCTTCGATGAGGCCTGACTCGCGCAGCTCCCTGTAGACCGTCGCTACAGTCATGTGAGCAATCCCAGCCCGCTCCGCCAGTTCGCGAACAGAAGGCAGGCGTTGGCCGGTGGGCAGTTCACCCAGGGCAATTCCGAACTCGATCAACCCGCGCAACTGCGTGCCAAGTGGGACTGGGAGCGTGCGGTCGAGTGCCCCGGCGAGATTGGCGAGGATGCGCTCATCAGGGGTCTGTTCCGTGTCACTATAACGGCTGCCCTCATAAGCGTCAGGTGCTGGTTGGACTTTAGGCAAGGTGCTGTTGACTTTTCTTGTTCGAAGGGCCTACCGTTCTAATCGATAAGAACACCTTGGACGAAAAGCCAGGGTCTTAGCAAGAGGGGAAGTGAATTGAAACAAAACTTCAAGCTGGGTGGAACACTCGCAGTGGCTCTCGTCCTTGGCACCGTTCTCAGCGGCGGTGTATCGGCGCAGACTCTCACCATGGGCCTGCGTGCCGGTCCGGATTCCATCGACCCGCATTGGTCGACCCTGGGCAGCCAGGCAGAGGCGCTGCGTCATATCTTTGATACGGTCGTCATGTCCGACGAGAACCTGGGTCTGAAGCCCGGTCTCGCAACCTCGTGGAAACCGATCGACGACACGACCTGGGAATTTAAGATTCGTGAAGGCGTGAAATTTCACGACGGATCGGAGCTTACCGCCGAGGACGTGAAGTTCTCGATTGACCGCATTCCGGTCGTCACCGGCCCGATGAGCATGACCATCTACACGAAGCAGGTTGCGGAGACGAAGGTCGCCGACAAGTACACTCTGCACGTGAAGACCAAGGCTCCGGCCCCAACCCTGCCGAATGACTTCATCCGCCTCTTCGTCGTGTCGAAGAATGTCGGCATGGAAGCCCGCAACGAACAGTTCAACTCGGGCAAAGCTGCCATCGGCACCGGGCCGTACAAGTTCGTGTCCTGGGAACCGAAGGGTGACCTCGTCCTTGAACGCAACGACAGCTATTGGGGTGGCAAGCAGCCCTGGCAGAAGGTTGTTCGCAAAGAGATCCCGAGCGATCCGGCCCGCATGGCGGCGATGAAATCAGGCCAGGTGGACCTCGTCAATTATGTGCCGGCCACCGACTACGCCGCGATGCAGAAGGACAAGTCGGTCGACACCTTCGTGGCCGACTCGGTCTACTTCCTGAACCTCACGCCCAACGTGAAGGAGACCCTGCCGAAGAAGGTCAAGGTCGACGGCAAGGAGATCGACGCCAACCCCCTGCGCGATCCCAAGGTCCGCGAGGCCATGGATCTCGCTATCGACCGCAAGACGCTCGTGCGCGTTGTGCTGGAGGGGCTGGGACGCCCGGCCAACCAGCTGATGCCTGCCAGCTTCTTCGGCGGCAACAAGAACCTGCCGGAGAAGCCCTATGACCTCGCGAAGGCGAAGCAGCTTCTCGCAGATGCTGGTTACCCGAAGGGCTTCGAGATCGATTTCCACTGCACCAACAATCGCCTCCCGGGCGATGCAGCGGTATGCGAGGCTCTTTCGCAGATGTGGGCTCGCGCCGGCCTGAAGGTGAACGCCAATGCCCTCAACGGCACCGTGTTCTTCCCGGCTCAGCAGAAGGGCGAGTTCTCCCTCTGGATGAGCGGCTGGGGCACGCTGACCGGCGAGGCCAGCTACACCTATGGCTCGCTCGTGCATACGGCAGACCCGCAGGTTGGTCTCGGCGCCTTCAATAAGCAGGGCTACTCCAACCCTGAGGTAGACAAGCTGCTGCAGGAAGGCGCGCGCACCATGGACGATACGAAGCGTCGCGCTCTCTTCGAGAAGGTGACGGAAATCTCCATGAACGACCGCGCCCTGATCCCGACCGTGCAGATCCAGACAGTTTGGGCCGCCAAGAAGGGAATGCTGACCATCCCGTCTCGGGTCGATCAGGAGACTCTGGCCTACGAGATCAAGCCGAAGAGCTGATCCTGACAAAGTCAGCCGGATCTCTCCGGCTGATCTCTTCCGGAGGGAAAGCTCTTTCCCTCCGGCTTTTTCATTGGTGATGTTCGTGGAATGCCGGGCGGCAGTCCCCTGGCTTCCCAGGTTCAAGTCCAGTTACGAGACAGCATGATCGGTTTTCTCATTCAACGCGTCCTGCAGGCACTCATGGTCGTGATCGCCATGTCGATCATCGTATTCCTGGGTGTCTATGCAATCGGCAATCCGATCGACGTGATGATCGATCCGGCATCCGATCAGGCGCTTCGCGAGGCGCTGATCCAGCGCTACGGCTTCGACCGCCCCTTGTTCGAGCAATACTTCATTTTCATGAACAACATGCTCCATGGGGATCTGGGCGAGTCCTTCATCTACCGGCTGCCGGTGCTCAACCTGATCCTGTCGCGCCTGCCGGCGACGCTGGAACTCGCGCTCACGGCTATGCTGATCGCCACCTGCCTTGGCATCCCGCTCGGCCTGTGGGCCGGCTACAAGCCGGATTCGCTCTCCGCCAAGGCTATCATGGGCTTCTCGGTGCTCGGTTTCAGCGTGCCGAGCTTCTGGGTCGGGCTGCTGCTCATCATGGTGTTCGCCGTCGAACTCGGCTGGCTGCCCTCCGGTGGACGTGGGCCGACGACGGAAGTGCTCGGCATGAATCTGTCGATCACGTCGCTGGAAGGGTGGAGCCACATCCTCCTGCCAGCACTGAATCTTGCCTTGTTCAAGCTCGGTCTCCTCATTCGCCTGACGCGTGCAGGCACTGTCGAGGTGATGAGTTCCGACTATGTGCGCTTTGCCCGTGCTCAGGGTCTCTCCGAGGGCAAGGTGGTTGGGCTCCACGTGCTGAAGAACATCTCAATCCCGATTGTGACGGTTTTCGGCCTTGAGCTCGGCTCGACCCTTGCCTTCGCGGTGGTGACGGAAACAGTCTTCAACTGGCCCGGGATGGGCAAGCTGATCATCGATTCCATCACCGTGCTCGATCGTCCCGTGATGGTCGCCTATCTCATCCTCGTGGTGTTCCTCTTCGTCATGATCAATCTCGTGGTCGATCTCATCTACGGCCAGCTCGATCCGCGCATTCGCGTAAGGGCCGCGTCATGAGCAGTTCTCCCGCACTCACTCTGCCTGCCGACACGACCTGGAGCCGGTTCTCGAACTTCTGGTCCGATTTCCGCCAGAGCCCTGTGGCCGTTGCTGCCCTGATCGTTGTGGTCGTCGTGGTACTCATGGCTGTCCTTGCGCCTTTCGTGGCTCCGCAAGACCCGTACAACCAGGAAGCTCTCGACCTATTCGATGCGCGGCTTGAGCCCGGCGAGACTGGCTCCGGCGGTTATGTTCACTGGCTCGGTACCGATGCCGCCGGCCGCGACATCTTCTCTGCCATCCTCTACGGATTGCGCACCAGCCTAATCGTCGGCGTTATGGCCGGCACCCTGGCGCTGATCCTCGGCACCACGGTTGGCCTCATCGCGGCCTATTATGGCGGCCGCGTCGAGGCTCTCATCATGCGTGTCATCGACCTTCAGCTCTCTCTTCCGGCAATTCTTCTGGCATTGGTCCTCGTTGCGTTGCTGGGGCAGGGGCTCATGCAGCTCGTTGCCGCTCTGGTCGCTGCGCAATATGCCTACTTCGCCCGCACTACCCATGGTGCAGCGAGCGCCGAGCGGCGTAAGGATTACATTGAGGCGGCCCTCTCGACTCCGCTTCCGGCGCGCCACGTGCTCTTCCGCCATCTGCTCCCCAACGCGCTGCCGCCCCTGATCGTCGTGGCGACCGTGCAGGTGGCGAATTCCATTGCACTCGAAGCGACACTGTCATTCCTGGGTCTTGGCCTGCCGATCACGCAGCCCTCGCTGGGCTCACTGATCTCCAACGGCTTCCAGTTTCTGCTGTCGGGCCGCTACTGGATTTCGATCTACCCAGGCATCGCCCTCATGCTGACGGTCGTTGCCGTCAACCTTGTGGGCGACCAGGTTCGCAGCATTCTGAACCCGAGGAACAGCCGATGAGCGATACTGTTCTTCGCGTCAATAATCTCCAGACACAGTTCCAGACACGAGCCGGCGTTCTGAAGGCGGTCGATGGCGTCAGCTTCGAGGTCGGCCGCGGTCGCATCTTGGGGCTCGTCGGCGAGTCAGGTTCTGGCAAGAGCGTCACGGGCTATTCGATCCTCGGTCTTATCGAGCCGCCCGGCAAGATCGCAGGCGGCGAGGTCCTCCTGAACGGCAAGGACATCACTCGCCTCAAGGGCGATGCTATGCGTCAGGTTCGTGGCGCTCAGATCGCCATGGTCTTTCAGGACCCGATGATGACTCTGAATCCGGTCCTCAAGATCGGTACGCAGATGATCGCGGCCGTGCGGGCGCACGCGAGGGTCTCTCGCAAAGCTGCCCGAGCCAAGGCACGCGATGCCCTGGCCAAGGTCGGAATTCCGAGCCCGGATGAGCGTCTTGAGGCTTATCCGCATCAGCTCTCAGGCGGCATGCGCCAGCGCGTGGCGATTGCGATTGCACTTCTGCACAGCCCGGCGGTCATCATCGCCGATGAGCCGACCACGGCGCTTGACGTCTCCATCCAGGGACAGATCCTTGCCGAAGTTCGGCGCCTTGCAGACGAGACCGGCACCGCCTTCGTCTGGGTTACGCACGACCTCGCCGTTGTGTCGAGCCTCGCCGACGACATCTGCGTCATGTACGCGGGACGTGTGGTCGAAAGCGGTCCGGCCGCGGACGTCATCGCATCGCCGCGCCATCCCTACACGGCAGGCCTGTTGGCCTCCGTGCCGGCCGAGCACGAGCCCGGCACGAAGCTGCCGCAGGTTCCCGGATCAACCCCGTCACTTGCCAATCTCCCGCAAGGCTGCGCCTTCGCGCCTCGGTGCGCCAAGGCGGGGCCTGCCTGCACCACCACTCCGCCTGTCCAGCGCTTCGAGGACGGACGCACCGCACTCTGTCATTACCCGATCGAGCCCGTTTCATGCCAGCCGCTCTCCTTGACATCGACCACGTATCGAAGCGCTTCGTAAAGCGCCCCAATCTCGGTGAGCGGATCGCAGGTCTCTTCGGCGCAGGCCGATCGACCGAGATCGTGCGTGCGGTGACGGATGTCAGCCTTAGCGTTGGCAAAGGCGAAGTTGTGGGCCTTGTCGGCGAATCCGGCTGCGGAAAGTCGACGCTCGGGCGAATGATCGCTGGAATCTACACGCCGAGCGACGGCAAGATCTTGTTCGGCAATGCGCCCGTGGCCAAAGAGCAGGGGCGGCGCACGCAGAAGCTGACGACCCGCGTTCAGATGATCCACCAGGATCCCTTTGCGAGCCTCAACCCGCGCATCAGGATCGGTGACACGGTGGCCGAAGGACCGGTCGCGCACAACATCGTCAAAGGCCGCGAAGCGGATTCCTACGTGGCCGATATGCTGGGGCGCGTGGGCCTCGATCCGAGCTATCGCAGGCGCTTTCCGCACCAGTTCTCAGGCGGTCAGCGGCAGCGCATCGCCATTGCGCGAGCGCTGGCCATGAAGCCGGATCTCCTGGTGCTCGACGAGCCGGTGGCCTCTCTGGACGTTTCGATCCAGGCCCAGGTGCTCAACCTGTTCATGGATCTGCGCCGGGACCTCGACCTAACCGGCATCTTCATCAGCCATGATCTCGGTGTGGTGCGCCACGTCTCGGATCGGGTTGCGATCATGTATCTCGGCCGCATCGTCGAATTGGCGCCAACGACCGAGCTATATGCTCAGCCGAACCATCCCTACACCCGAGCCCTTTTCGAGAGCGTTCCCAGGGTGGGCGTGGGCCGAAAGAATTTCCGCCCCATCGCGGGCGAAATCCCATCCCCGCTCCATCCGCCGAGCGGATGTCACTTCCATCCCCGCTGCCCCTTTGCCGGTCCACGCTGCAAGCGGGAGGCTCCGCCACTGGCTGCCATCGGACCCGGCCGCTTCTCCGCCTGTCATCTCAACACCGGCGGTACGGACTAACATCAGAGAGCGAAATGAACCAGCAAGCCTCCTTTGCGGTGCTCCAGGAGCGCATCGCCGCCGTCAACGACGTGCTGAACGCCACCTCCCTGCTGACATGGGACTCGCGGACGATGATGCCGGCCGGCGGTGCGGAAACCCGCGGCCATCAGATCGCGACCCTGACCCGTATTGCACGCGACCTTCTTCTCGCATCCGAGACCGAAAGGGCGCTTGAGGAGGCCGAAAGGGCTCTTGAAGGAATGCCGGCGGACGCGGCCGAGCGGCGCATGGTCGAGCAGACGCGTCATGCCGTTGAGCACCATCGCAGGGTGCCGGCATCCCTGATCCAGGAACGGGCGGCTCTTCGCACCATCGCGCAATCGGCTTGGATCGAGGCGCGGGCGAAGAGCGTGTTCTCGATCTACGAGCCTCATCTCGCCAAGACCGTCGAGCTGTCGCGGGCCTATGCCGATTGCATCGGCTGGTCCGAGCATCCCTATGACGCCATGGTGTCGATCTACGAGCCCGGCGAAACGGCAGCGAGCCTCAAGGCGCTTTTCTCGAAACTGCGTGAAGGATTGCTGCCGATCCTCGATGCGGCCCGCTCTCGGCCGCAGCCGAGATCCGATTTCCTGTTCCGCGACTTCCCTGAGGAGGGGCAGCGGGCCTTCGGCTTGAGCCTCGCCGAGAAGCTTGGTTACGATCTCCAGCGCGGACGTCTCGATACCACGGTGCATCCCTTCGAGGTCTCGTTCACCCGCAACGATGTGAGGATCACCACCCGCTACAACCGCAATTATCTCCCCGCCTCCATGTTCGGCACGGCACATGAGGTCGGTCACGGCCTCTACGAGCAGGGCGTCGATCCGGCCTATACCCGCACGACCCTGGCGACGGATCTCGTCGGGCTTTACGCAGTCGGCGGCACAAGCTTTGGGACTCACGAGTCCCAGTCTCGCCTGTGGGAGAACCACATCGTCCGTAGCCGCACGTTCTGGGAGCGGCACTTTCCGGACCTCCAGCGGCACTTCCCGGAGCAGCTCGGCGATGTGAGCGCCGACGAGTTCTATCGCGCCGTCACGCGGGTGGAGCCGGGCTTCATCCGCGTCGAGGCAGATGAGCTGACTTACGATTTCCACATCATGTTGCGTGTCGATATCGAATGCGCGCTGATGGACGGTTCGCTCCCGGTCTCGGATCTCCCGGGAGCCTGGAATGCAGCGATCAAGCGCGATCTGGATTTGACTGTTCCGAACGATGCCAAGGGCGTGCTGCAGGACGTCCACTGGTCAACAGGCTATATCGGCTCGTTCCCGACCTACACCATCGGCAACGTCATGGGTGCACAGGTCATGGAGACCTTGCGGAAGCAGAATACGTCCCTCGATGCCTCCATCGAAGCGGGTGAGTACAGCATGCTGGCTGAGGAACTCCGCACCCGCATCTGGCAGCACGGGCGCCGCTTCATGCGTGACGAACTGCTGGAGCGGGAAACCGGTCGCAGCCTCGATCCGGAACCCTACCTCGCCTATCTGCGGAACAAGTACGCCTCCTAACCGATCCGACGCTTAAGAGCCGGTAACACCCACAGCCTCTGCCCAATAATGCAGGCTGCGGGTGTTGACGGGGTCTCCAGCCGCCTCGTGCAATGCGAGAATTGCCTCATAGAAGGCCCTGGCCTCAGCAGGGCCGACGAGCAGCCGCAGGCTGTGCAGGATTCGCGTGATCCGCAGGTGATTATGATCGTATGGGGTCAGCCACCAGCGCGTATTTCGGTAGAATCGCAGCATACGCTCGGTTCCTGCCGCGAGGATCTCGACAGCACGCGGATCGGCTCTGATCGCATCGATCTCGACCGGCGTCAGAACGGGGGAGTGCGGCTGCGCCGCGCTGCGGGTGGGCAGAGGAAAGAGCCACTGAATGTAGTCGTGAACGGCTTCCAGCTCCCGATCGGAGAAACCGAGCACATCGGCAGAAAGGCGCCCGCGACCGTCCCGCCCAACACCGGCAAGGAAGGCGTGCAGGGGACCGGCCATCGATTCAGTCATAGTGCAATCTCCCATCCGGCATGACAGATTGGAGACTGCTCATGACTCAGGTGAGGAGGCTTGCGGCGAAGCGGGCGCAGACGAGCAGCAGGAAGATGCCGAATGCCACCTCAAGCCGGCGCTTGGAGAGACGGTGCGCAAGACGTGCACCCACGGGGGCCATCCAGGTGCTGGTGGGGATGAACAGCACGAAGCCGAGGAGCGACACATAGCCTAGCGCCAGCGGCAGTTGGAACGCGACAACATCAGGATAGTCGGCCATGTGCGGCCAGCCGGCATAGATGTATCCGATCGCGCCGGGAATCGAGATGAGAATGCCGAGACCCGATGAGGTCGCCACGGCCTGATGGATCGGGCGATTGTAGAAGGTCATGAACAGGTTAGAGAGTTGGCCGCCGCCGATACCCATCAGGGCCGAGAGAATGCCAATCAGCCAGCCATAGGCGATCATGATGGGCTTTGCCGGCATGTCGAGACCGAAGCGCCAGGTATCCTTGCCGAAGAGCAGACGAATGGCCGAGATGCCGGCCACAACCACGAAGACTGCTTTGAACAAGTCTGCGGGAGCGTAGCGCGCAATGACGCTGCCAATGACCACGCCGAGCACCACAGGCACGGCCCAGACGCGCAGGATCGTCATGTCGACCGCGCCCTTCGCCTTGTGAGCGTTGAACGATCGGATCGAAGTCGGGATGATGATAGCAAGCGACGTGCCGACGCAGAGGGGCATCCGTACATCCTCTGGCACTTCCAGGATGCGGAACAGCTCGTAGAGAATCGGCACGGCAACCGCACCTCCACCAACGCCGAACACACCTGCCAGGAGGCCCGTGATGGCTCCAGCCGCCAGAAGCGCCACCACGAGCCAGGCTAGGTCGAAGAGAGGTATGCCGAACATCGGAAGGTCCACGTTATGAAGCAGAACGGCCGTAGGATTTTCTCGACCCAACGACTAGTGAGAGTGTTGCAGAAGCGCTCTAAGACGCTGTTCTGGCAAACCGCTCCTGGTACTCCCGTGCCCTCTGGTCGATCCATGACCGGTCCGTAACGCCTCCGGGATTGGCCCGAGTCGCCATGGCATCCATGAAGGCCATGAAGCGCTCGTGGGCAACTCCATAGAGGCGGCGCAGCTCGCCCAGCGGTTCGGGGTGATCGTCCACACGCAAGTCGAGCATAGGGTAGGGCTCGTCACGCCAGATCTTGAGCGCAGCCGATTGCTTGCCGCGCTTGTCGCCCCCCTCGGCTTGTCCCGCATCGAGAGCAGCCAGAAGGCGGTCGGCGAGCGGAAGATCCATGCGGCGCTTGTAGGTCTCGAGGGTTGCTTCGATTACCTTCGGGCCAGCCAGCATGTTGCCGGCCACCGACACACCCTCGTCGGTCAGATGTCCGCACCAGTCAACGCATTCCCGGCCCGTATGAGCCGCGGTGCGGCCGTCGCGGTCGATCACGTGAAGCTGGCGCGATTCCCGCCCCGGGTCCTGCGCGGTGAGGACCGCCACGATCTCTTCGGCGCTTCGCCCTTCTGCCAGAAATCGCATACCATCTGTGGCGTAGAGCGGATTGACGAGCGCCTGCGTGGCAAGAGCCCCGATCTTCGCCGCGCCATGGGGACAAAGCGCCCCCACGGCGAAGAACTTGGTGGTGACGGCAACTCCGAACGAGCCGGTTTCGGGATCTTTCGCGATAATCGACCAAGTCATGATCAGAACTCCTCAGCGTCCGACCGCATAGGCCTGCATGAGGCGCGGCGTGGCGGCACCATGGAGCATGCCATCCTTGTCGCGGCTTGCTGCCACGAGGCGTCCGACCGTCCAGGCAGGCGCCACCTCGACCTCGTGACCGCGGGAGCGGAGATCGTCGAGAACCTCCGTGCCATAGGTCTCCTCGGCCATGAGGTGACCAGGCTTCTGCTCGCGCGGGTAGAAGGAGGAGGGGAAATGCGCCGTGTGCGACATCGGCAGGTCGATGGCTTCCTGAAGGTTCAGCCCATGATGGGTATGGCGCAGGAAGAGGAGCATCTGCCACTGTTCCTGCTGGTCGCCGCCGGGGGAACCGAATACCATGTAGGGCTCGCCATCCTTCTCCGCGAGGGTCGGCGTGAGCGTCGTGCGCGGGCGCTTGCCCGGTGCGAGGCTCGCGGGCAGGTTCTCTTCCAGCCAGAACATCTGGGCCCGGGAGTTGAGCATGAAGCCGAGTTCCGGAATGACCGGCGAGGATTGCAGCCAGCCGCCGGACGGCATCGCGGCGATCATGTTGCCGAAACGGTCGACCACGTCGATATGCACCGTGTCGCCTCGACGCGCCGAGCGCATGGAAGCCAGCGTCGGTTCGCCGCCGGAAACCTTCTTGTCGGTAGTCGAGAGTTCGCGCAGCGCCTTCAGGGTGCGCTCGACTTGTGCCTCGTAACCCTCGACGCGGCCAGGGCGCAGTTCCAGAGAGGCCTTGTCGGTGATCAGCTTGCGGCGCTCGTCGTTGTAAGCATCCGATAGCAGCGTCTGGATCGGCACATCGATGAAGTCGGGATCGCCGTAATAGGCCTCACGATCCGCGAAGGCGAGCTTCATGGCCTCAGTCACCGTATGGACGAATTGTCCGCTGGTCGGGCCCATGGCAGCCAGATCGAAGCCTTTCAGCAGCGCCAGTGTCTGCAGGAAGACGGGGCCTTGGCCCCAAGGTCTGATCTTGTTGACCCGGAAGTTGTGGTACTCGTAGGTCTGCGGCGTATCGTAGGACGCCTGCCACTTCGCCATGTCGTCGGCGGTGAGCACGCCGCGGTGCCGTGAGCCGCTCTGGTCCATTACCTCGGTTTTGCGCGTGAAGGCATCGATGGCCTCGGCCACAAAGCCCTTGTAGAAGGCGCTGCGTGCACCCTCGATCTGGGCCTCACGGTCGCCTCCCTTGGCTTCCGCTTCGCGGATGATCCGCTTCCAGGTGTCGGCGAGCTGCGGGTTGCGAAAGAGCTGACGGGGCTTCGGAACCTCACCACCCGGAAGGAACACGGCGGCGGAGGTCGGCCACTCGGTCTCGAAGAACTCTTTCAGGCCCTTGATGGTGTCGGCAACGCGCGGCAGCAGCGGATGTCCCTGCTCGGCATAGTAGATGGCGGGCTCCAGCACCTCCCGGAGCGAGAGAAGACCGTGATCGCGCAACAGCAGCATCCAGGCGTCGAAGGCACCGGGCACGACGGTGGCGAGCATGCCGTTTCCGGGGATGAGCTTGAGGCCTTCGCGCTTGTAATGCTCAATTGTGGCACCGTTCGGCGCCGTACCTTGGCCGCAGAGCACCTCGACCTTCTTGGTCTTGGCAGAATAGAACACGGCCGGCACCTCGCCGGAAGGGCCGACGAGATGCGGCTCGACCACCTGGAGCACGAAGGCTGAGGCGACGCATGCGTCAAAGGCGTTGCCGCCCTTTTCCAGCATCGCCATGCCGGCAGCAGAAGCCAACCAATGGGTTGAGGTGACGATGCCGAAGGTGCCGAGGATCTCGGGCCGTGTCGTGAACATGTCTCTTATCCGATGTTTCGAGTTTCTACTGTTCGCGGGGATCGAGCGCGTCGCGCAGTCCGTCGCCGAGAAGATTGAAGCCGAGCACGATCAAGAAGATCGCGGAGCCTGGGAAGATGGACATCCAGGGCGCCTGATCCATGAAGTTCTTGGCCGTGTTAAGCATGGAACCCCAGGATGGGTTCGGCGGCTGCTGGCCAAGTCCGAGGAAGGACAGGCTCGCCTCTGCAATAATGGCTGTGGCGATCGTCAGCGTACCCTGGACCAGGATCGGAGGCAGCACGTTGGGAAGAACGTAGCGCACCATGATCCAGAAGTCGGGAAGACCAATGGCTCGCGCGCCCTCCACATAATCCTCGGCTTTCACCGTCAGCACCTGCCCACGGGTGAGACGGATGAAGATCGGCATGGCCGACAAACCGATGGCGATCATTGCATTGGTGAGGCTAGGGCCGAGGAAAGCCGCGAGCGCGATGGCGAAGATCAGGAAGGGGATCGCCAGCATGGCATCCGTGGCCCGCGAGATCGTGGCATCGATCCAGCCGCCGAAGTAACCGGCGATAAGACCGAAGGGCACGCCGAGCACGATCGCGATGAAGACCGACACCACACCGGCCATGATGGAAGCCCGCGCGCCCCAAAGCATGCGGGAGAGCATGTCGCGTCCGAGTTCGTCGGTGCCGAACCAGAACAGCGCCGATGGTGCCTTGCGGATGCTCGTGAAGCTCGGCTTGATCGGGTCGTAGGGCGCGAGATAGGGCCCAACGAGGGCAGCCAGGATGAAGAACAGCACGATGGCTCCGCCGACGACGGCGCTCTTGTTCTTCAGGAATTTTGAGAGCACCCGGCTGCGTTTTTTCGGCAGGGCGACCTCATCGGCGACGATGGCTGTAGCGGTCATGCTGAGTGCCTCAGGCGGGGATTGACGAGAACGTAAAGGACGTCCGCCACGAGATTCATGAAGATGAACCCGACGGCCGTGCAGAGAACCACGCCCTGGACGACGGCATAGTCGCGGTTGAAGACTGCATCCACGATGAGCTTGCCGAATCCGGGGATGGTGAAAATCTGTTCTGTGAGCACCGCGCCCGCGAGAAGTTCGCCGAAGAGCAGGGTGGAAAGCGTCACGATAGGAATGAGCGCATTGCGCAGAGCGTGCTTCAGAATGACCTTCTGCGACAGGAGGCCCTTGGCGCGCGCGGTACGGATATAATCGGATCGCATGACGCCGAGCATGGCGCTTCGGGTATGCCGCATGAGGCTCGCGGCAAGGCCCGTGCCGAGTACGAAGGCCGGCATGATCATGGTCTTGATGTTGAGCCACAAGTCCTCGGTCGGCGGCACATACCCGGAAGCGGGCAGGAGCTGCCAGCGCACCGAGATCAGCATGATGAGCATGATGCCAAGCCAGAAGTTGGGGATCGACAGGCCCGACAGCGCGATCACGTTGGCGGCGTAGTCGACGGTCGTTCCCTTCTTCACCGCCGAAATGATCCCGGCGGGGATGCCGATGGCCAGCGCCACGATCATGGCCATGATGGCGAGTTCCAGGGTGACCGGGAGCTTGCTCATGATGAGATCGAGCACGGGAATGTCGGTGCGCAGCGATATGCCCAGATTGCCCGTCAGGGCCGAGCCGATCCAGGCGAAGTATTGAACCGGGATGGGGTCATCCAGGCGATACTTCTGGCGCAGATATTCCAGCACCTGCGGATCGCGCTCCTCTCCTGCCATGGTGAGGACCGGATCGCCGGGCAGGAGCTTCTGCAGGGCGAAGACCAGCAGCGACACGATGATCAGCGTCGGGATGGCAATCAATATTCGTCGTCCGATGTAGCGCAGCATCAGCCTAAGCAACCCGCATCAGAGAAGGGAAGGGGCGTGCCCGATCGAGGAGACCGGGCACGCAGGTTTCAATCGATTAGGAGGCGAACTTGACGCCCTTTAGACGGATCATGCCGTCCGGATATGGCTTGAAGTTCTGCACCTTCTTCGTGTGAACGAAGGGCCAGGGCTGGTAGTAGGTGTAGATGATCGGCAGATCTTGCTTCAGGATTTCCTGAGCCTGATCGTAAAGCTGCTTGCGCTTGGCCTCATCATTGATGATGCGGGCGTCGTTCAGGAGCTTGTCGACCTGCTCGTTGCAGTACTTGCCGTCATTCAGGGCACCCTTGCAGGTGACGAACGGGTGGATGTTCCCGTCGGGATCCACACGGCCGGACCAGCCGATCACGTTCACGTCGAAGTTGCCCGCCTGGGCTTCCTTCTGCATGGCCGCGAACTCAGTCGGGCGCAGCGTGATGTCGAAGCCTGTCTCGGCCGCCATGGCCTGAATGATTTCGGCGATCTGCTGAGCCGTTGTTCCGGTGCCGAAGGTCAGCTCGAACTTCACACGGTCGACACCGGCTTCCTTCAGCAATTGCTTGGCCTTGGCAACATCACGCTGGTTTGCCTTGAACTTCGGATTATTATACGGGCTTGCCTCTGGGAAGGGCTGGCCAGCGGGCGGATAAATGCCCGCGCCGACCACCTCGTTGATCACGTTACGGTCAATGGAGAGTTCGAGTGCCTGTCGGACACGCTTATCCTGACCGAGCTTGGACTTGGCACGCTCACTATTGTTGGTGTTGATGGTCAGGCCCTGGTAGCCGATGCCGGTAACCGGTGCGAAGACCAGATTGGAATCACCTTTGGCTGCCGGAACGTCGCTGGGGGCGAGGCGCTCGAGAAGATCGAGGTTACCGGAGCGCAGGTTGGCCAAGCGCACGGTCGTGTCCGGAATGGGCTGGAACACGATACGCTCGAAGTTGAAGTTCTTGGCGTCCCAATGGTCGGCGAACTTCTCAAGCACGATACGGTCGTTCTGCACGCGCTCAACGAACTTGTATGGACCCGAGCAGACCGGCTTCTGTCCGAAATCTGCGGAAGCCAGTGCCTTCGGCGACATGATCATGCCGGCACGGTCGGACAGCTGCGACAGCAGGGTCGCATCGGCACGGGACAGGTTGACCTTCACGGTCAGGTCATCGACGGCCTCGACATTGTCGACGGACGTGAGCTCGCTCTTGCGAAGCGAGTCCGGCAGGGTGCGGGCGCGCTCGATGTTGGCCTTCACGGCAGCGGCATTCAGAGGCTCGCCGTCGTGGAACTTGACGCCGGGGCGCAGCTTGAAGGTCAGCGACTTGCCGTCATCACCCCATTGCCACTCGGTGGCAAGTTCCGGGGTGAACTTCAGATCCGGCGTGATGTCGACAAGCTTATTGCATAGCGACGTGAACACGATGCGTCCGACGAAGGTGCGGGCGCGATGGGGGTCGAGCACGTCCGGGTCTTCGTTGAGGCCGATGCGCAGCGTCTGCGCGGAGGCGGCGGTGCTCACAAGGAGTCCGGCAGCCATAGCTAGGAGCAGTCTTTTCTTCATTTGTGTCGTCCTCCGAATAGTCCTCTGGATCATTCTTCTTTCAGGGGCTCGTCGTGGCGGGCTTATCCTGCCGTTCACGCCAAGTTTGGTAGAGCGCCAGGCGCTTGGCGAGCGCCGCGCTCGGGGGAGGGGCGCTGATAGAGCCAGCGCCCGCTCCTTGGATTTCACGCCAGAAATGGCAGGCCACCCGGCGCCCATCGGGCGCTGCCTCAAGAGCGGGGTGCTGCTCCTTGCAGACAGGTCGCGCGTGTGGGCAGCGTGTATGAAAGCGGCACCCCGATGGCGGTGCTGCCGGGCTCGGAACATCGCCCTGTAGCAGGACCTTCTGCTGCCTGTTCGATGGGCTGGGGATTGGGATCGCGGCCAGAAGAGCCTGAGTATAGGGATGCAGAGGGTTGTCGAAGAGCGCGTCTGTCTCCGACAACTCCATAATCTCGCCGAGATACATCACGGCCACCCTGTCGCTCATATGCCGGATCACCGCGAGGTCATGCGCCACGATGACGAGGGTGAGGCCGAAGCGATCCTTCAGGTCCTCCAGCAGGTTGATGATCTGCGCCTGGATCGACACGTCGAGAGCCGAAACCGGCTCGTCGCCGACAATCAGCTTCGGATCTCCCGCGAGCGCCCGGGCAATCCCGATGCGCTGTCGCTGCCCGCCGGAGAATTCGTGTGGGTAGCGATCCGCGTGGGTGGGCAGAAGGCCAACCGTTCGCATGAGATCCGCAACGCGTTCGCGCTTATCGGAACCGCTGGCCAGATTGTGAAGCCAGATCGGCTCCGCGATGATGTCACCGACATTCATGCGCGGGTTGAGTGAGGCATAAGGATCTTGAAAGATGATCTGGAGCTCGCGCCGTAACCGGCGCAACTCGCTCTTGCTCAACTTCAGGATGGAGCGGCCCTCATAGCGTACATCGCCGGCAGTTGGCTCGATAAGCCGGAGGAGGAGGCGGCCCAGAGTGGACTTGCCGCAGCCGGATTCACCGACGATCGCGAACGTCTCACCACGCCGGATGTCGAGGGACACGCCATCGACCGCACGGACGATGGTCGGAGAGGACAGCAAGCCTCCGCTGCCGAAGTGCTTCTTGAGGTCCACGCCTTCAAGGATCACGTCGCTGGTGGGTGCCATCACGCTCATGCGGCTGCTCCCCGCTTTTGTTCGAGAGGTGCATACCAGCACCGGGCAAGGTGGCCAGGACGGATCTCACCGAGGGGCGGGAGTTCATTGCCGCAACGGGCGTCCGAGAAGGGGCAGCGTGGCGTAAAGCGGCATCCCTTCGGCATCAGCTCCGCAGGAGGCACGGTGCCGCGGATCGTCGCGAGGCGTCCTTGGCGGCGGCCGAGCGATGGGACGGACCCCATGAGGCCGATGGTATAGGGGTGTTGCGGGTCCTCGAAAATGGCCTCGACCGGTCCGCTTTCAACGACGTGCCCGGCATACATGACGGCCACCTCATCGGCGACCTCAGCCACGACGCCGAGATCGTGCGTGATGAGGATCATGGCCGTGCCGGTCTCCTCCTGCAGGCGTTGGATAAGGGCGAGGATCTGCGCCTGGATCGTCACGTCGAGCGCGGTGGTAGGCTCGTCGGCGATCAGGAGTTCCGGATCGTTGGCGAGCGCCATCGCAATCATTACGCGCTGGCGCATGCCGCCGGACATCTCATGCGGGTAGGCGCGCAGGCGCTTCTCTGGGGCCGGAATGCGCACCTTCTTGAGCATGTCGAGAGCCCGCTCCATGGCCTCGGCTTTGGAAACTTTGCGGTGCCGGACGATGCCCTCGGCAATCTGATCGCCGATGGTGAAGGCCGGGTTCAGGGAGGTCATCGGTTCCTGGAAGATCATCGCCATCCGGTCGCCGCGCAGATCCGCCCGCTCGCGCTCGGTGAGCGTCAGCAGATCCTGCCCGTCGAAGGTGGCTGAACCCGCCACGATCCTCGCCGGAGGGGTCGGCAGAAGCCCCATAAGGGCCAAAGAAGTCACACTCTTGCCGCAGCCGGACTCGCCGACGATGCAGAGGGTCTTGCCCTTACGCACCGAGAAGCTGACATCGTCAACGACATTCACGCCTTTTGGAGCTCCGTCAAAACGGACGGATAATCCTTGAACGTTGAGAAGAGGCGGTTCAGAGGTGACAGCGGCATTGCCGATCTGATGACCCTCTGCACCTGGTTGTCGGAGGGCCTCACGTCCCATGGCGTATCTCTTTTTTGGTGTTTGCTGTCACGGGTGTTTCCTGAATTTGTCCATCCATGCGGCCGGGCAGGGGGCTGGTCATCACCTTGAGAAGGCCTTCGCGCACGAGTTCGAGATGCTCGCGCATGGCGTGCTCGGCTGCATGCGCCTCCCGCTGAGCGATGGCGGCAATGACCCGGCGGTGCTGCTCAACTTGAGCAGACAGCTTGTCTTTGGAGCGCGCTCGCTCGCGCAAAACCTGCCAGTTCATATCCTGGCGGATGCGGTCAACCAGATCGAAGATGGCCAGCAGCAGAGAGTTGCCAGTCGCCTCAGCGATGGTCCGGTGCAAGGCGCTGTCCCAGAGTTCGTAGGCGTCCGCATCCGAGGAGGAGGCGGTTCTTTCAGCCAAGTGCAGAAGGCGCTCAATATCGCCATTCGTAGCGCGCATGGCTGCCAATCTCGCGAGGGCAGGCTCAATTTCCAGGCGCACATCCATGACCTCAAGCGGATGTGTGCGCTTCGACAGTTCTTCAAGATTCGTAGGCGGATGGGCAGGCCGCGGACCAGCGAAGGTTCCCTTGCCCTGGTGCCGCCAGATCCGCCCTTCCGCCTCCAGCACTTCGAGCGCCCGCCGCAGCGCGCGACGCCCGATGCCGATCTGAGCTGCCAGCACCCGTTCAGGCGGGAGTCGCTGGTCACGCTCGAAAGAGCTGTCGTCCAGGAGAGCCCGCAAACGCCCGAGGGCGAAGTTAGAGCTGTCCGCTGAAGGATCTGGGTTGGACATTAAACAATCCAGCTCCCTGTGAACCAATCTTGCTGCTGGATCAGCAGCCGCGACGTCTTATTGCGACTTTGGAGGCCTCAACGAAACAAGGCTATCCCGATACCGGACCAATTTGCAAGTGGTTCGATGATGGTTCGTTAGTCGATAGTGCTGCTTTGATGATCAGTCGATCTTTCGACACCAAGGCTACGCTAAGTAAGCCCTTGGATGGTATGCCTAAGGTTTCACCACCGATCCGGCTTCACCTGCCTGGAGCAGCCCCAGCAGCCCGTCCCGATACGTCGGGTACCGGAGCGTCACGCCAAACTCCGCCTTGATCTGCCTGTTGCGAACGCGCTTGTTGTCTTCGTAGAAGGCGCGAGCCATGGGAGTCTGATTGGCTTCTTCGAAAGGGATCTCAGGTGGGGGCTCCTTGCCGAGAAGCTCTGCGGCATATGCGATCACATCCTGAGGCGGTCCGGGCTCATCATCCGCCACGTTGTAGATGGCATTCCGGCTCGGCTTCTCGATGGACGCCATTAGAACCTGGGCGATATCTTCAGTGTGGATCCGATTGAAGACCTGTCCAGGCTTCACAATGCGTTTGGCAGTGCCGTCTTTTACCTTCAGCAGAGCGTTCCGGCCGGGACCATAGATGCCTGCGAGCCGAAAGATCTGCACTGCAAACGGAGCGCTCGCGCCAAGTTCGAGCCATTGCCGTTCGGCCTCAATCCTCTGGCGTGCACGGGCTGATGCCGGATTGGGCGGCGTCCTTTCATCGACCCATGCGCCGCCAGCATCGCCATAGACACCGACTGTGGACAGATAGCCGACCCAGCGCAGGCGTGGCGCTGCCGCAATCGCTTCGGAAAACTGCTCCAGGACCGGATCTCGCCCTTCTGCCGGCGCGGCGGAGATCAGGAGAGCTTCAGTCTGGTCAAGATGCTGGAGAATGGCTGGATCGAAGCTCTTCCCATCGAACTGGAACGCTTGAATTCCTTGTACCTCCAGTTCCTTCGCTTTCTCCACCGAGCGGACCGTGCCGGCGATACTCGTGAAACGATGACCGTGAAGGTGAATGAACTGGAGAGCGGTGTAGCCGAGGCCGAAAACGAACAGGTTCATGAGATCGCGGAGCCTTTAAGCAGTTGCGGCCAACTTAGCGGCATAGACGCGGTGCAGCAATCAATGACAAACCGAACTCTCATCCTTCAGAGTTGCTGTCGTTTCGGTTGATCATGCCCTGGACTCCCGCCATAAACCTGTGCCGAAGCAAGCTTGATCGCGTGATTCACGCAGCTTTGCCCTTGAACTGCGGGCCCTGGAGGTGAGCGATGGTCCTGACCAACCAAGATATGGTCGAGCTGGTGACCTTTCGGCGCAAGCTCCACAGCATGCCGGAACTCTCCCGACAGGAGGCAGAGACCGCCCGTGAGGTTCAGGCCTTTCTCAAGGCGACGCATCCTGACTGGACCCTCTCGGACCTTGGGGGCCATGGTATCGCTGCGGTCTACGAGGGCCGGGAGCCGGGACCGACCGTGATGGTGCGCGCCGAACTCGATGGGCTGCCGATCCAGGAGATCTCCGACGCGCCTCATCGCTCCGCCACGCCCGGCAGAGGTCATCTGTGCGGGCATGACGGCCACATGGCCATTCTCGCGGGCTTAGCGCGGGAACTCGGACGGCAACGGCCGCAGCGCGGTCGCGCCATTCTGATGTTCCAGCCGGCGGAAGAGGATGGTTCCGGCGCGGCAGCCGTCGTGGCCGACCCGCGCTTCCGCCAAATCGCCCCAGACTTCGCCTTCGCCCTGCACAACGTACCAGGCCTACCCTTCGGACAGGTTGCGCTCGCCGAGGGGCCGGTCAACTGCGCATCGCGGGGCATGCGCATCGCGCTCACCGGCAAGACCGCGCACGCCTCCATGCCCGAGACTGGCCTCTCGCCCGTGAACGTGGTTGCTCAGCTGATGCCGCAGCTCACGGCCCTTGGTAACGGCGGACCACTGGAGGAAAGCTTCTCGATGGTGACGGTTACCCATGCCAGGATTGGCGAGCCAGCCTTCGGTGTGGCGCCGGCCCATGGGGAGATCTGGGCGACCCTGCGGACTCTCACCGACGCAGGGATGGAGGAACTCTGCGCAGGCGCCGAGCAGCTGGTGCTGAGCGCCGCGCGCGAGCAGGGGCTAGGTGTGGAAGTGTCCTATGATGACATCTTCCACCATTGCGAGAATGCCCCAGAGGCGGTCGCGCATCTGCGTGATGCGCTCGAAGCCGAGGGTGTACCCTATGACCGGGGCGATCTGCCGATCCGCGCCTCGGAGGATTTCGGCCGATTCGGCCAGAAGGCGCCTGCGGCCATGTTTTTCCTCGGCGCCGGCGAGAAGCACCCCAGCCTGCACAATCCGGATTACGATTTTCCCGATGACCTGATCCCCATCGGTGCCCGCGTGTTCATGCGCACAATACGCAACCTGCTCGGATAAGGCTTTCCTCGATCCTCAGAGCGGCAGGTCACGCAGGGCTGAGACGGCTGTCATCACGCCGCGCAGCTCGGCAAGGCCGCGCAAGCGACCGATTGCCGGGTAGCCCGGATGGGTGGGCTTGCCAACATCGTCCAGTAGTTCATGGCCGTGGTCAGGACGCATGGGGATGCGCCAATGCGCGTCCCCGGCATCCCTGCGGCGCTTCTGCTCCTCCAGCAGCACTGTCACCAGCGCCACCATGTCGGTATCGCCGCCGAGGTGATCCGCCTCCATGAAGGACCCATCCGGCTCCTTGGCCACGTTGCGCAGATGGGCGAACCAGATCCGGTTCGCAAAGCGTTTGGCGATGGCGGGTACGTCGTTGATGGGATTGGCCCCAAGGGAGCCGCTGCAAAGGGTAAGCCCGTTTGCAGGCGAGTCGACCGCGTCATGGATGAACGCGATATCATCCGCATTGGACACGATCCGTGGCAGACCCATGAGGGGGCGCGGCGGATCGTCGGGATGGATGCACATGCGGATGCCGACTTCTTCCGCTGTCGGGATCACCTCACGCAGGAAGCGGGCAAGGTTCTCACGAAGCGCGGTGGCATCGATGTCTCGATAGCGGTCGAGCATGACGCGCAGGCCGGGGATGTCATAGCGGTCATACGCGCCCGGCAGCCCGGCCATGATGTTCGAGAGAAGCTGGCGCCGGTCCGCTTCCGACGAGCGGTCGTACCACTCCTTTGCCTTCGTCAGTACTTCAGGCAGATGATCCGCTTCTGCACCGGGACGCTGCAGCATGAAGCAGTCGAAGGCAGCGAATTCGTGCGCGTTGAAGCGCAGGGCCGTGCCACCGCCGGGGAGAGGGTAGGCGAGTTCGGTGCGAGTCCAGTCCACCACAGGCATGAAGTTGTAGCAGATCGTGGTGATGCCGCACTGGGCCAGATTGCGCAGCGATTGTCTGTAATTGTCGAACAGGGGCGTCAGGTCGCCTTCGCCGATCTTGATGTTCTCGTGGATCGGCAGGCTCTCGACCACGCTCCAGCGCAGGCCGAGCGAAGGATCTGCAGCGATGAGCGTCTTGCGCTTCTCAATCTCTTCGATGCTCCAGACGACGCCATAGGGAATGTGGTGCAGGGCCGTTACGATTCCCGTCGCACCAGTCTGGCAGACATGGGACAGCTTGATGACGTCTTCAGGGCCAAACCAGCGCCAAGCTTGTTCCATCGGAGTGCCTCTTCAGATTTGAGCCGATTGTGTCTTTGTTGATCTCACGCGCTGAGCGCCTGTGCCACAGCGTCGTGTTCCGGTTCGAACAGCTCAGGGTACTGCGCCGCTAGTTCCGGCAGCGAGCGGAGAATTTCGCTTAAGTGCTGATGCATGGCCTTGTCCGCTGCGACAGGGTCGGAAGCCTTGATGGCATCGACGATCAGTGCATGCTGGGCCACGATGGTGTGACGCGGCGTGGCCTGCTTCACGTCGAGATATCGCACCCGGTCCATCTGAGGCTTCACATCCTCGATCATGCGCCAGGCTGCCGGCCTGCCGGCAGCTTCCGCCAGGAGACGATGAAATTCTTCGTCGAGGGCCATGAAGTCATCCGACGAGGTGGCGCGCTGGGCTCGCCGTTGCCGGGTGAGGCTGGCATTCAATTCGGCGAGGAGTACGGGTGTGGCCTTGAGGGCGGCCTCGCGCACGACGGCACATTCGACCGCCTGGCGGATAAAGCGGGCATCTTCCACGGCGGCCCTTGAGATCTTGACCACCTGGGTGCCGCGCTGGGGCAGAACTCGCACCAATCCTGCCTCGCTTAGCTTAATCAGGGCCTCGCGCACGGGTGAGCGACTGACGCCGAATCGTTGTGCGAGATCCTGTTCTGACAGCATCTCCCCGGGAGCAATCCGCATGCTGACGATGGCTTGACGCAAGGCGCGCGTAACCTGCCGAGCCATGGGTTCGCGGCTGACATCGAGCTTCGCAAGGGTGCTTCTCTCATTCATAAGTGGCACACTACCATACTAGTAGACCATTGCAAACGGTTCTGGATCGTCTTATGGTCAGCGGCAATGAGGCGCTTGAAAGTCACCGCAAATGACTTGCCATACGCGCCAAGGGAGAACGCTATGCTGATCCATCCGGACCGGCTTTTTCCGGTAGAGCCCGCCGCCCGCGAGGTGGCGCGCAGGCTTTATGCGGAGATCAAGGATCTGCCCATCATCTCCCCCCACGGGCATACGGATCCGCGCTGGTATGCGGAGAACGAGCCGTTCCCCGATCCGGCAACGCTGTTCGTCATCCCCGATCATTACATTTTTCGCATGCTCTACAGCCAAGGCATGCGCCTCGAAGATCTCGGCATTCCGGTGAAGGATGGCAGTGCTGTCGAGCGCGATCCGCGTGCGATCTGGCGCCGCTTCGCCGCCCACTATCATCTTTTTCGTGGCACGCCGACGCGTGCATGGCTCGACCACACTTTCGCGACGCTGTTCGGCTTCACGGAGCGGCTCACGCCTGCGAACGCAGATGCCTACTACGATCGGATCGATGAAGCTCTCCGCACGCCGGAGTTTCGGCCGCGAGCGCTGTTCGAGCGTTTTCGGATCAAAGCAATCGCCACGACGGAAAGTCCTCTCGATCCGCTGAAACATCACGAGACGATCCGGCAATCTGGCTGGAAGGGCAGGGTGGTCACCGCCTATCGGCCCGATCCGGTTGTAGACCCCGAGTTCGAGGGCTTCCGGCAGAACCTTGCCCGCTTCGGCGAGATCACAGGGTGCGATACGTCCACGTGGAGCGGCTATCTGGAGGCGCATCGCAGACGGCGTGCGTTCTTCCGGGAGTACGGCGCGACCTCCACCGATCACGGGCACCCGACGGCCCGGACAGCTAATCTCTCCCAAGGTGATGCAGAAGCGCTGTTCCGCCGCGTCGTGACCGAGAGCGCGAGCCCTGAGGATGCAGAGCTGTTCCGTGCGCAGATGCTGACCGAGATGGCGGCCATGAGCGTGGAAGACGGCATGGTCCTGCAAATCCATCCCGGCTCATTCCGCAATCACAATGAGGCTCTGTTCCGTCGCTTCGGCCGCGACATGGGCGCCGACATTCCCTCGCAGACTGATTACGTTCGAGCCCTCAAACCGCTTCTCGACCGCTTCGGCAACGAGCCGAACCTGACCATCATCGTCTTCACCCTGGATGAGACGAGCTATTCCCGCGAGCTGGCGCCACTCGCCGGGCATTACCCGGTTTTAAAGTTGGGTCCGGCCTGGTGGTTCTTCGATGCGCCCGAGGGCATGCGCCGCTTCCGCGAGCTCACCACGGAAACCGCAGGCTTCTACAACACGGTCGGCTTCAACGACGACACGCGGGCCTACCTCTCCATCCCGGCTCGGCACGATGTGGCTCGCCGGGTCGACTGCGCCTATCTCGCCAATCTCGTAGTGACGCATCGCCTCGAGGAGGATGAAGCCCACGAGGCGGCCTACGATCTCGCCTATCGCCTCGCAAAAGAGGCCTACAAGCTGTGACACGGGACATGGAGAAAAGAGCCATGTCGCACAGAACGGGAGGAAGAACATGACGAACCTGATCAACAGGCGGACTTTCGTCGGCGGTGTCGCCGGCGCCGCAGGCGTTGCCGCTTTCGGCGGTTCGGGCTTTGCCCAGGCCACTTTGCCGACGAGTCCGGTCACGCTCAACATCATCGATGTCGCCGGCAATCTCGCGCTGACGCAGAAAGCCATCGAGAACTACCGCAAGGCGAAGCCGAACCTCGTCTCGCGCATCTCCTTCACCAAGGCAACCGCTCCTGAGCTGGCCGGCAAGATCAAGGCGCAGCAGGATGCGGGCCGAGTCGACATCGACCTCGTGCTCACCGGCACCGATGCGCTCTCCGCCGGCATCGAGCAGAAGCTCTGGGTGGATCTGATCGGAAGTCATTCCAACGCATTGCCGAAACTCGACGACATCTATCTTCCGGCCGCGGCGAAGATGCAGGGACTCGCCAAAGGGCAGGGCGTCGTCGTCACCTATTATCCGTCCGGTCCGCTCCTTGAATATATGCCGGACAAGGTCAAGAATGTTCCGACCACGGCCGAGGAACTGCTCGCCTATACCAAAGCCAATCCGGGACGCTTCCTCTATGCGCGCCCTGCCAATTCCGGCCCAGGCCGCACCTTCATCATGGGCTTGCCTTATATCCTGGGTGACAGCAACCCGCAGGATCCCGCCAAGGGCTGGGACAAGACCTGGGCCTATCTGAAGGAACTCGGGCAGAACATCGAGTATTATCCGTCCGGTACCGGCGCGGTGATGAAGGAACTGGGCGAAGGCTCCCGCGACATGACCGTGTCGACCACCGGCTGGGACATCAACCCGCGCGTCCTCGGCGTCGTCCCGAAGGAGGCCAAGGTGGCGGCGCTCAAGGGCTTCCACTGGGTGGCGGACGCTCACTACATGTGCGTGCCCAAGGGTCTGTCCAACGAAAAGGTCGCGGTGCTCCTCGACCTCATGAACTTCCTGCTCACCAAGGAGCAGCAGGCCTACACCTACGATGAAGGCTACTTCTATCCGGGTCCGGCCGTGAAGGGCGTGACCCTCGATATGGCGCCGCCTGAGAGCCAGGCCGCCATCAAGGAATTCGGCCGTCCCGAATACGAGAAGTGGATCGCCGAGAACCCGATCGAATTGCCGCTTCAGCCCGAGCAGATGGTCGTTGCCTTCCGCATGTGGGACGAGCAGGTCGCCGGCGGCAAGCGCAAGTAAATCGAAAGCAAGGACCCGCGATGACCATAGCCCTTTCCCACTTCGACGAAGTCCGGCTCGATCGTGTGAGCCGCGACTTCGGGGCACTCAATGCCTTGCGCGACGTCTCCCTCACCATCCGTCGGGGCGAGTTCATCGCCCTGCTCGGACCCTCGGGATGCGGGAAGTCGACGACATTGAACTGCATCGCGGGTCTTCTTCCTGTGACCGGTGGAGCGATCTGGCTCGACAAGAACCGGGTCGACACCCTGCGTCCGGAAGAGCGCGGGTTCGGCATGGTGTTCCAGAACTATGCGCTCTTTCCCCATCTCAATGTCCGCCAGAACATCGGCTTCGGCCTGAAGATGCGCGGGCGGCCGAAGGCCGAGATCGACCGCAAGGTCGACGAGGCCCTGAACCTCGTCCGTCTGCAGGGACAGGAAAACAAGCTGCCGGGTCAGCTCTCCGGCGGTCAGCAGCAGCGCGTGGCGATTGCCCGTGCCATCGTCATCGAGCCGCCCCTGGTGCTGATGGATGAGCCGCTCTCCAACCTCGATGCCAAGCTGCGCCTCGAAATGCGGGCAGAAATCCGGCGCATCCATAACGAGCTTGGGGCAACGACCATTTACGTGACGCACGATCAGGACGAGGCCCTGTCGCTCGCTGACCGGATCGTCGTGCTGCGCGACGGCGTGGTGCGTCAGGTCGGCGCGCCGAAGGAGCTCTATGAGGCACCGGCCCACTTCGACGTGGCTGACTTCATGGGTTTCCGCAACAAGCTCAAAGGCAAGGTCGTCGCCATCGAGGGCGACCGTACCGTCCTCGACGTGGAGGGAGCCCGGATCAGCGGCGTCGCCCGTGAGCGGGTTTCCGTCGGCTCGACGGCTTATGCCGCCATCCGGTCCGATGATCTTGAGGTCGGCGAGGCTGGGCCGAACGCCATCGCCGCAACCGTCGACACCATCGAATACCGCGGCCGTGAATTCGTCGGCACCGCCCATTCAGCCGGCGGGCTCGATTTCGTGTTCCGCTCTCACGTGCCGGTGGAACTGGGATCCAGGATCCACCTGCGGACGGAGGACGAGCGCATTCTCGTCTTCGCGGAGCCTGTGCAAGGGAGGCAGTAATGGAAGCCGTTGCCCACGCGCCTGCCGTTGAACACGGTCCGAGCCTGCGCCAGCGGCTGGCGGCTCGTGGTTTCGACGCGGTGACTCTCCTCGTCATTCCCGCTGCCATCTTCAGCCTGCTGCTGTTCGTCTACCCCTTCGCCTTCGGCTTCGTTCTTTCCTTCGAGCCCAAGGCCGGCGGCGACTGGCTTGCCAACTACAGGCGCTTTTTCTCGGATCCGTTTCTCTACGAGACGATCGCCAAGACGCTGTGGCTCGCGATCCCCGTCACCCTCGTCAATCTGCTGCTGGCCATCCCGATCGCCTTCCGCGTGCGTCTCATGCGCAATCAGCGCCTTCTGACGACACTCCTCGTTCTGCCGATCACCCTCGGCACGGTGCTGGTGGCCGAAGGCCTGTTGAACTACCTCGGCCCGCAGGGCTGGTTCAACCGCACCTTAATGACCTTCGGCCTGATCTCTCAGCCGCTGAAGCTCGTTCACAATTACTGGGGCGTTTTCGCCTCTCTCGTGATCACCGGCTTTCCGTTCACCTTCCTGCTCACCCTGTCCTATGTGACCGGCATCGACCCGGCGCTCGAGCAGGCGGCCGCGACTCTCGGGGCCAGCGCGTGGCAGCGGTTCCGGCATGTCTATTTGCCGCTCCTGATGCCGGGACTTGCCATCACCTTCTGTCTCTCCTTCGTTCAGGCCTTCTCGGTGTTCCCCTCCGCGGTGCTTCTCGGTGAGCCGGCGGGGCCGACCCGCGTCATCTCAATTGCGGCTGCACAGGCGGCTTTCGAGGAATACGACTATTCCATGGGTTCTGCGATTGCGATGATCATGGGCTTCGTCCAGCTCGGCATTGTCGTTGCGGTGCTTGCCTCGCGCGGGCTGTTCTACCGCGGTCCTGCCTCTGGGGCGAAAGGGTAAACCGATGATCCGCGATACCACCATCGGAGCCAAGCTCTGGGCCGCAGCCGTGTGGTCCACCGTCGGCTTCTTTATTCTGAACCTCCTTGCCATGATCGCCACCGTGGTCACGAGCTCGTTTGCTACCCGTTGGCTCGGCACATGGCTGCCCGCCGGCTGGACGACGCGCTGGTACACCTCCGCCTGGAGCGAGTTTCAGCTCTGGGACGTATTGATCGTCACCTTCCAGGTGATCGGCGCCGTGGTCTTCATCTCCGGCGCGCTGGGTGTCACCGCCGCCTATGCGCTGGCTCGCCGTGACTTTCCGGGCAAACGGCTTCTCGTCCTGCTTTTCCTGCTGCCGCTTCTCATTCCGCCGATGACCTTCGGCATTCCGCTCGCGACCGTGCTCTATCAAACCGGCCTTGCGGGCACCTTCTGGGGCGTCGTTGCGGCCAATCTCGTGCCCACAGTGCCGTTCGTGATCCTCGTCATGATCCCGTTCATCGAGCAGATCGACCCGAAGGTGGAGGCCGCAGCCCGCGTGTTCGGAGCCAACACCTTCAAGCTCTTCATCTATGTGCTACTGCCGCTGCTCCTGCCGGGCATCCTGGCGGCGCTGCTGCTGGTTCTGGTGCGCACCATTGCCATGTTCGAGCTGACCTTCCTCGTGGCAGGCCCAACCAGCCAGACGCTCGTGGTGGCGCTCTACTACGCCGTCTTCGCGGCGGGCGTCCGAGCGGTGCAGTCCATCGATGCAATGGCGGTGATCTACATGGTCACGACCCTGATCTGGCTCATCATCGCCCTGCGCTTCGTCAACCCGACGCAGATCGTCACCCGTGCAAAGCAGCAGCCGGCGCATTGAGGATCCAATGTCAGATCGCCTGAACGACGACGCCCTGGCGGACCTGCCTGGGAGGGTTCAACGTCCTGCCTATGATCGTAGGAATGCCAGGACAGGCATCGTTCACCTCGGGGTAGGTGCGTTCCATAGGGCGCACCAAGCCGTTTACACGGACGATGTGATGGGAACGGATCCGCAATGGGGCATTGTGGCCGCGAGCCTGCGAAGCCCGGATACCTACGATGCGCTGCAGCCGCAGGACGGGCTATATACCCTGTCCGTACGTTCGCAAGAAGGCGAAGCGCTCCGGGTCATTGGCTCAATCAGCCGCGTCATCGTCGCTCCTCGGGAGATTGAGGATCTTCTCGACGTGATGGCCGATCCCCAGACGCGGATCGTGACCCTGACCGTCACCGAAAAGGGCTATTGCCACGATCCGGCGACAGGTGCCTTGAACGAGACTCACCCGGATATCGTGCATGATCTCGCATATTCGATGAACCCGAAATCCGCTCCGGGTTTCATCGTCGAGGCCCTGCGCCGCCGCCGCATGAACGGCGTGCCGCCCTTCACCGTGCTGACCTGCGACAACCTTCCCTCCAATGGCCGCACTGTGAAGCGCGTTCTCACCCGCTTTGCCGAGCTGGTCGATCCCGAACTCGGCCGGTTCGTTGCGGAAGAGGTCTCCTGCCCCTCGACGATGGTCGACCGGATCGTGCCAGCCACGAGCGATCAGGATCGTGAACGGATTGCTGGAGTTCTCGGCGTAACGGATGCATGGCCCGTCGTCACCGAGCCCTTCACGCAATGGGTGATCGAGGACCGCTTCTCTCAGGGTCGCCCGGCTTGGGAAGCCGCAGGGGCTGAGTTCGTAAGCGATGTCGAGCCCTACGAGCACATGAAGCTCAGGCTGCTGAACGGGAGCCATTCGACCCTCGCTTATCTCGGCTATCTCGCCGGCTACGAGACCGTGGCCGATACCATGGACGACAAGGCTTTCGTCCGGCTGATCCGGGGCCTTATGGACGAGGAGGTCACCCCGACGCTCCACATGCCGCCGGGCGCCGATCTCGAATCCTACAAGGGCGCTCTCATCGAGCGGTTCAAGAACCCAGCTCTGAAGCACCGCACCTGGCAGATCGCCATGGATGGATCGCAGAAGCTCCCACAGCGCCTTCTCGGCACGATCCGCGACCGCCTGAGCAGCGGCGCGCCGATTGGGCGGCTGTCGCTCGGGGTTGCGGCCTGGATGCGCTATGTGACCGGCACCGATGAGAAGGGCGCGGCAATCGATGTTCGCGATCCTATGGCGGCGCGGTTGCGGGAGGTGGCGGACAGGGCAGGACCGTCAACCGAGAATCTCGCTCGTGGCCTGTTCGCCATCCGCGAGATTTTCGGAGATGATCTGCCGGCTGATGCCCGCTTCACAGGCGAGGTTGTTGCCCACCTGACACGGCTTTATGAGCTTGGAGCCAAGCGCACGGTCGCCGCATTCAAGGCGGGCTGAACCTCGCACGACCGGAGGTCGTGCACCTTTGGCAAGCTGGCGCCGCCACTAGTTCAGAATGACGACGGCTTCGACCTCGAAGAGCATGGGGTCGATGGCGAGCTTGGGGACGGGAACCAGAGTTTGCGCCGGCAGCGCCTTGCCGAACATGGCCTTGACGTTCCTGGTCAGCACCTCAAGCTTGGACATGTCATGATCGACCACGTAAATCGTGAGCTTGGCGACCTGGTCCGGCTTTGCACCGAGCGCTTCGATGGCGGCGCGCAAATTGGCGTAGGCCTGCTCAACCTGGACCTCGAAGTCGGGCGACAAGCCGCCTGTGCTGTCCTGGCCGCCCTGGCCTGAAATATAGGCTACCCTGGCTCCGCTGGGCACGATCACCGCCGTGCTGTAGCCGTTCGGCGTCGGGTCGTAGAGATTCTGCGGATTGACGATGGTCAGCTTGAGATCGTTCTCATTCGCTGTCGTCGCAGTGGAAACTCCCATAGTCATAATAATGCCCTCCAATGGCAGATGCATTGCACGTGACACGATGTTCTCCTGGCTCAGATGAGCGCGCGACGGACCCCTGCTGCCTGCAGGATTGACCTTTGAGACACCGCTCTTATGATCGACTCGTACGATGTACGATTAGTCGCATCGTACATCGTACGAGTCAAGCAGTCCGACCAGTGGGGAAGATAGATGACGGCCAAACTCAAGGGGACTCGGAGCAAACGATCTCAAGGAACAGGTGTATCACCCGGATCCGTGCAGGAGCCGCGCAACGAACCGCCTCTGTCTCTGGAGCGGATCGTGGCAACTGCGGTCGAACTGCTGGACGCTCATGGGGTCGATGGATTGAAGATGCGTCAGCTGGCCGACCGCCTCGGCTCAGGTGCGATGAGCCTGTACTGGCACGTCGATAATAAAGAGCAGGTGTTCGATCTGGCGCTCGACTCGGTGCTCGCATATCGCGGCCCGCCGCAAACAGATGAGTCTCAAGACTGGCGCGGGGATATTCTTCATATGCTCGAAGACTGGCGCGCCTGCATGCTGTGCCATCCTTGGTCGGCATCGCTGTTGCCCCGCCGGGCGCTCGGTCCGAACATCCTTGGTCGGCTGGAACTGCTGAGCAAGACCTTGTCCAGAGCCGGTGTCGCGGACGCGAATCTGAACGTCGCCATATGGTCGCTCTGGAACTACGTGATCGGCGCCACAATAACCCGGGCGAGCTTCGACGTTTCGGATGACGACAGGGCCGCCGCGCAGCAGCGCCTTTCAATTCTCAGTGAACACTACCCGACGATCGAGCGCTCTGGTCTGCTGCTGGACAGCGATTGGGATGGCGCCTTCAGGAAAGGTCTCGACTTCCTGCTTGATGGCCTTGTTCCGAGACAATGAACATTCGTCAACGTCTTCTTAAGTCTTCCTTATAGATCTAAGCCCTGATCAGCAGCTTCCTTTTCACGCTTCTTCTGGCATGAGCGGCACCGGCAGCCATGCGGCTTGATGAAGGTCTCGAAATAGTTCTTCCCATAATTATAGGTGATCTCGTCCCCGGGCTTGATACGCTTGATGGCCTTGATGCGGATCTTGCCCCGCGAGATCGTCGCCTGGGCGTTCGGGCGGCATGAATGATTGATGTAGCGTGCGGTGTTCCAGCGCGGAGCGCCATCGATGGTCCAGCGGCTGTTGATCTCGAAGAGATAGCGCGTGTTCCGGCGTCTCTCGACCTCTTCGCTCGTGATCCGCGGCCCGACATATTCGATGATGAAGCTTCCCTTCTCGATGGCATCCGTCGCGAAGAGCCCGAGGCCTGTCTCCGAGCGCCCGATGCGAAAGGGGCCTTCCGGCCGTTTGGTACTCATAGTCAGCAAAAGCTCCGCGCTATCCGAGAGAAATTGTAGGTTCCAGAAACATCGGTTGATCAAATGGGTCGCCAAATGATGTTCGCCAGATCCAAAGCCGCGTTTCCGCGTTCTGTCTCTTGGCGCCTGCCGGAGCCGGCTAACCCATGTTCCTCACCGGCATATCAAGGTGTGCGTGAGTCGTCTCGAAAAGGATCAGACCACGGCCCTTGGGCTTGCCTGGACCTTTCTCCTTCTGGCGCATCATCCGGAACACGAGGCGAGGGCGCTCTCGGAAATCAATGCGGTTACCGGCGATGTTCCCGTCCGCCCGGAGCACATTTCGGAACGGACCTCTACACGGCAGGTATTCTCGGAGGCCATCAGGTTCTATCCCCCGGCTTCCATCATTACCAGAACGGCAACGCGTGCCTTTCCGCTCGGCGGGTTCGTGGTTCCGGAGGGTGCCGTCATCGTCGTTCCCATTCATGCCGTGCACCACCATGCGGCAATCTGGGAGCTGCCTCAGCGGTTCGACCCTGAGCGCTTTGCCTCGGAGCAGGCGAAGGGACGGCATCGTTACGTCTACATGCCTTTTGGCGCAGGCTCGCGGATCTGCATCGGCAGCGCCTTCGCCCAGATGGAGGCGCTCGCTATTCTTGCCGTGATGCTGAAGGCCGCTCGTCTGCGACCGAAAGTAGACTTCATGCCGGCACCCATCATGAAGGTGACGCTTAGGCCGAGGACGGATGCCGAGATGCTTGTTGAGTCACGTTCCTAAATGAACAGCCGTTCAGGATTACACGCCTGAACGGCGTGAGCTTCCATGCTCGAAAGCTTTGTGCCTATCCAGCACCACTGGAGTCAGACGGCTGCCCTCATCTCCGGAACTGCGAGAGCCGTTTGCAGCGTCTCCGCAAAGTTCTGGTACGAAAACGGCTTCGACAAGGTCGGGCAATCGCGGAAACGCTCCGGGAGAGAGCGGAAGTCGTAGCCTGTCGAGAAGATGAACGGAATTTTGCGGAAGCGCAGGACATCTGCGACAGGGAAAACGACCGACCCATCCACATTGATGTCGAGGAGGCCGATGTCAATTTCACCCTGCAGAGCAAGGGTAAGGGCGTGATCCAGACGAGCCGCAGGTCCCACGACTTGGCAACCGAAATCCAGAACCATATCCTCGATGAGCATCGAGATCATGGCCTCATCTTCGACGATCAGGACCCGCTTTCTGCGATCTTCAAGCATAGCCCCTCCTGGCTAGATTCCACCTGATGCAGCACCTTTTGGCGTCGTTATACGAATCAGTTGCAATCACTCTAAGCTTTACGACGGTTCCGTTCTCTATCTTATGTTATTAAGACTTCTGAAAGGTATCGTAACCCTGCCAGCAAGCTAAAGTAAATACCTTGGTTCCATGCTTCTTTTGCAGCCATTTTGGGGACAGTTTCTGCGCGAACCATCTACGCAACCCGGTTCTCAAGGATTCCGGGCGGCTGAAGTGCCTATGCGGATCTCCCGCCAGAGCGGCCCGTGGAGACCGCAGCGCAGCGAATTAACGTGGAAGGCGGGAAGCTGTCCAAAACACCGGCCAAGCTGGGATTACTCTGAAGATCCTTGAGCAGAACATGAGCATCAAAAAACTGAAGGCCTGGTCGTTTCGACCGCTCCCTGATCCTCAAGCTGAGCCGGCGAATGGCTCCTTTGTCACTGCTCACTTCCCGACAGGACTTGAAATTGCTGTTTCTTCCATTTTGCAGGCCAAGCCGGACGCAGGTCCTAAAAGCTTGACGGGAAACAGAAATTCTCAGGATGGAACCTGAGAATTTGCCGGAACCACCATTTTGAGACCTTGCGTGAAACGTTTAGGTATGAGTAGTTATCTTCTTGCCCTCAATGGTTGGGGGCTGTACGCCTATGGGCGTTTAGGAAACATGAGACTTTAGAAGGCAGTCCTGATGGGCCGGGGAAATGATCACCGTGATCGCCGACGTCAATTTGGCGGTCAACCCGAAGATCACTGGGGCGATTTCGCTCCGCCAACATCTTTTGAACGGCCCATGCGGCAGCAGACATCCTACGGCTCCTCAGCCGCAGGACCCGAGACTGAAGCGCGGGTGAAATGGTTTAATCCCGAGAAGGGCTTTGGCTTTGTCGAGATGACCGATGGCTCGGGCGAGGCGTTCCTGCACGTCCGGCAGGTCGAGGCTGCGGGCCACTCCGCTCTCGAATCCGGCACGACCCTGGTTATCAAGGTCGGCACGGGCCAGAAGGGCCCGCAGGTCCAGGAAATCGTCAGCGTGGATACCAGCACGGCCGAGCCGGAGCCACCGCGCGGTGCGCGTCCGGCCCGTCCGCCGCGTCAGGACGGCGGTTTCAGCCGCGGCGGCCAGCCCGGCGGGTTTTCCCGTCAGGGCGGAGGCGCTCCCGCCGCACGGCCTGTGAGCGGTCCGCCGGAGGTGCCGGCCACTGTGAAGTGGTTCGACTCCGTGAAGGGCTACGGCTTCGTATCCGTCGAGGGTGAGAGCAAGGACCTTTTCCTGCACATCTCCGTCGTGGAGCGGGCCGGTCTCGGCCAGCTCGATCAGGGCCAGGCAGTTCGCGTCGCCATCGTCGAGGGCCGCAAGGGCCCCGAAGTCGGCGCCATCGAGCTCGCCTAAGAGGCTCTGCCTCTTTCACGTTCCGTGAAAAGATCCGGGTCCACTGCGTCAGCAGTGGACCTCTTCGAACGCGCGCACCCACATCTCGCAGACCCCGGACCGCACGATATCGTTGAGGGTGAACTCGACTATCGGCACCGGCAGCATCTGCGACTTGATGAGGTGAATAACTGTGCGGAGACCCGATGTCTCGCGCAGGTCACACTGGCTCACATCCCCGTTGATCACCACTTTGCACTCCTCCCCGATGCGGGTGAGGAACGTCTTCATCTCGGCCGGCGTCGCATTCTGCGCCTCGTCGAGAAGGATGAAGGCATCGCGCCATGAGCGGCCGCGCATCACCTCGAACGGCACCATCTCGATGTCGCCATTCTTGATCGCGATATCGAAAGCCGCAGTGCCAATGCGTTCCTTGATAGCCTCGATGACAGGAGCGGCCCAGGGACCGAATTTCTCTTCAAGGGTGCCAGGAAAAAAGCCCAGTGAGCGGCCGCTCGGCACGTTGGGGCGGGTGAGAATGATCTTGCGGATGCGCCGCTGGCGGAACAGGTCCGCCGCGTATGTCGCTGCGATCCAGGTCTTCCCCGTGCCTGCCGGTCCGAGAACGACGACCTGGGAACTGTTCTTTAAAGCGTCGAGATAATCATCCTGTGTGGCATTGAGCGGTTTGATGGGCGGAAGGCTGCGCTCTCCCTGAAACTTGGATCCCGTGAGGTCGAAGACCTGCGCTGTTTCATGGGAGCGGCGGGTCTTGCGTCTCTGCTTCTCATGATGCTTGCTCAATGACCAACTCCGGGGTTTGAAACTGCGCATACCAATCATCCAGGCGCCGCGCAGAGGCGTCTGGAGAAAAACTCGCGAGCGAAGTGGGAATACGAGAGCGTGTCGTTGCGGGCGGTGAATGTCCGCGATCCAGAGTGAGAGGATCAGCCTGCCTGCCCATCAAAGCCTATCTTTATCTGCCAGTGGCAAACTATCTTTGATTCTGATGACAGTTTACCGCTGCTACGCCTACCTGCGAGTCAAATGTTGAGTCAGGCTGCTTGGTTCCAAGGCATAACTCCTCTGCGACCCTAGGGGAGAAATAGCTGTGGACGGCTGTCGGAGTTCCCCGCAACGGAGCGAGCGGCTATCCCTCGCCAGTCACGGGCAGCCGATGATACGGGAGGGGTCTCAAAGGATGAGAACGGCATGATCGTGGTCTTCGGTTCGATCAATATGGATCTCGTCGCGCGGGTGCCGCGCATCGCCAAGCCGGGGGAAACCGTCCTGTCGCGCCGAGCCGACAGCTTCTTCGGCGGCAAGGGAGCCAATCAGGCCGTTGCGGCAGCCCGGATCGGGCAGGGCGGACCCGGCAGGGTCGCCATGGTGGGCGCGGTCGGAGCTGATCCTTTCGGCGAGGCCTGCCGGAAGAACCTCGAAGACAACGGCATTGATGTTCAGGCCGTCCGGGTTGCTGACGAGCCGACGGGTTGTGCCTTCATCACGGTCGATGGGACCGGGGAGAATGCGATTACGGTGGCGAGCGGCGCCAATACGGCCCTGCGCTCCATTGATCTTCCAGATAGCCTGATGTCGAAGGCTTCCGTGCTGGTGCTCCAGATGGAGGTATCCCTGGCCGACAGTCTCGATGCCGCTGCCCGTGCCCGTCGGGTGGGGGCAAGGGTGATCTGGAATTTCGCTCCCGTCCCACTGGCTAAGGAGCGTTCAGGTATGGCCGAACTGCTCCAGGCGACGGACGTGCTGGTCGTCAACGAGCATGAGGCGCTCGCCATCGCCGAGATTGTGGGCGTACCGGCAGGCGACGATTATCTTCAGGCCGCCGCTGCCGTGGCCAAGGATTTCGGCCCAACCTGTATCGTTACAGCAGGCGCACGGGGAGCTTATGCCGTTTCAGGCGACGGCACACGGATCCACGCCGCAGCCCGGCCCATCACCTCCGTCGACACCACGGGGGCGGGCGACACCTTCGTCGGCGTGCTGGCAAACGGCTTCGCCGAGAGTTTGGAGATTGGCCCTGCCATGGAGCGGGCCTGTGCCGCGGCCTCCCTGTCGTGCCTGACGCCGGGAGCGCAGGCCGGAATGCCCCAGAGGGACGCCCTGGAGCATTATCTTTCTCAGGCCTGAGCGCTGGCCTCCGGAATGACCTTGGTCAGGCTGCCGGTGGCGGGGAACAGCGGGATCAGGCAGGCCTGGAGCGCGTGGTAGAGGTCCGGCTTGCCGGTGAATACACTTGCGCTGGGCGTCAGATCCTCATTCAGCTCCGGCCGCCAGCCGCCATGCCGATGGTCGATCAGGTGGCGGTCCGTGAAGCCCCAGAGGGTGCGGTACCATTGCTCGTGGTAGGCGCTCGGGCTGTGGTTGATCAGGAACGCCGCCGCGCCAATCGCCTCGGCGCAGGGCCACCAGAGCTTCAAGGGCAGCCTCGGCTTGTCGTCCCAATCGAGGGCGTAGAAGAATCCGCCCCTGTCCTTATCCCATCCCAGGTCGATGGATTGCCGGAACAGCTCACGGGCCGCATCCGGCATCCAGGCATGACGCTGCCCGCCCAGTGACCAGAGCTGAAGAAGAAGCCTCGCCCATTCCAGCCAGTGGCCGGGCGTTGTGCCGTAGGGGCGGAACATGTCGTCGCCGCGGTAGTCTCGGTCGAGGCTCCAATCCGCATGGAAGTGCTCGGCGACCCGGTAGCCGAGCGAGGCAGCATGCCGGCCGATGATGAGGCTCGCGATCCGCTCCGCTCTGTCGAGATAGGTGCGCTCGCCCGTAGCCTCGAAGGCGGCCATCAGAGCCTCGGTCAGATGCATGTTGGAATTCTGGCCGCGATACTGGCTCAGGGGCTGCCAGTCGCGCGTGAATTCCTCGGTCACGGCACCGTGCTGCTCCTCCCAGAAACGCTCGTCGAGAATTTGCGCGATATCTGCCAGCAGGCGGTCCGCCAGCGGATGGCCCACGATCCTGGCGCTGGAGGCTGCCAGCAGCACGAAGGCATGGCCATAGGCCTGCTTCGTATCGTCCTTCGGGCCATCATTGTTGAGCGCCCAGACATAGCCGCCGTTCTGCGCGTCGCGATGCGCCTTCCAGAGATAATCCATGCCATGGTCGATGATGGCATCGCAGCCCGGCCGTCCGAGGAGGGTGCCGATGGCAAAGCAGTGCACCATACGGGTGGTGCTGTGGATCTGCCGGATCGAATTGGCGGTGTCGATAGGTTGGCCCGCATTGTCGAGATCGAAGAAGCCGCCAGCCGGATTGATGACGCCGCGCTGAAAGAAGTCGAACAGGTTGTTAGCCTGCTTGAGCAGCCATTCCCTGTGAAACCGGTTCGAACGCCAGGGCGTACTGAGTGGTGGAAGAACAGGCTGGTTTGTCATCACGCTCTCCCTTCGGTTCCGGTGCGCTCACTCATGAAGCGCTCGACCTCGTCCGATGATGGCGGGTTTGCACCGCGCCGGGTGCAGACAATGGCGGCGGCCGCGGCGGCGAAGTCGAGGGCTGCTGTGACCTGCGCTTCGCTTAATCCTGCGACATTCCGAGGCGTGAGCAGGCTGCTGGCGTCGAGCCAAGCCAGCAGACCGGCATGGAACGTGTCGCCTGCACCGACCGTATCGACAACGTCAACCTTGGGAGCAGGTCGCTCCAGGACCTTATCACCGAAAGCCGCAAGGAGGCCTTTCTCGCCGCGGGTAAGGATGACGAGCTTCGGTCCGCGCTGTAGCCACGTCCGTGCGGCGGAAGCGAGATCGTGCGTCCCGTAGAGCAGCTCGACATCCTCGTCGCTCGCTTTCACGATGTCGGCATAGGCGAGGAGCCGTTCGAACCGCTCGCGGTAGGCGTTGAGATCGCCCACGACTCGCGGCCTGACATTCGGATCGAGCGAGATCACGCGCAATCCCGCCTCGCGGCGCAGCAGTGTCTCGATGGCGCTGGCAATCGGCTCGACGCCCAGAGCATAGGAGCTGGCCGCAATGGCGTTCACGTCTGCCGGCAGTGCGGCCGGCAGCGCCTCCGGCGTAAGAGCGCGGTCGGCGCTGTTCGGCGCGTAGAACGAGTATTGCGGCTGACCGTCTGGGCTGGTTGCCACGACACTCAACGTCGTGACGTTCGGCAGGCGTTGGATATAGGCCGAGCTCACGCCGGACTCGGCGAGCTTCTCGGCCAGAAAGGTGCCGAACGCATCCTCGGACAGGGTGGACAGGAAAGCCGCCGGGCGGCCGAGGCGCCCGAGCCCGATGGCAACGTTGAATGGCGAACCGCCGGCCACAGCCTCTGCGGCAAAGCCTGTTATCGTGGCGGTGCCGATGAACAGATCCATCAGGGCTTCGCCGGAAACCAAGATCATAGAATGACTCCTGATGCAGTCGTGGCAGCATCCTTAGTGAAGGGCAGTCATATCTTAAGCAGCATGTGCCGGCTGCAAATCCAAGAGGTTTTGAACGCCCGGCGACTCGTATCCTCAGATCCGTTCCTGCGCGGCACGCGTGAATTCCGGTCTGAGACTTTGGTAGAGGCTCCGGAAGGCATGGATGCGAGGCTCGTAGAGTTCGACGAGCCGCGACTCCGGCGCAATGGTCTCGAGAACGCTCGGGACCGTGCAAACGGCCTCCGGCGCCTCTCCGGTGGTGGCCAAACGTGCCAGACGCGCTGCGCCGAAGGCCGGCCCCTTGTCGCTGCCGTGAAAACGCATGATGGGAATGTTCAGCACGCTGGCGAAGATCCGTGTCCAGAACTGGCTCTTCGAGCCTCCCCCGATGATGCCGGCCTGCGTCAGCGGCGTGCCAGCTTGCTCAAGCGCACGTTGTGCATCGGCAAAACTGTAGGCGACACCTTCGAGTACGGCTTGTGCTATGTCCGTTGGCTGCGTGTCGGGAGACAGACCGAAGAACACGCCGCGCGCATGAGGATCGTTGTGCGGCGTCCGCTCGCCGGCGAGATAGGGCAGGAAGAGAATGTCGGACGGCTTGCGATACGCGGCTTCGGTCTCTCTCAGGAGCTCTCCGATATCACGCCTCAGGAGATTGGCCGCCCAGGCAAGGCAGCTTGCGCCGTTCAGCATGGCGGCCATTTGGAACCAGCGGCCGGGTAGCGCATGGCAGAAGGAATGCACCAAGGCTTCGGGAGCCGGGCAGAAGGTTTCCGTCGTCACCAAAAGCTGGCCGGAGGTTCCCAGAGAGATGAAGGCCGAACCATCCCGGATCGCACCCATGCCTACGGCTCCGGCAGCCGCATCGCCCGCCCCACCGGCCACGACTACATCGCTCCGCATGCCCCATCGCCGAGCGATCTCCGGATCGACGGTGCCGGAAGCCTGCGAACCCTCAACGAGACTTGCCATGTGATCGCGGGTGAGGCCCGTAGCTGCAAGCGCCTCGTCCGACCAATCCCGCTCGGCTTCATCCAGCCACCATGTGCCAGCCGCGTCCGACACGTCCGTGACGATCGCGCCGGTGAGCTGGAGGCGGATGTAGTCCTTCGGAAGAAGCACCTTGCGCACGGTGCGGAACGTCTCGGGCTCATGCCGTGCAAGCCAGACGAGCTTCGGCGCTGTAAAGCCGGGCATCGGAATGACGCCCATGGCGCGCGAGAGCCCGGGATGATTTGTGCCAAGCTCCTGTGCTTCCCGGTACGACCTCCCGTCGTTCCAGAGAATGGCCGGACGCAGCGGCCGGTTGGCCGCATCGAGCAGCACCGCGCCATGCATCTGCCCCGACAGGCCGATGCCCCGCACATTTGCGAGAGCCGCGGCATCCTTTGCACGAAGTTGATCGAGGCCCGCCTGCACGGCCTGCCACCAGGCTTCGGGCTCCTGTTCCGACCAGAGGTCCTGCGGCCGGGAGATCGGCAGGGAAACATCCGCCTCCGCAATCGTCGTCTGCCGCTCATCGACGAGAATCGCCTTCACCGCCGATGTGCCGACATCGATGCCAAGATAGTGGGCCACGCTTCGTGCTCCTTGAAGGTTAGTGCTGACCCTGGTTTGGCGGCTGTTGAGACCACCATATAACTCAGTCGCCTCCATTGGGCACCGATGCGACGAAATCCAGAGGCTCGGCTATGAAAAAAACTCATGGTCGAATTGTCGCCAGGATATTTAAATGGCCGAGGCATGCCCCAAATATTGCCGCATGCCCGAGAAATTGAAAAACCAGTCTCACTCGATCCATTCTGATGCGCCGTCTTCGGCGGCTGCGCTGAGCGCCAACGTCCGGCTGCATCTCGGAAAGCAATTGCGGGCGCTGTATGGCGACCCCGCTGAAGACAAGCTGCCGCGCGACCTCGCGCGGCTCGTTGATCGCGTCGCCCAGGTCATCCGTGCGCACACCGAGCCTGTCGATCAAGACTTCGTCAATGGCGTGATGGACGCGCTGCCGAACCTGCGCGCCTTTGCCCTGTCACTGACCGGAAAGGTCGATCAGGCGGAGGATCTGGTGCAGGATACGGTGCTCAAGGCGCTGACCAAGCAGGATACCTTCGAGGCCGGCACCAACCTTCAGGCTTGGCTCTTCACGATCCTGCGCAACGGCTTCTACTCGACCCACCGCAAGACCAGCCGCGAGGTCGAGGACGGGGACGGGACCCATGCCGCAAGCATGATCGCGATCCCCGACCAGGAGGACAAGCTCGCCCTCCAGGATCTCTCCTCCGCGCTTGACAAGCTGCCTCAGGAGCAGCGAGAGGCCATCATCCTGATCGGTGCCGAAGGCATGTCCTACGAGGATGCCGCCGAGGCGTTGGGCGTGAAAGTCGGGACGATCAAGAGCCGCGTGAACCGCGCTCGCAACCGCTTGGCAGAGCTCATGGGCACGCCCAGAACCGGCGATCACGACCACGCGGCGACTGTCTGACATCGTATTGGCCCGATGCCGCTCCGGCGTCGGGCATTTTCTGCGGCTGAGACCGGCTGCAGCCGGCGCCCCTGCCCAAAATAGCAGCGGCGGTCCACCGCCTGTTCCTCGAACTTTTCCCAAGGCTTCAAGGTTGAGCTTGTAGCTGGGTGGCTCGAAACGCTCTTCCGCCAAGGAGGGGAGCATGGAACACAGGCCTCTGTCCGAACTCACTAGCATTGCCGACTTGAAAACCCCTGAAGACGTCACGGTCCCGGTTCTGTCGAAGCGGGAACGCCTGGATCGCTGGATCGACCTCCTGGAGCAGGAGCCCGACCGGGAGCTCAAGACCCTCGACGAGATCGAATGGAAGCCCAAGGCCCAGCGCCTTGCCATGCGGGCCGATGGATCCGCCCTCACGGTGGCCTATTCCGATCCCGTGCTCCGGCAGGCAGGGCTGTGCAGCGACACGTTCGGGGATGCGGTCGATTTCTTCCAGATCTCCGAGCATGACGCCCATATCGTCCTGTGCTCATGCCATGGCGGTGAGCTGATGCGGGCCGACGAGACAGCCCGCCGGGTGCGCGGGATCCGGTCGCCGAGCCTCTGGGCACTTTATTTCGGCTGGTTCCGATAATATTGCGGCCCCGGCGAGGTCAGTCCTTATAGGGATCGAACTCGCCCGGGCCTGCCATGGCGACGGCGAACGGACGTAAGGTGTGCTCCACAGCGATCGTGCCCCTGTGATAGGCGAGCACGTCCTCAAGGCGGCGATAGACCATTGGGCTCTCGTCCACATCGCCGCCGCGCAGCAGAATGCCTTTCTCACGCAGCCACGCATCCATCTCGTCGCGGGTGAAGCGGGGAGGGCGGACCCACTGACCTGCCTTGTTCTTCTTGCCCTTCGCGTCCATGCGGCCGAAGAGCCGGCCTGCGCCATGAACCGTCGAGTAGAGGCTGTCGGCGCTCTCCGGGCTGTCGATCCCGTGCAGGATCACCGCATTGTCGCCCATGGAGCCGCCGACGAAGCCGCGCTGACCCGGAAAGGCGGGCGTTGCGCCCTTGCGCACAACCCAGTAATCCCGGTTCTCATGGGTCTCCCGCCAGACGAAGTTGTGGTGGTTGTGGACGGAATCGGTGATCTGCCCGCCGATAATCTTACGCACCCGCTCCACCACCCACTCGCGCCCGGCATAGGCATAAAGCCCGCCGAGCTTCACCCCGGCTAAGTAGCTTTGGCCGACCTCGCTGTCCTGGTGGACGAGGGCCGGGTCCACCTCCATGCCGTCCTTGGCGCCCACGAGAGACAGGTGCTTGGTGGTGATCCTGTGGCCGAGGCCGCGTGAGCCGAAATGCACTCCGATCCAGACGAAGCCCTCCTCATCCTCGAACATATCCACGTAATGGTTGCCGGAGCCGACCGTGCCGAGCTGCTGCCGGGCCATGGTCTTGAGATCCCGGGCTCCTGCCTCGTCCCAGAGCGGCGAGTCGAACAGGTTGTGGTCGACCTTCACGGCGTTCTTCTGGCCGACGCCGAAGCTGATGGTTCGCCCGATATCGGAGAGGATCCGGCCAGCCTGGGCCGCGATGTCCTCGTAGCGGGTGTCGAGCCGCACGGCCATGTTGCCGCAGGCGATGTCGAACCCGACGCCGCTGATGGAGATATGCTCCTCATAGGCCACCACCCCGCCGATGGGGTGGGCATAGCCGAGATGCCCATCAGCGCAGAGCACGCCCTTGAAGGCGCTTCCGGCCTCCATGCAGCGGTCGAGCTGCTTGATGGTTTTCTCGTCGTGCTCGCCATAGATGCGGGTATTCGCCGGCACTCCGATCTCCTTAAGCTCATGGACGGTTGTTGTAGCGCTCGCGTAGGCGCTCGACCTCGCGCTGCAGGGCGTCCAAGCCGCGCGCGATGTCCCGCCCCATGTTCTCGACAACCCCGGTGCTGGCCGCCACATCCGGACAGTCGAGGGTCCCGTCCCGGCGGTGCCGGGGCGCGATGCCGCCCTGCGGGGTGAGCAGATAGGCGCAGCCGGTATCCTCGTCCCGCCAGACGACGGGCCGGTCGAGGGCCATGGCCGGGCGGGCCAGCAGCGCCAGAAGAGCGGCAGCGCACCAGCGGGCGGACCTGTTCATGGCGGGACCTCCAGGGTTGAACCTGACCTTTGAGGCAATGCCTGCTCGAGTGTGCGTGTTCCTTGACGGGCAGGCCGCTACCTTCCGTCGATTTGACTTCCCAACGGGTTTGGAGGACATCACGCGGTTTGACGGCCCTGTGCCTGCGGGAGATCCTCCCGGCACGACGGCTTTCCCGCCTCCGGAGTGATTGATGGACGGTTCTGTCCCCCAGCAGCGGATCTCCTTGCGCCACATCTCCGTGGCCCAGTTGACGAGCATCGTCGAGCGGAGCCATGCGCGCCTTTGCGCCGTGCTCGTGCTGCTCTCGCTCGTCTGCTTCCTGCCGGGCTTCACCACGCTTCAGCCTATGGACCGGGACGAGCCGCGCTATGCCCAGGCCTCCAAGCAGATGCTGGAGACCGGCGACTTCGTCGATATCCGGTTCCAGGACGAGGCTCGGCACAAGAAGCCGGTGGGCATCTACTGGCTGCAGAGCGCCAGCGTCGCCATCGGCGAGGCTCTGGGTGTGCCGGAGGCCCGGACCACCATCGCGCTCTACCGAATTCCCTCCCTGCTGGGAGCCATCGCGACTGTTCTGCTGACCTATTGGGCGGCCCTTGCGTTCTTCGGCAGGCGCGGGGCATTCCTGACCGCGGCCCTGATGGCGACCTGCGTCATCCTCATGGTCGAGGCGCGGCTTGCCAAGACGGATGCCATGCTCACCGCCTGCTCGGTGGCGGTGATGGGCGGTCTCGCCCGAGCCTATTTGAGCAGGGGCGCAGGCGTCCTGCCCCGGCGGGCGCTGCTGATCTTCTGGACCGGCTTTGCCTTAGGTATTCTGATCAAAGGGCCGCTTGTCCTCATGTTCGCCGGTCTGGCGGCAGCGGTTCTGTCTTATAAAGAGCGCTCCGCCCGCTGGCTGCTGACGCTGAGGCCGGGGCTCGGCCTTCTCTTCACCCTTGCAATCGTCCTGCCGTGGTTCGTCGCCATCGCCATCAAGAGCGGCGGCGAGTTCTTCGCAGCTTCGGTCGGGAAGGACATGCTGGGCAAGGTCGGCACGGCACAGAAGTACCACTGGGCGCCGCCCGGCTTCTATATGCTGTCCTTCTTCGCCACCTTTTGGCCCGGCGCCATCCTGGCCGCCATCGCGGTGCCCTTCGCCTGGATCCACCGGCGCGAGGAGCCGGTCGCCTTCGCACTCGCTTGGATCGTCCCGTCCTGGATCGTTTTCGAGGCGGTTCCGACGAAGCTGCCGCATTATACGATGCCGCTTTTCCCGGCGGTGGCGATCATCACGGTAATGGCGATCGCCCGGCACTTCGTGGGGCCGCATCGGCCGGCCGCGAAGCCGGCTGCTTTGCTGATCCCGTTCATTCCGGTCGGCCTCGCCGTCGGCCTCTCGGCCGTTGCCTGGTCCTTCGACGGCCTGCCGCCCTTCCGGGCGCTGCCGGCGCTCGTCATCTCTTCGCTCCTAGCCCTCTGGGCCTGGTGGCTGTTCGTGAAGAACCGGATGGTGCCGACCCTATGGGCCGGCTTCCTGTCCTCGGCCTTCCTCGCCATTGGCGTCTTCGGTTTCGCCCAGCTCGACCTGCGGTCTCTGAAGATTTCGGATCGGCTCGCCGAAGTGGCCCGCAACGTGCCCTGCGGAAATCCGCAGGTCGCGACCCTCGGCTATCGCGAGCCCAGCCTCGTGTTCCTGACGGGCACGAATCTCGACATGCTCGACAGCGGAGCCGAGGCCTCCCGGTTCCTGCGCCAGGGGGGCTGCCGTGTGGTCTTCGTGGACCAACGTTTCGAGGGCGAGTTCCGGGCCGAGAACGAGCGCCTCAAGCAGCAGCCCGTGCTCTCGACCCGGGTTCAGGGATTCAATATCAACAGCGGGCGGCAGGTTGATATCGCGGCCTATGCGACCGGATTCTAAAGTACGGATGACCAACCTTTCCTTAACCCCGCGCATCAGCGTCGTGGTGCCCGTCAAGAACGAGGCGCTCAACATCCTCCCCCTGGTCGAGGAGATCGAGCGCGCCTGCGCCGCGCTGGCACCCTTCGAGGTGATCTATGTGGACGACGGCTCGACCGATGACACCCGACAGCAGGTCCTGAGCGCCCGGGCGACGCGCCCGTGGCTGCGGCTCGTCCGCCATGAGGCAAGCTGCGGTCAGAGCGCCGCCGTCCGGACGGGCGTGCACGCGGCCCGAGCCCCTGTCGTCGTTACGCTGGACGGCGATGGACAGAACGATCCCGCTTTCATTCCTCAGCTCGTGGCCGCCCTCGACGATCCGGCCATTGCCCTTGCGGCCGGACAGAGGGTCGGGCGCAAGGACGGCGCCTACAAGAAGTGGCAGTCCCGCATCGCCAATGGCGTCCGTGGTCGCATTCTGAAGGACGGCACGCGGGATACCGGCTGCGGGCTCAAGGCCTTCCGGCGTGACGTCTATCTGCGCCTGCCGTATTTCGATGCCCTGCACCGTTTCATGCCGGCCCTCATCAAGCGCGAGGGCTACCGGATTGCCCATGTGGACGTGGTCGACCGGCCGCGCCATGCGGGGCGTTCGAATTACGGCATGTTTGACCGGCTATGGGTCGGCATCCTTGACTTGGCAGGGGTCTGGTGGTTGATCCGCCGCCGCCGCCGCGTTCCCGCTGCCCAAGAAATCGTCTGATGGAAATCGTCTGATGCTGATGCGCCTGTCCCACGACCTGGGGCTCTATTTCTACGACGTCCTTGTCGCCCGCTTCGATGTTTGGGCGGCCTTCGGGGTTCTGGCCCAGCTCGTCTTCGGCGCGCGCTTCATCGTCCAGTGGATCGCGAGCGAGAAGGCGGAAAAGAGCGTGATCCCGATGGGGTTCTGGTTCCTGTCCATCGCCGGCGGGCTGATGACGATGGTCTACGGCTTTGCCCGGCGCGACATCGTCATCATCCTTCCGCAGGCCCTGTCGATCTTTATCTACATCCGCAACCTGATGCTGATCGCCAAGGACAAGCGGCGGAAGGCCGAGGCCGATCTGCCGACGTGATGGGTTTCATCCCGTCGGCATCCGCAATCCTCGACCTTTGATCGTCAGTCCGCTTCGCGCAGGCGTGCGAAGCCGGCGTCGAGATCGCGCTTCAGATCGTCCAGATCCTCCAGCCCGATGTGGAATCGCAGGGAGTGTCCACCGGGCTCCCAGCGGGTGGCCGTGCGATAGCTGGCGCAGTTGAAGGGAATCACGAGGCTCTCGAACCCGCCCCAGGAATAGCCCATGCCGAACAGGGCAAGACCGTCGAGCATGGCGGCGAGCGCCCGGTCCGAGCATGGCTTGAGGATAATCGAGAACAGGCCCGACGAACCCTTGAAGTCCCGCTTCCAGATATCGTGGCCGGGATAGTTCTCAAGCGCCGGATGGAGCACCCGTGCCACTTCGGGACGAGCCTCGAGCCAGCGGGCCATCTCCAGAGCCTGCTTCTCGTGCTCGCGCAGGCGCAGCGCCATGGTGCGCAGGCCCCTCAATCCTAAGAACACATCCTCCGGTCCCGGACACATGGCGAAGGAATCGTAAGCGTCGCGAAGGGCCTTGAAGCAGCGCTCGTTGGCCGAGACCATGCCGAGCAGCAGGTCCGAACCGCCGCTGAGATACTTGGTGCCGGCCTCGATGGCGATGTCCACACCCCGTTCGTGCGGCGGGAAGAGCAGGGGCGTCGCCCAGGTGTTGTCCATGAGCACCACGGCCCCATGCCGGTGAGCGACCTCGGCGATGGCCGGGATGTCCTGCATCTCCAGAGACTGGGATCCCGGCGCCTCCGTGAACACGGCAGCGGTGTTCGGGCGGAGCAGGGCTTCGATCCCGGCGCCGATCTGCGGGTCGTAATAGGTGGTTTCCACACCAAATTTCTTGAGGATGCCGTTGCAGAAATGCCGGGTCGGCAGGTAGACCGAATCCGTCATCAGCAGGTGATCGCCAGCCTTGAGGCAGGACATGAGCGCGACGGTAACGGCTGCGAGGCCCGAGGGCGCGAGGACTGTTCCCGCGGCGCCGGTCAACTCCGTCCAGGCGATTTCGAGGGAGTTGGTGGTCGGAGTTCCCTTCGTGCCATAGGAATAGCGCCCGCGCCGGTGCAGAAGGTCGTCCGTGGTGGGATAGAGGACTGTGGAGCCGCGATAGATCGGCGTATTCACGAATCCGTGCTGCTCGAAGGGCTCCCGTCCGGCATGGACGAGGCGGGTGCGTTCCGAGACGTTTTCAGGCTTTGGAGGGAGTTTTGACATTGCTTCAAGGGCTTGCTGAAGGGGCCGTGATCTGAGACCGGGCAGCTTCTGCCGTCAAGTCAGCCACGAATTGCCTCCCATCAAGACTTGACCAGTGATCAATCATTGAATTTGATGGATTTCGATGCCGTCTCGACCGAGGCGGCGCGGAACGGTCTAACCGGGGCTCGGCTGGGGGGTACAACCAGGTCCGTCGAGTCATGTGGAACTATTGGGAGAACATACAAACATGAAAAAGGCTCTCGTATCGATTGCCTTCGGTCTGACGGCCAGCCTGTTCGCCACGGGCGCCTCGGCCCAGGCGACGCTCAACAGCGTCAAGCAGAAGGGCTTCCTGACCTGCGGCTCGAACACGGGTCTCGCCGGCTTCGGCCAGCCTGACGCCCAGGGCAGCTGGACCGGCCTCGACGTCGATCTGTGCCGCGCCATCGCGGCCGCGATCTTCGACGATCCGACCAAGGTGCGCTACATCCCGCTCGCCGCCAAGGACCGCTTCACGGCGCTCCAGTCGGGCGAGGTGGACGTGCTGTCCCGCAACTCGACCGCGACCATGTCGCGCGACACGCAGCTCGGCCTCGACTTCCCGGTCATCAACTACTTCGATGGCCAGGGCTTCATGGTCCGCAAGAAGCTCGGCGTCTCCTCTGCCAAGGAGCTGAACGGCGCCTCGATCTGCACCCAGCAGGGCACCACGACCGAGCTGAACCTCGCCGACTACTTCCGTGCCAACAACATGAAGTACGAAGTGGTAGCCTTTGCGACCTCCGACGAGACCTTCAAGGCTTATGACGCCGGCCGCTGCGACGCGTTCACCACCGACGCCTCAGGCCTCTATGCCGAGCGTCTGCGCGCCTCGGCTCCGGACGATCATATCGTTCTGCCCGAGATCATCTCCAAGGAGCCGCTTGGCCCGGCCGTGCGCCACGGCGACAGCAACTGGGGCGACATCGTCCGCTGGACCCATATGGCCATGCTGAACGCTGAAGAACTCGGCGTGACCAAGGCCAATGTCGACCAGATGAAGACCTCCGACAACCCGGAGATCAAGCGTCTGCTCGGCACGGAAGGCAAGTTCGGCGAGGCCGTCGGCCTGACCAACGACTGGGCTGTTCGCGTCATCAAGCACGTGGGCAACTATGCCGAGTCGTTCGAGAAGAACGTCGGCGAGGGCTCGCGCCTGAAGATCAAGCGCGGCCAGAACGCGCTCTGGACCAAGGGCGGCCTGCAATACGGCATCCCGGTTCGCTAAGCGATCCAAAAACAGGGCGTCCGGATTTTCCGGGCGCCCTTCAAGAATACGCCTCGACAATAACAAAAAGCCGCTTGACCCGGGCACGAACAGGGGATGACGGCCTGGTATCAAGAGCCGCCAGAGGATGAACTCAGTGCAGACCGCTGTCAGTCAGACATCGCCCCCCAAGAAATCGTTTCTCTACGATCCGAAGGTTCGTGGAGTTTTCTATCAAGTCGTTCTCGTCGCCGCGATCATCTTCCTGTTCTATGTGGCCGCGACGAACGCCATCGAGAACCTGCAGCGCGCCAAGATCGCCTCAGGCTTCGGCTTCCTCAACAACACCGCCGGCTTCGATATCAGCCAGACCCTGATCCGATTCAGCGCGGCGGGCGGCACCTATGGCGACGCCTTCATCGTCGGCCTCCTGAACACCCTGATCGTGTCGGCGATCGGCATCTTCTTCACGACCTTTCTCGGCTTCCTGATCGGCATCGCGCGCCTGTCCAAGAACTGGATGGTGGCGAAGGTCGCCATGGTCTATGTCGAGGTCCTGCGCAACGTCCCGCTGCTGGTCCAACTGCTGTTCTGGTACATCGCCGTGCTCGGCGCGCTGCCGCAGCCGCGCAACTCCCTCGAAATGGGCGCAGGCTTCTATCTGAATGCCCGCGGCCTGTTCATGGCAAAGCCCATCTGGGCGCCTAACATCGGGATTCTCGTCGCCGTTCTCCTTGTCGGACTCGTCGGTACCTTCATCTACCGCCGCTGGGCCAGGAAGCAGCAGGAGCAGACGGGCCGGCAATACCCTGTCGGCAAGGTGACGCTCGCGCTGGTCTTCGGCCTGCCGATCCTCACCTGGATCGTGCTGGCCCTGATTGGCGCCAATCCCATCAGCTTCGAGCTGCCGCGCAAGGGTACGTTCAACCTGACCGGCGGCATGCAGATCCTGCCTGAGTTCGTGGCGCTGCTTCTCGGCCTCGTCACCTATACGGCGGCCTTCATCGCCGAGGTGGTTCGCGCCGGCATCCTCGCGGTGTCGAAGGGACAGACGGAAGCCGCGGGTTCGCTTGGCCTCACACCGGGTCAGACCCTGCGCCTCGTGGTGATCCCGCAGGCCATGCGCGTCATCATCCCGCCGCTGACAAGCCAGTACCTGAACCTGACGAAGAACTCGTCGCTTGCGGTCGCCATCGGCTACCCGGATCTCGTACAGGTCTTTATGGGAACCGTGCTCAACCAAACAGGCCAGGCCATCGAAGTCGTGGTGATCACCATGGGCGTATACCTGACCATCAGCCTGCTGACCTCGTTCATCATGAACATCTATAACCGCCGTGTGGCGATCGTCGAACGGTAGGAGATCTTATGAGCACCGCCGTCGATATGCCCCGTTTCGTCCGCGCCCGTCAGGTGGAGGCCATGCCTCCGCCCAATCTGGCCCGTGGACCCATCGCGTGGGTTCGGGAGAATCTCTTTTCCGGCCCCTTCAACACGATCCTGACCCTGGTGGTCTTCTACCTCCTGTATGTCAGCGTTCCGCCGCTGATGAAGTTCCTCTTCATCGATGCAGTCTGGACCGGCACCGACCGTGCTGCCTGCCGCGCCGACGCGGGCGGCAGCGAGAGCGGCGCCTGCTGGGCCTTTATCTGGGACAAGATCAACTACTTCATCTACGGCTCCTACACGATTTCGGAGCGATGGCGGGTGAACATCTTCTTCATCCTTTTGGCCGTTGGTGTCGTGTGGCTCCTGTGGCTGAAGGCGCCGCGCCGGGATCTCGGAGCAGTCTATTTCTTCTGGGTGTTCCCGGTCGTCTCCTATGTGCTGCTCACAGGTGGCAATGAGAGCTTCAGCGGCCGTTTCTGGATCGGCTTTATCATCTTCGGTGCGCTGGTCGTCGCGCTCTTCGCCTTCGTGGCGGCGCTGCTGAAGACCGCCTTGCGCCCGGCGCTCATTCTGGGCGGCGGCATCGTGGCGGTGATCGGCATTACGTTAGCCTTGGTCGATCTCGATTTCGGTCTCGCGCACGTGCCCACGTCCCTGTGGGGTGGCGTTCTCGTGACCTTGCTGGTGGCAACAGTGGGCATCGTGGTCTCGCTGCCGTTCGGCATCGTGCTGGCCCTTGGGCGGCGGTCCAAGCTGCCGATCGTCAGGATGGCCTCGGTGATCTTCATCGAGTTCGTGCGTGGCGTGCCGCTGATCACGGTTCTGATCATGGCCAACACCATGCTGCCGCTCTTCCTGCCGGGTGACATGACGGTGGATCGCCTGCTGCGGCCGCTCATCGGCACCGCACTCTTTGCCTCCGCCTACATGGCCGAGGTCGTGCGCGGCGGCCTCCAGGCCATGCCCAAGGGGCAGTATGAGGGCGCGATGTCGCTCGGCCTCAACTACCCGCAGATGATGTCTCTCATCATTCTGCCACAGGCCCTGCGCATCGTGATCCCCGGCATCGTGAACACCTTCATCGGCCTGTTCAAGGACACCTCCCTGGTGGCCATCGTGGGCATCTTCGATCTCGTTAAGACCATCGAGGCATCCCGCATCGATCCGAACTGGGCAGCACCCACCATCGGCATCACGGGCTATGCCTTTGCGGCCCTGTTCTACTTCGTCTTCTGCTTTGGCATGTCGCGATACTCCCTCGGAGTCGAGCGCCGCCTTGCGGCTGGTCAGAAACGGTAAACATTCATGGCAACGACAATGTCTGCTCAGCATATTCCTTCCGCCGCGATCGACCCGAAGGCCCAACCTGCCATCGAGATGATCGACGTTCACAAGTGGTACGGCGAGTTCCACGTTCTGCGGGACATCAATCTGAACGTGAAGCGCGGCGAGCGCATTGTGATCTGCGGCCCCTCGGGCTCCGGCAAGTCCACGATGATCCGCTGCATCAACCGCCTCGAGGAGCATCAGAAGGGCCGCATCATCGTCGATGGTGTCGAGCTTCTGGACGACCTCAAGCGGATTGACGAGGTGCGCCGCGACGTCGGCATGGTGTTCCAGCACTTCAACCTCTTCCCTCACCTGACCATCCTGGAGAACTGCACCCTCGCGCCGATCTGGGTGAAGAAGATGCCGAGGAAGGAGGCCGAGGAGGTCGCCATGCATTACCTGACCCGGGTCAAGATCCCGGAGCAGGCCAACAAGTATCCGGGCCAGCTCTCAGGCGGTCAGCAGCAGCGCGTGGCAATTGCCCGCTCCCTGTGCATGAGCCCGAAGATCATGCTGTTCGATGAGCCGACCTCAGCACTCGATCCTGAGATGGTGAAGGAAGTGCTCGACACGATGGTCGGACTGGCCGATGAGGGCATGACCATGCTGTGCGTGACCCACGAAATGGGCTTTGCCCGCCAGGTGGCCGACCGGGTGATCTTCATGGATTACGGGCAGATCGTGGAGATGAACACGCCGGACGAGTTCTTCCGCAACCCGCAGCACGAGCGCACGCGGCTGTTCCTCTCCCAGATCCTGCACTAAGCCGGATCCGACGAAATGCAAAAAGCCCCGAGAGATTTCGGGGCTTTTTTTCCATTATTTTAGTTACAGGTTCTTACGTCATGGCCGGGCTTGTCCCGGCCATCTCGATGCGGAAAGGCGCTGCGCCCTAATTGAACGAGATCACCGGCACAAGGCCGGTGATGACGACAGAGGAATTGAGAATCTCAGCCCTTCTTCGCCGGCCCCGTTGCGACTGGCAGATCCTCCCGTGCGCCCCATTCAGCCCATGCGCCGTCATAGATCGCCTTGATCGGGCGGCCAGCAACTTCGAAGGCAATGCCGAGAATGGCGGCCGAGACACCGGAGCCGCAGCTGGTGATCACCGGCTGGCCGGGATCGATGCCGGCCTCGGCGATGGCTTTCTCAAGCCCTTCCTTGTCCTTCAAACGCCCGTTCTCGACGATGCGGTCGAAGGGCAGGTTGAGACTGCCTGGAATATGCCCCATGCGAAGGCCGGGGCGTGGTTCGGGCGCCTCGCCTATGAAGCGATTGGCCGGCCGGGCATCGACCACCTGGGCCGCCTTCGACTGCAGCGCCTCCTGCACGACGGAGGCATCCGCAACGACGGAAGCGTTGAAAGCCGGCGTGAAGGTGCGGGGAGTGCGGGGCTTCTCCGGTCCGGTCTCGACCGGCCGTCTTTCTGCCTTCCAGGCAGGAAAGCCGCCGTCGAGGATCGAGACGTTGCGCACGCCGAAGGCCTGGAAGGTCCAGCGCACACGCGGGGCCGAGAAGAGACCGGCGCCATCGTAGACCACGATGGTCATGTCTTCGCTGATTCCCATTGCGCCGACGGCCCTCGCGAAATCCTCGGGCGACGGCAGCATGTGGGGCAAGGACGACGCGGTGTCCTTCACGGTATCGATGTCGAACCGGACGGCACCGGGGATGTGACCGGCGAGGTACTCGGCCTGCGGATCCCGGTTCTGGGTCGGCAGATACCAGGAGCCGTCTACGACCACGAGGTTGGGATCATCGAGGTGCTCCTGCAGCCAGGCGGCCGACACGAAGGGTTGGGGCATGGGCCACTCCTCTCGAATGGAAAGCAAGGTTCAGTCGGCGAGGGACAGGCGAACGCGGCGGTTCTGCTTGCCCTTTTTTTCAATGTCAGTGATCACGACGGCGCCGATCTCCGATGTGCGCCGCACATGGGTGCCGCCGCAGGGCTGAAGATCGATTCCCTCGATCTCCACCAGACGCACCCGTCCGGATCCGCGCGGGGGCTTCACCGACATGGTCTTCACAAGACCAGGATTGGCATCGAGCTCCTCTTCGGTGATCCAACGCTCGGTGACGGGAGCATCGCGGGCGACGAGCGCGTTCAGCTGGTCCGTGATTGCCGCTTTGTCGAGGCCGGCATCCTGAATGTCGAAATCGAGCCTCCCATCGCCATCGCCGATGGAGCCGCCGGTAACCGGATAGGGCAGCACGACGCTCAGGAGATGGAGAGCCGTATGAACGCGCATGCGCTTGAGGCGCCGGGGCCAATCGAGCTGCAGGGTAACGGTCTCGCCTTCCGTCAGCCGAGATGCTGCTTCCGCTCCGACCAGATGCGCCACCTGCGAGCGATCGGCGGCATAGACAGTGTTGGTGATTTCGATCCTGTCGCCGTTGGCTTTCACGAGAGCGCCTACATCTCCGGGCTGCCCGCCGCCTTGCGCGTAGAAAACGGTACGGTCGAGAATGACGCCGCCCTCAGGCGTGGTTCCGACAACCCGCGCTTCGCAGGAGGTGGCATAGGCGTCGTCGCGGAAAAGCAGTGTCGTGGCGGTCATGGACGTCTCAACATGTTGAAAGGCGAGGGACGATGCTGACGGCAATGGGCACGATGGGTCAAGCCATTCCCGTCACCCGCCGTCAGACAATTGGCTCGGACGCCAAGCCCCGCGAACTGCGAAAAGCCTGAAGGGCACGCTCGCGCGCCGCGCCATGCGGAACAATGGGTTCCGGATAGGTCTCACCCAGTACCACGCCGGCTTCGCGAAGGACGTTGGCCGGAGCCTCCCAGGGCTTATGGATGAAGGCCGGTGGGAGCCGCGCGAGTTCGGGCACATAGGTTCGAATGTAGTCCCCCGCTGGATCGAATTTCTCGCCCTGCGTCACCGGGTTGAACATTCGGTGGAAGGGGGCTGAATCCGGGCCGGAGCCCGCGATCCACTGCCAGCTGAAGGCATTGTTAGCCGCATCCGCATCGACGAGCGTGTCCCAGAACCAATCCTCGCCCTGGCGCCAGTCGGTCAGCAGGTGCTTGACCAGGAAAGAAGCCGTGATCATGCGCACCCTGTTGTGCATCCAGCCTGTCCGCCAGAGCTGACGCATACCGGCATCGACGATGGGGTAGCCGGTGCGGCCTCTCTGCCATGCTTTGAGAGCTGGGCGATCTTCAATCCAGGGAAAGTTTTCGAACCTACTGCTGTGCGGCCTGTCCGGCAGGTGAGGGTGGAAGTGGAGCAACTGGTGGGTGAAGTCGCGCCAAGCGATCTCGCTCAGGAACTTCTCCGCATCCCGCTCCAAGCCGGGTTCGCCCGCAACTGCATTTAGGACCGAATGCCAGACCTGCCGTGGGCTGATTTCCCCGAAGCGCAGATGGGGCGACAGGCGCGAGGTTCCGGCCTGCGAAGGTCGGTCCCGTCCCTCAGCATAGCCTTTCAGTCCCGACTCGATGAAGCGGGAGAGCTTAGCCTGAGCGGCAGGCTCACCCCGCTGCCATTCCTGCCTGAAGCCGCCGGCCCAATCAGGGGCCGAAGGCTCAAGGCCAAGCTCAGTGAGTGGAACGGATTGAGCGAGAATCGACCGTGCCCAAACCCCGCCTGCCAAGGATCGGGGAGCCGGAAGGGGAGGCTTGATGGACCGGGCTTTCACGGCCCGAAGGTAAGGCGTGAAGACCTGGAACGGCTTGCCGGCCTGGTTCGTGATCTCCCACGGCTCGTGCAGGAGACGGCCGCTGCAGCTATGAACCTTGATGCCGCCATCCGACAGGCGCTTCTTGATGGCGCTGTCCACGGCAATCTCGGCCGCGCCATAGCGGCGGTTCCAATAGACCGCTGATGCGCCGGTTTCCCTGACCAGGCTTTCGACCAGGGTGAGAGCGGAGCCTCTCAGGATGAGAAGGCTGGAGCCGGCACACTCCAAGGCCTCGCCAAGCGCTTTCAGCGAACCATGGAGCCACCACCGTGCTGCGCCCCCAAGCGGCCGGATCCCGTCCGAGGCATCATCGAGCACGTAGAAGCATAGAACCTGCGATCCGCTTGCTGCCGCTGCAGACAGGGCAGGGTTATCGCTCAGGCGATGATCGTCACGGAACCAGACGAGAACGGGGGTACGGGAATCGCTGTTCATGGCGGGACAATACAGCGGCGCTTCGAACGTGCGACTGCTGACCAGTCAGATCGACAAAATTTGATGGATAAGAAGAGGGAAGGTTGGCTCCGGCGGTAGGATTCGAACCTACGACCAACGGATTAACAGTCCGCTGCGCTACCGCTGCGCCACGCCGGAATAAGCCTAACCTCCAAAGAAGCTGATCTGTGAGCTTCTCGAGCGCCGCGGTGTCTTCAAAGACCGTTCCCCGGCGAGGTGGGAGGCATATAGCACGGGTTTCAGGCGTTGCAACCCCCTTGTTGGCGCGCCGGAGTTCAAAAGGCCCTGTTGCTCTTTGGGGGGACGCTTGCTATGGAGCAGCCGTCGCGTTCGCGGCACGCCCCGGATGGCCTCGTGGCGGAGTGGTTACGCAGAGGACTGCAAATCCTTGCACCCCGGTTCGATTCCGGGCGAGGCCTCCAACAATTTCTAAAGGCACTGTCGATGGTCGATTTCGCTCAAGCGCGCCGTATCATGGTTGATGGCCAGCTGCGCACTTTCGATGTGAACGACATCCCTCTTCTCGACGCTATGGATACGGTTCCGCGCGAGCTTTTCGTGCTGCCGGGCCGTGAAGAGCTCGCCTATATCGACCAGGATGTTCTCGTCGGCGACGGAACTGAGCGGCGCTACATGCTCTCCCCGATGATCCTTGGGCGCCTGGTTCAGGCTCTCGGGATCGAGAAAGGCGACCGCGTTCTCGACGTGGCCTGCGGCCGCGGCTACGCTTCGGCGGTGTTCAGCGAGCTTGGGGCTCACGTGACGGCGCTAGAATCCGACGATACGCTCGCCGATGCAGCGCGCCAGAGCCTGAGTGCAGCCGGCGCAGCAAACGTCACCGTTGTGACGGGTCCTCTGGAGCAGGGCCATGGGGGCAATTCTCCCTATGACGCCATTCTCATCAATGGCGCTGTCGAGGTTCGCCCGGAGGCGCTGCTCCAACAACTGGCCGAAGGCGGGCGTCTGGCCTGCGTGAAGGGCCGCGGGCGTGCAGCCCGGGCAACTCTCTATGTGCGCACGGGCGATGCCATCGGCGAGCGTGCCCTGTTCGAGGCGGCCGCGCCCCTGCTGGCTCCCTTCGTTCAAGTCCCTGGTTTCACGTTCTAATCCTTTCCAAATCCTTTATTTCTCGGGTTTGTGGTGTCGCTTTTTTGCGCCACCCAGGCGCAAAAATGGAATTGAGCCCAGCGCGTTGTTGCCGACTCGATTCCCTTGATTATTGTTGCGCTTTGAGTCGGAACGATTTCTAGATGGCGTCGATGGCGGTCGATTGCCTTGGATCGCTAGGCAGGTGCGCGTGAACGAGAAGAATCCCAAGAAGACGTATCGCTTGCTCTTTGGGGCTATGACCTCTGTGCTTGTGCTGATGGGCAATGGCGGGGTGTCGGCGGAGACCTTGGAGAGCGCCCTGGCGCGCGCCTATGGCAACAATCCGGATCTGAATGCCCAGCGGGCAGGCGTCCGTGTCCGGGACGAGGACGTTGCGCAGGCAAAGTCTGGCTATCGCCCACGGATCAACGCGACGGCGGATTATGGCCAGACCTATACGGATGCCAGTAGGCAGGGCCCGTTCGGGGGCGCCACGAGAAGCAATAATATCATCACCCCTCGGGGCTTCGGGGTGGAAATCAATCAGTCGATTTTCGACGGGTTTCAGACGAGCAACCGCGTTCGCGCGGCCGAATCCGGCGTGCTCGGCTCAAGGGAGCAGCTGAACACGACCGAGCAGAGCGTGCTGCTCGATGCCGCGACCGCCTACATGGACGTCCTGCGGGACACGGCCATTCTCGACCTGCAGCGCAACAACGTCGAGGTCATCGACGAGCAGCTGCGGCAGACGCGCGACCGCTTCAATGTCGGCGAGGTGACCCGGACCGACGTCGCCCAGGCTGAGGCGCGCCTTGCTGCGTCGCGCTCTGAGGCGAGCTTGGCCGAGGCTAACCTGCGCAACAGCATCGCCGTCTATCGTCAAGTCGTTGGTGTCGAGCCCCAGCAGCTTGCTCCAGGGCGTCCCCTGGACAGCCTAACGCCGCGCTCCGTCGATGCCGCCGTGAGGGTCGCCCTGAACGAGCACCCGGCGATCAAGGCGCGTCAGCATGCGGTGGACGTGGCTGAACTGCAGGTGAAGGTGGCCCAGGGTGCACTTGCGCCGCAATTGGGCGTGGCTGGTTCAGTGGACCAGCGCTATTCCAGTCAGACGGCTGGAGATCAAACGTTTTCCGCCTCCGTGGTCGCCCGGCTGACCGTTCCGATCTATGAGGGCGGACAGGCCTATGCCGCCACCCGGCAGGCCAAGGAGGAGGCCGGACAGCGTCGCCTTGAGGCCGACTCGGTGCGTGACCAGGTCCGCGCTGCGGTGCAGTCTTCCTGGGGACGGCTCGAGGCGGCCCGTGCACAGATCCAAGCCGCTCAGGCGCAGATCGATGCCGCTGAAACGGCGCTGAGCGGCGTGCGCGAGGAGGCTCGTGTCGGCCAGCGCACCACCCTCGACGTGCTGAACGCGCAGCAGGAACTCCTGACCGCTCGTGTGAACCTCATCCAGGCTCAACGCGACCGGGTGGTTGCCTCCTACAGCCTCGTCAATGCTATGGGCCGCCTCAACTCCCGTGCTCTCGCCTTGAAGGTGAATCATTACAGCCCGAAGATCCATTACGATCAGGTCAAGGATCTCTGGATCGGCACGTCGACACCGGATGGTCGTTGATAAGTTTTGGAGCCAGAACTAAAAAGTTCTGGCCCCGCTTGTTTTCTTAAAGGTTGAGTAAAATACTTAACGAACATTCTTGAGAATGTGATTCTTGAGTAGTTTTTGATTTGGATGCGGCTATGGGTTCATCGAGCCTGAAAATTAACGAGCCATCGATGGAAGATATTTTGGCTTCCATCCGGCGGATCATCTCCGACGATCAGGAGGATCCGTCCTCCCCCGAGCCCCAGGAGCCGAGTCCCTCACCCCTGAAGAGCGTGCTGGACATCGCGGAGCTTCATGTCTCGCCCCTCGTCGGCGCGAGCCCCAATGAGCCCCTTCTGGGACCTTGGAGCCGAGGGGATGCTGCGTTCGTCGAACCCCGGCCAGACGCGGAACCCGGCTCCGATTGGAAAGCCCTTGATGCACCGGAAGAGCCGGCGCCCATCATCGTGCCTGAGCCCGTCTTGAAAGCTGCGGCAAAGCCTACTCCGCCCGCCGCCGATAGCCTCCTCTCGCGCGAGACCAGTGCCTCAGTGTCCGGCGCCTTCAGCCTCCTGACTGAGACGGTCAAGCCGGCTCAGCCGCAGACGGTCGAGGATCTGATGAAAGAGATGCTGCGTCCGATGCTGAAAACCTGGCTCGATGACAATCTTCCTTCCCTGGTCGAGCGCTTGGTCCGGACCGAAATCGAGCGCGTGACCCGCAGCCGGGGCTGAGATTTCAGCCCCTCTGTTGACTTCATCCGATCCGTCCGGTTTGTAGCCGTCTTGCTTGCGCGTTGTTCGCGCCAACAGGCCGGTATCTATCATGATGGACAAGACGTTCGATCCCTCCGCTGTCGAAGCACGCATTTCCACCCGCTGGGAAGAGGCCGAGGCCTTCAAGTCCGGTCGCGAGGATCGCAAGAACGCCGTACCGTACACGATTGTCATCCCGCCGCCGAACGTGACCGGCTCGCTCCATATGGGGCATGCCCTCAACAACACGATCCAGGACATCCTCTGCCGCTTCGAGCGGATGCGGGGCAAGGACGTGCTGTGGCAGCCGGGCATGGACCATGCCGGCATCGCCACCCAGATGGTCGTGGAGCGCAAGCTCGCCGAGCGTCAGATCCAGCGCCGGGACCTCGGCCGCGAGGAGTTCATCAACCGGGTCTGGGAGTGGAAGGAAGAGTCAGGCGGCACCATCGTGCGCCAGCTCAAGCGCCTCGGCGCCTCGTGCGACTGGTCGCGCGAGCGCTTCACCATGGACGAGGGCCTGTCCCAAGCCGTCCTGAAAGTCTTCGTCGATCTCTACAAGCAGGGCCTGATCTACAAGGACAAGCGCCTCGTGAACTGGGACCCCAAGTTCCAGACGGCGATCTCCGACCTGGAGGTCATGCAGGTCGAGGTGAAGGGCAATCTCTGGCACATTCGCTATGCCATCGATGGTCAGCCTGATCGCTCCATCACGGTTGCCACCACTCGCCCCGAGACGATGCTGGGCGACGTGGCCGTGGCCGTGCATCCGGAGGATGAGCGCTACAAGGATTTGATCGGGAAGTTTGCGATCCTGCCGCTGGTGGGCCGGCGCATTCCCATCGTGGCGGATGAATACTCCGATCCCGAGAAGGGTACCGGTGCGGTGAAGATCACGCCGGCGCATGACTTCAATGACTTCGAGGTTGGCAAGCGTCATAAGCTGCCGCTCATCAACATCTTCGGTACGGAGGCGCAGCTTGCGCTTTCCGGCAACGAAGACTTCCTCGACGGTCTTGCCCAGACGGATGATCTCAAGGCTGTTCTCGCCCTCGACGGATTGGATCGCTTCGAGGCCCGCAAGCGCATTGTCGCCATGCTTGAAGAGCGCGAGATCCTCGTTCAGATCGAGCCGAACACCCACGTGGTGCCGCACGGCGACCGCTCGAATGTGGTGATCGAACCCTACCTCACGGACCAGTGGTACGTGAACGTGAAGCCGCTCGCCGACCGCGCCCTCGACGTGGTGCGCAAGGGGCAGACCAAGTTCGTGCCCGAAAATTGGGAAAAGACCTATTTCCAATGGCTCGAGAACATCGAGCCCTGGTGCGTCTCGCGGCAACTCTGGTGGGGTCACCAGATTCCGGCTTGGTACGACGATCAGGGCAACGCCTATGTGGCCATGAGCGAGGAAGAAGCTCGGGCCGAGGCCCGCGCGAAGCACGGGAAGGACGTTGCGCTCACGCGCGACGAGGACGTGCTCGACACTTGGTTCTCGTCCGCCCTGTGGCCGTTCTCGACCCTTGGCTGGCCGGACGATGCGCCGGAGCTGAAGCGCTACTACCCGACCAACACGCTTGTCACGGGTTTCGACATCATCTTCTTCTGGGTCGCCCGCATGATGATGATGGGCCTGCACTTCATGGACGAAGTGCCGTTCGACACGGTCTACATCCACGCCCTCGTCCGCGACGAGAAGGGCGCCAAGATGTCGAAGTCAAAGGGCAACGTCATCGATCCGCTCGACGTGGTGGAGCAGTACGGCGCCGATGCTCTGCGCATGACGCTCGCCTCGATGGCAGCGCAGGGACGCGACATCAAGCTATCCGTGCAGCGCGTGGAGAATTACCGCAACTTCGCCACCAAGATCTGGAACGCGGCGCGCTTTGCCGAGATGAACGAGTGCCGGCGCGTCGAAGGCTTCGATCCGAAGGCCGTCAAGGAGACGCTCAACAAGTGGGCGCTGAGCGAATGCGCCAAGGCCATCAACGAGGTCTCGGCGGGCATTCAGGCCTACAAGTTCAACGAGGCGGCGCTCTCGGCCTACCGCTTTGTCTGGAACGTGTTCTGCGACTGGACTCTCGAACTCGCGAAACCCGTGCTGCAGGGTGCCGATTCAGCAGCGAAGACCGAGACCCGCGCGACGATCGCGTTCATCTTCGACGAGATCTGCAAGCTCCTGCACCCGTTCATGCCCTTCCTCACGGAAGAGCTGTGGGCGATCAAGGGCGAGGATGGTCCGCGGCGCGAGATGATCCTGGCGCTGAGCCCGTGGTCGAACCTCGATCACCTCATCGACGGGCAGGCGGAGGCCGAGATCGGCTGGGTAGTGGACCTTGTCAACGAGATCCGCTCCGCCCGCTCGGAGACGAACGTGCCGGCGGGCGCGCAGATCCCGCTGGTGCTCGTCGCGTCCTCGGCCGACGTGCAGGCCCGCGCCGGCCGCTGGGGCGATATCGTGAAGCGCCTTGCGCGCATCTCCGACATATCGTTCGCGGAGGCTGCTCCGAAGAGCTCGATCCAGCTCCTCATCCGCGGTGAGACGGCGGCCCTGCCGTTGGAGGGCGTGATCGACCTCGACGCCGAGCGGGCGCGCCTCGCCAAGGAAATCCAGAAGCTCGATGTGGAGGTCGGCAAGATCGACGCGAAGCTCGGTAATGCCGATTTCATCAAGCGTGCGCCAGAAGAGGTGGTCGATGAGCAGCGCGAGCGCCGCGACGTGTCCCTCACCCGCAAGGCGAAGATGGAAGAAGCGCTCGGGCGGTTGAAGGACGCTTAAGACAGCGTTTCAGCCCAATTAGTTCGTCATGCCCGGCCTTGTGCCGGGCATCCACGTTTTTAGGCGGCGAGAATCTGAGGCCTCATCCTGAGGAACAGACGCAGTCTGCGTCTCGAAGGAGCCTCCAGAGAGCACTGGAACCTCCTTCGAGACGGTCGCTGCGCGACCTCCTCAGGATGAGGTTCGTGGTTTTCTGAGATGTGGATGGTCGCAACAAATGCGACCATGACGTTGCGTTCACCCCAGCACGAAATCCACCAGCAGCTTCACGTTCAGCACCACGATCACCGCCGCTATCAAACCCGCAATAGCGGTGAGCCAGCGTGGGGTGACGAGGGCGCCCATCTTGGCTTTCGAGGCGGTCATCGTCACCAGCGGGATGACGGCGAAGGGGAGCTGGAGGCTCAGGATCACCTGGCTCAGGATCAGCAGTTTTGCCGTGCCGCTCTCGCCATAGGCGATGGTGACGGCGGCAGCCGGGATGATGGCGATGCCGCGGGTGACCAGGCGGCGCATCCAGGGTGCTATCTTGAAGTTGATGAAGCCTTCCATGACGATCTGGCCTGCCATGGTGGCCGTCACGGTGGAATTCAGGCCGCAGCAGAGGAGCGACAGGCCGAACAGCATCGGCGCGATGGCGCTGCCGAGAATCGGCTGGAGCAGGGTGTGTGCCTCCCCGAGTTCGGCGATCTCCGTGCGTCCGGTTCCATGGAAGGCAGCGGCCGCAAGAATGAGCAGGGAGGCGTTGATGGTGAGCGCAAACATCAACGCGATGGTCGAGTCCATCGTAGCAAAGCGCAGGGCTTCGCGCCGCTCCTTCAAGGTGTCGCCATAGGCGCGGGTCTGCACGATGCCGGAATGCAGATAGAGGTTATGCGGCATCACCGTCGCGCCAAGGATGCCAAGCGCCAGGTAGAGCATGTCCGGATTGGTGACGATTTCCGTCGTCGGCGCAAAGCCGGTGATCACGCCGGCCCAGTTCGGATCCGCCATGGCAATCTGAATGCCGAAGCACACCGCGATGACGCCGAGCAGGGTGATGATGAAAGCCTCGACCCAGCGGAAGCCGAGATTCTGCAGGTAGAGGATCAGGAATACGTCCAGCGCTGTGATGATGACGCCGATCTCCAGCGGAATGCCGAAAAGCAGATTGAGGCCGATGGCCGTGCCGATGACCTCCGCTAGATCCGTTGCGCAGATCGCGAGTTCCGCCAGCAGCCACAGCCCCCAGGCGACGGGCCTTGGGTAGGCATCGCGGCAAGCCTGGGCGAGGTCGCGGCCAGTCGCCACCGCAAGCCTCGCGCAGAGCGACTGCAGGATGATCGCCATGATGTTGGAGATTAGCGCAACTGACAGAAGGGCGTAGCCGTATTTCGACCCGCCGGCGAGCGAGGTCGCCCAATTGCCCGGGTCCATGTAACCCACAGCCACCAGATAACCTGGTCCCAGGAAGGCTGCTGCCCGTCGCCAGGTTGAGCCTGGGCGCACGGCAATGGAGCGGTTGACCTCCGGCAGGGAGGGCAGGTCCGGGGAGCGCCGCCATGCGGCCTTCTGCACAAGGGAGACGGGAGCCGGCTGATCCATGGTCACTTTCTGCAGTTGCAAATTATTTGCAATAGAAGGCTAGCGTGGAACAAACGTCCCGGCAAGAGGAGAGTTGCACAAAGTTGCATCGCGGGCTGCGCTCTAGCCCCAAAGGGTCAGGAGCCTGTTGAGCAGGAGCCGGCAGGGCTATTCGAGCGTGACAAGAGGCTTGAGGTTTGCTCTAGGTCTCCCAAAACCTGAACAATCAGTAGATAAGGGATGGACATGCTCGAGAGCGTCCTGATTGCCAATCGCGGCGAGATCGCGTGCCGCATCATCCGCACAGCCCAGCGGCTGGGTATGCGCACCGTCGCGGTCTACTCGGAAGCCGATGCGGACGCGTTGTTCGTGCAGATGGCCGACGAAGCGCATCCCATCGGCCCGCCGCCCGCCCGTGAGAGCTATCTTCAGATCGACCGGATCATCGAGGTCGCCAAGCGCACGAACGCCGCCTCCATTCATCCCGGCTACGGCTTCCTGTCCGAGCGGGCCGAATTTGCCGAAGCGTGCGCGGCGAACGGCATCGTGTTCGTTGGCCCGCCGGCCTCAGCCATCAAAGCCATGGGTCTGAAGGATGCCGCCAAGGCCCTTGTGCAGCAGGCCGGCGTGCCGGTGGTGCCCGGCTACCACGGCGCCAAGCAGGATCCGGACTTTCTGCGCCAGAAGGCCTATGAGATCGGCTATCCGGTCCTCATCAAGGCGGTTGCCGGCGGCGGCGGCAAGGGCATGCGGCGGGTCGAGAAGGCGGCCGATTTCGACGCCGCGCTTGAGAGCGCCCAGCGCGAGGCATCGAGCGCGTTCGGCGATCCGCGCGTGCTGGTGGAGAAGTACATCCTCTCGCCGCGCCACATCGAGATCCAGGTTTTCGCCGACAGCCACGGCAACGTGGTGCACCTCTTCGAGCGCGACTGCTCGCTCCAGCGCCGCCACCAGAAGGTCATCGAAGAGGCGCCGGCTCCCGGCATGCCGCCCGAGATGCGTGACGTGATGGGCCGCGCTGCCGTCGAAGCTGCCCGCGCGGTCGGCTATGTGGGCGCCGGCACCGTGGAGTTCATCGCCGATGGCCGCGAGGGCCTGCGTCCGGACCGCTTCTATTTCATGGAGATGAACACCCGCCTGCAGGTGGAGCACCCCGTGACCGAGTTGATCACCGGGCTCGACCTCGTGGAACTGCAGTTCCGCGCGGCGTCCGGCGAGACGCTGCCGTTCTCACAGGACGATCTCACCATCGACGGTCATGCAGTCGAGGCGCGGCTCTATGCTGAGGATCCGGAGAAGGAGTTCCTGCCTTCGACCGGAAAGCTCTGGGCGCTGGAGTTTCCGGGAGGCGAGGGCATCCGCATTGACACTGGCGTCGAGGCCGGAGCGGAGGTGACGCCCTATTACGATCCGATGATCGCCAAGGTCATCGCGCACGGCGCAAGCCGTGAGGAAGCATTGGACAGATTGGCGGAGGCCCTTGGGCAGACCATCGTCGCCGGCCCAAAAACCAACGCGGCTTTTCTCAAAAAACTTTGCGAGGCGGAAGGCTTCAGGGCAGGGCAATTCGACACCGGCTTCATCGACCGCAATCTCGACGCGCTCGGTGTCGGGCCCCAGCCGCGCGACGATGTCGCTATCTCGTTCGGCGCGGCGGCGCTGATCTCGCGGGAGATCGAGCGGCTGCGCATGGCCGAACTGCAGAAGAGCGACGAGCCGTCCTCGCCCTGGTCGAACCCGGACGGATTCCAGTTGCTGGGGGCCCGCAGTGTGGGCGTGCCGCTTCTCGTGGATGGCGAGCGGGTCGATGCCCGTGAGGTGTTCAGCCCTGAGCATCACGGCGCGAGCACGGTGGCTTTTGGCGAGAGCGACCCTTGGGCCGATGAGGAGATCGACCAGGAGGTCGAGGCACCGCACGGCGTCTATATTCTGCGCAACGGACGCCAGACATTGGTCCAGCCTTACGATCCCTTCGATGTGGATCTTGAGCACATGGATGAGGGCGGCTCGGTGAAGGCGCCGATGCACGGCAAGCTCATCGCCGTGTTCGTGCAGCCGGGCGACAAAGTTGAGAAGGGGCAGCGGCTCGCGATCGTCGAGGCGATGAAGATGGAACACGTGCTCATCGCGCCTTCCGACGGCGAAGTGGCGGAGATTGCGGCGGAACCCGGCGCGCAGGTGGCCGAGGGCGCGCGGTTGATTGGATTGAAGGAAATTGGTGAGTGATTAGGCTCGTTCTAACTTCAGTAACTTTCACATTGACGTCTCTGGCCGCTTCCGCCTGCGACATACCGCTTAGGCGAGGGACAACTTTGGCTGACATGCCACAAGAAATTCTTGTCGCCCGCGTGAAGGTTCTGAAGGCAAAGGTCTCTAACGATGGAGAGAAACAGTGGTCGCAGCTCCAGCTCATTGAGCCTCTAAGGGGAGAGCTACCTAAGAAAATCCGAGTTCTGAGCAGACCAAACGCGGCTAGCTGCGGCTATGGCTTTGACCAGGGGGAAGAACTGGTCGTGGGCTTGATGCGCCGCGAGAACATCTCTCCCTCTGAACGTTATCCTTATACTGCCAACACTTGGACGGAAGTCTGGGCAAGATTTTTCGAATTCCGGCGGCGTTAGCGAACATGCCCCTTCACCTCATCAAACTCTGCGTCGGCTGCGACTCCATCACCGATCTCGAAGAATGGATCGAGGAGAACCGCGCGGTGCACCGTCGGCTCGGGCGCGACTACGAGCAGACGCACACGACACGCATGGTACCCAAGCGCGTGGACGAGCTTTTGGGCGGCGGCTCGCTGTACTGGGTCATCAAAGGTCATGTTGCGGCCCGGCAGGCGCTTCTCGATGTTCGTCCCTTCACCGACGGTGATGGCATCGGGCGCTGCCGGCTGGTGCTGGACCCGAAGGTGGTCGCCGTGGAGCCGAGGCCCTACAGGCCGTTCCAGGGCTGGCGCTATCTCGTTGCCAAGGACGCTCCGCGTGATATCGATGGGAAGGCGGGCGATCTCGCCAAGATGCCCGAGGACATGCGCAGGGAACTGGCCGAACTCGGCCTTCTCTAACTTATGTGAATCTCCGGAGGCGCTGCGATGAAGCTCCCGATCGTCTTGTCCCTGCTGCTGATTGTCTCAGCCGGTCCAGTACTTGCGAAAGAGTGCCGCACACCTCACTTGCCGCCGGGCATGGAGGTGAGGCTGCCGCCCGGCTGTGACGAGCCGCTAGCAAGCCGTTCAAAAGCGGAAAGGGGCAATGGACTCAGGGCGGAGCAGGGTTTCATCGATCTCGGCAACGGAACGCAGGTGCGGATCAGCGGCCGTGTCCGGGCGGAATACGGGCTTCGCCGTTAGACTTTTTTGCTGGGGATCTTCCTGGAACCTCGCTGCCGCGATTCGCATTGGCTCAGCAGTTCAGTTGAGTGGAGGTTCCGATGCTGATGTGTGCATCCGAAGGCCGGCACTGGCGTTACGAGGTCTGTGAGCATGACGACGGCTATCTCGTCCAAATGCGCGACCTGACGACCGGGGAGCTGGATGAAGAATTCTCCACCATCTTCCGCACCCTGCCAGTTGCATTCGCCTATGCCGAAATGTCGGCGGCCTACGAGCGCTATGCGGCCTGCGAGCTGGAGCAGTCGGAGGACGAGCAGATCGAGTTCGATGTGGAGGCCACCGAGCGCCACTTCATCGATCTGAGCGACAGATTGCACGATTCAGGCATCAACGGCGTGGTCGTCCAGGCCTGGGACCGCGAAAGCCAGCGCGGCGCGGTTCGGCTTCTGCACTGAAACTTGATCGGCAGGCAGCGGCTTCGCGTTTGCAAGCCGCTGTCGCCCCTCTAGCATCGTGCGGAAAAGTGGACCCGGTTTTCCGGCCACACGATGCTCTCATTCACAAGAAAGCATCGGATGGATCCCAAAAGTGCAACTCCACTTTTGGGTCCGATGCTTTAGCATCGCTCCACCACGACTCATGTCGATGATGGAGTTCCTATGGCCGATCTCTCCGCCTTTCCGATCACCAGCCGCTGGCCGGCCCAACATCCTGACCGCATCCAGCTTTATTCCACACCGACGCCTAACGGCGTGAAGGTCTCCATCATGATGGAGGAGACCGGGCTGGCTTACGAGCCGCACTTCATCAATATCGGTGAGAACGAGACCTGGGGTCCGGAATTCCTGTCCCTGAACCCGAACGGCAAGATCCCGGCGATCATCGATCCCGATGGACCGGGCGGCAAACCGTTCGGTCTGTTCGAGTCGGGCGCCATCCTCCTGTACCTCGCCGAAAAGACCGGCCAGCTTCTGCCTTCCGACCCGGCGCGCCGCTACGAGACCATCCAGTGGGTGTTCTTCCAGATGGCCTCCGTCGGCCCGATGTTCGGCCAGCTCGGCTTCTTTCATAAGTTCGCCGGCCGCGAGATCGAGGACAAGCGGCCGCTTGAACGATATCGCAACGAATCCAAGCGCCTGTTGGGCGTGCTCGAGACCCGGCTCGAGGGGCGCGACTGGATCATGGGGCAGGACTACACCATCGCCGACATCTCCTTGCTGGGCTGGGTACGCAACCTGGTCGGCTTCTACGGCGCGGGGGATCTGGTCGAGTTCGACAGCCTCAAGCGGGTGCCCGCATGGCTGGAGCGGGGCTTGGCCCGACCGGCAGTTGAGCGCGGCCTCACCATTCCGGCGCGATCGGCCTGAGCCCACCGCCGCCGCATTCTTCCCGGCGGCGATTTACATCCGCCCCATCCCGGCCCACATGTTGGGGTGGGGACATAGAACCATGATGCTTCTTTTCGGAATCGCCGCAGTCGCCCTTCTGTGGTGGCTGGGCAAGACTTACACGCGCACCGACCCGAAGGCTCTGGCGAAGGCCGTCAGAACCATCGGAGGCGTTGCCGCCCTCGGCGCTGCCGTGTGGGTGGGGATCAAAGGCCAACCCGGCCTTGCACTGCTTATTGGCGGGCTCGGCGCCTGGGCGCTGGGCTGGAACGTCCTTAAGCTCCCTGGGCCGTGGAGCCGGTTTCAGCCCCAGCCGGGCCGCTTCTCCCGCATCCGCTCAGCCATAATCGAGATGGAGATCGACCATGCGACGGGTGCCGTCGAAGGCAGCGTCCTGGTCGGAGCCTTTGCAGGCAGACGCCTCTCCAGCCTCGATCCCGGGAGCCTGCGCCGCCTCTATGACGAATGCAGCGCCCACGACCCGCAGGGCGTCCCCCTCCTAGAGGCGTATCTTGATCGCCGGTTTGCCGGCTGGCGTGAAAACGCTCAGGGAGATCGTGACACGCGGACGCGCACTCATGCGCAGTCGGGCGTAATGACGAAAGAAGAAGCCTATCAGATCCTGGGGCTTCAGCCGGGTGCGGGCCTCGACGAGATCCGAAAAGCGCATCGAACCTTGATGAAGAGGCTGCATCCCGACCATGGGGGGACGGCGTACCTGGCGGCTCGCGTCAACGAGGCGAGAGAAGTCCTGCTGGGCCGACATCGCTGATACTCCACGCGCGATCCGGTGATCTTTTGCTGAGACGGCGCAAACACACGCACCGTCTCAGGGGCCTTCAGTCCTGTCTCAGCCGCGGGCGGCGAAGCAGTTCACGCCGCTCTTCTTGAGCTGCTTGCACGCCTTCGCTGCGTCGTCGGATTCCGAGAAGCCGGAGAAGCGGGCGCGGTAGAGGGTGCTGCCGTCAACAGTCACTTTCTCGGTGAACGGCGCGGCCTTGCTGAGCAGCTTGCCGAAGCGGCTGCGGGCTGTGTCGAGCATCTCCTTGGCCTTGGACTCGTCATCCGTAGCGCCGAGCTGAATCACCCAGCCGGTCACCGTCGGACGCTCGACCTTCTTCGGCTCGGGAACTTCCACCTTGAGCGAGGCGGTCTTGGTCACCGCCGGGGTCGTGGCAGTAGGAACCGGCTCAACGGGCTTTGCCTCGATCTTGGCCACCAGGGCAGCCTTCTGGGACGCCGGGATAGCCTGCGGGGGCAGGGCGGCATAGGCCTGGGCGTTCAGCGGCAGCGGCTCCTGACCCTTCTGCCAGCGCACCGAGGAGGTGGAGGAGGGCGTCGTGGTGGAGCTTGCGCCAGTTGCGGATGCCACCACCGGGCGCAGGGTGTTCAGGTCGAGAGGCTTGCGCTCCGGGGCGGGCTGCGGCGTCGTCGCCTGGGCCATGGGGGCCTCTGGGGTGGCGGACGCGACCCTGACCGGAGCCTGGACCGGAGCCGGCTCAACCGGACGGGGAGCGGGAGCTTCCGCCACCATGGTGGGCTGGGCGGAGCCTTCAACCACTGGCGGGGCGATGCGGGCGCCGGCATAGGCGCGGGGCAGGTGGTCGTCGATCAGGCCGGCCATCTTCTGGTCGCGGGAGGCGCCGGAACGACCGCCGAGCACCACGGCGACGACGCTGCGGCTTGCGGTGTTGACCGAGGTCAGCAGGTTGAAGCCGGACAGGCGTGTATAGCCGGTCTTGATCCCGTCCACGCCCTCGACCTTGCCCAGGAGCCGGTTATGGCCGCGGATCGTTCGCTTGCCGTACTGGAAGGAGCGGGTCTCGAAATAGGCGAAGTACTTCGGAAAGCGGTCCTGGATCGCCCGGCCGAGCACCGACAGGTCGCGCGCGGTGGTGATGTTCGGTGGATCGTGCGGCAGGCCGTGCGGATTGTAGAAGGCCGTGGAGCTCATGCCGAGCTCCCGGGCCTTGCGGGTCATCATCTGGGCAAAAGCTTCTTCCGAGCCGGCAATGTTCTCGGCGACCACGACTGAGACGTCGTTGGCCGAGAGGGTGACCATTGCCTTGATGGCGTCGTCAACCTGAATGGTCGATCCGGGACGCAGGCCGAGCTTGGTCGGCGGCTGGCTGGCCGCATAGGACGACACCGTCAGGGGGGTATCGAGGTTTATCCGACCCCGTTCCATCTGTTCGAAGAGCAGGTAGAGGCTCATGACCTTCGTGATAGAGGCGGGAATGCGGGGCGCATCGATGTTCTCGCCCTGCAGGATCTTGCCTGTCTTGGCGTCGACCACGATAGACGCGCTCGGGGGGCTGTAGCCGCCTCTGGCGGGTGCCTTGCGACGCGCCGCTTCAGCGGGAGAGGTGATCGTGATGGCAAACGACGCAACGATACCAACGAGAGCCCATGCTTTTCGGTGCCCTGTCAAAACCGAATTCATGCTGAAAATTCCCTGTTTCGCTTGGGTTTTAGGCCCTTGCGCCCGGCTCTCTGAAAGGAACCGTTGCCGGCGCAACACATGCTCTGACGGTAAGGGGTTGCGGTTACGAGGGCGTTAACAGGGATGATTCACTTGCATGACGTATTGTGCATTGCACAATAGAATTTGACAAATTTTTGTGCAGTGCATATATGGATCTCCGTCAGCTGCTCAGCGGCGCCGACTATCATTAAACGTCTTATTGTCGAGGTTCACAATGCTTCAGCCGTTCACCCAAATTCAGAAGCTCGGCCAGGACAACCTGGATGCCACCATGAAGGCGCTCGGTGCTTTCTCCAGCACCTCTCAGGCGATCGCCACCGAGGCGGCCGAGTTCGCCCGCAAGTCGTTCGAGCACACCTCCTCCACGGTCGAGAAGCTGCTTGGCGTCCAGACCCTGGATAAGGCGGTCGAGATCCAGACGGCTTACGTCAAGGGCGCCTACGACAACCTGGTCAGCCAGTCGACCAAGATGGGTTCGCTCTACTCGAACCTCGCCACCGAGACCCTGAAGCCTTACGAAGGCCTCCTGTCCAAGACCGCTGCTTAACGCAAGCGGTCTCCTATCCTTTAGGATGAAGCGCCCGGCCTTGTGCCGGGCGTTTTGCGTTGGGATGCAGGACGCTCTGAGGCCCGGCGGCCGGTCGCGAAGGCGTGACCAAGATGTCGCTCTTTTCATCCATGCTGCGACCACCCATCTGGTTGATCTGGCGAACTGAATGGAGCGACTATAGATTTGGCTCTGTGATGTGGCTCGAACCGGAATGTGAGCCACGGGCAGGGCTAAGACGAGAACAAGGGGCGGTCGTCCGACAATGCTGCGGTTAGCTTACGGTACTATGACTCTGTCGGGGCAGCCTCCGATTTCGGCTGCTGGCGGGTCGGTACCTCCTGGGAGAGACCCTGGAGGCGATGATGGTGGTCGCTCCAACACGGCCATCATCACGAAAACCAAGCCGCGCACGAAACGGCCAAACCTTTACCGCGTTCTCCTCTTGAACGATGATTACACCCCGATGGAGTTCGTGGTGCATGTGCTGGAGCGTTTCTTCAACAAAAATCGGGAAGATGCGACCCGGATCATGCTGCACGTCCACCAGAACGGCGTCGGGGAATGTGGAGTTTTTACCTACGAGATTGCCGAGACCAAGGTGACCCAGGTGATGGATTTCGCCCGGAAGCACCAGCATCCTCTGCAATGTGTAATGGAAAAGAATTAGCCGAGCCCCGCTCATAAAGGACAAGCCGTTGCCGAGCTTCTCTCGCAGTCTTGAACAAGCCCTTCACCGAGCCCTCGCTCTTGCCGGCGAGCGCCGCCACGAATACGCAACCCTCGAACACCTTCTCCTGGCCCTGATCGACGACCAGGACGCGGCCGCTGTCATGCGGGCCTGCAATGTCGATCTCGACGTTCTCCGCCGCAATCTGGTGGACTATGTCGACAGCGAACTCGCCAACCTAGTCGCTGACGGACGCCAGGATTCCAAGCCGACGGCCGGCTTCCAGCGCGTGATCCAACGGGCCGTGATCCATGTGCAGTCCTCGGGACGGGATGAAGTGACCGGCGCCAACGTGCTGGTCGCCATCTTTGCCGAGCGGGAGAGCCATGCGGCTTACTTCCTGCAGGAGCAGGACATGACCCGTTACGACGCGGTCAACTACATCAGCCACGGCATCGCCAAGCGCCCCGGCCTCACCGAGAGCCGCTCTCCTCGCGGTTCCGAGGAGGAGTCGTCGAACGAGCGTCCAACCCAGGATGAGGGCGATGCGCGCCAGAAGAAAAAGGGCGACGCGCTCGAGGCTTACTGCGTCAATCTGAACAAGAAGGCGAAGGAAGGCCGGATCGATCCGCTGATCGGTCGTGAGTCGGAAGTCCAGCGCACCATCCAGGTCCTGTGCCGCCGCCAGAAGAACAACCCGCTCCTCGTCGGCGATCCCGGCGTCGGAAAGACCGCCATCGCGGAAGGTCTCGCCCGCAAGATCGTCCAGGGTCAGGTGCCGGAGGTTCTCAAAGGCGCGACCGTCTTCTCCCTCGACATGGGCACGCTGCTCGCGGGTACCCGCTACCGGGGCGACTTCGAAGAGCGCCTGAAGCAGGTGATGAAGGAGATCGAGGCGCATCCGAACGCCATCATGTTCATCGATGAGATCCATACGGTGATCGGCGCCGGCGCCACCTCGGGCGGCGCCATGGATGCCTCCAACCTCCTGAAGCCAGCGCTCGCGCAGGGCAGCCTGCGCTGCATCGGCTCGACCACCTACAAGGAGTACCGCCAGTACTTCGAGAAGGACCGGGCCCTCGTGCGTCGCTTCCAGAAGATCGACGTGAACGAGCCGTCCGTGCCGGATGCCATCGAGATCGTGAAGGGCCTGAAGCCCTATTTCGAGGACTTCCACAAGCTCAAGTACACCAATGACGCCGTGAAGGCGGCGGTGGAGCTGTCCGCCCGCTACATCAACGACCGGAAGCTGCCGGACAAGGCGATCGACGTGATCGACGAGACCGGCGCGTCGCAGATGCTCCTGCCCGAGGGCCGTCGCAAGAAGACCATCGGCATCAAGGAGATCGAGGCGACCATCGCCACCATGGCCCGGATCCCGCCCAAGACCGTGTCGAAGGATGACGCGGAGGTGCTTGCGCACCTGCAGGACACTCTCAAGCGGGTCGTCTATGGCCAGGACAAGGCCATCGAGGCGCTCTCCTCGGCAATCAAGCTGGCCCGCGCCGGCCTGCGCGACGCGGAAAAGCCCATCGGCTCCTACCTGTTCGCCGGTCCCACGGGCGTCGGCAAGACCGAGGTGGCCAAGCAGCTCGCCACGTCGCTCGGCGTCGAACTCCTGCGCTTCGATATGTCGGAGTATATGGAGCGGCATACGGTCAGCCGTCTGATCGGCGCGCCTCCCGGCTATGTGGGCTTCGACCAGGGCGGTCTCCTGACCGACGGCATCGATCAGCATCCGCATTGCGTGCTCCTGCTCGACGAAATCGAGAAGGCGCATCCGGATCTGTTCAACATCCTGCTCCAGGTCATGGACCACGGGAAGCTTACGGACCATAACGGTAAGCAGGTCGACTTCCGCAACGTGATCATCATCATGACCACGAATGCGGGCGCCGCCGACATGGCCCGCCCGGCCTATGGCTTCACCCGCACCAAGCGGGAGGGTGACGACACGGAGGCCGTGAACAAGCTGTTCACGCCGGAGTTCCGCAATCGCCTCGATGCCATCATCTCGTTCGGTCACCTACCGAAGGAAGTTGTCCAGAAGGTCGTCGACAAGTTCGTCATGCAGCTGGATGCCCAGCTTGCCGACCGCAACGTGTCGATCGAGCTCACGGACGAAGCCCGCGACTGGCTGGTGGAGCATGGTTATGACGAGGCCATGGGCGCACGCCCGATGGGCCGTCTGATCCAGACCACCATCAAGACGCCGCTCGCGGACGAGGTTCTCTTCGGACGCCTCAAGGAGGGCGGAGCGGTCAAGGTCATCGTCAAGACCGACGAGATCGGCCTCCAGAGCCTGGGCTTTGAGTATGTGGAGGGCCCGGTGAAGCCGAAACCCGAGAAGGTTGTGACGAACGCCAAGAAGAAGCCTAAGGCGAAGTCCGCATCCACGAAGGCGAAAAAGTCGGTGAAGCCGAAGGGCTCCGATGGTAATGGTGGCGGAGGTGTCCGCACCGTTCCGAAGGTTCCATTGGTTAGAGCATGACGACTGAACTTCACGAGGGGCCGTTGCAGGCCTCCCGCACCCTGGATGCTCCGGCGAAGGTCTCGTGGCGCGAGAAGCGTTACCAGCGTCGTCGCCGGCGCGTCTGGCTCGAGGAAATCCTCGGCTGGATCCTCGTGCCGGTGATCATTCTTGGCTGCTACTGGTTCCTGGAAGTGGGCCTGAGCGCTCTCGGCACGTCGCCGGCGGCAATCATGGAAGGCATCGAGGCCATCATAGCCACTCTCTGAGGCCCAATCCTCAGCCGAGCTTTATATAGAGCCGTACCGGATCGCCGTCCGGTACGGCTTTTCTTTATTCCCTCAGGCAATCGGGGCATCGACAGTGCAGACGATCCCGGTGCGGGCGAAGTCGATGGTCGCTTTCCCGTGGAGATCCTGAGCGAGGCTGCGCTCGATGAGCCGGGTGCCGAAGCCGGGACGTTTGGGAACTTCGACCGCAGGTCCGTTCGTCTCGGACCAGGTCAGATGCAGGCGCTTGTCCGATCCGTCGCTCACCGACCAGGCAATGCGGACTTCGCCAACTTCGTTGGACAAGGCGCCATACTTCACCGCGTTTGTGGCGAGCTCCTGGAGGGCCATGGCGATGGCCAGCGCCATGCGTGGCGAAAGCCGGATGTCCGGCCCGTCCATATGGATGCGCCTCTCGCGCTCGTGCCTGTAAGGAGCCATGGCCTCCCGAACGATCTCAAAAAGGCCTGCGCCTTCCCAGTTCTCACGCGTCAGCACGTCATGGGCGCGTGACAGGGCGAGCAGGCGCGCCTCCATGGCTGAGCGCGCCTCCTCCATGGCGTCAGCATTGCGCAGGCTTTGAGAGGCAATGGATTGCACTGTGGCGAGCGTGTTCTTCACCCGGTGATTCAGCTCATGAATCAGAAGCTCGCGGTGTTCCTCGGCGCGTTTCCGCTCGGTGATGTCGACCACAATTCCGGGAAAACGAACCGGCTGCCCTGCCACATAATAGCAGCGCCCCTGTGCTGATACCCATTGCATCTGCCCGTCCGTGCCGATGGTGCGGTACTCGGCGGCATAGTGCTTGCCTGTCTCAAGTGCTTCGCGAATCTGATCTTGGACGTATTCGCGATCGTCGGGGTGAATTCCGTTGGTGAAGTCGCTGAGTGGCACACCGGTTGCGATAGTGTCGGGATCAACGCCAAACAAGGCTGCGAAGCGCTCATCTGCGTAGATGAGGTCGGACGGGATATCCCAATCCCAGGTGCCGACGACGCCGGAAGCCTCGATAGCGAGTTGCAGTCGCTCCTCACTCTTACGCAAGGCAGCCTCCGTGCGGGCCCGTTCGACCGCATCCCAGGTTCGCTCCGCCACATCCTTGACGAGCTTCACCTCATTGTCGCTCCAAAGGCGAGGGTTCCGGTTGTGAACGTAGAGGGCTGCCGTCATGCGCCCGCGTTTAATCAGGCTGACCGTAATGGCCGATGCTGTTTCCAGCATAGCGAAGGCGGCCAAGTGCCCAGGTGAGTTGGTGCGCGGATCCGCCGAAACGTCATGAACAACAAGTGGTTCGGCACGCCTAAGAGCCTGAAGGATCTCCGGGCCGAAGGCTGCAAGATCGTGCGTTCCTGTCTGGTGAGCGACGGTGCCGTCGGTCCAATTGCGCTCCGTGGTGAAGTAACGGGCGGTCTCCTCAACCTCGCCATAGCCGACCCGGCTTGTTTTCAGGTGTTCGCCGAGCATCTCCTGCGCGGCGGTGATCACCTCGATCGGCTCATGAAGTCCACGCAAGCGATCGCTCAGGCGGACGAGGAAATCGAGGCGCTGCTCGCCCTCCACCTTTCCCGTTGTTTCGTAAACGATGCAGACGATCCCGCCAACCTCTCCGGATTCATCGTGAATCGGGCTGTAAGAAAACGTCCACCAGGTTTGTTCAGGGTAGCCGTTGCGCTCCACAGTGATCGGCAGGTCCTCGAAGTAGCTGGCCCGTCCCAGAAGTGCCTTCTCAGCGATCGGGCCGACCGTTCCCCAGGCTTCTGCCCAGACGTCGCGAAAGGATCGACCCAGCGCCTCCGGCTTTGCCCCGAGCACCGGTGCATAGGCGTCGTTGTAGAAGCTCGTCAGGTCCCGGCCCCACACCATGTAGATGGGGAACTTGGAGTGGAGCATCATGCTCACGGCCGTACGAAGGGAGTATGGCCAGGTCTCGATGGGGCCGACCGGCGTTGCCGACCAGTCGTGATTGCGGATGCGCTCCCCCATGACTCCGCCGTTGGCGAGAAAGTCCGGTTGCGGCTTGAAACGGTCATGCATCAAGCATTCTCGCGGCGGTACTGATGAAGAGCGGCATGGATGTGGGAATTTTCCGCGGAAGGACCGGAGGTCCATAGTCCACATATGAACCAATGTCGTGCATTTTCCAGAGCACGGTTTGAGACGTGCTGACGCGGAAGGCTTCTATAAAGAACCTTTTTCAGCAGACAATTTGACTTGTTGCTCCTGAGGCCTAGCCTGTCACCAGCAATCCGGGCGGGAGAACGAGGTCACCATGACGACACTGATCGGCCTGTCGGGCAGCCTTAGGCAGGCCTCTTACAACACCTCACTCCTCCGCAGCGCGGCCGGGATGATGCCGGAAGGTTCGGAACTCGTCGTCGAGAGCATCCGGGGCATTCCGCTTTACGATGCGGATCTGGAAGCCTCGGACGGCATCCCGGAGAAGGTGACGGCGCTGAAGGATGCCATTGCGGCTGCGGACGGTCTGCTCCTCGTGACGCCGGAATACAACAACTCGATCCCGGGCGTGTTCAAGAACGCCATCGACTGGCTTTCGCGCCCGGACTCGGACATTAAGCGAGTCTTCGGCAACAAGCCTGTGGCCGTGATCGGTGCCTCGCCGGGCGGTTTCGGCACCATTCTGTCCCAGAACGCATGGCTCCCGGTCCTGCGCACCCTGAAGGCCGACTTTTGGTCTGACGGCCGCCTGATGGTGTCGCGGGCCGGGACGGTCTTCAATCAGGACGGCACCCTGGCCGACCAGAAGATCGAAGACCAGCTTCGGAAATTCCTTGAAGGCTTCGTCGCCTTTGCGCGTGCTGCACGGCAAGGTGCGGCTGGTGCCAGGGCCTAATCTTCTTCGCGATGCTTGAACGGGGTCGCGTCCTCCAGCTCCTCGGCTGCTTCGGATACGTAGAGGCGCTCCTGATCGAGATAGGCCTGGACGGCGCGGCGCAGTCCGGGATCGGCAATGTCGTGCGCCGATGAGGTGAGCACGGGCCTGTAGCCGCGCGCCAGCTTGTGCTCGCCCTGCGCTCCCGCCTCGACCCGGTCGAGGCCGCGTTCAATGGCGAACGCGATCGCCTGGTAGTAGCAGACCTCGAAGTGCAGAAATGGGTGATCCTCGATGCAGCCCCAGTTGCGTCCGTAGAGGCGCTTGTCACCAATGAAGTTGACGGCGCCTGCGATATAGCGGCCGTCGCGCTTCGCCATGACAAGCAGCACCCGGTCGGCCATGCGCTCGCCGATGAGCGAGAAGAAGAGGCGGTTGAGATAGGGCCGGCCCCATTTGCGGGAGCCGGTATCCATGTAGAAGGCGAAGAAGGCGTCCCAGTGGGCTTCAGTGATGTCCTTGCCCGTCACCCACTCGACCGTGATGCCAGGGCTCAGCGCATCGCGCCGTTCGCGCCGGATGGCCTTGCGCTTGCGCGAGGCAAGCGCCGCAAGGAAGTCGTCGAAGCTGCTATAGCCTTCGTTGAACCAGTGGAACTGCTGGTCGTTCCTGAGCAGGAACTCGTCAGACGTAAAGGCTTCGAGGTCGTCCTGCTGCAGGAAGGTTGCATGAATGGACGAGGCGCCGGTCTGATCTCTGAGCGCCCGAAGGCCGGCAATGAGGTAGGAGCGGGTCTCAGCCGCCTGAGGTCCGTTCGGCACCAGGAGGCGAGGGCCGGTGGCGGGCGTGAACGGCACCGAGACCTGGAGCTTAGGGTAATAGCGCCCGCCAGCCCGCGAATAGGCATCCGCCCAGGAATGGTCGAACACATATTCGCCCTGTGAGTGAGATTTCAGGTAGCAGGGCGCGGCACCCAGGATCGTCTCGGCCTCGTCCTCCACAAGAACGTGCAACGGCGCCCAGCCGGTCTTTGCTCCGACACAGCCGGAATCCTCAAGCGCCGAGAGAAAAGCGTGAGACACGAAGGGATTGAACGGCTCGTCGTCGCCCGATCCCGTGCCCTGGGCACAGGCATCCCACTGGGCGGCAGGAACCGCCTTGAGGCCCTGGGCGATTTTGACTTGCACATTCACTGGGTGGAGGGACCCCGCCTTTAGGGATTAAGAGCTAATCACTCGGCGAGATCCTTGCAACATCAGTCTGTGACAGCTCGCTCCTTTGTCATCCCGGGGCCGCGCAGCGCAGCCCTGGATCCATAACCGCTGATGGTGCAGAAGGAAGCGCGGTGAATACCGCTGCGTTCCTCTCGTGAATGTCGTGGTTATGGATCCCCGCCTGCGCGGGGATGACAAGAGTATGGGTCAGGGCATGAAACCCTCGAAAACCATCTGGTCCGCGTGCTTCTCCGCGTGGGCGCGTTCCTCAGGCGTCCGCACCGTCCAGGTCATGACGGGCAGGTTGCCGAGAAGCCTGCTGAGATGGGTCGAGGCGCAGGGAATGTCCTTCACGCGCCAGGACAGGAAGTGCGGCTGCGACTCGCTGAAGTGCAGCAGGTTGGCCATCCGGTGCTTCTTCTCGGGCGTCAGGAAGCTGTCGGCCTTGGACGCATATTCCAGCTCACCGATGAACCCGCGCGTGATGCCCGGCGCATGCTCGCGCAGGTGGGCCACGATATCCGGATCGAACGACTTCACCACGAACGGGCCGCTGTAATCCTTGAGGATCTCGATGACCCGCTTCGTCAGCCGCATGTCCTCGTTGAACTGGCTCTTGATCTCGACGACCAGCGGCGTGCGTCCTGCGATTGTGCCGAGATAGTCCTTGAACGAGGGAATCTTGTCTCCGCCCTTGGCGCCGGCGATGTCGATCCGGGCGAGATCGGAGAGCTTGCGCTCGGCAACCAAGCCCTTCTCGCCGGTGAGGCGGTCGAGTTCGAAATCGTGGAAGACGATGGCCTCGTTGTCAGCGGTCAGCTGAACATCGAGCTCGATGGGAAAGCCGCGCGCTATGGCGGCTTCCGCGGCCGAGACCGTGTTCTCGATGACGCCCTCAGGTTTGTTGTGAAGGCCGCGATGGGCAATGGGCTTCGCGACGAGCCAGCCGGGAATGCTCATTGGACTTCGAACATCCCTTCGACCTCGACGCAGGCATCGAGCGGCAGTTCCGCCACGCCGACGGTGGAGCGGGCATGCCGGCCGGCATCGCCCAGCACTTCCACCATCAGGTCCGAGGCGCCATTCATGACGGGAGCGAGTGCCGCGAAGGTCGGCACCGCGTTGATGAAGCCACCAAGGCGGACGCAACGGGTGACCTTGTCGAGGTCGCCGACCGCCGCCTTCAGCTGGGCGAGAAGATTGATGGCGCAGAGCCGCGCGGCCTCTTGGCCAATCTCGGGCGAAACTTCGGCCCCGACCTTGCCCTTGTGGGCGTCGGCCATCTTGCCGTCGAGCCCAAGGCAGAGCTGCCCGGAGATGATGACCAGGTTGCCGGTTCGAACGAACGGCACATAGTTCGCCACCGGTGCCGCCGGGGTCGGCAGGGTGATCCCCAATTCCTGAAGTTTCTTGTCGACTTTGCTCATGGAAGCCTCGATGTGTGACATCATCCGGACGGAGTAGTGGCGGATGAGCCGGAAGGACGCAAGCGGGAACATTGCCCTGTGGGCAGGAGCGGCCTATCTTGGCTGCCGTTGCGTCGGGAGAAGATATGCGTTTGTTCGTTGCGGCCTTCGGCCTGTTCATCGCCTCGCTGATGCCCGCCGTTGCGGAGACAGCCAAGGCCCCGGTACAACTCGCGCCCCATCGGGCGGTCTATGATCTGTCGCTCCTCCGGGCGGGAGGCTCCAACGGGGTCGAGAGTGCGAGGGGCCGCATCGCCATGGAATTCGGCGGCGATGCCTGCGATGGATACACCCTCAAGTACCGGCAGGTGACGATCCTCAACAGTAGCGAGTCCGGCGCCAACACCATGGACGTCCAGACCGCCACCTATGAGACCGGTGACGGCCGCTCCATGCATTTCAAGTCTACGTCGTTCCGGCAGGGCCTGATCAAGGACAGTGAGGTCGACGGCGACGCCAAGATCAGCCCGGACGGCATGCTCAATGTCGACCTCAAGCAGCCGAAGAAGACTGCGTTCGGCGCGACGGGCGAGACGGTGTTCCCGACCGAGCATCTCAAGCGCCTCATCGAAGCCGGACGGCGGGGCGAGACGACCCTGTCGGTCAAGGTCTATGACGGCTCCAACAAGGGCGACAAGGTTTACGATACCCTCGGGCTGATCGGCCGCAAGATCGAGCCCGGCGCGGCTTTGGCCTCGCTGGAGGAGCCCGTCCGGAAGGACGATCTCGCCTCCCTGGCGCGCTGGCCGATCACCATCAGCTATTTCGAGGAAGGCAAGGGCGACCGGACCCCGGTCTATCGGATCTCCTTCGAGCTCTTCGAGAACGGCATCAGCCGGGACCTCAGGCTCGATTACGGCGACTTCGCCCTGAAGGGCGAGCTGAAGAGCCTCGACCTCCAGAAGACGAGCGGCTGCCAGCGCTAGATAATGGTCTCTGCCAGCTAGTTATTGCGCAGCACGATCCCCTTCTGCAGGGCGCCCGCGCCGAACTTGTCGCGGATCTTGTCGATGGCGGCCTCCATATGGGCCTGCCGCACCACGGATTGGTCCGCAAGGTCGCCCTTATCCGCGTCCACCGCGTCGCACAGGTCGGCAGCGCCGATGCCGATGAGGCGGAAGGCTGTGCCGTCGCAGGAGGCCTTGAGGAGCTGCCGGGCCGGGTCGAACAGGCGGGCGGCAAGCTGGGTCGGGGCGAGGCCGGAGCGGGTTCGGGTGAGCAGCCGGAAGTCCTTGTCTTTCAATTTGAGGGTCACACTGCGCCCGGCGAGGCCCGACTTCTTGAGACGGCGCGAGACCTTCTCGGAGAGCCGCCAGAGGATCGGCTCAAGTTCGTCGAATGACCGCAGGTCCGTCTCGAAGGTGGTTTCTGCAGAGATGCTCTTGGTCTCCCGCTCCGGCGTCACCTTCCGGTGATCCTCGCCCCAGGCGAGCCGCGACAGGCGCTGCGAGTCGCGGCCGAGCGCCTCGAACAGGGTCTTCAGCTCCACGCCCCGCAGGTGCGCGATCTGCGTCACGCCCACCTTGGCGAGCCGAGCCTGAGCCGAGGCGCCGATGCCGGGAATGATCCCCACCGGTTTGTCGGCCAGAAAGTCTGCGGCTTCCTCCCGGCCGATGATCGAGAAGCCCCGGGGCTTCTGAAGATCCGACGCGATTTTGGCCAGGAACTTGTTGTAGGACAGCCCAACGGAAATCGAGATCCCGATCTCGTTCTCCACCTTGCGGGCGAAACGGGCGAGCGTAAGGGCCGGGCTGCCGTGGTGCAGCCGCTCCGTTCCGGTGAGATCCAGGAAGGCCTCGTCGATGGAGACCGGCTCCACCAGCGGCGTCAGTTCCATCATGAGCTGGCGCACCTCTCGGCCCGCCTTGCTGTACTTCTCGCCGTTGGGCTTGATCACCGTCGCATGCGGGCAGAGCTTCAACGCCTGGAACATGGGCATGGCGGAGCGCACTCCGTAGATGCGCGCCATGTAACAGGCGGTCGACACGACACCGCGCTTGCCGCCACCGATGATCACCGGTTTGTCGGCGAGGCTCGGATCGTCCCGTTTCTCCACCGCCGCGAAGAAGGCGTCGCAATCCACATGCGCGATGGAGAGGCTATCGCGCTCCTTGTGCCGCAGCAGGCGAGGGGACCCGCAGGCCGTGCACCGTGCCGCCAGGGGGCTGGCGGCCAGTGTCAGGCAGTCACGGCAGAAGGGCGCATCGCTCATGGGACAGTGCGGCTATTCGAACTCGGAGGGAGACAGCGTCCAGCGGGCGCTCATGATGTGCTCCGGCTTGGTGTTCAACTCTTTGGCGAGTGCGAGCAGCAATGGCTCGTCGGAGACCACGTAGTCGAGGATGCCGGCGAAGAAGCCGGGCGACGAGGCGGCCGAACGGATATTATCCGGCCCAAGGCCTGAGACGGCCAGGAACCGTCCAAGGCGCTCCTCGTCGCTCGTGATGAAGGCAAAAGCCCCCATTGCGACATTTTCGGCCTCCTCGCGGGTAACTCTTTTTAAGGGTGTGTTCATGCTGTCAGTTTGCATTTCATCAATAGGTTTGGACCTAACTATACCATCAGACGAAAAATCGGGCCGGTGAAGTGCGTTTTGGGCCCCGGGATAGCGCCAATGAAGAAGACCGTGCTCATTGTTGAGGATAACGAACTCAACATGAAGCTCTTCAACGATCTCCTCGAGGCCCATGGCTATGCGACCCTCAAGACCAGCCATGGCATCGAGGCCATGGAACTGGCCCGGGCTCATAAGCCGGACCTGATCCTCATGGACATCCAGCTGCCCGAGGTCTCCGGTCTCGAGGTGACCCGCTGGCTTAAGGCCGATGAAGAGCTCAAGTCGATTCCCGTCATCGCCATCACGGCATTTGCCATGAAAGGCGACGAGGAGAGGATTCGGGAGGGCGGCTGCGAAGCCTATATGTCCAAACCCATCTCGGTGGCCAAGTTTATCGCGACCGTGAAGACTTACCTTGATGCAGACAGCAAGCCTGCATGACTTAAGGAAATCCTTAGCCGGGTGAATCCAGCGCCTGAGCAAGCGGATTCATCTTCTTGAGATAACTCCGCTTTAAATTTTTTGGGAAAATGCCGCTTTTTGGCCACATGGGTGCTTGCAACGCCTCATGTTTCCTATACGTTCGACCATAGTTTCCGCCTTGAGCGGAAGAAATGCCCTACGGATGCTCAGGTCCGCCGCATCTCCTGGGACTTCGTGGGCTCGGCCAGCCCGGGAGCAGATCGTTGCCTCCTCAACGCTGCTCCCGGCTGGCCACCAACTTTTTCCAATAAGGCGCCGCAAGGCGCCTTTTGTTTTGGCCAAATGTCCTCTCAGGCGGTTTCAAATCGAACCTCCTGTTTCTCCAAACGAATCAGCTACATACCTGTTTAAGCCAAGCTTGGCCGCAAGGGAATATCTCCTTAGGTAAACCTTGCTCCCGTGCGATGCGAGATGCAGTTCCGATCCTGCCCTGCTAGCTTAAGCCGACGCTTTTTAACGGGATGAGGGATCATGGACCATCGCACACCTTCCTTGCCGCCCAAGACGGCGCTGACCCGCTTCTCAGTCTCTCCCCTGTCCAGAATGACCCGGCGCTTGGCCGATGTTGCGTCCGGCCGCGCGCCGGCCGATCTCGTGATCACCGGCGCCCGGGTGCTGTCCACCTACAGCGAGCGCATCATGCCCGAGCGGGAGGTCTGGATCGCCGGCGGACGGATCGCCGCCGTGAAGCCAGCCGGTTCCTACCGGCAGGCCGGAGGTTCGCCGGGCCGGGTCTATGACGCCCGTGGCGGCATCATCGCGCCGGGGCTGGTCGATCCGCACATCCATATCGAGAGCAGCATGATCACGGCCTGCGCCTATGCGGAGGCGGCGCTGCTCAATGGCACCACCACGATCTTCTGCGACAGCCATGAGATCGGAAACGTGATGGACGCAGCCGGCATCGAGATGATGCTGGAGGATGCGCGCCACGCACCGCTCTCCATCTTCCTCACGGTTCCCAGCACGGTCCCGGCCACCACGCCGGATCTCGAGACGGCGGGCGGCGACTTGACGCCGGAAAAAATCGCGGCGCTGTTCGACCGCTGGCCGGAAGCGGCGGCGCTCGGCGAGAAGATGGATTTCGTGCCCGTCACCATGGGCGACGAGCGCAGCCACGCGATCCTCGCGGCGGCGCTGGAACGCGGCAAGCCGGTGTCGGGCCACATCTATGGGCGCGAGTTCGTGGCCGCATATGCGGCGAGCGGCGTCACCGACACGCATGAAGCTATCGACCGGGACATCGCCGACGATCTGCTCGACGCCGGCGTGTGGATCTTCCTGCGCGGCGGGCCGCCGACCACGCCGTGGCATTCGCTGCCCGAGGCGATCAAGACGATTACGGAGCTCGGCTCCTCGCACAAGCGCATCTGCGTCTGCACCGACGACCGCGATGCGGATGATCTCATGATGTTCGGCATGGATTGGGTGACACGCGAAGCCCGCCGCGCAGGAATGAGCCGCGAGCAGGCCTGGAGCATGGGCTCGCTGCATCCCGCCACGCGCTTTGCCATGGACGGCGAGATCGGCGGTCTCGGCGGCGGACGCCGCGCCGATCTGGTGCTGCTCAACGACGACCTCGACGTGCAGAACACCTGGTATGGCGGCGAACTCGTCGTCGAGGCGAAGAAGACCACGCCGGTGCTCGATCAGGCGCTCTCGAACCGCTATCGCTATCCGGACAAAGCCTATCGCACGGTTCACATTCCGAGCGTGCCGAAGCTGATCCCCGACCTGCCGACGGAAGCCTGCACAGCCAACGTAATCCGCGTGGCGCTGCCGGGCATCGTGCTGTTTCATGACAAGGTGAACCTGCAGAAGGAAGAGAGCTGGGACGCTTTGCTGTCGAAGAACGGCCTCACCTTCGTGACGGTGATCGAGCGCCACGGCCGCACGGGCGGCAAGGGCGTGGCGCATGGGCTGCTCAAGGACTTCGGCCTGAAGAGCGGCGCAGTCGCGAGCAGCGTCGGACACGACTCGCACAACGTAATTGTGGCTGGCACCAACGAGGCCGACATGCGGCTGGCGCTGGAGACCCTTATCGAGAGCCAAGGCGGTGTCTGCGTGGTCGATCAGGGCAAAGTCGTCGCCATGGTGGCACTGCCCATCGCGGGCCTTCTCTCGGACAAGCGCGTGACGGAAGTGGCGGAGGAGACCCGTGCGCTGAAAGTCGCGTGGGAGCGGGCCGGCTGCAAGATTCCCTATATGGGATTCAACCTCATCCCGCTCTCGGTGATCCCGGAGATCCGCATCACCGACAAGGGGTTGGTGCTGGTGCCGGAAATGGAGCTGGTGCCGCTCTACGAGTAATAAGAACATTCTTCATGGTCATGCCCGTCCCCGGACTTGATCAGGGATCAGTCCCGGGCATCCACATCTTTTCGGGGCAAGTCTCCCTCCGCCCTCATCCTGAGGAGGATTGCGTGAGCAATCCGTCTCGAAGGAGCTTCCAGAGTGCACTAGATCCTCCTTCGAGACGCAGCCTCACGGCTGCTCCTCAGGATGAGGTCGTATTTGGACCAAAGACGTGGATGGCCGGAACAAGTCCGGCCATGACGGCTACAAACAGCTTTACTGAAGCTTCTGCGGCGCAGCCTTTTCAATCACCGCCACCGCCTCACGCATGGCAGCCACAAAACCGGGATGCTGGTAGAGATCGTTGTGCCCCGCATCCGCAATCGTGCGGTCGAGAACCAGATTGGGAATGACGCGCCGCAGGGGCTCGCTGCGGCGCGCCGGTACGATGGTGTCGCGGCCTGCCACGATCAGCGCCGTAGGCGTTAGCCGATCCTTCACCAGATCGATGGTCGGCATATGATGGCGCAGGAGAAGGCCTGTCGGTGCCCAGGAGAAATGCTCCCGCGCCAGAGCTTTCAGCGAGTCGAATGGCGTGACGAGCATCAGGCCCGCGAGTGTTCGATGATGCGCCAGATTGGCCGCCACGCCGCTGCCGATGCTGAAACCGACGGCAACCACCTTGCGAGTTCGCTGCCGTTGCAGGTGATCGAAGATCGTCAGCGCATCCGCGAACAGCGCCATCGCGCTCGGCGTCCCGCTGCTCGGCGGATAGCCGCGATAATGAAAGGCGACCACCTCATGATCGGGAAACAGGCTATGCAGGATGAGCGCGACGGCATCCGCGTTCCAGGCATTGCCGCCGAATCCGAGGAGAAGAGGCTTCTCGTCAGACGCGTTTCCAAGCCGCGCACCGATGAGGCGATCGCCGTCGGGCGTAGTCAGTTCAAGCCTTTCTGCGGATGCCGGCAGTGGCGGCCTGTTGGCGGCCGCCATCTGCGCCGGGAACAGCATCCTGGTCTGGAACAAGGCCGTCACAAGCACGAGGCCTGCGTAGAGCAGGGCGATGCTGAGAACGAGGGTGAGAAGCCACATCGGTGCTGACCTGGATGTTCGAGCCACCGGCAAGTCAACTCCCCGAAGTCGATTTGGTGCGCTCCGCAGCGAGTTTGTCGGTACGGGCGAGCAGATCGCCGAGGTTCTTCTGGAACTGCTCGAAGGCAAAACCCAGGGCGAAAACCTGCCCGAAGGCCTGTGCGGGTAGCTCGCGGACAATCGCGTCGGTGCGCAGCGCGTCCGCATCTCTGGTGAACGCCTCCAGAGCCTCGCGGAAGACTTCGGCGCCCGGCGGCTTCGTGTGGTGACCCGCAGCGCCAGCTTGAACTCCGCGCCCCGTATGCCGATGCGTTCGCCTGCCCGCTCGATCCACCCAGACAATGCCATGCGATTCTCCGAACGCCGAGCATAGAGGGTGGTTCGCAGGATCGGCTACGGGGATGGCGCCGGGCGGGAGGATCCTATTCGTGCGGCAGAACCACTAGGCTCGATCCGCAATCGTCGCACATGCCGAGGCTGGGCGACGCGATCATCTGCGATGTGCGGCATTCCGGGCAGCCCTTCAGAGCCATCCTGAGGGACCCCACCATCCTGTGGGCGCTTTCGCGATGGGCCTCACTCGCCTGGACGATGTTCTCGAACATGGCTGCCTCCCTTGTGGCGCCATGATGCTGCGCCTCACCAACTGACCCGTCAACGAAGCTTTCTGGGTATTCAGGCCGGTTCCCGGTGGCCTGTCGTCAAGATCGGTTCGAGACGTGTGACAAAGCACGCCACGACGGAGAACAGGCCGAAGAGAACATGCGGCCAGAGCACCCGGTCGGCAAAGCCGAACAGGAACGGGGAGGCTGCCAGCACGACCCCGCCGAGCCCGTCGAGGATCAGATGCATGGGCATCGGCAGGATTTTTAAGACACCGAGTTCGTAGGCCGTCACGACGGAATACAGGATCGCCCCCGCGCCGAACACGATGGCCACCCATTTGGCAGCCGGCACGTCCGCGAAGCCGAAAAGCCAAGGGCTTGCCATGAGCGCGATGCCCCAGAGGTAGTCGATCATGCCGTGTACGCGAGTAGGGAGAAAACGCATGACGATGCTTTCACGCTCTAGCGGCGCCTTGCGCGCCACCAAGGTTCTGCTCTAGCCACTGGATGATGTCCCGGCTCTCCAGGATCGGCTCTCCGTCTGCGACGAGGCAGGGCACCTGGGTCTTTCCGGTGAGCTGCGCGAGCCTGTCCTTCGCGTCCGCCGTCTCGGATATTTCCGTGAATGCGATCTGGTCCTTAAAACCGCGCTCTTCGATGAAATCGCGCACGCGGGCCGAGTAGGGGCAGGCCCATTTGTGGATGAGTTCGAGCTTCAAAATCGCGTCCTTTCGGGTGCTATCACTTGAGGGAACAGCGCTGGCTACGGAGCAGCGTGGCAACCAAGACGATGAGGGCCGACAGCGCGATGATCGTGCCGATCGTCATCAGCCAGAGGCGCCGCCTTCCATCGGATCTCTCCCTCGGGGTCTGTTCGCCAACGTGGAGGGCGCGTGCCTGTTCCGCGAGGGATCGGCCTTGTGCGGGCACCCACCCGCTCTAGTTCGCCGGATGTCACAGCGAGAGGATGCGGCAGCGCATGAGCAGGATCGAATGGCGGCAGGATCGGGTGGCTGGTGTGCCGCTCAACCGCCATGTCGGTTTCGTCGGTTCCGTTGAAGTAGGCAGCGTGGCGTATGACGGCAGCAACCGATTCTGGATCTGGTCGACACCCCTGCAGGAGGACGCGTGGGGCTACGGACCCACGGAGCAGGCAGCCCGGACAGCCCTCGAATTGTGGCTTGCTTCCTGGCTGGAGAACTTCCGGCCGTTCTTCCAGGCCGGCGACGCTCCGCCGCCAGCCTGAGCATGCTGAATGCGCGCCGTTAGACCCGCGTGCTGCGGCCGCGGCCAAGGAAGTAGAAGAGCAGGGCCGCAATCACGACGACCGCCACGATGATCCAGACCCAGTCCATGCCTTCGCCGGCAGTGCCGCCTGGATTGGCACCCGTGGTCGTTCCTGACGGCGAGGTCGTTCCGCCGCCTGGTGTGCCAGGCGTGCCGCCCGGCGATGTCTGGGCCATGGCAATGGCGCTCCAGACCGTCAGCATCATGGTCAGCAGGGATACCTTGAGCGTCTCGATCATCTGATCTCTCCTCGTCCCGCTATCGGACATAGGATCAACGTCCGCATGCGACACCCCGTTCCGGATCACGGGCAGAGGCTGCGCCGGAACAAGGGCGGCTCCGCCTCAGTTGTCGCGGCACGCTTTCCTCTTGGGACCAAGGAACGGGCAGGTGCCTTTGCAAAACCCATCTCCGGTGATCGTGCTGGTGGACGAGGAGCCGACCATCCGGCAGGCCACTGCCCGCCACCTGCGGGAAGCGTCCTTCGACGTCGTGGAGGCAGCGGACTCGGACGAAGCCCTAGAGCATCTTGAGAGTTCGTCCACGGTTCATGCGCTCGTGACCGATGCGCATCTCCCCGGCAGAATCGACGGCCATGAACTGGCGGGCTTGGCCCGTGATCGTTGGCCCGACCTCGCCGTGGTGATGATGTCCGGGCATTCCGATGCCACTTCGGGTCCCGTGCCGCCGGGCGCTGAATTCGTGGCCAAGCCCTATGTAACCACCCACCTCGTTCCGACCCTGAACCGGCTGCTGGGGAGAGGCCCATGACCCACGTGGTTCTGCTCGGCGACAGCATCTTCGACAACGGCGCCTATGTGCGGCGCGGCGAACCTGACGTAATCAGGCAGGTCCAGGGGAAGCTGACGGGCGGCTGGAGGGCCACGCTCTGCGCGGTCGACGGCGCGGTCACGACCGGAGTTCTGAGCCAGCTGTCCCGGCTGCCGTCGGATGCAAGCCATCTCATCGTGAGCGTCGGCGGCAACGACGCCCTGCGCCACAGCGGAATCCTGCGCGAGCAGGCACGCTCCGTCGCCGAGGTGATCGGGAGATTTGCGGCCGTGCAGGACGAGTTCGCCCGCAATTACCGCGCCATGTTGGACCGCATTCTCGATCAGCGCCTGCCGACTGCCGTCTGCACGATCTACGATGCCCGCTTCCCTGACCCCCAGGAGCAGCGCCTCGTGGTGACGGCCTTGTCCATCTTTAACGACGTCATCATCCGCGAGGCTTTTGCCCGCCGGCTCCCCTTGATCGACCTGCGCATCATCTGCGACGAGCCGGACGACTACGCCAATCCCATCGAGCCCTCTGCCAAGGGTGGTGACAAGATCGCCGGCGTGATCGCCCAGGTGGTGGCAGGGAATACCATTTTCCCCCGCTCTCAGGTTTATGCGCAGTAAGCTGTCAGGCCTCGCGAGGGCCTAAAAGCATAACAAGTCCATGACTTCCGTTGCTTCAGACGCAGAGCAATTCTGAACAAATTTTCAGAAAACCGTGATTTCATGAAGAAAGAGAAGGGTTTGGCAGCCAAGCTGTGAACCAAAACTCAAATTGTGAATTGTTTTTACATTGAAGGGTATTTGCCACTTCTCACGAGGTTGAACATGAAGAAGTTCGCGTTACTGGCAAGTGTCGCCGTTATGACTGTCGCGAGCGTCGGAACGGCCGAGGCCCAATACCGCCATTATCATCGCCATGGTGGATGGAACAACGGTGGAGCCGTTGCGGCCGGGCTGATCGGCGGCGCCGTTATCGGCGGTCTTCTCACCGCAGCAGCCACCCCCTCTTATGCCTATCCTGGCTATGGCTACGGATATCCGGCCTATGGCTATCGCTCCACCTACAGCTATGGCTACGGTTACCCGGCAACCTATCCGGCCTACAGCTATCCGTCTTACGGTTATTACTCGGCGCCAGTGACCCGCGTGGTCTACCAGCCAGCTCCCGTCTACCAGACCCGTGTGGTCTATCGTCAGCCGCGGGTTGCGACACGCGTGGTCTACCGCGAGCCGCGCTATCGCACCCGCGTTGTCTATCGTGACCGGGATCGTCCCCGTGTCGTCCGTGCGTATCGCCGCGATGTGGTGAGCACCGGCTCGATCAGCCGTCGCGAGCTCCGCGAGATGGACCGAGTCCGCCGGTGGGAAGACACCCGCTCCAGCCGCTAAGCACCGATGGGCGGCTCCATCAAGCTGCCTTTCCAGAGTTGAGAGAACGAAAAAACCGCCCCGAAGGGCGGTTTTTGCTTGAGCAGTTCTGCTAGAAGCCGATTACTTGATTTTGGCTTCCTTGAACTCGACGTGCTTCTTCGCGACCGGGTCGTACTTCTTGAAAGTCATCTTCTCGGTCATCGTGCGCGAGTTCTTCTTCGTCACGTAGAAATAGCCCGTGTCGGCGGTGGAGACGAGCTTCACTTTGATCGTTGCGGCTTTGGCCATGGTTCAGGACCTCTTGTTCGGTTCGGCGGTTCGGGTGGCCCAAGGCATCGCCGAAACGCAAAGGCCGGGCGAACCCGGCCGGAAAATCGTGCGGTTCCCATGCCCGATTATCGGGTGCCCGTCAAGAGTTGAGGGGCGGGAACGACACGAATTCTAGTCTCCTCCGGCAATCCCGGATCGCTTCGCCGTCCGGGATTGCCGGAGGAGAATGGTGCCCTTTCCTGCTCCCGATCCCGGATCTTCGCTGCGCTTCGTCCGGGATGACAATCCAGGTTACAGCAACTCCCGGATGAACCGGCCGCGCTGCTGATGAAAGAAAGGCACCGGGAGCTGGGGGGCGAAACCGGCGGCGATGCGAGCCTCAAGCTCTCCGAGGATCACCGTGGTGATGGGCGGCAGGTCTAGGGCCTTGGCCTGATCGATGGTCACCCAGGCCAACTCGACAAGCTCGGCTTCAGGTCCGATGACGTTCTCGACCTCGTCCGCGATGGCGGTGCGGTCCACGGCGAAGAATCGGGTATCGAAGCGCCTGACGCGCTTCGGCGGGGTGATGGCCCGGCCGATGAAGTGCAGGGATTCGAGATCCGGATGAACACCCCGATCCTGGAAGGCCGTCCAGGCGGTGCCGGCCGGGGCTCTTTCCGGGCTGCCGTACTCCTTGGTGCCGAGCATTAGTCCGGTTTCCTCGAAGGTCTCCCGGATGGCCGCGAGCGCCAGCGCCCGGCAGCGTTGGGCGGAAGGGCGCGTCACCCGGGCCATGAGAGCCTGCTCGGCGCGCGGGTGGAGCGCGCCCGTCACCGTCATGGAGCGGTCGCCGGCTTCGATGCGTCCGCCGGGAAACACGAACTTGCCCGGCATGAACTTGAGGCCCGCATGGCGCTTGCCCATGAGAACCTTTGGGGTCTTCGGCTTGCGGTCGATGATGATGAGGGTCGCGGCATCGACGGGGCGGAGGACGGGGGCCTTGGGGTTGGTCTCAGCGGAAACGAGGCGATCCATCTTCGCCAGGGTTTCGATATCCGTCACGTGCGTTGTCCTCGCTTGAGCATCGGATTTCTCCGATGCTCCATGTCTTTGGCTGGTGCATCGTCAATCGCGGAAAACCGGGTCCACTTTTCCGCACGATGCGCTAGCGTTCTTCTTCAGCCGGGCCGCCCCGAAGCCATGCATACCTAGCGCGTATTGCAGCCCCACGACAGCGCCTTTCACCGGCTGGAGCAGGGCGAGGCACAGGATCAGGGTCAGAGCCGGCCAAGTGGCCAGATGCACCCACATCGGCACCTCAAGCCTGGTTTCCGCCATGAGGATGCCGTAGCCGATAAGATGACTGACGATGAAGATCACCAGATAGGGCGGAAGGTCGTCGGCCCGGTGATGGTGGAACTCCGTTCCGCAGGACTCGCAATGATCCACGACCTTCAGGAAGCGCCCGAAAAGGCGGCCGCGGTTGCAGGCCGGGCAATGGCCTAGGAAGCCCCGCCCCATGGCCGGAATGACCTTCACCTCTTCCGCATCCGCTGCGGTCTTGATCGTCAAAGGCATGCCTCGTCCTTACCTTAGGCGCGCCCGCGCCGCTTGACCTTCACCCGGGTCGGAGAGCGGGCAGAGGCTTCCGCCGCCTTGGCCCGGCGGGCCGGCCGCTTGCCGCCCTTCCGACCGCCGCCACCGGTCTTGGCCGTGAACCGGCCCTTGGTGAGCACCTCGAAGCGGAGCGCTCCCGCGACGGGCGCCGCTTCCACCAGCTTCACCTCCACCTTGTCGCCGAGGCGGTAGGTCTCGCCGGTATCCTCGCCGCGCATCGAGTGGGTCACCTCGTCGTAATGGTAGTAATCGTTGCCGATGGTGGCAGCCGGGACGAAGCCGTCGGCGCCGGTCTCGTTCAGCTTGATGAAGAGCCCGGCCTTTGTCACGCCCGAGATCTGCCCCTGGAATGTGGCCCCGATCCGGTCGGCCAAGAAGTGCGCGATCAGGCGGTCGATTGTCTCACGCTCCGCCGCCATGGCCCGCCGCTCGGCGGCCGAGATCTTGGCGCTGATCTCGATCAGCTCCGCCCGGGTGGTGCTGGCGGGCAGCCCGTCCTTGCCGAACTTCAGGGCCGAGACCAGCGCCCGGTGGACGATGAGGTCCGCATAACGCCGGATCGGGGAGGTGAAATGGGCGTAGCGCTTCAGGTTCAGGCCGAAATGGCCGTAATTCTCCGCCGCGTATTCGGCCTGAGATTGGGAGCGCAGCACCACCTCGTTGATGAAGAGCTGGTGCTCCGAGCCATCGACGCTGCGCAGGATGCGGTTGAACAGCTCCGGCCTGATCGGCCCCTGTCCCGGGATCTTAAGGCCGATGGAGGCGAGCACCTCGCTCAACGAGCGCATCTTCTCCAGCGAGGGCTCGTCGTGGACCCGGTAGATCAGGTCGGACTGCGCCTGCTCCAGAGCTTCAGCCGCCGCCACATTGGCAAGGATCATGAACTCCTCGATGAGCTTGTGCGCCTCCAGCCGCTCCGGCACGAAGACGCGATCCACGGTGCCGTCGGGCTTGAGCACGATCTTGCGCTCGGGCAGGTCGAGGAAGAGTGGCTCGCGGATGTCGCGTGCCTTCTTCACCAGTTCGTAGGCAGCCCAGAGGGGCTTCAGGATCGTCTCATAGATCGGCGTCGTCACCTCGTCCGGGCGACCGTCGATGGCGGCCTGCGCCTGCTGGTAGGAGAGCTTTTCGGCTGACCTCATCATCACCCGGTGGAAGCTGTGACGGATCTTTCGTCCGTCGGGCCCGATCACCATGCGGACTGCAAGGACAGGGCGATCCTCCCGCGGCCTCAAGGAACAGAGGTCGTTGGAGATGCGCTCCGGCAGCATGGGCACGACCCGGTCGGGGAAATACACCGAGTTGCCGCGCTCCTGCGCTTGCCCGTCCATGGCGGAGCCGGGGCGCACATAGGCGGACACGTCCGCGATCGCCACGGTGACGATGAAGCCGCCGGGGTTGTTCGGGTCCTCGTCCGGCACCGCATGGACGGCGTCGTCATGGTCCTTGGCGTCCGGCGGGTCGATGGTCACGAGGGGCAGGGCGCGCCAGTCCTCGCGGCCCTCCAGGGTGGCGGGCTTTGCGGCGGCGGCCTCGTCCAGCACCGCCTTCGGGAATTCGTTGGGGATGTTGTGGGCGAAGATCGCGATGAGGCTCACAGCCTTCTCGGACTTCACGGAGCCCAGACGCTCCTTCACCTTTGCGGTCGGCAGGCCGAAGCGGCCGTGCTTGACGATGGAGACGGCAATCAGGTCGCCGTCCTGGGCCTCGCCCTCGTCGCCTGGCCTGATCTGAAGCTCCTGGTCGCGCGCCTTTTTGTCGACGGGGATCAACCGTCCGCCGCCCTCGGGCATGGCCCGGAAGATGCCGAGCACCTGAGCCTGCTTTTTGGCGATGATCTTGGTGACGCGGCCGGAATATCGGTGAATGTCGCCGGGCTTTAATGGATCGACCCGCAGGAGCGCCCGGTCGCCGATACCGGCCACGGGCATGCCGGGGCGCGGCTTGCGCGGCGACACGATGATGATCGTCGGGACCGAGCCGTGCTCCTCCTCGTCCCATTCCGTCGGCACCGCGATGAGTTCGCCGTCCCGATCCCGCTTCGTGATGTCGGCGAGCACCACCGGCGGCAGCTGGCCGGCCTTGTGCATGGTCTTGCCGCGACGGTCGACGAGGCCTTCGATCTCCAGGTCCTTGAGGATCTGCTTCAGCCAGATGCGGTCGTTGCCCTTAATGTTGAAATGATGGGCGATCTCCCGCTTGCCTACCTTGCCCTGAGCCTGAGTGATAAAGGACACGACCTCCTCGCGGGAGGGAAGATTGGTCTGGGTGTCGGCGTTGGGACGTTTAGCCAAGGGAGGAACTCGTTCGGTTGACCGAGCCTTGTCGCATGCAAGCTTGGCCGCGACCAGCCCGGCGGCTGTCATTGTCATGACGCGCGGGGGTGCCAGGAAGATCCATTCTGGGGTGACAGCCCGTTCAGGCAAAAAATAAGGCCCCCGCGAGGGAGCCTTGAGGGACCGGCCCGTGGGGGCAGAATGAGCCGGTGAGTTTGTACAACGGGCCTGAACGGGGATGGTTCCAAACTTTTTCGAAATTTTATGAAGATAGCTTTGAGCTTCGCCGGCAGCATCCATAGAGTGCGTTAGTTCCTACAAAGCCCTTTTGTCCCTGCTGCGTCTCAAAGATTCAGCACATTGAGCTTTCGTCTCTAATTGATTGTTTCGTTCGGCTCGACAGCTTCGAAACTTCTGATGCGCAGTAGGAACTTAGACCTAACGTATAGGTGCACCTCATCTGCAGAGTAGGCAGGAAATTCTCTGCTTCATAATGTCGTGGCAGAGTACGAGCGACAACGAGGCCAAGCCCGAATCCTTGTATCTCTTGTAGAAGTCCAGCTTCACTTACTCGAGTGGGTGGCAGAGCGTGTGCGCAGTGACACGTTATAATATTCAATAAGCGGATAGAACAGATGTGCTGAGTCGCTCTGTGGTGAGACATACCTACAGGAGGGCACAGCTTAAGAACTACGCAGCGTCAAGCAGGCTGGCTTCGAAACCCAGCCGGACAGAAGCAGGTACATCATTGGCCTGCTGCCATTCTTGAGAGCAAAAGGGTAAAAGCATGTTCAGACCATTTACACTAGAAGAAGAAATGAGAAATCTGATGGTCGGCTCCGTCGGCTATGGCGGTGCACAAGCTGGAACTGGCATCGGTGGCGTTGGAGGAGCCGGGCCTATGACGGTTTACTCCGATGGAAATGTATCAACAGGCAATACGACGACCACACAGGTGCGTCCTGATGGCACCAGGGTCACAACCACCGTCCAAGATGGTTCTCGATTTGAAGTTCTGGAGACGCCAGATGGAAGGAGAGTCACTAACATCGAGGATGTGCAAAACAACATTGCAACTCACATTCTGGTCAATCCCGATGGAAGTGCAAGAGAGGATACCTTCTTCCTTAAAGAGAATGGTGACTGGGCTAGATCTTATCATATCGTGAGAGCGACCAACGGGCATGTCACCGTTACGCTTATGGATTCCGATACTCAGGAAAGGCGTGTTGCTAAGTACGACGAGCAAGGCCGTCTAATTCGTGAGGATACAGGCTATAATCCTGCAGATCGAGTTGTGAAGGAATACACGTACGATGTCGGCTTAGTACGCATAGAAACGACATATGCTAACGGAAGAACCGAATTCGAGGAGAATCGGAGCAATCCAAACCCAAATCACCCTTTGGATGAATATCACGAGCACCAATATCGTCAAGTGAACCTGCCTGACGGTTCTGTAGTTAGAACGGATACTACTGTTTACATATTGCATCAGGGCAATGGTCAGCCACCAGTGTACCGCGAGCACACCGAGCTAACGATAGAAAGTCCTGGCCAAGAGCCTATAATTGATACCCATATAGAAACGTTCCAGATGAAGGAGGATAGCGCCGGTTCTGAGAATGGCGTCAACGATCTCTCAGGAGAGCGTATTGATCCCATCCTAAATTGGTTGGATTTCGTAACACCCTCACCCGATTCTGGATCGGATACTCAGAAGCATGGTGCAGTGGAGTTCGTATCCTCCGACGGTACAGGCACGAAAATTCACTCCGTCGAAGCTCATATCGGTACGTCTTCATCCGAAACCCTTTCCGGCAATGGAATTTTGGCCGGCGGACTCGGTCATGATACCCTGTTGGGCGGAGTCCAGGGTGATCTTCTCTACGGCGGCGATGATGCTGACAGTCTCGAAGGTGGCCTTGGCGGCGACTGGCTCAACGGCGGCGCTGGGTTTGACACGGCCAGCTATGCTGCGGCGGGCTCCGGTGTTGTTGTGAACCTGCTCGATACCAGTCAGAACACCGGCGAAGCCTCTGGCGATGTTTATGGTGGGATCGAAGGTCTGTCCGGCTCGGCCTACAATGATATCCTGCGCGGCAACCACGGGACCAACCGGCTGTCCGGCCATAATGGCCATGACACCCTGTTCGGTGAACGCGGCAACGATGATCTGAACGGCGGCGACGGCAGCGACAATTTGGTGGGCGGCGCTGGCGGCGACAATCTCGATGGTGGGGACGGCTTCGATTATGCCGACTACGCCATAGCCAGATCTGGTGTAGTGGCCGACTTGGTGAGATCCGACCGCAACACCGGTGATGCGTCCGGCGATACCTACAACGCAATCGAAGGCCTCAACGGCTCGGCCTATCGCGACGAGCTTGCGGGCAATCATCTGGCCAACGAGCTGTACGGCAACGGCGGCGACGATGTGCTGGAGGTCCGCGGCGGGGCCGACTGGCTCTACGGCGGCGCAGGCTACGACTTCGCCAGCTACTATCATGCCACGGCAGCGGTTGTGGCGAACCTGTCCGATGCCGCGCAGAACACGGGCGATGCGGCGGGTGACGTGTACGCCAGCATCGAAGCGCTGAGTGGATCGGCCTTCAACGACACGCT
>Ga0209902_100156_pt1 | contig 116875 bp, 118 predicted proteins | sample FECB27metaG_FD_188304 | JGI IMG/M metagenome (GOLD analysis project Ga0209902, IMG submission 188304) | Cyanobacterial communities from the Joint Genome Institute, California, USA - FECB-27 (SPAdes) (version 2) | ecosystem: Environmental > Aquatic > Thermal springs > Hot (42-90C) > Microbial... | reverse complement strand
GGGGGGGGGGGGGGGGGGGGGGGGGGGCGTGGGGCCAAAGCGATTCGTTCGATAGAATGTTCGTACCGCTGCTGCCGCCTCGCTTTTTCCTACACCTCATTCACCCGGTCGTTCGCCCCCCACCCTAGCCCCTCCCCACAAGGGGGATGGGTTCGCGTCGTGGTTCCCGCGCCTCGAGTTGAGGCGGGATACTTTAAGTGCTGCCCCCTCCCCAACCCTCCCCCACAAGGGGGGAGCGCGGCGGCGTTGATCTCAGGCAAGCGCGGGCAAAAGCGCCTCGATCCTGGCGCGCTGGCTCTCCAGCCCGGCCGGCAGCTTCAGCGCCTGCCCAAGGCTCTCGACCGGCTCGTCGACGGAAAAGCCCGGTGCGTCGGTCGCGATCTCGAACAGGACATGGCCCGGCTCGCGGAAGTAGACCGAGCGGAAATAGTTCCGGTCGCGCTGTTCCGTCGTGCGGATGCCATGGTTCTCCGCGAGCCTGCGGACCATCTCCTCCTGCGCCGCATCGTCGGCCGCGCGGAAGGCGATGTGATGCACCGAGCCCGCGCCCTGCCGCGCCGGCAGGAAGCCGCCCGCGACGCGCAGATCGACGACCTTCCCGAGCCCTTCGCCCTCCGCCCGATAGCGGATCAGCGTCTCCTCGCGGCCGATTTCGCGGAAGCCGAAGACGTCGCTCAGGATCGCACCGGTCGGCGCGGCGTCGGCCACGAGCAGGCTGACCCCGTGGATGCCACGGATCGCATGCTCGGCGGGAACGCCACCGCTCACCCAAGCAGGCTCGCCTTCGCTGCCGGCGACGCCGACAAGCGCGAGCCGCATCCCGTCGGGATCGCGGAAGGCGAGCACGGTTTCGCCGAAGCGCCGCACCGGCTGGTCGTGCGGCACGCCAAGTTCGACGAGCCTGTGCGCCCAGTAGCCGATCGCGACTTGGGGAACCCGGAACACCGTCTCCTGCGTCTCGCCGACGCCGAGCCGGCCGGGCGCGGCGTGCTCCCAGGGGAAGAAAGTCAGGATCGAGCCCGGCGTGCCGGCGGCATCGCCATAATAGAGGTGATATGTGCCGGGATCGTCGAAATTGACGGTCTTCTTGACCAGCCGCAGCCCGAGCACGCGATCGTAGAAATCGAGATTGCGGGCGGCCGGGCCGGAAATGGCGGTGACATGGTGGATGCCGTTGATCTGCATGGCGACGTCTCCTGAAAGAGCGTGAGAGGGCGAGCCCGTTGGCATCAAAGATCGGCATGAGAGAGCGATCGCGCCAGAGCCGAATGATTGCGCAGATGCAATGTCAAAGTTGGCAAATCCCAATTTGTATTGCGAACGACTCCAGCCAATCTTCTGGGACCGAACCGGTCCCTTGTCAGGAGATGCTCCCATGATCGATACCCGCCTCGCCCCTTATGGCGCCCTTGGCCTGCGCGTCGCGCTCGGCGCGATGTTCATCGCCCATGCCTGGCTCAAGATTGCAGTCTTCACCCCGGCCGGCTTTGCCGGTTTTCTTGGGCAGGTGGGCCTGCCGGCGTTCCTCGCCTGGCCGATCATTCTGGCCGAACTGCTCGGCGGGCTGGCCATCCTGGCTGGCTTCTACGGCCGCTATGTCTCGCTGGCGCTGCTGCCGGTCCTGCTCGGCGCGCTGGTGGTCCATGCCCCCAATGGCTGGCTCTTCACGGCGGCCAATGGCGGCTGGGAATACCCCGCCTTCCTGGCGCTGGCGGCGCTCGCCCATGGCCTGATCGGCGACGGCGCGCTGGCGCTGAAGTCCGACCGTCCCGCGCTCGCCGGGACCCCCGTCGCCGCCTGAACGACCGCGCCGCGACGACCCCGCGCCGCCAGCGAAGCCCTGAGCCTTGCTGGCGGCGCGCCCATGCCCGAGAGTGCCCCGATGAGCGATGCGAGCAAGCTGCTGGCCTGGGACGATTTCCGCCTGATCAAGGCGATCGCCGAGACGAGGACGCTGCCGGCCGCCGCGACCGCGCTGGGCCTCAACCACTCCACCGTGTTCCGCAGACTCGGGCAGATCGAGGCGGCGCTCGGACTTAAGCTGTTCGAGCGCCATCGCAGCGGCTATGTCGCGACGCCGGCCGGCGAGGAGTTGGCGCAGCTCGCCGCCCGTCTCGACGACGACATCAGCGCCTTTGCGATCCGCCTCGCAGGCCAGGAGATCAAGCCCGCCGGCGAATTGCGCGTCACCACCAACGACACGTTGCTGGTCGATCTCCTGACGCCTGTCTTCGCCGGCTTTCTGGCGCAGTGCCCCGACATCCGGCTCGATGTGCTGCTGAGCAACCAGGCGCTGAACCTGTCGAAGCGCGACGCCGACGTCGCCATCCGCGCCACCGACAATCCGCCCGAGACGCTGGTCGGCCGGCGCGCCGCGCGCATCGCCTGGGCGCTTTACGGCCGGGCGAGCGATTTTCCGCAAGCCGGCGACATCGCGATCGAGACCCTGTGGGCACATAGCTGGGTTTCGCTCGGCGACCAGTTCACCGGGTTGAAGGCGGTGCGCTATCTCGCCAGCCATGTCGCGCCCGAGCGCATCGTCTACAGGGTCAACACGGTGCTCGGACTGGCCGAGGCGATCGAGGCCGGCATCGGCATCGGCTTTGCGCCCTGCTTCATCGCCGACAGACGGCCGGGCCTCGTCAGGCTTTCCGCGCCCGATCCGGGATTTTCAGCCGACCTCTGGCTGCTGACGCATCCCGATCTCAGGCATTCGCCGCGCGTGCGGCTGTTCCTCGATTTCGTCGCCGCCGAACTCGGACGGATGAAGCCGCTGATCGAGGGCGAGAGGGCCTCAGGCGCTCAGTTGGGGCAGGAATAGGCGATTCCTGCCGTGCTCGCGCCTTTCCAGTTCAGCGCTGCGACGGGGCTCAGCACATGCGTGCCGCCGATCTCGGCGGTCCTGATCTTGAGCCGCGCCACCGCCGAATCGCGCGCCTGATCGAGCAGCAGCACCCCGCCCAAGCCCGAGCCGCCATCGACATCGCCGACCTTTTTGCACGGCTCGACCACCGCCTTGTTGTCGGTGACGACGACGATGTTGGAGCGGGAGGTGGGAATGGCGCAGGCGGCGAGCGCCAGCAGCGGCAAAGCGAACAGGACACGCGGCATCGAAGACTCCTCGCGGCCGAAAGACGGCCGGCTCGTCAACGCATGATCGCGCAGAATGTTGCCAGATCAAGGTCCGGTTGCGAGATCAAGGCCTCTTGGCGGGGTCAGTCGCCCGCCAGCGCCGCGTCGCGCTGGCCGGGACCGTCGAGATGCAGCACCGCATCGAGCAGTTGCTGCGTATAGGCAGCCTGCGGCGCGCGAAACAGCGCAAGGCTCTCGCCCTGTTCGACGATCGCCCCGTTCTGCAGGACCACGGTGCGGTCGCACATCATCCGGACGACGTTGAGATCATGGCTGACGAAGAGCAGCGCCATGCCGTCCTCGCGGCGAAGCGAATCGAGCAGTTGCAGGATCACAGCCTGCACCGAGACGTCGAGCGCCGCCGTCGGCTCGTCCAGCACCAGCAGCCGCGGCCGGCAGGCGATGGCCCGCGCAATGCCGACGCGCGCCTTCTGCCCGCCCGACAGCTGGTGCGGGAAGCGTTCCAGCAGTTCGGCCGGAAGGCCTGCGCGCGCCGCGCATTCGCGCACGCGCCCGCTTAAGGCCGCGCCGTCCTTCATCGCCAGCAGCCGGCGCAGCGGATGGGCGATGCAGGCGAAGGCGTCGAAGCGCGGGTTGAGTGAGTCGGTCGGATCCTGGAAGACGATCTGGATGTCCTTGCGCAGCGGCGATCTGTGGAAGTCGCGCGCCGCCTGCTGGCCGATCGGCTGGCCGTCGAACAGGATTTCGCCCTCGCTGGCGTCGATCAGCCGGCAGACCAGCCGCGAGATCGTGCTCTTTCCCGAGCCCGATTCCCCGACGAGGCCAAGGCTCTCGCCGGGCCTGATCGCGAAGGAGACGTCGTTCACCGCGACGACCCCGCCATCATAGCGCTTCACGAGGTTCTGGACTTCGAGCAGGAGCGGCGTGCCGGGGGCTGGTTTTTCGTGAGTTTTTCCATCGCCCTCATCCTGAGGAGCGGCCGAAGGCGGCGTCTCGAAGGAGCCTCCAGCGCGCACTGGAGCATCCTTCGAGACGGCCGCCGACGCGGCCTGCTCAGGATGAGGGCTGATGGAGGGCGCCAGGTCTGCGATCGTCGAGGTCGCCGTCGGCGAGGCGGCGACGAGGCGCTTGGTGTAGTCGTGCCGGGGGGCGCGAAAGAGGCCGTGCGGCTGCGCCTCCTCGACGACCTTGCCGTGCTGCATCACCGCGACGCGGTCGCAATAGCGCGCCGCCAGCCCGAGATCATGGGTGATCAGGATCATCGACATGCCGCGATCGGCGGTGATTGTCGCCAGCAAATCCATCACCGTTTTCTGCGTGGTGACGTCGAGGCCCGTCGTCGGCTCGTCGGCGATCAGGAGAGCCGGCCGGCTCGCGATCGCCATCGCAATCATGATGCGCTGGCACATGCCGCCCGAAAGCTCGTGGGGATAGGCGTCGAGGCGTTTTTCCGGGTCGCGGATCAGCACGGCCTTGAGGAGGTCGAGCGCGCGTTCGCGACCTTCCGACGCCGAGATGCGCTCATGCGCGCCGACGGCGTCGGCGATCTGCAGCGCCACCGTCCGGATCGGATTCAGCGCGCCGCGCGGGTTCTGGAAGATCATCGAGATCGCCGCGCCATGCAAAGAGCGCAACTGCTTCGAGGAGGCCGAGGTGATGTCCTGCCCCTTGAAGCGGACCCTGCCCTGCGCGATCCGCCCCGAGGCGTCGAGCAGGCGCGTCACCGCAAACGCCGTGACCGACTTGCCCGAGCCGCTCTCGCCGACGACGCCGAGGGTCTCGCCCGCCGCGACATGCAGCGAGACGCCGCGCACGGCCTCCACCAGCCCGCGCCGCGTCGAGAACGAGACATGCAGATCCTCGATCGAGAGCAGGGGTGCGTCTTGCGGATTCGTGAAAGCGTTCATGTGCGCATGCGCGGATCGAGGATGTCGCGCAACCCGTCGCCGAGCAGGTTGAAGCAGAGCACGGTCAGCATCAGCGCCAGCCCCGGAAAAGCGACGAGCCACCATTTCCCGGTCGAGATGAAGCGCGCGCCCTCGGCGACCATGATGCCCCATTCCGGCGTGGGCGCCGACACGCCGAGCCCGATGAAGGAGAGCCCGGCCGCATTCAGGATCGCCCAGCCCAGGTTGAGCGAGACCTGCACCGCCATGGCCGGCAGCACATTGGGCAACAGGAAGCGCAGCACGACGGAAAGATGGCTGTCGCCACAGGCACGCGCCGCCTCGACCCAGCCGGCATTGCGGCGGACATTCACCTCGGCCCGGGCGAAGCGGATATAGAAGGGCAGGTTGATGATCGCCGTGGCGATGACGATGTTCTCGACCCGGTTGCCGAGCGCAGCCACCATCGCCATGGCGAGCACGAAGAGCGGAAACGCCATCAGCACATCGACGAAGCGGCCGACATAGCGGTCGAGCCGGCCGCCGATATAGCCGCAGAGCGCGCCGATCACCGCGCCGAGCGCGAAGGAGAGCGTCACGGCGGATGCAGCAATGGCGAGGTCGAGCCGCGCGGCCACGATGAGCCGGCTGAAGACGTCCCGGCCAAGCTGGTCGGTGCCGGCCCAGTATCGGGCGCTCGGCGGCTGCAGCGCATTGGGCACGTCGGATGCGATCGGATCATAGGGCACGATCGAAGGGCCGATGATCGCCAGGATGCACAGGATCAGCGCGCCTGCGGCCGCCACGGCGGTGACCGGGTTGCCGCGCAGGATCCAGACGGTGTGGCGAAGAGTGGCGGAGCTCATGGGTTCGCTCCACCCGCACCGCAGCGCCGACGCGCCCTCTCCCCCCTTGTGGGGGAGAGTTGGAGGGGGGGGGCGAACGACTGGGTGAGCCGGTGGCGGCTGGGGATAGATGGCATAACCGACGCTGCCAAGACCGTAATGCGATGAGCTCCGGCTTTTCGCCCCCCACCCCCAACCCCTCCCCACGAGGGGGAGGGGAGTTCGCGCAGTGCATCAAGGCCCATCATTCCACCGACACCCTGGGATCGGCGATGCCATACAGAACGTCCACCGTCAGGTTCACGATCACGAAGATCGACGCCATCAGCAGAACGAAGCCCTGCACCGGCGCGTAGTCCGACGAGAGCAGCGCATCGAGCGCATAGGACGCCACGCCCGGCCAGGAGAACACTTTTTCGACCAGCACGTTCGCTCCCAGCATGGTCGAGAACACGATGCCGGCGATGGTCAGCACCGGCAGGATGGCGTTGCGCAGGGCGTAGGTGACGATGATCTTCCGACGCGGCAGGCCGAGCGACTTCGCGGTGCGGACGAAATCGCTGCCGAGCGAGGCCAGCATCGCGGCCCGCGTGATGCGGGCGAGCGGGGCGACGACGAACAGCGCCATGGTGAAGGCCGGCAGGACGAGCTGGCGGCCGGCGGCGCGCCAGCCTTCCCAGTCGCCGGCCAGCGCGAAATCGATCAGCAGGAAGCCGGTCACGAGCGGAGGCGGCGAGGTGAAGATGTCGACGCGGCCGGTCGGGTCCGGCGCCCAGCCCAGCAGGTAGTAGAAGGCGTAGATCAGCAGCAACCCCGAGACGAAGGTCGGCACGCAGACGCCGAGCGCGCAGATGAAGCGCACGAGATGATCTATCCCTGAACCCTGCTTCAGCGCCGCCGCGACGCCGAGCGGAATCGCGGTGAACAAGGCGATCAGCAGCGCCGAGAACGTCAGCTCCAGCGAGGCCGGCAGCCGGTTGCGCAGATCGTTCAGCACCGGCTGGCCGGTGGTCAGCGAGCGGCCGAGATTGCCGGTCCCGACATCGCCGAGATAGCGCACGAGCTGTTCGGGCACCGGCTTGTCGAGGCCCATCGACTTGCGGATCAGCTCGATCTCCTCCTTGCCCGCGGTGGGGCCAGACGCGAAGAACACGGCCGGGTCACCCGGCAGCACCCGCATCAGCAGGAAGGTGAAGACCAGAACGCCGAACAAGGCCGGCAGCGACGAGAGGAAGCGCCGGCCGGCGCGTCTGGCGGTGATGGCGAGTTGGGACATGGCTATTGGGCTCGCACCGAATTCACACCCTCGCCGTCATCCCGGACAAGCGGCGAAGCCGCGCCGCTCCGGGATCCATCATAGGGCGCTGTCGTGCCTTACGATGGATCCCGGAGCTCCGCTTCGCTGCGTCCGGGATGACGGCGGTGGTTTGGATGGCCGATGACCTCACTTCCGGCTCAGGTCGCGGAAGTCGATCTGGCGGTGGAACTGGTAGACATAGCCCTCGACCGAGGGCTGCATCACCGCGTCCTGAGACGGCTGCCAGAGCGGGATCTGCGGCATCAGCTCGAAATGCCTCGTGTTCAGGTCCTTGCCATAGGCGGCATATTTCGCCGCATCGGGCTCGAAGCGGGCGGCCTGCGCCCATTCGGTGACCTGCAGATCGTTCAGCGAGGAGTAGTTCCAGCGGATCGGGCCGATGTAGAAGTTGCGGTAGAAGTAGTCCATCGAGGGCAGCCAGGCGACGATGCCCTCGGTGAAGAACGGCACCTTCTTCTCGTTGATCAGCGTCGACATCTGCGCGTCCGGCAGCTTCTGGATGTCGACCTTGATGCCGATCTTGGCGAGCGATTCCTTCAGGAGCGCCGCCATCGGCTCGGCCGTGCCGGCCTGTCCGACATTGAAGGAGAAGGTGGTCGAGAAGCCGTCCGGCATGCCCGCCGCCGCGAGCAGTTTCTTGGCGGCCTCCAGATCGGTCTTCACCGGCTGCGGAATCGGGAAGATCGCGCCCGTCGGGGCTTTCCCGTCGGCCCATGTCGCGCCGTAAAGCGGCGCGCCGCGTCCGAACAGCGCCGCCTTGAACATGTCCTCATAGGGTAGCGCGGCGGCGATCGCCTTGCGGACCTCGACCTTGTCGAAGGGCGGCGTCTGGTTGTTGAACGAGACGAAGGTGATGGCGTTGTATTGCGGCGTCGAGACGACCTTGAGCTTTCCCTTCTTCTCGAGATCGGCGGCGTCGGTCGCCTGCAGGTCGATGACGATGTCGGCGTCGCCCTTCTCGACCAGATTGGCGCGGGTGGCGGCCTCGGGGATCGTCTGGGTGATGATGCGCTTGAAGCCGGCGGGCTTGTCGGCCGAGCCGCGGTTCCAATCCGGGTTCCTGCGCAGGATCGTGGTCTCGCCGGGCTTGAAGCTCTCGATGATGTAGGCGCCGGAGCCGGCGGTGTTCTCCTTCAGCCAGGCCAGAGCCCAGGGGTCTTCTGCGGTGGCCTTCGACTTGGCGAGCTTGGAGTTGAAGATGACGGGATAGACCACGGCGAGGTTGGCGAGCGCCAGCTTGTCGGGCTTGGGCAGCGTCACCTCGAAGGTGTGGGCATCGACGACCTTGAACTGGTCGGCGCTGGTCAGCGAGCCGGTCAGGAGTTGGCCCTTGCCGAGCACGTTTGCGGTCACCGCGCGGTCGAGCGACCATTTCACGTCCTCGGCCGTCACCGGAGCGCCGTCGTGGAACTTGGCGTCCCTGCGCAGCTTGAAGGTGATCTTCAGCCCGTCGGGGCTGACGGTGTAGCTCTCGGCCAGCTCCGGCTTGAAGGTGTCGAGATCGAAGACCCATTTGCCGTCGAGCTGCTTCTTGCCGAAGGAGAGCAGGCGGTCATAGGTCAGGAGCGACAGGCCGAAGGCCTCGCGGGTCGAGCCGGGGATGTTGGGGTCGAGCGTGTTGATCGCCGCGCCGGTGACATGGCGCAGCGTCTCGGCGCGGGTCTGGGCCAGCGCCGGCAGCGCGGTGGAGGCCAGCAGCGCGGCAGCGAGAAGGCTTGTCCTTGCGGTCGTCATGGTCGTTCCCCTGTTTTGTCGGCCTGATCGGCAGATTGGTTCCGGACGGGACCGGATGCAAGCGTCGCGCCATGGCTTTCCCTAGACCCTCATCCTGAGGAGCCGCGAAGCGGCGTCTCGAAGGATGCTCCAGATGCCTCCGGAGCCTGCTGGAGCATCCTTCGAGACGCGCTCCTGCGGAGCGCTCCTCAGGATGAGGACATTGGCTGGCGCAGCACGGCCTGCGGCACGTCATAGGCCTGGAACGCGGCCCAGTGCGCCTCGACATCGGCGCAAAACAGACCGCGCGTGATGCCGGAAACGAGCTTGGGCACGGCCGTCGTCATCGCGTTGATCGAGGAGCCCGACGCGCCGAAACTCATTGTCGAGGCGATGGTGAAGAGGTGGATGTCGGAGAGCCATGGCGTCAGGCCCGGCGTCTTCTCGGTCAGGGCATAATCGTCGGCGAGATAGGGAAAGCGGCCGAGGCGCTCGTCGCGCTCATGCTCGGGAGGCTGGTAGCGATCGGCCCAGGAGGCAATGTTGGCGGCCGCGCGCGCGAGTTCCGGCCGCGCGCCTGCGTCGATGTCGATCCCGGTCGCGCCGATCACGAAATCGACCAGGATCGGCCCCGCCGCGGTCGCGAGCTCGACGCCTTCGGGCGCATGAATCGCGCTGACGACGGGCGCGCCGAGATGCAGCGTGAAGGCCGCATGGCTGGCGCAGCGATCATAGGTCGCCTGCGGAAAGCCCTCGCGCATCGCCAGGATGGCGCTCATGAAGCGCCAGCGCCAGGCATCGTCGAGGTCGCTGAAATGGCGCAGGAAGCCCCGGAAGGTCAGCCAGCGATAGGGCTGGATCACCTGCGGCTCGCGCCGGCGGCAAAGCAGATGAACTTGAGCCGCGCCCGCCTCGAGCGCGGTCGCGGCGTTGTCGAAGGCGGACGCGCCTGCCCCGATCACCGCGACGCGCTTGCCCGCAAGCGCGGCGAAGTCGATCGACTGGGCGGAATGCGCGCGCCTGTGCGGCGGCAGCGCCTCGATGGCCGGCGGCAGGGTCCAGTCGCCCATGCCTTCCTGGCCGGTGGCGAGCACGACCTTGCGGGCATGCAGCGTTTCGCTCCCGTCAGCCGTCCTGACCGTGACCGCGACCAGCCCGGCCGACGGCGCGAGATCGACCACCTCGCAGCCATTGCGCACCGGAATGCCGACGACATGGCGGAACCAGGCGAGATAGTCGGCCCAGTGGCCCTTGTCGATCAGACCGAGCGTAAGCCAGCTTTCGACGCCGAACTTCGCCTCGTGCCAGGACTGGTAGGTCAGGCTTGGGACATCGAGGTCGGGGCCGGTGAAGTCTTTCGGACTGCGCAAGGTGTGCATGCGCGCATAAGAGCGCCACGGACCCTCCTGCCCGGCCGCCGCCTTGTCGAGCACGAGAATGTTCTGGACCTGCGAGCGCAGCAGCCCGAATGCGGTGGCCAGCCCGGACTGGCCGCCGCCGACCACGATGACGTCGAAAGCGGGTTTCCCGTCAGGCCCCTCGACAGGCACGAGCCAAGGCGCGCGCGGATGCGCGATCCGGGCGAGGTCGTTCGCGATCCGGCTTTCGAGAACCGACAGGCCGTCATGTTTCATGGGCGGCGTCTCATGCAGCGATCATGCCGGAAATCGTCGTAGCGGCAAGACGCAGCCGATCCCCTCCCCCCGCTCTTGCGGTGGGGAAGGAGAAGGTGGCACTCACGCCGCAAAGCCTTGCTCACGCGGCAAGCCAGCCGCCATCGACGGGCAGCGTCGTGCCGGTGACGAAGGAGGCATCATTGCTGGCGAGATAGAGCACCGCATGGGCGACCTCGTCGGCAACGCCAAACCGCTTCATCGCGTGGCGGTTGCGCGAGGCTTCCCGGACCGGCTCGGGGTCGGCATGGCGGGCGAAGCTGCGCCGCAGCATGGCCGTGTCGATCGCGCCGGGTGCGACCGCGTTCACACGGATGCCATCGGCTGCGTAATCAAGCGCCATCGTCCGGGTCAGGCTCAATATTGCGCCCTTGGCGGCGATATAGGCGCTGTTGCCGCGCCCGCCGGCAAGCGCCAGTTGCGAGGCGAAGGTCACGATCGCGCCGCCGCCTTGACGCTGCATCACGGGGATCACCGCCTTCGCGAACAGGAACGTGCCGCCGACATTGGCGCGGAAGACGGCGTCCCAGTCCTCGGGCGCGGTCGTCGTCACCGTGCCGCCGCAGGAGAAGCCGGCCGCCGTAACCAGAATGTCGATGCGGCCGAACCGCGCCAGCACCGTCTCCACCACACCGTCGGCGAAGCCCGGCAGGCCGACATCGCCGGTCTGGACGAGCGCGGCGCCGCCGGCCGTCGCGATCTGCGCCATGGTCTCGCCAGCGCCCGCCTCGTCCCGATCGACGACGGCGATCCGTGCGCCCTCGCGCGCAAACAGCAGTGCCGTTGCCCGGCCGATGCCGGAGCCGCCGCCGGTGATGACCGCGACCTTGCCTGCAAGCCTCATCGCGTCGTCTCCCCTGCCCGGTCATGCTCTCGCTGCCATGCCGCAAGCCGGGCGGCGGACGCCGCAAGGCCCGTGCCCGCCTGCCAGCCGAGATCGTCCGCCAGCCGCGCGGTGGCGAGCGGGGCGCGGTCGGTGGCGGCATGCAGGTCGATCGTCGCCGCCTCGCCCGGCCCGGCCAGCCGGCAAACGAAGCCCGGATAGTGCTCCGCCAGCGCCTGCCCCCAAGCCAACGCCGTGGTGCGGCTGCGCGACGAGACGTTGTAGAGATCATGCGCCAGCTTCGGCGCGGCCGCCACCGCGCGCACGGCCTGCGCCACATCGGGCGCAAAGATCCAGTCGCGCAGGCCCGGCCGCTGCAGCAGCGCCGGCTCGCCCGCGACGGCCGCCGCCAGAATCTGGCATTGCGGGCTCAGCGTGTCGCGCACGCCGGTCGCCCGCTCCCAGGGGCCGAAGACGCCGCTCAGCCGCAGGGAGACCAGGTCGACGCTCCAGAGCGAGCCGAGCCGGCGGCCGACGCGCTCGCTCGCCCATTTGGTGATGGCGTAGAGCCCGATGGGGTCTCCCGGCGTCGTCTCGTCGAGGATGGGCTCGCGTTCACCGGCCGCGCCGAAGGCTGCGGCCGAACTCAGATTGATCACGCGGCGCACGCCGGCATCACGCGCCGCCGCGATCAGCGGAATCTGCGCCAGCAGATTGACCTGCAGGATCGTCTCGGGATCGCTGGCGTCTCGCGCCGAGCCGGCGGTGATCGCCGCGCCCATCACGACAGCGTCAAAGCCCGGTGTGACCGCTCGCGCGAGCGCATGAGCGTCCGTGACGTCGCCGGCGATCATGCGGAGATGGCCGGGCAGGCCCGAGAAGGCGCGCGCCGCGCGCTCGGGTAAGGGCGCACGGTCGAACAGCACGACCTCGTCGCCCTGCCCCAGCATGTGCTCGGCGATGTTCAAACCGACGAAACCGCAGCCGCCGACGATCAGCACTTTCACTGGCCCGATGCCCCTTGCGCCCGCCCGCCGCGCGCCATGGTGAGCTAAACGGTTTGGCCTGCGTTCAACAAGTGCGGCGGAGCCATGCGCCCATGCGGCTGTCGCCGCGCCGCATTGCTTCAAGGCCAGCCATGGTCTAGGCCTCGCCGCGACCCGTAATCCCGAGCCCGGCGGTCAAACGGACCAGACCGGGCCCTGCGCCGTCGCCATGTCCTCGCCGGACATCGGCCGGCAGCGCTCATCCGCGAAAGGACAGACCATGGCCCGCAAGAAATCCAAGCCGCTCGAAGCCGAGTTCGTGATGTTCGACGTGTTCTATGTCGACGGCTCGCGCACCTCGAACCGGCGGGTGCCCACTGCGATGCTCGGCGGCCTCGACGGCGACGAACCGGCGCGCGACGCCATCATGGAGCAGGACAGGATCATCGCCGAGAAGTCCGGCAAATCCACGCTGGAGATCGAGTCGATCATGCGCTCTGGCAAGGCGGTCGAGAAGCCGGCGCGCAAAACCGGCTGACGCCGAGACCGTGATCCGGCGCAAGGTTACGCACAGGTTGGGAGGCTGGTTCTTAACCTCGCCAAGCAAGCGATCCTTGACCTCGCGGTACAGTTGGATTTTAGTCCGGCCGTAACTTGGGAGGCTGAAAGGAACATAGAATGCGTACCATCTTGATCGTCGGCGCACTGGCCGCCGTCCTGGGCGGCTGTCAGACCGCGCAGGAATCGCTGGCTGACGCCGAGGTGACCTGCGAGTCGCAGGGCTTCCGTCCGGGCACCCGCGCCTACCAGCAGTGCCGCTCGGCCAATTACACCGAGAACCGTCGCGCCTCGAACGAGGCCGGCAGCGCGGTCGCCGCGGGCGTCGCGGCCGGCGTGATCGGCGGCGCGCTCATCGCCGCCGACAACCGCTCCTATTACGGCCGCGGCTACTATCGTCGCGGCTGGTGGTGAGATCGACCAGGCCTGACGGCCTCGGTGTTCGGTTGAACAATTCGGGCCCGGCGCGTCGCGTCGGGCCCGGTTTCGTTTCCGACGCGAACTGACGTCAGGAGCGCTTGGCCGCCGTCCGCTTGCGGGCAGTCGGCTCAGGCTGGCTCGAACTGGTCAGCAGCGACCCGAGCACATAGACGGCGATGCCGATGCCGAGCAGGGCCGCGACCGGCTCCTTCTGGGCGCGATGCGCGATCATGCGGCCACCCTCGCCTGCATAGTCGCGGGCGTGCTCGGCATAGTCGCGCGCCTGACCGCCATAGCCGCGCAGCCATTTCTCGCCGCTCTTGAGGGCGCTCTCGCCGGTCGAGGCGGCCTCGCTGGAATAGCTGTTGAACAGGTTGCGCAGGCGGCCGTAATCCGGCTCGTAGCGCGACCGCGGCGGCTCGCGCAAAGCGGCCCACGCGATGAGGCCGACGCTCAATGCGCCGAGGCCGAATGCGACGACCGGGTTGCGCTCCACGGCGTCGATGACAGCCCTGCCGCTTTCGCGCGCGGTTTCGACGGGGTCCATATCCGTCACGGCGTCCCTGGCGCGCTCATAGCCGTCCTTGACCGTCTCGGTCGCCTTCTCGGCGAGGTTCGAGGCCTTGGCGCGCAGGCCCGAGGTCGCGTTGTCGATCTCGTCGGCAGCCTCGTCCCAATCCTTGGGCACATCGGGCGGAAACTTGTTCATGGTCGCCATCGCGAACCTCCATCTCTGAAATCCATGTCGAACCCTTAGAACGGCAGGGCGGCGACAGAGTTCCGGCGGATGGCGCGAAAAATCCGCGGACGACGCGGGAGCCGGTTAGTCCGGCGCGGCAGGCGGAGTCCGGCGCGGCGTCTCGTCTTCCGCCGGCGACAGGTCACAGGGTGCGACCAGCGGCCAGATATGGACCGGCACCATGGCGCGCAGCTTGGGCGGCTCTGCGCGGCGCAGATGCAGCACCGTCTCGATCGCCTTCATCTCGATGCGGGTGCGGGCGAATTCGAGTCCGCGCGGGCCGATCTTCGGCATCAGCCAGCCCATCAGCGGTCTGAGCCAGTCGGGCATCGCCCTGAGCGGCAGGCCGTCGGCGGCGCGCGCGACGTTGAGCGCTTGTCGGGCCGGTCCGGATCGCGCATTCGGCCGTGGACCTGCATTTCCAGCGCGGGATAGTCCGGCTTGATGAACTGGCAGGCCGTTCCGCACATTCTCGGGTCTGCCATGCGCGAGACGCCGCAATCAGTGCAGAGCCCGCGCGGCGCGGACGGGTTCAGCTCCGGCGTGACCGGCGGACCGTGTCTTGGTGCCGGCGCTGTCGCAACGCGAATCGTCCTTCAGGCTGCATCGCCGCTGCGATGACGGCTGCCAGCATCGTCCCGGTCAGCCGCGGCACAAGCAACGCGGGATCGCGAAGCCGGCAAAGGCATAATCGCGACCCGCCCCGGCCATGCCGAGGCCAAGATTGGCTGCGATCTCTCGATTCAAGACTTCGCTTCGAGAGGAGACGCGCATGGAAACCCAGTACCTCCAGACCGCCGTCCCCGGCGTCCTGTCCGATCCGGAATGGATCGCGCTCGAAAGCCTCGACGAGCTGACCGAGCATTTCATCTTCGACGACGGCATGCTGGTCAGCCTGAAGGATCGCGGTTTCGTCGAGCCGCGCGGCGGCCGCTGGCGCGTGACCGCCACGGGTCAGCGCGCCCTGACGGAACGCTCGCTCTGACTTGAAAAATCGACCGCGCCGCGCTGGACATCGCGCGGTCGCGTCACCATTCATCAGTGATGGCAAAGCCCGTCAGCATCACCGTATCCCATGAACTCGGTCGCGAGGCGGCGGTCGCGCGCCTGCGCCAGGGCGTCGACCGCATCCGCGACAAACTCGGCATGGTCAAGATGCAGCTCGTCGAGGAAAGCTGGACCGACAACGAGTTGAGCTTCGGCGTCGCGGCGCTCGGCTACACGGTGCGCGGCACGCTCACCGTCGAGGAGAATCTGGTGCGCGTCGAGATGATGCTGCCCTGGCTGCTCGCCGCCTTCGCGGAAAAACTCAAGATCGGCGTCGAGAAGCAGGGCCAGATCCTGCTGGAGAAGCCCAAGGGCTGATCGGGGATTTGCGGCTACTGCGGCGCCTTGAAGTCCCCGTATTCGATCTCGGCGACGACGCCGCCATCGGATTCGAGCCGTCGCGGCAGGCCGTCGTCGCGGCCGATCCAGATGCGGCTCGAATCGAGCTTGCCGGGCGTCAGCGGATTTGCCTGCCTGTAGGCATAGACCGCCATCGCGACGCCGCCGCGCGTCTCGAAGACCGGTCCCGTGCACTGGCTGAAGGGCAGCATCGCGAGCGCCTGCTCAGCCACGGCGCGGCGTTTCGCGCCGTCCATCGGCACGCGACGCCAGGGCGCGGTCGGCGCTTCGCGCATGAACATCGCATCCTTGAGCATGACGCTCTCGATCACCGTATCGCCCATCGAGACACGGTGACGCGCGCTCTGTTGCGGGCCTGCCAGGCTCGCCTTGACGATCGGCTCGCAGGCCGGCTCGGCGGCAAGGGCGGGCCCCGTCACGAAGGGGAGCAGGGTTGCGGCGCAAAGCGCCCGGAACGTCGCCGTCATCTCGCTGCCTTCCTGTGTCGAACGGGCTGATCGCGGCAGTCTCGACGATTTTTGCGAAGGCGTCATCCATGGCGCGCAAAGGTTGAAATCGCCGCTTCCAGACCGCAAGGTCCGGTGGCCGCCGCCCCCCCCCCCGATCGACCTGGAGATTCGATGCATCACGGCCCGCTCATCGCCATTCTCGTCGCGGGCCTCTGCCTCGCCTTCGTCTTCGGAGCGCTGGCGCAGAAGCTGAAGGTCTCGCCGCTCGTCGGCTATCTGCTCGCCGGCGTCGCGGTCGGCCCGTTCACGCCGGGCTTCGTCGCCGACCAGGGGCTGGCCAACGAACTCGCCGAGATCGGCGTCATCCTGCTGATGTTCGGCGTCGGCCTGCATTTCTCGCTGAAGGACCTGCTCTCGGTCCGGGCCATCGCGGTGCCGGGCGCGCTCGTCCAGATCGCGGCCGCGACGCTGCTCGGGCTGGGGCTTGGATTGGCGCTCGGCTGGAGCGTGATCGCGGGCCTCGTCTTCGGGCTGGCGCTCTCGGTCGCCAGCACCGTCGTGCTGCTGCGCGCGCTGCAGGAACGACGCCTCGTCCAGACCGAGAAAGGCAAGATCGCGGTCGGCTGGCTGATCGTCGAGGACCTCGCCATGGTGCTGGCGCTGGTGATGATCCCGGCCGTGGCCGATGCGCTGAACGGCTCCAATCCGGGAACTCCGGTGCCGCTGGCCGGCCGCTTCGAGCTCGGCCTGTGGGGCGTGCTCGGCCTGACGCTCGCCAAGGTCGGCGCGTTCGTCGCCTTCATGCTGATCGTCGGCCGCCGGATCATTCCGTGGATCCTGCACTGGGTTGCCCATACCGGCTCGCGCGAACTGTTCAGGCTCGCGGTGCTGGCGATCGCGCTCGGCGTCGCCTTCATGGCGGCGAGCCTGTTCGGCGTCTCCTTTGCGCTCGGGGCCTTCTTCGCCGGGATGATCCTGAGCGAATCGCCGCTGAGCCAGCGCGCGGCGGAGGAATCCCTGCCGCTGCGCGACGCCTTCGCGGTGCTGTTTTTCGTCTCGGTCGGCATGCTGTTCGACCCAGGTATTCTGCTGCGGGCGCCGCTGCCGCTGATCGCCACGCTCGCGATCATCCTGATCGGCAAGTCGCTGGCGGCCTGGCTGATCATGCGCGCCTTCGGCCGCTCCGATGCGGTCGCGCTGACGATCTCGGCGAGCCTCGCGCAGATCGGCGAGTTCTCCTTCATCCTCGCCGGGCTCGGCGTCTCGCTGAAAATCCTGCCCGAGCAGGGCCGCGACCTGATTCTGGCCGGCGCGATCCTCTCGATCCTGCTCAACCCGGTCCTGTTTGCGCTGGTCGATCGCTTTGCCTCCGAGGCGACCCCGGTCAAGCCGAAGCCGAGCGCCGCCCGGCCCGAGCCGGAACCCGAGCCCGAGCGCGACATCGTGCCGACGACGCTGTCCGACCATATGGTCGTGGTCGGTTACGGCCGCGTCGGCGCGCTGCTGGGCGCGGGGCTGACGGGCCAGGGTCATGCCGTGCTCGTCATCGAGGAGCAGCCGCAGGGCATCGCTGCGGCCAAACGCGACGGGGCGCAGGTTCTGGCCGGCAATGCGGCCGATCCGCAGGTGCTCGCCGCCGCCGGGCTCTCGCGGGCGAAGCGGCTCTTCGTGGCGATCCCGGAGAATTTCGAGGCCGGCCAGGTCTGCGAGCAGGCCAGGGCGAACAATCCCGACCTGCCGATCATAGCGCGCGCCCATTCCGACGCCGCCGTCGAGCACCTCACCAGATGCGGCGCGACGCTGACGATCATGGGCGAGGCCGAGATCGCCCGCGCCATGCTGGCGCAATGCGGCGCGTCCGATCCCGCGCCGGCGTAGAGCGTCAGGCTGCGGCGCCGCGCGCGCGGATCGCGGCCAGCGTCACCTTGCCGATCGCCGTGCCATCCGGGTCGGTGAGCGTCGCCTCGTCCGCACCGGCGGCCAGCAGCATGGCCAGCACCTCGCGCAGATTGGCCTCCGCCGGGAGGCGCGGGCCGGACGCCGCTTCGCCGGGCTCGGCCAGCACGTCGGCCTTCACCAGCGAGAGCCGCCGCAGCGCCCGGTCGGCCCCGACGAAATCGGCGACGAACGCATTGGTGGGCGCCGCCAGCAGACGGTCGGGCGTGTCGTATTGCACGAGCTTGCCGTCGCGCATGATCGCGACGACGTCGCCCATGCGGATCGCCTCGTCGATGTCGTGCGTCACCAGGATCACGGTCTTCTCCAGCCGCTTCAGGATAGCGAGGAACTCGTCCTGCAGCCGGCCGCGCACCACGGGATCGACCGCCCCGAAGGGCTCGTCCATCAGCATCACCGGCGGATCTGCGGCGAGCGCGCGCGCCACGCCGACGCGCTGGCGCTGCCCGCCCGAGAGATGGCGCGGATAGCGGTTCAGGAACTGGCCCGGATCGAGCCCGACCAGCGCCAGCATTTCCTCGATGCGGGCTTTGGTCCGAGGGTCGGGCCAGCCGAGCAGTTTCGGCACCGTCGCGACGTTCTCGGCGATCGTCATATGCGGGAACAGGCCGATCTGCTGGATGACGTAGCCGATATGCCGGCGCAGCTCGACCGGATCGCCTTTGGTGACGTCCTGCTCGCCGACGAAGATGCGGCCCGACGTCGGCTCGATCAGCCGGTTGACCATGCGCATCGTCGTGGTCTTGCCGCAGCCCGACGGGCCGATCAGCACGCAAATTTTCCCCTTCTCGATCGTCAGGTCGAGTGCATCGACGGCCGGACGCGCGACGCCGGGAAAAAGTTTGGTGACGGCTTCGAACCTTATCGTCATGCAGCACCCATGCGCAGTTGCCGCGTCAGCAGCCGTTCGAGCCCCGCGAAGGCGAGTTCGACGAACAGCGCCAGCAGGGCGACGGCGACGGCCCCTGCGACGAGCTGCGGAAAGTTGAAATTGGCCATGCCGGCCGTGATCAGCTCGCCGAGCCCACCGCCGCCGATGAAGGCGGCCAGCGTCGCCGCCGAGACGATCTGGACCGCCGCCGTGCGGATGCCGGCGAAGATCACCGGTAGGGCAAGCGGGATCTCGATCTGCGTCATCACCTGCCGGTCGGACAGCCCCTGCCCCCGCGCCGCCTCGACGATGTCGGCGTCGACCTCGACCAGGCCCGTATAGGTGTTCAGCAGCAGCGCCGGCAGGCCGTAGAGCACCAGCGCCACGGCGGACGGCAGGAAGCCCGTCCCCAGCAGCGGCAGCATGATCACCAGCAGCGCCAGCGAGGGCACGGTGCGCAGGATGTTGACGATGGCGATGGCGGCATTGGCGAAACGGCGATGGCGAGTCAGGGCGAGCCCGAGCGGCAGCGCGATCAGGATGACGGCGGCGAGCGCCACGCCCGAAAGCTGGAGATGGTTGTTCACCGCCGTGCCGAAGATGCCGGGGTTGTCGTTGATCCATTGCCACATCAGACGCTCTCCGCCTGTGCGGCGCGCAGGTGCATCTCAACCCGGCGCAGGCTTTCGTCGCAGGCGATGGCCAGCGCCGAGCATGTGACCGCGCCGACCACGACCTTCTCGCCGAAATCCTGGGTGATGCCCTGGAAGATGATGTCGCCGAGCCCGCCGGCGTTGATGAAGGCGGCCACCGTCGCGACCGATACCTGAGTCACCACGGTGATGCGGATGCCGGCGATGATCACCGGCAGGGCCAGCGGCAATTCGACCGCAAGCAACCTGCGCCAGCGGCCAAAGCCCATGCCGTCGGCGGCGTCGAGGATATCGGGCGAGATCTCGCGCAGGCCCGTGGCGACATTGCGGATGATGATCAGCAGCGCATACATCACCAGCGCGACCACCGCCGGACCGAAACCGAGCCCCAGCACCGGGATCAGCAGCGCGAAGATCGCCAGCGCCGGCACGGTGTAGAGCGCGCCCGAGACCAGCAGCACGGCGAGATAGAAGCGCGGCTTGCGCGCCGAGAGCACGCCGAGCGGCAGGCCGATAACGAGCGAGATCAAAAGCCCCGCGCCGACGAGCCGGATATGCTCCCAGAGCGCGATCAGCAGCCTGTCCCAGTTCTCGATCGCCCAGGTCATGATGGGGTGCTCATGATGGGGCGCTCATGACGCGGCCTCGTCGCCGGTCGCCATCTCGGCCAGGATCAGCTCGCCTGCCTCGATCGCCAGCGCCAGCGCCTCGTATTCGCGCCCCATCGGCCGGTCGTCGTCGAGGCGGGCGACATGGCGGCGCACGAAGGCGTGCGCAGCGGCCGTGCCGCGCGCGAGCGTGATCGCGCCGCGCAGATCGACGGCCTCGGCCGCCACGACGAGTTCGATCGCGGAAAGCCGCGCAAGACGCTTCGCAATGGCATGCGTCTTCGCGAGGATGGCCGGCGTCATCGGCGCATAATCCTCGACACCATCGGCAACGGGCAGTGTCATCGCGCCCAGCGGCAAAGCCAGATGGCGAATTTCGGCTTCGAGCGCGGCTGCGGTCTTCTGCGTCGTGGCGAAGCCCGCATGCGAGCCGCCATGGCGCGTCAGGAAGCGCGGCAGGTCGCTCGCGGCCGGCGACATCAGCTTCGTGATCCGCGCCGCCGAGGTCGCGGCGAGATGCGAGAGCGCGAGCCCGGCGGCCTCGAAGGTCAACGCAAGCTCGGTCGTGTCGAAATTGACGCTGGACAGCAGCGTGTCGCGCTCGACCAGCACGGCGGGACTGTCGGGGGCGCTGGCGAGTTCGTTGTCGACGGCGAGGCTCGCGGCCGCGACTGCGTTGATCGCATGTCCGGCCACGGGGGCGAGGCACCGGAACGAGATCGGGTCCTGCAGCCGCCGCGCGCGTCCGGGCTCGAACAGATCGCTGCCGGACAGAAGGTTGCGCAAGACCCTGACCCCGACCTTGTGGCCGGGCATGGCCCGCATAGCGGCGAGGTCGTCGTCGAGCGGCGACAGATTGGCGCGAAAACCTTCCAGCGACAGCGCGCCAGCCATCAAGCGGGCGTGACTGGCCCTGTGCATGGCCTCGACCGCCAGCGCGGCCAGGCCGACGCTCTGCGCATTCGCGTTGAGCAGGGCCAGTCCGTCCTTGGGGCCAAGCGCGGGCAGTGCGATCCCCGCCGCCGTCATGGCCTCGCCGCCGGGCATGATGGCACCCTTGAGCTCCGCCTCGCCCTCGCCCACCAACGGCAGGAAGGCCTGCGCGAGCGGGCTGAGATCGGCCTCGCCGAGCGAGCCGATGCGCCGGACCACCGGATGGACGCCGGCGTTCAGCATGGCGGCGATCGTCCCGGCCAGTTCGGGCGAAAGACCCGACGCGCCATGGCAGATGGCGACGAGGCGCGCCGCCAGCATGGCGCGCACCTCAGCGGTCGAAAGCCTCTCGCCGACGCCGACAGCCCGCGCCCGGATCGCGCGCGCCTGAAAGGCCGGGATCGCGTCAGCGTCCAGCCGCGTATCGACGGCAGCGCCCAGTCCCGTGGTCAGGCCATAGACGCTGTCGCCGCGCGCGAGCGCGCGCAACACGACCGCCCGCGCGGCCGCCAGACGCGGGCCGACCGACTCATGCAGACGAACCGGCGCGAAATCGAGAGCGATCGCCCGGATCGCCTCCGTGCCGATGGGCGTATCGCCGAGGACGATCGGAGGATGGCCTTCCGCGTCCTCGACAGCCGCTGTCGCGCTCAGTTCACCAGCCCCTTGGCCTTCAGGAACGCCGCCGCGACGACGCGCGGCTCCTTCTTGTCGACCTCGACCTGCCGGTTCAGCTCCTGCATCACGGTGTTGTCGAGCGTCGCGCCGACCTTGTCGAGAATCTCGACGATCTTCGGATTGGCCTCGATCTCGCGGCGCACCACGGGAGCGAGGAAATAGGGCGGGAACAGCGACTTGTCGTCGTCGAGCGCGACGAACTTGTCCGCCGCGATCTGCCAGTCGGTCGAGAAGCCGTTGGCGACCTCGATCTGCTTCTGGTTCAGCGCCTCGTAGCGCAGGCGCAACGCGGCGAACTGCTTGAACTCGGCGAATTTGATGCCGTAGACCTCTTCCAGCCCCTTGATGCCGTCGCGGCGATCGACGAATTCGGTGCCCGCGCCGAGCCGAAGCTTGCCGGCGACCTTGCCGAGATCGGACAGGGTCTTGAGGTTGTATTCCTTGGCCGTCTCGGGGCGCACCGCGATGGCGTAGCCGTTGTTGATGCCGGACGGCTTCAGTCAGGTCAGGTTGAACTCCTTCTCGTAGAAGGCCTTGACCATGGAACGCACCTTCTCGGGGTCGGTCTCGGTGACGCCCTGCGCCTTCATCACGGCGTTCAGGCCGGTGCCGGTGTATTCCGGATAGAGGTCGATCGCGCCGCTCTTCAGCGCCTCATGGGCGACGAGCGTGCCGCCGAGATTGATCTTGCGCTCGACCTTGAAGCCCGCGCCTTCCAGCGCTGCGGCATAAAGCTCGGCGACGACGAACTGCTCGGTGAAGTTCTTCGAGCCGATCTTGATGGTCTGGGCGGCGGCGGTTGAGAGGCCGGCCGCGATCAGCGCGGCGGCGGCGAGCAGCGTTCTGGCGAGGCGCATGGGTCTCATCCTTCTCTGGTCGATCTGACGATCAGGCTAGCGGCTATGCCGGGCGGCGCAAGCGAGGCCGGCGGGAAAGCATGAAACGGCCACGCAAGCGGCGTGCCGTGGCTGAAACACGGCCCGTCGCCGCTCACGACAGCGGATCGCGTTCGCCGCCGCGCACGGCGACCGGCAGGCGGTTCTCGAAGGGCGAGAGCGGACAGACCCAGGCCTCGGAATAGGCGCAGGAGGGATAATAGGAAAAATTGAAGTCGAGGATCGTCTTGCCGCCACGCGTCGCGCCGAGATCGGCGCTCTTGATCGTGTCGAGCAGATAGCGCCCGCCCGAGAAGGTCTCCTCGCCATTGCTCGCATCGCCGAAGGGCAGGAAGGTGCCGCCGCCATAGGCTTCGATCCAGTAGAGCGTCAGCTCCCTGCCGAGCGGGCCTTCGAGCCCTTGGGTGATCGCATAGGGCAGCAGCGTAATCAGCCCGTCCTTGCCGGCTTCGACGCGGATCGTCTCGCGGCCATGCGCCGGCCTGAGGTTGACCTCGAAACGCAGGGCCGGATCGTAGGGGTAGTAGCTGATGCCGGAAAACTGGCTCCGGCGCGTCGCGGCGAGCGGCGATTGCGCATGCTCGCGAAACAGCCGGTCGCGCACGCCGCGCCAATGTCTGAAGCCCTCTTCGGGCGGCAGGGCGCGCAGGGCTGCGTAGAGATCGGAGACCTGCCGACGCCAGTCCTGGAGCGTCTCAAAACGATAGAGCGTTCCGGCAGCGACGGCATCGGCCTTGGTGATCACATTCTGCCGCATCACAATGTCCTCGTCACGCCGCCGAACCGTCTTGCGATGCCTGACGGAAAACTCTCGCCTTTGCGCCAACGCGCCGGTCCCGGCTGCGTTCCACCGCCTGCCATCGCCGACAGTTCCGACAGAGCCTGTCAGGGGTCGCAAGGCGGGAAGGCCCGTGGCGGCGTCACGAGGTCGCGAGCGGCGCGTTATCGCCGCCGCTTGTCGGGGCGGGAGCATTATTTTAAGCTTGAAGCAATTCGACCTCGGCAATGGGACGGCGATGATGGCGAATGCGGCGCGCAGATTGTCCTATGGCGACTATCTCCAGGTCGATCCGGCTGCTCTCCTGCCAGGCGCCCGAGAGCGACAAGGCTGGCCTGCCCGCCCATGACGAGATGCTCTTCATCATCGTGCATCAGGCCTATGAGCTGTGGTTCCGCCAGATCCTGCACGAACTCGACCGCATCCAGGCCGATTTCGCCAGCGAGACCGTCGCCGACGAGCATCTCGGCCGCATCGTCGCCGGGCTCGCCCGCATCCACGAAATCCTGAAGCTGCTGGTCGGCCAGCTCGACGTGCTGGAGACGATGACGCCGGCGGGCTTCCTCGATTTCCGAGACCTGCTGACCCCGGCCTCGGGCTTCCAGTCGGTGCAGTTCCGGCTGATCGAGGCGAGGCTCGGCCTGCATGACGAGCGCCGTCTGCGCATCGACGAGCAGAGCATGCGCGAGCGGCTCGCCCCGGAGGACCGCGCCAGACTCGACGCCGACGCCAACGTCTCGCTGCTGACCCAGCTCGACGGCTGGCTGGCGCGCACGCCCTTCGTGGCGCTGGGCGACTATAATTTCCGCGAGAGCTATCGCGTGGCCGTGGTGGACGCGCTCCGGCGCGACGCGGGCCAGGTCGGCGCGGACGCCTCGCTGCCGGAGGAACAGCGCCGGCAGGACGCGGCCGCGATCGAGAAGGCTCTGCTTCGTTTCGAGGCGCTGTTTGCGCCGGATGCCGCAAGCTCGAGCTGGCGCATGTCGCCGCGCGCCATCGAGGCTGCCCTGTTCATCTCGCTCTATCGCGACATGCCGGTGCTGCAACTGCCGTTCCGGCTGCTGCAGGCGCTGATGGACATCGACGAGAGCCTGACGCTCTGGCGCCTGCGCCATGCGCTGATGGTCGAGCGCATGATCGGCATCAGGCCGGGCACCGGCGGCTCGTCGGGCCATGGCTACCTCAAGGCCACCGCCGAGAAGCACCGCATCTTCATCGACCTGTTCCACCTCTCGACCTATCTGCTCAGCCGGTGCGATTTGCCGACGCTGCCCGACGCCCTCAGGGCGCGGATGGGTTTCAGCTACGGGGCGGGGTGATGGGCGACTGGACAGGTCATTTTTCGCGTTTTCGCGCCGCTGCGCCCGGGCGCATCAACCTCGCCGCCCACAGCCACCACGATTGGCCCGACGTCACCTTCGCGGCTCAGGCAGCAGCCTGGAGCGATGCGGCCAGATTCGCCGGCAAGAAATGGGACGACGTCTTCGGCGAGCTGATCCCCGCCGTGCAGGCCGGCATCGCGGCTCATCTCAACCTGCCCGATCCGGCGACGATCGCGTTCGCGCCCAACACGCACGAATTCCTGCGCCGGCTGCTCTCCTGCCTGCCGCACGGGCGGGCGCCGCGCGTGCTGGTCACCAGCGCCGAGTTCCACACCGCACGGCGTCAGCTGACGCGGCTGGCCGAGGACGGTCTCGTCACGCTCGACGAGGTCGCAGCCGAACCTTTCGCGAGCCTGCCTTCGCGGCTGGCGGCGGCCATCGCGCAAGGCGGCCACGACCTGATCTTCATCAGCCAGGTGCTGTTCTCCTCTGGCGCGACGACGGGCGATCTCGCGGCGCTGGTCGCAGCGGTCCCATCGCGCGAGACGCTGGTCGCCATCGACGGCTATCACGGCTACCTCGCTGTGCCGACCGACCTCTCCTCCATCGCCGACCGGGCCTTCTACCTGTCGGGCGGCTACAAATACGCCATGTCAGGCGAGGGCTGCTGCTTCATGCACTGCCCGCCGGGCTACGGCCCGCGCCCGCGCGACACCGGCTGGTTCTCGGCCTTCGGCGCGCTGGCCGCGCCGACCGGCAGCAGCATCGGCTATCCGGCGGATGGCGGGCGATTCCTGGGCGCGACCTTCGACCCGTCGGGGCTCTACCGGATGGAAGCCGTGCTCGGCTGGCTCGCCGAACAGGGGCTCGATGCCGCCATCATCCACGATCATGCGCTGGCGCTGATGCGGCAATTCCTCGCCGGGCTCGATGCGCTCGAGCGCGACGACCTGACCAGCGGACGCCTGATCACGCCGCTGCACGACAGCGCGGCGCATGGCAATTTCCTCGCCTTCCGCACGCCGCTGGCCGGCGCGCTGGAGACGGCGCTGGCCAGCCTTGGCATCGCCACCGACCATCGCGGCGACGTGCTGCGCTTCGGCTTCGGCGTCGCGCTTAACGCAGGCGACGTCGCTGCGGCGCTGGAACGGATGCAAGGGCTGGCCCTGCCGGCCTGACGCTGCGACATCGAGGCCCGCCGCGCTCTCGACGCCCTGCCGGGAACATGGCACCGTCACCGTCCTGCCAGCGCGGCCGTCGCGCCGGCGCGACGTAGTCCCGGCCCTGACATGCTGCGCCGTTCAGCCCTGTTGTCGATCGCATCGCTGCCGTTCTGGCGCGCGCCGCTCGCCGCTGCCGAGCGCGAGAAGGTGATCGCCTTCGTCGTCGGCATCCCGCTCGACCACCCCGTCGCAGTCACGCGAATGGCCGCGCTGCGCCATCATCTTGCCCAGCGCGGCTGGGTCGAAGGCAAGAATCTGAACTTCCAGTTCAAGGTCGTCACCGCCGAGCCGGGATCGCTCGAACGGGCCGCCACGGAGGCCGTTGCACTGGCCCCCGATCTGATCGTGGCGGGCTCCAGCACGGAGACGGCCGCCGTCATGGCCGCCACGAAGACGCTTCCCGTGCTGTTCACCACCGCCTCGGATCCAGTCGGGAGCGGCTTCGTGCGTTCGCTCGAGCGTCCGGACGGCAACGCCACCGGCTTCAGCAACAACGAACCCGGCTTGGCGGCGAAGTGGATCGAGCTGTTGAAGGAGCTGGCACCGTCGCTGACTCAGATCGGCGTGATCTTCAACCCGGCAACCGCGCCGGCCGCCGGCGAGACCTATCTGGACCATCTGCGCCGGCATGCCGCGCAAGCCGGGGTCTCGATCGTCAGCGCGCCGATCGAGGATCTGGCGCGGATCGACGCCGTACTCGACGAACTGGCGAGAACGCCCTCGACCGGCCTGTTCTTTCCGCCCGACAGCTTCACCTTCCGCGGCGCCAAAAGGATCATCGCCGGCGTAGCCGCGCATCGCATGCCGGCGATGTATTGCTATGAGACCTTCCCGCTCAATGGCGGACTGATGTCCTATACCGGGGCGCGCAACGACAATGACGAGATGGTCGCCGGATATGTCGATCTGATCTTCCGCGGCGCGAGCATCTCGGAATTGCCGGTGCAGTTTTCGCGCGCCTTCGAACTCGTGATCAACGAGCGCGTCGCGGCCTCGCTCAACCTGTCGATTCCGCTGTCGCTGCGCGTGCGCGCGTCGCGGATCATCGCGTGAGCGCGTTCGGCTCGCGGCCGCGCGGCGCGCTGGCGCGCAAATATGCGATCTTCGTCGCCTCGGCGATCGCGCTCGCGCTCGGACTGAACGGTCTGGTCGGCACGATCTTCGCGTTTTCCGACCAGCGCGCGCTGGTGGTGAGGGTCCAGCAGGAGCAGGCCCAGGCCGCGGCGCAGCGGATCGGCGATTTCGTCGGCGACATCGTCAGGCAGCTCGACTGGGTCGCGGTCGACAGCCAGAGCGCATCGCCCAACGACGAGGCGCGGCTCGACGGCCTGCGCCTGATGCGCCAGATCTCGGCCATCACGGACTTGCGCCAGGTCGGCCGGGGAGGCCGCGAAATGATCGCGCTGTCGCGCTCGGAGCGCGACAGCATCGGCTCGGGGCGGGACTGGTCGGAGGATGGCCTCTTCAAGGGCGCGCTGCGCGATGGAGCCGCCTATGGCAGGATCGAGTTCAGGCGCGGCTCCGAGCCCTACATTCGGCTTGCCAAGCGCTCCGCCGGCAGCAGCGGCGTCGCGCTCGCCACGGTCAACCTGACCTTCATCCGCGAGCTGGTGACGCGGCTCAAGGTCGGGCAGGCGGGGCGGGCCTATGCGGTGGAGCGCTCCGGCCGGCTGATCGCCCATCCCGATCTGCGCTTCGTCCTGCGCAATACCGATCTCGCGCCGCTGCTGAAGGCCCATGCCGAAAGCGATGCAACAACCGGTTCTCGCACCCCGGGCCTCTCCACCGACGACATCGAGGGCCGCCCGGTCCTGTCCGTGCTGGCGGCGGTGCCCGATCTCGACTGGTTCGTCGTCGTCGATCTGCCCCAGAGCGAGGCGCTGGCGCCGATCCGCGCCTCGATCCTGCGCTCGCTCGCGGTGCTGGTCGCCGCGCTGCTGCTGGCGGTGATCGGCGCCGTCGTGCTGAGCCGGCGGCTCGTCGCACCCGTCCGCGCGCTGAGCGAAGGCGCGGCGCGGATCGGCGAAGGCCGGCTCGACGAGCGCATCGCGATCGACACCGGCGACGAGCTGGAGGAACTCGGCCGGCAGTTCAACCTGATGGCGCAGCGCCTGCAGGACAGCCGCGCCGTGCTGGAGGACAAGGTCGCGCAGCGCACGGCGGCGCTGGCCCAGGCGCTCGACCAGGCCTCGGCCGGGCAACGCGCCGCCGAGCAGGCCCGCATCGTCGCCGAAGAGGCGACCAGGGCGAAATCGCGCTTCCTCGCGGTCGTCGGGCACGACATCCGCACGCCCTTGTCCGGCGTGCTCGGCGTGCTCGAAATCCTCGACCGCAAGCGCATGAGCCAGCGCGACCGACGCCTGGTCGAGATGGCGGCGCTGTCGGGCGAGACGCTGATCAATCTCGCCAATGCCACGCTCGACCTCTCGCGGCTGGAGGCGGGCACCGAGCCGCTGGACCGGCGCGACTACGAGCCCGGCCCGCTGCTCGCGGCGGCCGCCGCTTTGCTGCGCCCAAGCGCCGAGCGAAAGGGCCTTGTCCTGAAACTGGAGCTGGATCAGGTCGCGAAGGCCAGGCTTCATGGCGATCCCGCCAAGATCAACCGGGTCGTGCTCAATCTTCTGAGCAATGCCGTGGCCTTCACCGATGCAGGCGAGATCGCGCTTGGCGCGGAGCTCGCGCCGGCGGCTCCGGGGGAGCCGGCGAGCCTTGTCATCACCGTGCGCGACACCGGCATCGGCATCGAGCCCACGATGCAGGGCCGCATCTTCCAGGATTTCGTCCAGGTCGATCCGGAAACGGGCCGGCGGTCCGGTGGGGTCGGGCTCGGTCTCGCGATCTGCAGCAAGCTCGTGGCGCTGATGGACGGAACCCTGTCGCTGGAGAGCGCGCCGGGGCAAGGCAGCGCCTTCACCGTGCGGCTGCCGGCCCCGGCCGCGCGAGCTTCGGCCTCGGCCGAGACCGGCAAGGCGATCGACCAGCCCCTGATCGTGCTTGTCGTGGACGACGAGCCGGTGACGCGCGAGGTCGCGCGCATCATGATCGGCAAGGCCGGCCACCGCGCGCTGACGGCGGCTTCGGGCGAGGCGGCGCTGGCTTTGCTGGAGCGTCAACGCGTCGATGTCGTGCTGCTCGACATGCACATGACCGGCATGGACGGCATCGAGACCGCCCAGGCGATCCGCGCGATGGCGGCGAGCACACAGCCCGAGATCGTGGCGCTGACGGCTGATGTCTCGCCCGAGACGATGCGCCGGCTGCGCCAGGCGGGGCTGGGCACGATCCTGTCCAAGCCCGCGACCTCGGCTTCGCTGCTGCAGGCGCTCGGCCGCGGCCGCAAGCGCAGGGGCCGGGTTCCCGGCGTGACGCTGCGGACCGACCGCGCGGTCGATCGCGGCTTCCTCGACCAGCAGGAGCGCCTGATCGGCGGTTCGCGGCTGGGCGAGCTGTTCGCGTTGTTCGCCACGGTTTCGCAGGCTCAGATCGCGTCGCTGCATGAGGCGTTGGGCGCGGCCGACCGGAAGGCCGTGGAGCGCGCCGCCCACCAGTTCGCCAGCTCGGCCTCCGCGCTCGGGCTGGGGCAGGCGGTGGCGCAGGCCGCAGCGATCGAAGCCGCCGCCGCCAGCGCGCCTCTCGACGAGCTGTCCGACGCCGTGGCGCGTCTGGCGCAGGCGCGCACCGAGGCGCTGGAGAGCCTGCGCGACGGGCAGCCCGCCGTCGGAGGCCCGGCCCGGCCGGCTCAGGCGTTGCGCTCGGCGAAGATGCCGAGCTTGTAGCCGATGCCGCTGACGGTCGCGATCACGCTCGGCTCGCCGGCCCCGGTCAGCTTGCGCCGCAACCTCGCCACGAGCGCATCGACGGTGCGGGCGTCGACCTCGCCATGGCGGTTGCTGACGACCTCGATCAGATAGTCGCGGCTGAGCGGCCGGCCATTGCTGTCGACGAGCGCCGCCAGCAGGTCGAATTCGCCGCGCGTCAGCCGGATCGGGTCGCCGTTTACGGTGGCGAGCTCGCGCCTGAGCAGGTCGATCATGAAGGGGCCGAAGGTGATCGTGGTCGAGCGGCGCGCCGTCTCGCGCTCGATCTTGCGCCGGCGCAGCAGCGAGCGCGCCCGCGCCAGCAAATCGCGCAGATTGACCGGCTTGGAGACGTAGTGGTCTCCCGCCAGTTCAAGCCCGACGATGCGATCGATGTCGGTGTCGCGTCGCGTCACGAAGATGATGCCGGCGTCGGACGCGCCCTGAAGCTCCTTGGCGAAGTCGAAGCCGTCGCCATCGGGCAGCACGACGTCGAGGAAGACCAGCTCCGGCTTGACCCGCCTGACCGCCCGGCGCGCGGCCGCGACGCTGTCGGCCTCCTCGACACGAAAGCCCTGATCGCTGAAATAGCCGGCTATCATCGCGCGCGTGACGGGGTCGTCCTCGACGACGAGAAGCCGCTCGCGGTTCGCAGGCGCCGTCTCGTTCATGCTGTCATAGCCTGGCGCGGAACTGGTGGATCGGGACGACCTTAACGCGTCGCTGCAGGCGAAAGCCTGCCCTGGAAGGCGTCGGTCAGGATCGGACGGAGCGCCGGTCATTGCAAGCGACCGGCCGGCGATCTGTAGATGGTCGTTCACGGAAGGAGGGCATCACGGACAACCCCGCCCGGTTTTCGCCGGTCGCAAGGCAATCGTTAAGCATGGCGGGCGAAGGCAAAGCCTTGCAGGCCGGACATCCACCCGGATTTAGCAATTTCCGCAGTAAGACAGCCGCGCCGGAGCGCCGATGCATGTCGATCGCGGATCGTCTCGACGTCGAAGCGGCCGGCAGAGGCAGGAAATCTGGGGACGGGAAGAATTCTGCTATGTCACCGACTGCGATGATCAGGGCGATGCGGCCTCATCACTGGCTCAAGAACGGGCTGGTCTTCGTGCCGATCATGCTCAACCATGATGTCTTCGATCTGGCCGCGATCGGCCATGGCGTCGTCGCCTTCGTCGCCTTCAGCCTTATCGCCTCGTCGATCTATCTGCTCAACGACATCGTCGATGTCGAGGCCGACCGGCGACACCCGACCAAATGCAAGCGGCCGCTCGCCGCCGGCGAGATCACCGAGCGGCAGGCCTATATGGCAGTGCCGCTGCTGCTGGCGGCAGCCTTTGGCCTCTCGGCGCTGCTGCCAAAGCCGCAACTCTTCCTGCTGGCGCTGGGCGCCTATCTCGCTCTGGCGCTGCTCTATCTGTTCTATCTCAAGCGCAAGCTGCTCGTCGATGTGCTGGGCCTGGCCGCATTGCACACGTTGCGCATCCTCGCCGGCAACGCAGCCGCCGCGATCCCGCTCTCCTCCTGGCTGCTCGCCTTCTCGATGTTCCTGTTCCTGAGCCTGGCGCTGGTGAAGCGCTATGCGGAGCTGCGCATCACGCAGGATCAGTCAGGCCTGAAGAAGGCCGGTCGCGGCTACCACGCCGAGGATATCGAGGCCCTGTCGCAGCTCGGCATGGCGTCGGGCTGCACCTGCGCGCTGATCATGGCGCTCTATGTCGATTCGGCCGCCGTCAAGGAACTCTACCGCCATCCCGAGGTGATCTGGCTGATCTGCCCGATCATCCTCTACCAGATGGCGCGCGTCTGGTTCCTGGCGCGGCGCGGCCAGATGCCGGACGACCCGCTGGTCTTCATGATCCGCGACTGGCGCAGCCAGCTCATGGGCGTGCTGGTCGTTGCGATCATGGTCGTCGCCTCGGTCCTGCCGTGACCGGGCGCGCCGCCGACGGCAGGTCCTCCGATTGCCGCTCCTGGGGCGGGCTCGTCGCCCGGGACACAAGCCTCGTGACGCCGCAGGACTGGTGCGCCGGCCCCGAAAAACACCCCGCGCCGGTCCTTGCCTATGGCAATGGCCGCTCCTATGGCGATTCCTGCCTCAACGACGGCGGCGCGCTGATCCTCGGCCGGCGGCTCGACCGGGTGCTGACCTTCGACCGCGAGAGCGGCCTCGTCACCTGCGAGTCCGGCGTCCTGCTCGACGATCTGCTGAAGCTCGTCGTGCCGGCCGGCTGGTTCCCGCCGGTGACGCCGGGCACCAGCCTCGTCACAGTCGCGGGCGCGCTGGCCAACGACGTCCACGGCAAGAACCATCACCGCGCCGGCAGTTTCGGCCGCCATGTCCGGGCCTTCGAGCTGATGCGCTCGGACCGAACCCGCCTGACCTGCGCCCCCGACCTCAACCCGGAGCTTTTCGCCGCTACGATCGGCGGCTTCGGCCTGACCGGGCTGATCACGCAGGTCACGCTGCAGCTCATGCCGATCGCCTCGTCCGAGATGATGCAGGAGGTGCTGCATTTCGACAGGCTCGACCGCTTCTTCGCGATCGCGGCGGAATCGGACGCGACGCATGACTACACCGTGGCCTGGATCGACTCGCTCGCCGGCGGGGCCGATTTCGGCCGGGGCGTCTTCTTCCGCGCCAACCACGCGCCGGCCTCGGGCGGTGAGCCTTCGCAGCCGGCCCGGACGCTGCCCTTCCCGCTCACGCCGCCCGTGCCGCTGATCAACGGGGTGACATTGCGCGCCTTCAACTGGCTCTACCGCAACGCGCAAGCCCGCGATCCTGCGCCGCGCCGCATTCCTTACCGCCCGTTCTTCTACCCGCTCGACCGGGTCCGCGACTGGAACCGCGCCTATGGGCCAAAGGGCCTGCGCCAGTTCCAGTGCGCGATCCCGATGGCCGATGCACGCGCGGCGGTGGAGGAGATGCTGCGGCTGACGCTCGCCTCCGGCGAGGCCTCGTTCCTCACCGTTCTGAAGCTGTTTGGCGACGTGCCCTCGCCCGGCCTGATGTCGTTCCCGATCCCCGGCGCGACGCTGACGCTGGACTTCCCCAATCGCGGCGCACGCACCGAGCGCCTGCTGGCCGAACTCGACCGGGTGACGCTGGCCGCCGGCGGCCGCATCAACCCTTACAAGGATGCGCGGATGTCGCCTTCGACCTTCGAGGCCTCCTTCCCGCACTGGCGCGACTTCGCCCGCCATATCGACCCGGGCTTCTCGTCGAGCTTCTGGCGAAGGGTGACGGCGGGGTAGGACAACCCGTCAAGCCCGGCCCTGTGCCGGGCATCCACGTCTTCGGCATAGAGCACGAGGGAAGACGTGGATGGTCGGGACGAGCCCGACCATGACGGCAAAGGGAGTGCGCCTCCCCCGAGAAAAATAATCCACCCCGCCTTTGAACCTCTCCCGGGCCTGCTGCGACCAATGCTCATGGAGGGCGAATGGTTCGCTCCCGAACGGACCCCAGGAGACCAAGACCATGACCGCCTCGTTCCGCAAGATCGGCCTGTCCACCCTCGCCGCGCTGACCCTGGCCACCACGCTGGCCGCCACCGCCGAAGCCCGCCCGCGCCATCGCGGCATGCACTGGGGCGTCGGCGCCGGCATCGCCGCGCTCGCCGTCGGCGGCCTGATCGCGGCCGGCTCCCACGCCTATGCCGCCCCGGCCTACGGCTATGACGAGCCCGAGCGCCGCTGCGATCTGGTCGAGCGCGTCAACCGCTTCGGCGAGGTCGTCGGCTACCGCCGGGTCTGCTCGCTCTACTGAGCGCCATCCCGCCAGCCCGAACCTGGTTCGTTCCGATCCGGCTCCCCGCGCAAGCGAGGGGCCGGACGGCGTTTTAAAGGTGACCTCGCAGACGAGAAAAGGGCCGGCGAACCGACCCTTTCCCAATGCGCGCTGCGATGTGCGTCTCAGCCCTTCGCGACGGCGACCTTGCGCAGATAATCCGTCACGATGCGGGTGATGCCGCGGCCGAGCAGGTCGTCGAAGGCGTCGATGAAGGTGTCGCAATCCGCGCGCGTCGCGATCAGCGGCGGCTCGAGGCGGATGACGTTGCGGTTGTACTCGGTGAAGGCGACGAGCACATCGTAATCCTTCAGGAGCAGCGCGCCGACGAAGCCGCAGAGCGAGCCCTTCAGCTTGTCGTCGAGCAGCGCGACCATGTGCTTGAGGCCAAACGGCATCGTCTCGCTGATATCGTTGAACTCGATGCCGATCATCAGGCCGCGTCCGCGGATCTCCTTGAGCAGGCTCGGATACTTCACGCGCAGGCCGTTCAGCCGCTCGATCAGGTAGTCGCCCTGGCGCTGGGCGTTGCCCATGAGGTCTTCCTCATAGAGCACGTTCAGCCCCTCGATCGCCGAGATGCAGGCCTCGCCCATGCCGCCGAACGTCGCCTGGGCGTGGATCAGCGCGGTCTTGGGCTTGCCATAGGCCTTCATGTAGATTTCGCGCCGCGCGATCATCGCGCCCACCGCCGCCTTGGAACCGCCCAGCGCCTTGGCGAGCGCGGTGACGTCGGGCACGACATTGTCGCGCTCGAAGGCGAAGAACTGGCCGGTCCGGCCGAGCCCGCACTGCACCTCGTCGGCGACCCAGAGCACGCCGTGCTTGTCGCAGAGCGCGCGCAGATCGCGCCAGAAGCCGAGCGGCGCCTCGACGATGCCGCCGCCGCCCTGCACCGTCTCCATCACGACGATGCCGATCGACCTGTCGGCCTCGAGCGCCTGCCGCACGGCCTCGATGTCGCCGAACGGAACCTTGACCCGGTTGTCGACCAGCTTGAACTGCGACTGGTAGAGGTTCGAATCCGTGATCGAGAGCACGCCCTTGGTCTTGCCGTGGAACGAATTGGCGGCATGCAGGATCTTCGAACGCTCGGGCCCTTGCGCCTGTTCGGCGACCTTGATCGCCGCTTCCATCGCCTCCGAGCCGGTCGAGCCGAGGAAGACCATGTCGAGGTCGCCGGGCGCGATCGCCGCCAGATTGGCGGCAAGAGCCGAGGCGTATTGCGACATGAACGCCATGCAGATCTCGTGGCGGTTCTCGTCCTGGAACTTCTTGCGCGCCGCGACGATGCGCGGATGATTGTGGCCGAAGGCGACCGAGCAGAAGCCGCCGAAGAAATCGAGGATCTTGCGGCCGTCCTTCGTGATGTAGTGCATGCCTTCGGCGCGATCGACGAGGATCTTGTCGAAGCCGAGCAGCTTCAGGAAATGCACCTGGCCGGGGTTGATGTGGCTGGTGAAGAGCTCCTTCACCGTCTGCACGTCGAGGTTCTTGGCGTCCTCGACGCTGTAGAGCTTCGGGCGGGCCGGCAGGTCGCTGGCGGCGTCTTGGGTCTTGAATGCGGGCATGCTCATGCTGCGAGACTCCTCGGGGCCTGATTTTTCGCGTCTTTGCTCTTGCGGTATTCGGTGTAGGCGGCGAGCAGCATGTCCTCGTCACGATGCAGCGGCTTCCAGCCGAGTTCGCGCTTGGCTTTGCTGGTGTCGAGAATGCAGATCTCGTCGGCGATCATGTACTGCTCGGGGTCCATGATCGGCAGGTTGATCGCGTCGAGCGTGTTCAGCGTCAGCTTGACCAGCGAGGCCGGCGTCGGCAGCAGGATCGACTTCGAACCGGCATGCCTGATCAGGTCGCCGAGCAGCTTCCTGACCGGCGGCGGATCGTCGGAGCCGAGATTATAGGCGCTGTTGGGGAAGTCCGCCTTCCAGGCAGCGATGCAGGCGCTGGCGCAGTCGAACACCGAAATGAACTGGTAGGGGTTCTTGCCCGAGCCGATCATCGGCACCGGCAGGTTCATGTCGATCAGCGTGAACAGCTTGACCAGGATGCCGAGCCGGCCCGGACCGATGATCAGGCGCGGCCGGAAGATCGGGATATGGAAACCCTTGTCCCGATAGGTCTGGGCCAGCGTTTCGGTGGCGAGCTTGCTCTCGCCATACTCGCCGAGCGGATGGGCCGGATGGGTCTCGTCCTGCGGCACGGTGACCGAATGCCCGTAGATCATGTCGGTGGTGAAGTGGACGAGCCTGTTGGCGCCGTTCTGCTCCATCCATTTTAGGATGTTTTCCGTGCCGTGATAGTTCACCGGCCAGAAGAAATCGTGCCGCTCCTTGCGCGTCACGATCGGCGACAGCATCTTGGCCGAGAGGTTGTAGACGAGGTCGTCCTTGTGCAGCGGAATGGCCGCGACGCTCTCGGCATTGGTCACGTCGATGCGCTGGAACGGCACATGCGCGTAATGCGCGTGGTCGCTCTTGACGATGTCGGCAACCAGCACCTCCTCGCCCATGGCGAGAAGATCAGCCGCCAGATGCGAGCCGACGAAACCGTCGCCGCCGATGATGATGTGCTTCATGGGTGTCGATACCGCTGGGTTCGAGGGACGGGTCAGCGCGGAGCGCCGGGACGACGAGGATGCCGGGTCACGGGCACGGGGACCGGCTTGAGCGCGGGCGGCTGCAGCAGGACGCCCAGACGCAGGAAAAGACGGACGAGCAGGTCCATGGGAATGTCCTCTTTCAGCTTTGCGCGATGAAGATGGTGCCCAGCATGATCAACCCGATGCCGGCGATGCGGGCGGGGCTCAGATCTTCCTGGAAGACGAAGTAGGCGTAGACCGCGACCACGACGTAGGCGAGGCTCAGGAACGGGTAGGCGTAGCTGATCTGCACCTTCGACAGCACGATCAGATGCGACGCCATGCTGACGACGAAGGTGCAAAGCCCCGCGAAGACGAACGGATTGAAGACGACGCGAAACACAGTCGAGATGAGCCCGTCGCCGCCGACATCGAGATTGCCGACGCCGGTCATGCCGCGCTTCAGCATCAGCTGGGCGGCCGCATTGGTCAGCACCGTGAAGAGGATCAGCGGGATATAGGCGTTCATCGCGAGGTCTTGGTCCGGGTTGCAGCGGGACCTTGAATGACGCGGAAATTGCTTCGATTGCCTTACGCTGCGTCCGTTATCGCGGCGTAACCTTAAGGCTCTCCTGCGATGATCGCAGAGTCGCAGGCCCTCCGCCCGGCCTCGGACGACCGCGCACGCTCCGCAGCCGGCCGCAATCGGAACGTGCATCGCCTCCTCCAGCCACATTGCGGTCGGATGCCCTGTGTTTTCATGCGACGCGGGGCTGCACCGACGCCTGTGATCTATCGCGCCGCTCGCATTGCCGCCCCGGCGCGCTTCGCATAAAGCTAACGAATGATTAACGCTCTCCCGCGAAGGCCGTGATGGCTGAGCCGTTCCTAACTGCGGGCCCTCTCGGCGCCGCGCTGCTGCGCCTGAACCCCTGGGCGGGTTCGCAGCCGCATGCGCTGCCGCCGGCCCGGCGCGCGGCGGCGCTGGCGCGACTTGTGGCAGGGACATCGGCCTGGAACGCCTGGGCCGAAGCGATGCTGCGCCTGCGCGAGCCTCTTCTTGACGAGCCTGCCGGTCTCGCAGTCTGGCAATTCCTGGCCGGGTCCGATTTCGCCGACGAGGCGTTTCCCGATGTCGTCGACCTGGCGGGCTGCATCTTCCCTGGCGATGTCTGCTTCGACGGCGCAGCTTTTTCCGGCGATGTCTGGTTCAACATGGCGCGCTTCTGCGGCAAGGCGAGCTTCCGCCAGGCGCGCTTTGGCGGCGACGCCAGCTTCGACCGTTGCCGCCTCATTGGCGACGCCGATTTCGCAGAAGCGCATTTCGGGCGCGGCGCGGAATTCAGGGCGATCGAGACGCATGGCGCGCTTGATTTCGTCGAGGCCGATTTCGACCGCGACGCCTGGTTTCGCGGCTCGCGCTTCGGCGGGCCGGTGCGCTTCTCCGGCGCATGCTTCTCGGGCGAGGCCGGTTTCGGAACCTGCTCCTATGCCGGGCCAGCCGATTTCGAGGCTGCGCGGTTCGAGGACAATGCCGGCTTCGACGGCGCCGACTTCGCGCAGGCGGCGCGCTTCAACGATGCGCGCTTCGCCCGCAGCGCCTGGTTCAGCGGCGCGCGGTTCCGTGACGGCGCGGCCTTCGAGCGCGCGCGCTTCGTCGGCCGGAGGCATTTCGACGACATCGCCCTGACGGGCCAGCCGCTGCCGCTCTCGCAGCAATTGGCGGCGCGGCTTGGCGTGACTTTGCGGGACGCGGTTCCGGTCTGATCAGCCGCCGGCAAACCGCACGATGTCGTCCAGCGCCGGCGCGTTGCCGCGAAAGCTCTTTCCGAGCGCCAGCAGAATGCCGGGATGGCCGACTCCCGGATAGGTCTTGACCTCGACACGCGCGCCGGCAGCCTTGAGCTTGCGCCCGAGCGCATAGGTGTTGCGCGGGAAGACCGTGGTGTCGGCGTCGCCGGTCGCGATGAAGACGCGCGGCGCGCCCGCGCGGACGAAATTCACCGGCTGCGTCTCCGACAGCCTTGGCGTCTGGCCGAAGGTGGCGATCGTGCGCTCGTCGTCGAGCGGCAGGAAGTCGTAGGGACCGGCGAGGCCAGAGACGCTTTTCACGACGCCCGGCCTGACGCCGGCGCGCGCGCCGTAGCGCCGGTCGAGCGCGATCATCATGGCGTTGTAGGCGCCCGCCGAATGGCCGCTGAGATGGACGCGGCCGACGTCGCCGCCCTGCCGGGCGACGTTGTCCTGCACCCAGCGCAGCGCCTGCGCGCAGTCGTGCAGGAAATCGGGGAAGCGCACCTGCGGCGCCAGCCGGTAGTCCGGCACCACCGTGACGAAACCGCGCGAGGCGAAGGCGTGGCCGACGAAGGAATAGTCGTTCTTCGAGCCGTCGTTCCAGCCGCCGCCATAGATGAACATCATCACCGGCGAGGAGCTGGTCGCACCCTCGGGCACATAGATGTCGAGCCGCTGCCGCGGATCGTCGCCATAGGCGATGTCGCGCGCCGCCTGACGCGAGCCGCCATCGCTCGGCAGCAGTGTGTTGATCGCGGAGAGCGGCGAACAGGCGGCAAGCGCGGTCGCGGAGGCGGCTCCGACGAGGAGCGAGCGGCGGCTTAGGGGCGGCAGATCGGGGTGAAGTGGCATAGGGCTCCGGCTTGGCGCGGGGCTGCGGATGGTCGCACCGCAACGACTACGCAGATGAGCGGCGAAAGGTTGCAAAGGCAAATGACGGAATAGCTCCGTCAGCGCGCCTCTCTCGCCCTGATCCGCTCGCGATGGGCGGTGTAGAGGCCCGAGCCTGCGATGATCACCGCGCCGACCAGCGTCCACAGGTCAGGCAGGGCGGCGAACAGGAAGAAGCCGAAGACCGAGACCCAGAGCAATTGCGCGTAGGAGAATGGCGCGAGCAGCGAGGCGTCGGCATGGCGGAAGGCCAGGATCACCAGCCAGTGGCCGATGGTCGAGGCGACGCCGATGAAGACGCCGAGCAGCACGCTCTCGGCCGTCAGCGGCTGCCAGGCGAAGGGCAGAAGCAGGCTGACGACGCCAAGCCCGATCATCGCCGACCAGGCCAAAGTCGTCAGCGGGCTTTCGGTCGTGCTCATCTGGCGGGTGACGATCAGAGAGAAGGCCCAGGTCAGGGCCGAGACGACCGGCAGGAGCGAGGCGAGCTGGAACCCCGATCCGCCGGGACGCACAACGATCAGCACGCCGATGAGCCCCACGGTCGTCGCGGTCCAGCGCCGCCAGCCGACCTTCTCGCCGAGCAGCGGGATCGACAGCGCCGTGACGAAGAGCGGCGTGACGAAGCTGGTGGCGGTCGCGTCCGCGATCGGCAGGTATTTCAGCGAGAGCACGAAGACGATCGATGACGCCGCGACCGCAAAGCCGCGCAGCAGCTGCAGCTTGGGCCGCTGCGTGCGCAGCCGCGCCCGCCCGCCGCCGCGCCAGGCGAGCGCCAGCATGATCACGGTGAAGGCGCAGTAGCGCAGCCAGGTGATCTGCAGCGCCGGCAGGCTGGCCGCCAGATATTTCGAGACGACGTCGGCGCCAGACAGGAAAACGGTCGAGAGCAGGATCAGGCCGATGCCGCGCAGTCCGGCGTCGCGCCGCAGCGGCGCGGCGTCATTGCGCGCGGTCACGATCGGCGGTTCGGGGAGAGGGGCGTTTGGCAAGGGCTCGCTGCGCTGGATGTCGGGCGAGACTATTCGCTTTGCACGGTGATGCGTCGCGCAAAAATGGCACGGCGTCCATGCGGAGCGGATCCGATAAAAAGGCGGGCTTCTGGCCCGCCTTCATCGATGCGCTGCTATCGAAGATCGGCTTCAGGCCGCCTTCTTCCGCGGCTGGATCAGCTTGCGGTTGATCAGCACTTCGGCGATCTGGACCGCGTTCAGCGCCGCGCCCTTGCGCAAATTGTCGGAGACGCACCAGAAGGCGAGCCCGTTCTCCACCGTGGCGTCCTCGCGGATCCGCGAGATGTAGGTCGCGTCCTCGCCGGCCGCCTCATGCGGGGTGATGTAGCCGCCGGGCTCGTGCTTGTCGATGACGAGGATGCCCGGCGCGACGCGCAGAACCTCGCGGGCCTCGTCGGCGGTGATCGGCTTCTCGCACTCGATGTTGACGCTTTCGGAATGGCCGATGAAGACCGGCACACGCACGCAGGTGGCGGTCAGCCTGATCTTCGGGTCGAGGATCTTCTTGGTCTCGGCCATCATCTTCCACTCTTCCTTGGTGAAGCCGTCCTCCATGAAGACGTCGATCTGGGGGATGAGGTTGAAGGAGATGCGCTTGGGGAACTTCTTGGTCGTGACCTCGCCGGCCGAGAACACGGCGCGCGTCTGGTTGAAGAGCTCGTCCATGCCCTCCTTGCCCGCGCCAGAGACCGACTGGTAGGTCGAGACGACGACGCGCTTGATGAGGAAGCGGTCATGCAAAGGCTTCAGAGCCACGACGAGCTGCGCGGTCGAGCAGTTCGGATTGGCGATGATGTTCATCTTCGAGAAGCCGGCAGCGGCGGCCGCGTTCACCTCGGGCACGATCAGCGGCACGTCGGGGTGCATGCGCCAGGCCGAGGAGTTGTCGATGACGACGCAGCCCTTCGCGCCGATCTTCGGCGACCATTCCTTCGAGACCTCGCCGCCGGCCGACATCAGGCAGATATCGGTGTCGGAAAAGTCGTAATGCTCCAGCGCCTTGCACTTCAGCGTCCTGTCGCCGAAGGAGACTTCCGTGCCGATCGAACGCGAGGAGGCCAGCGCCACGACCTCCGACACCGGAAAGGCGCGCTCGGCCAGGATGTCGAGTAATTCGCGGCCCACATTGCCCGTGGCGCCGACGACAGCGACCTTGAAGCTCATTCTCGTGATCCTTTTTGGAAAAGTCTTGTCAGGCCTGTCTCCCGGAGCGCCGGCCGCCTGCATGCTCGCGGCGGGGTCCGGCTTCATGTCCCCGCCGGGGGGAGATGACCCGGAGACGAGGCGACGCGTCAGAACGGACGAAGGGCTGCGCCCGTCGTCGTTTTGGTCGTGCGTTTCGTCGTCGAACGGAGGGTCAAGAGGGCCGGTTCCGCAGGGCTGGGGAAGCAGAGCTTCGATAAGGGCTCTCAGAACACGCTAAAGGCTGAAAAGTCAATTGCCGCGCCGTCGCGATGGCGGCTTTCCGATCCGTTAACCGCGCCTGCTTACCCGCCATTCACGCTGATCGCAGATCGCCCACCGGCAGTAACGCGGCTGTGAGGACCGCAGCCCGATCCTGCCTCTCGGGTGAGGTCCGCCGCGCAACCGTCAGGGTCTGCGTCGGCCAGTCGGGTTGGCGTCGTGCTGGGTCAGTTGTCTTCGATCATTCCCGACGGCCTGCGCAGGCGGGCCAGTCAGTGGTCCTTGCCGTCATGGGCCGCGCTGCAGCGGACAGCCCTGCCCGGCCTGCAGCCTAGGCCTGCCAACGACGCGGCGTCGGCTCCGGCGCGGTCGAAGCTGGCCATGACGGCCGGCGGGCTGATCGCCTTCGCCGACGCCGTCGAGGCCGGAATCCGGTTTCTCATGCGCCTGTCGCGCCTGGTCATCCGCCGTCGCGGCCTCGGGCTCACCGGCGGCCTGCTCTGGCGCGGCCTCGCCGCCGTCACCGGAATCGGCATGGCCACCGCCTTGGTCAGCGGTCTGTCGGCGACGACCGAACAGCCGAGCCTGTCCAGCCTGACGCTGGCGCAGCCTCAGGCGCAGGATGGCCGCGCCGTGCGCGACGTCCGGCAGGATCCGCGCGGCTTCAGGGTCGCCAGCGAAGACTGGGTCAGGATCGCCCGGCCGATCGCGATGTTCGGGCTGGAATCGCCCGAACTCGACCGCCAGACGCCGGCCTATGAATCGCGCCGCACGCAGGACGGCGCGCGCCGCGAGGATACGCTGGTCTATGGCGTCTTCGCCGAGCCGCGCGCGCATCTCCTTCTGCGCCTGTCGCTCGACCAGAACCAGGACCAGCTCTCGCAGCCCTTCGTCATCGCCATGGTGCGCGACGCCGCCGCACGCGGCATGTCGGTCCAGCGCAGCGGCGTGGCCGTTCCGCTGCAGAGCCGCTTCGGCCGCGTCGAGACCGCTGACGTGACGCTGAGCGACGGCGAGACCAGCCGGGCCTGCATCGCCTTCCGCCGCGAGGCCGGCGACCTGCCGCTGGGCCTCGGCGGCTGGTGGTGCGGGGGGCAGAGCCGTCCGGCCGACCGGCAACAGCTCGCCTGCATGCTCGACCGTCTCGATCTGCTCTCGGCCGCCGACGACAGGGCGCTGCGAGCCGCCTTCGCGCGCACCGAACTGGCGCGCCAGCCGGCCTGCGTCCCGCCCCGGCTCTCGGCCTCCGGCCGCAAGGCCTCCTGGCTCGATGCCGACGGGCAGGCGCCGGTGCTGAAGACCGCAGCGAAGCGCTGATCCGCGAAACATGCAGATACTCACTTTACCGTGCATTGCCTCTGGCGGGTTCGAACAAAACCGTTAACTACGGCGTAGTAGATTGCGGCATCGTCGCTCGCGCTTTTCGCCAACCTGTTCCTTCGCCAAGCCGTTCCTCAGGAGACCTCGTCATGCGTTCGTTCCCGCGTTTCGCCGCCGGCCTCGGCCTTTCGCTCGTGGCGCTGACCGTGGCGACCTCGATCGCGGAGGCGCAGAGCCGCCGTGGCCCGCTGCGCGTCACCGTGCAGAAGCGCAGCTATTTCGACGCCGGCAACGTCGTCGCCGTCGGCTCGATGGACAGCTACGCCCGCCAGCACATGACCAGCGCCTCGCCGATCTACAGCAACACGGCCTCCTGGTACGGCGAAGGCACCCTGCCCTCGGCCATCGGCTCCGGCGCCAACCCCTTCGCCAACACGTTTTCGACCCCGCGCTTCTGAGTCATCCCGTGCGCGCCGCAGCGTGCAACGCTGCTGCGCAGACACGGGACCGCGACGAAAAGGGCCACTTTCCGAGAACGGTCCCGTGTCTGCGTCGCGGCACTATGTGCCGCAACGCGCACGGGATGACGCTCAGGGCAGCGCCTTTAGATAACGCACCGGCCGCCCCGGCCCTGCCGCTTGCGCCGCATGCACGATCGCGTTCGCGTCGATGCCGAAATGGCGGTAGAGGTCGGCCACCGTGCCGGTCTGGCCGAAATGCTCGACGCCGAGCGCCTTCTGCTTCTGCCCATGCACGCTGCCGAGCCAGGCGAGCGTTGCCGGGTGCCCGTCCAGCACCGAGACGATGCCGCAATCGCGCGAGAGTGAGCCGAGCAGCCGCTCGACATGGCTGGTCGCAGCGAGATTGCCGCGCTGGCGCGCGCGTTCGGCCGCCTGCCAGCCGGCGTTGAGCCGGTCGGCCGAGGTGATCGCCAGCAGCCCGACATCGCGCCGGTCCTCGGCCAGCAGCCCGACCGCCTTGATCGCCTCGGCCGCGACCGCGCCGGTATAGGCGACGACGACCGAGGCGTTGGGGCCGGGCTTCCGCAGCCAATAGGCCCCGTCGATGATCTCGCGCTCCAGCTCGGGCGTCATCGTCCGCTGCGGCTGTTCGAGCTGCAGCGTCGAGAGCCTGAGATAGACCGACCCGCCGGTCTCGTCGCGCAGCCAGGTCTTCTCACCGGAACCGCGCTCGTCGGGATCGCCATCACCGTCCTTCTGCAGATAGTCGAAGGACCAGCGCATCATCACCGCAAGCTCGTCGACGAAGGCCGGCTCGAAGGCGCACAGGCCATCCTGCGACATCCCGATCAGCGGCGTCGCGATCGACTGATGCGCCCCGCCTTCGGGCGCGAGCGTGACGCCCGACGGCGTCGCGACCACCATGAAGCGGGCGTCCTGGTAGCAGGCATAGTTCAGCGCATCGAGCCCCCGCGAGATGAACGGGTCGTAGAGCGTGCCGATCGGGATCAGCCGCTCGCCGAAGATGGAATGCGACAGGCCGAGCGCCGAGAGGTTGATGAACAGGTTCATCTCGGCGATGCCGAGCTCGATATGCTGGCCTTTTGGCGAGAACTCCCATTTCTGCATTGAGGGAATGCGCTCGTCCTTGAAGGTGTCGGCCATCGAGGCTTTTGCGAACAGCCCGCGCCGGTTGACCCACGGGCCGAGATTGGTCGAGACGGTGACGTCGGGTGCGGTCGTGACGATGCGGTCGGCCAGCGGGCCGCCGCGCTTGGCGAGATCGTCCAGCACTTTTCCGAAGCCCATCTGCGTGGACATCACTGGCTGGATGCCGGCATCGAGTTTGTCTGGAGCCGGCAGCTTGGGCGCACTCCTGCGGCGGCGTCCCTCCGCGAAGAACGGCACGGCCTTCAGAAAGTCCCGGATCTCGCTCTCGGGCAGCGACAGACCCTCGAACAGCTCCCATTCATGGCCGGGCCGGACGCCGTTGGCGCTCTGGAAGCCCGCCATCTGCTCCTTCGTCATCAGCCCGGCATGGTTGTCCTTGTGCCCGGCCAGCGGCAGGCCGAAGCCCTTGACGGTATAGGCGAGGAAGCAGACGGGACGATCGTGGTCGATCGCCTCGAAGGCCTCCAGGATCGAGGGCAGGTCGTGCCCGCCGAGATTGCACATCAGCTTCGAGAGCTCGGCGTCGGAGCGGGCCTCGATCAGCTTCGTGACCGGGCCCTGGTCGCCGAGATCGTCCATCAGGCGCTTGCGCCAGGCCGCCCCGCCCTGGAAGGTCAGCGCCGAATAGAGCTGGTTCGGGCAGGAATCGATCCAGCTTTTCAGCCGCTCGCCGCCCTTTTCCCGGAACGCCGCCTGCTGCAGCGAGCCATATTTCAACGTGACGACGTCCCAGCCGAAATTCTTGAACATCTGCTCGAAGCGGTCATAGAGCCCCTCACGGATGACGGCATCGAGCGACTGGCGATTATAGTCGATCACCCACCAGGTGTTGCGCAGGCCGTGCTTCCAGCCCTCCATCAGGGCCTCGAAAATGTTGCCCTCGTCGAGCTCGGCGTCGCCGATCAGCGAGACCATGCGGCCTTCGGGACGGTCCATGCCCCAGCCATGGCCGCGCAGATAATCCTGCGTCAGCGACGAGAACAGCGTCTGCGCGACGCCCAAGCCCACGGAGCCGGTCGAGAAATCGACGTCGTCGATGTCCTTGGTGCGCGAGGGATAGCTCTGCGCACCCTTGTAGCCGCGGAAGTTCTCGAGCTTCTCACGGGTCTGCAGCCCCATCAGATAGTTGATCGCATGGAAGACCGGCGATGCGTGCGGCTTCACCGCGACCCGGTCCTGGGGTTTGAGCGCCGCCATATAGAGCGCCGTCATGATGGTGCAAAGCGAGGCCGACGAGGCCTGGTGCCCGCCGACCTTCATGCCGTCGTCGCTCGCACGCAGATGGTTGGCGTTGTGGATCGTCCAGGAGGCGAGCCAGAGAATCTTCTTCTCGAGTTCAGCGAGAAAGGGCAGGCGGGGGTCTGACATAAAGGGTCTCCGGCGGTCGGCGCGATCATGCATGGTTTGCGCGGCGTTGGCAGCCAGACTCACGACGCCTGACTTTCAACATTGGCGGTTTCCACTAATCTGGCAGCCGATAGCGAGCGAACATGCCAGTCTACAAACTCGACGAGATCGACCGGCGCATCGTGCAGGCGCTGCAGTCCGATGGCCGGATCAGCAACCAGGATCTCGCCGACAGGGTGGGCCTCTCGCCCAGCCCCTGTGCGCGGCGGGTCCGGCTGCTGGAGGAGGCCGGCGTGATCAAGGGCTATGTCGCGGTGATCGACCAGGACAGGATCGGCCTTCCCGTCAGCGTCTTCGCCTCGATCAAGCTGGAGCGCCAGCGCGAGGAGGAACTGGACCGTTTCGCGGCGGCCGTGATGCGCTGGCCCGAGGTCGCGGACTGCCACCTGATGACCGGCCCGCGCGACTACCTGCTGCGCATCATCGTCAGCGATCTTGCCGCCTATGAGCGCTTCCTGAAGGACAAGCTGACGCGGCTCGACAATGTCGCCTCGATCGAGTCGAGTTTCGCGCTCGGGCAGGTGAAGCGCTCGCTCTCGGTGCCCGTGGAGGGCGGACGGAGTTGATGCGGGAGGCGATCGGCGGCTGCTCGCCGGCGACGCCAGCATCCAGAGCTAGGCCATCCGTACTATGCCCTAAGCCGAATATTTTGACTGGATCGATTTCACGATTTCGACACAGCGCGATGCTCGGAATACAAGTAAAATCGAGATCAACGTGCGACATACAACTGACAGTATGTGATCCGCGTGATATGTGACCATATCCAGTCTGGCAACATTGCGTCAGCACAGTTTATAGACTGGCGATGTACGATCGAATATTAAGAATGACCCGCTAGGCATACCGCGATAAACGGGGACAGATCGTCAGGCATGCCGGGGCGCGGGAGATATTGGCAGGGCTTCGATCGACCCGCGCAGCGTGCTGCGCGCCGCGCTCCTGTCCGCAGGGGCAGGCCTGTTGGTCCTGATCGGCGCAGGCGCCCCCTAGGCGGCGGGCGTCATCACCGTCATCGTTGCCATCGCCGTCAGACACCGCTTCCCGGCAGGAACGCCACCCGTCCATCGCCGCCGCGAGGGGGGAGGGAGGAGCCAGTGTCTGCTCGGGCACACCGGTTCGGCTTGATGTCGATCAGCGGCGTGCCGTCGAGGCAGTCCAGCCCGCGCACCAGCAGCACGCCGTCCTCGACGCCGAGAAGCGCGACGCGCGACAGCGCGACCGGGTTCGGCCGCACCGGCGAGCGCAGCGCGAAGGTGCCGAGCGGCTGTCCGCTGCGCGGCGTCTGGGTCAGCAGGTCGCGCCGCGCCTGATGCATCCAGTAGAGCAGGTCGAGATGGGCGAAGCTCTCGATGCCGGCCAGCGCCGGACGCCAATGCGGGTCGAGTTCGACGCGGCAGACCGGACCTCCCTCCGTGTCTCCCTGGCGCGGGCAGTCGTCGCGGGTCAGGAACGGCGTGCGCAAGCGGCCGATGAAGACCAGATGCGCGTCCTGCCGCTCCGGCAGGGGCGCGGAGGTCTCGCCGGGGCGCGTCGCCTGCCAGTCCATCGTCGCGATGTCTCCATGCCTCAGGGCGCAGCGAAACCGTGCCGGCCCAGGATCGCCTGCCCGGCCGGGCTGGCGATGAACATGGCGAGCCGCCCGGCATTTGGCGAGGCCCCGTTGACCAGCGTCAGCCCGTATTCCGCGCCGACGACGAGCGCGGACGGCAGCGCGACCTGCTTGAGCGACGGCTCCTCCTGCGCGATCGGCCCGGCATTGGTGCAGTAGGCCAGAAAGATATCGGCCTGCCCGCTCGCCAGCACATGACCATAGAGGTTGCGCCCTTCGGGCCCGCGCGGGCTGGTCGGTCCGCCGGTCAGCTGCAGCGCCTTGGCCTCGAGCGCGGCTTTGGCGCCGGGCTGCAGCGGCTCGGCTTTGGCGAAGAGCTGCCAGGCATAGTCGCCCGACGGATCGGCCTTCGGCGTCGAGGTGCCGAGCCTGATTGCAGGATCGAGCATGCGCGCCAGCAGCGTCCCGGTCGTCGCCGCGACCTCCGGCCGGGTGAAGGCGCACAGCGCATTGCGGGCGAAGCTCGTCACCGGCCCGGAGCGGCCGGCCTTGGCCAGAGTTTCGGGATTGCCGCGATCGGCCGAGGCGAAGACCTCGGCCGGCTCGCCCTTTTCGATCCGCTCGCGCAGCAGGCCGGACGCGCCGAAGATCGCGCGCACCGGCAGGCCCGTCTCGGCGCTGAAGGCCTTAGTGACCTCGGTCAGCGCCGCGCGCAGGCTGCCGGCCGCATGCAGCAGCACCGGCTGCTGCGCGGACGCTGCCGAAAGCGAGGCCATCAGCAGGATGGCCCCGGCGATGACGTGCTTGCGCATGCGGTCACGCGCCCGCCTGCGTCGCGTTGGGGAAGAAGAGCTGCTGGCCGTCGATCTTGTAGTCGGCGATCGCCTTCTGGCCCTCGGGCCCGGTCAGCCAGGTCACGAAGGCCTGACCGTCATTGATCTTCACATGCGGGTGCCTGGCCGGGTTCACCGCCATGACGCCGTACTGGTTGAACAGGCGGCGGTCGCCCTCGACCGCGATGCCGAGGTCGCCGCGGTTCTTGAACGAGATCCAGGTGCCGCGATCGGCGAGCACATAGGCGGCCATGCCGCCGGCCGTGTTGAGCGCAGCGCCCATGCCCTGGCCGATTTCGCGATACCACGAGCCCTTCTTGGCATCGAGATCGACGCCCGCGATCTTCCAGAGGTTGAGTTCCGCCGCATGCGTGCCCGACTTGTCGCCGCGCGAGACGAAGGCGGCGCCCTTCTCCTGGATCTTGACCAGAGCGGCCGCGATGTCCTTCGTTCCGGCGATTCCGGCCGGATCGCTCTTGGGGCCGATCAGCACGAAGTCGTTATACATCACGGGCTTGCGCTCGAGCCCGAAGCCGTCTGCGACGAACGTCTCCTCCTGGGATTTGGCATGGACGAAAACCACGTCGGCGTCGCCGCGACGGCCGGTGTCGAGCGCCTGTCCGGTGCCTTGCGAGACGACGCGGACCTCGATCCCTGTCTTGCCCTTGAACAGCGGCAGGATATGGCCGAACAGGCCGGAATCCTGCGTTGAGGTCGTCGAGGACACGGTGATGAAGCGCGTGCCGGCGGCGGCCGGCGCGCTGGCGGCAGGCGGGGTTGCCGTGGTGGTCTGGGCGAAGGCGGAGCTGGCAAAGGCCGCGGCAAGGCCGGCCGTCAGCAGAAGGCGCTTGGTCAGAATCATGGCGTTCTCGTTGGGTTTGGTTTTATCGAAAAACATTGCAGCGTCGTCCCGGGCCTCCCTTCGGTCGCCCGGGACGACGGCGCTTTGTGGGTTCGTGCGCCATCACCAGATCAGCTCTCCGGCGAGAAAGGCGCGCGCCTCGGCGGATGCCGGGCCGGCGAAGAAGGTTTTGGCGTCGGCATCCTCGACCAGCCGGCCGCGATGCAGGAACAAGACCCGGTCGGCGAGGCGTTTGGCCTGGCCGAGATCATGGGTCGACATCATCACGGTGATGCCCTCCGCGACGAGGCCCGCCAGCAGTTCCTCGATCTGGCGCGTCGCGGCGGGGTCGAGCTGCGAGGTCGGCTCGTCGAGGAAGAGCAGTTCGGGCCTCAAGCTCCAGGCGCGGGCGATGGCGAGCCGCTGCTGCTCGCCGCCCGACAGCAGCCGCGCCGGCTGGTCGGCATGGCCGCCGAGCCCGAAGCGCGCCAGCGCCTCCTCCGTGCGCTGGCCGCGCTCGCCGCGCGCGATCCCGGCGGCGGCCAGCGCGTGCGCGACATTGGCGGCGACCGAACGGCGCAGCATGATCGGCTTCTGGAAGACCATGGCGTGGCGCTTCGCGCTTCCGCTCTCGGCCGCCCAGCGGATCGCCCCGGCGCTCGGCGTCAGCAACCCATGGCAGAGCCGCAGCGTCAGCGATTTTCCGGCGCCGTTGGGGCCGAGCAGCACGGTCAGACCGCCGGCCGGTACGGTGAAGCGCGCGCCATCGACGAGACGCCGCCCGCCGGCCTCGAAACACGCGTCGTCGATCGTCAGCGGCAGGATCGAGGTCACGTCACGCATCGCGCTCACCTGTTTGGCGCTCATCCGGCATAGCGCGCCCCGATTCGGCTCGCGCCGAAGGCGACCGCGTTGATCGCGAGCGTCAGCGTGATCAGGACGAGGCCGAGCCCCAACGCCAGGGCCAGATCGCCCTTGGAGGTCTCCAGCGTGATCGTCGTCGTCATGGTGCGGGTGTAGCCGGCGATGTTGCCGCCGACGATCAGCACCGCGCCGACCTCGGCGCTGGCCCGGCCGAAGCCCGCGAGCAGCGCGGTCGCCAGCGCGAAGCGGCCGTCGAACAGCAGCGTCGGGATGGCGCGCATGCCGTCGAGCCCGACCGAGCGGAGATGGTCGCGATACTCGCCCCAGAGATCTTCCACGGTCTGCCGCGTCAGCGCGATCACGATCGGCAACACCAGTAGCACCTGCGCCACGATCATCGCGGTCGGCGTGAACAGCAGGCCGAGCGCGCCCAGCGGCCCCGAGCGCGACAGCATCAGGAAGACGATCAGCCCCGCCACCACCGGAGGCAGGCCCATCAGCGCATTGAGGATGACGATGACAACCGAACGCCCGCGAAACCGCGCCAGCGCCAGCGCCGCGCCCAGCGGCAGGCCGATCGCCCCTGCGATCAGCACGGCCGTCAGCGTCACCCGCAGCGACAGCCAGACGATCGCCAGAAAGGCGGGATCGAGCCCCACCACCAGCGCGAAAGCCGCCTGAAAGATCGCCGTGAGATCCACGTTTTGCCCTGCTGCCGCTGCCTGCATCCTGCAAACACTTGCGATTGCTACAGTTCAATGCGACCAAATGCCAATCATGGAATAGAAGCAGTCAGGCGCAGGCTGATGCAGGGCCAAATCTATCTAACCACCGAGGAAGCGGCCGCTTATCTGCGGCTCAAGGAACGCAAGCTCTACGATCTGGTGGCCAAGGACGCCGTGCCCTGCACCAAGGTCAGCGGCAAATGGCTGTTTCCGCGCGTGGCGCTGGACCGCTGGCTGGAGGCCGGACTTGCGTGGCCGGAAGGTCTGAGGCCGGCGAGCCCGCCGCCGATCATCGGCGGCAGCCAGGATTCGCTGCTGGAGGTCGCCGTGCGCGATTCCGGCTGCGGGCTGGCGCTTCTGGCCGAGGGGTCGCAGGCCGGGCTCGACCGGCTGCTGCGCGGCGAGGTCGCGATCGCGGCGATCCATCTCCATGCCACGCCCGACGACGACGCGGCCAATCTCGCAGCGGTCAGCGCGCAGGCCTCCTTGCACGATGCAGTCGTGATCGGCTTCGCACGGCGCGAACAGGGGCTGCTGGTCGCGCCGGGCAATCCGCTGGGCCTGATCGGCGTCGCGTCGGCGGTCGAACGCCGCGCCCGCTTCGCCCGCCGCCAGCAGGGCGCGGGCGCGCAATTGCTGCTGGCGAGCCTGCTCGAACGCGAGGCCGTGCCGCTCTCGGCGATGATCATGGCCGAGGGCGTCTGCGCCACGGGGCAGGATCTGGCGCTGGCGGTTCGCACCGGCCGGGCCGATTGCGGCATCGCCTCGCGCGCCATCGCGACCGCCTTCGGGCTCGAATTCCTGCCGCTGGTCTGGGAGCATGTCGATCTGGCGATGCGGCGGCGCAGCTATTTCGAGCCGGCCACGCAGGCGCTGCTCGGCTGGATGCGCGGCCCGCAGATGGCGGCGCGGGCGCGGGAACTGGGAGGCTATGATCTGGAGGGCAGCGGCGCGGTCAGGCTGAATCGGTGAGGGGTCGGCTATGGTTGTAAAATATCGTTCTATGAACTATAGTTCATAGACTGACGCAACATGCTGCGGGTCTTCAAAACGAAGTGGATGGCGCGGTTTGTCCGCAGCGAGAAGCTGGACGACACGCGTTTGACCGAGGCGGTCGCGGAGATAGAGCGCGGCCGGATCGACGCCGATCTGGGCGGTGGGCTGATCAAGCAACGCGTCGCCCGAGCCGGCAGCGGCAAGAGCGGCGGCTACAGGATGGTCATCGCTTATCGCTCGGGAAACCGAGCGGTATTCCTGTACGGCTTTGCGAAGAACGAGCGGGACAATATTGCGCCGGACGAACTGAAATCCCTGCGCGAGATTGCAGCAGGTTTTTTGGATGCCGATGAGGCCGGCTTAGCGCAGGCCATACAGGATGGAACGTTGCTGGAGCTGGCTTATGGCGCCGATCAAGACACAGCCGGGCAAAAGCCGACTGGTTGAGGCCTTGCTGGAAACGGCGGGCGACATGCGCCGGAGCGGCCTACTGGACGCCGCCGCGCATCAGAAAATCACGCTGCGCCATGCCGGAACGCTGGCGAGCGCGATGAGCGAGCCGATCGAGGCCGACGAAATCCGCGCCCTGCGCGAACGTGCGACGATGAGCCAGGCCGTCTTCGCCCGCGTCCTCAACCTAACGAGCGGCTACGTTTCGCAACTCGAGCGCGGCACGAAGCAGGCCAGCGGTTCGACGCTGGCGCTACTGAATGTGATCCGGCGCAAGGGGATCGACACACTGCTATGACCGTGTCGGGCGTTCGAGGGATGTTCAGTGCTTTCGCGATCGTGGCGCATAGTCCAGCCATACCCCGACGCGATGCGCCGTTTCCCTGTCGTGCTCCGCCCCCCTCAGGTCAGCGCACCGCGCGCGGCGATCGGCCAGAGCGCTTCGACATGCGCGTCGGCCGTGTGCAGTCCCCGCACGCAGACATACCAGTCGTGCAGGTTCACCGTCGGGTCGCAATGGCCCGGCACCAGCAGGATGCGGTCGCCGCGATGAGGCACCGCGATCGGGTCGCCGGTCAGCACGCCATGCTCGTCGGAGGGCTTCGAGTAGACCAGCCCCTCGCGCCGGAACGGCACCGGCAGGCCTGAATCGATCGCGGCGGCCTTGTGGCCGGCATCGACCACGGCGCGGTCGGGCACCGGCTTGCTCATCACGCCCGCCAGCACGAACAGCGCATGCTCGAAGCTGCGGAAGGGCGTCCCGTCGGCCTGCCGGTTGCGGGCATAGTCGGCGTCCATGAAGATGTAGGAGCCGGCCTGGATCTCGTTCCAGAGCCCCGACCCTGTCTCGATCTCATAGGTGCCTGTGCCGGCCCCGCCGACGGTGGCGCAGGAGAGCCCGGCCTGGGTCAGCCGCTCGACCGTGTTGCGCACCGAGACGCCGGCGCGCTCGATCGCCTCGCTGCGTTCGTCGATCGAGCGCATATGCTGGGCCGTGCCGTGATAGGCTTGCAGGCCGCCGAAGCGCAGCGTGTTGCTGCGCGCCACCGCCTCGGCGATGCGCACCGCCGCCTCGCCGGGCGCGACCCCGCAGCGCCGGCCACCGACATCGATCTCGACGAGCACCTCCAGCACCACATCATGGCGCGCCGCCGCATCGGCCGCCTCGCGCACCCCGTCGAGATGATCGACGCAGAGGCTGATCTTCGCCTGCCGGGCGAGCTGCGCCAGCCGGTCGAGCTTGGCTGCGCCGGCCACTTCGTTGGAGACGAGCACGTCATGGACGCCGCCCGCGACCAGTATCTCGGCCTCCGAGACCTTCTGGACGCATTGCCCGACCGCGCCATGGGCGATCTGGCGCAAGGCGATCTCGGGGCTCTTATGCGTCTTCGCGTGGGGCCTAAGGCGCACGCCGTGCCCTTGCGTCCAGGCCGCCATGGTCACGAGGTTGCGCTCGAAGGCGTCGAGATCGAGCACGAGGGCAGGCGTATCGATGTCGTTGAAACTCTGGCCGGCTATAGCCGGCGGGGGCAATGGCATGCTGTCGCGCTCTCTCATTCGGGTCGGCGGATTCGTGTCAGGAAGCATGGGACGCCAGCTTCGTGGCCGGGGCAAGACCCTGTATGCGGCAGTCGGCAATGGGCATTGCAGCAGGGCATGCACTGCGCCCTCTGCGACTGCCCACTGCCTACTGCCCACTGCCGACTGCCCATCGCCCCGGTAGCGCTCCTCCACGCGCCATGATAACCCCCCGCCCATGAAGATCGGCCGCGTCACCGACGACACTTTCGCGCTTTTCGCCCGCGTCTGGCGCGAACAGGCCAAGAGCTACCTGCCGCAGATGGCGATGATCATGGGGCTCGTCGTGGTCATCGCCGCGACGACGAGCTTCTATCCGCTGCTGATCAAGGCCGCGTTCGACGCCTTCGCCGATCCGCTGACCGCCGAGGCGACCGGCTTCGTGCGGCGCATGGAACGCCTGGTCTCGAAATCGATCGGCATCGAGATCGGCGTCGTCAACGCGGTCGCGGTCGTCGTCGTCATCGTCACCGCGATCAAGGGCTTTTCGCTTTTGACCCAGACCGTGATGACCAACAGCGTCGTCAGCCGGATCGAGGCCGACATGCAGACGCAGCTGTACGGCCATCTGATCGACGCCGACCTCGCCCAGCTCCAGCGCGAGAACCCGGCCTCGCTGACCCAGCGCTTCACCACGGATTTTACCTTCGTCAAGGAGGCGCTGACGCGGCTGATCAACATCGCCGTGCGCGACGTGCTTACAGCCGTGGCGCTGGTCGGCGCGATGCTCTGGATCGACTGGCAGATGACGCTGGTCGTGCTGCTGATCGCGCCGATCGTCGCCCGCCCGATCGGCAGGATCGGCAAGAAGCTGCGCCGCATGGCGCTGTCGCAGCAGGAGCAGACCGGCGTGATGGCGAGCCTCGTCACCGAGAGCCTGCAGGGCGCGCGCGCCGCCAAGACCGATTCGCTCGAGCCCTATCTTAAGGTCCGCGCTGCCAACGCCTTCGAATCCATCAGAGCGGTCAAGATGAAGGCCGCCAATGCGCGCGGCCGGCTCGATCCGCTGCTGGAGGTCGCCGGCGGCATGGCGGTGGCGGGCGTGCTCGCCGCCATCGGCGTGCGCATCACCTCGGGCGGCTCGACGGTCGGCGATTTCACCGGCTATGTCTCGGCGCTGCTGCTGGCGGCGCAGCCGATGCGCTCGCTCGGCAATCTCAACGCCATCGTGCAGGAGGCCGGCGCCTCGCTGAAGCGTTACTACGCGCTGATCGACGAGAAGCCGCTGGTGACGCAGGCCCCGGATGCGAAGACGCTCACGGTCGGCGCAGGCGAGGTCGCCTTCAGGGGCCTGCGCTTCCGCTATCGCGACGACCAGCGTGCGCTGGAGGGCATCGACCTCGTGGCGCAGGGCGGCAAGACCACCGCGCTGGTCGGGCGCTCGGGCTCGGGCAAGTCGACGTTGCTGGCGCTGGTGCCGCGCCTCTACGACCCGAGCGAGGGCCGCATCGAGATCGACGGGCAGGATCTGCGCGACCTGACGCTGACCTCGTTGCGCGCCCGGATCGGCGTGGTCAGCCAGGATGTCGTGCTGTTCGACGACACGGTGCGCGCCAACATCTCCTTCGGCCGTCCCGACGCCAGCGAGGACGATATCGTCGCCGCCGCCAAGGCCGCTGCCGCGCACGACTTCATCATGGCGATGCCCGAGGGCTATGACAGCCAGGTCGGCGAGCGCGGCCAGAAGCTCTCCGGCGGCGAGCGCCAGCGCATCGCCATCGCCCGCGCCATCCTCAAGGACGCGCCGATCCTGCTGCTCGACGAGGCGACGAGCGCGCTCGATACGCAGTCGGAACGCCTCGTCCAGCAGGCGCTGGCCCGGCTGATGGAAAACCGCACCACGCTGGTCATCGCGCATAGGCTCTCGACCGTGCGCGAGGCCGACCTGATCGTGGTGATGGACGAGGGCAGGATCGTCGAAACCGGCAGCCACGACGCGCTTTTGGCGCGCGACGGGGCCTATGCGCGGCTCTACAGGCTCCAGTTCGTCGAGAGCTGAGCGAAACGCTACTCCGGCGGCCGTCTGACGCGGCCTTCTGCGCTTCCGGTGCTCACGGACAATAAGTCCGCTCCGCTCCGGTTCTCGAAAGCCACGCCAGCCGACTCACCGGAGCGCGTTTCGCGATCGCGCTGGGAGAGCGCTAAGGCTCGCGCCCCAGCGCGTCCGCCGCCGCCGGAAAGCCCCGGAACGAGAACGGCAGCGCCACGGGCCGGTTGGCGGCGTCGATGAAGCGCAACTGCCCGCCCTCGCTGTGGCCCCGCCAGCGCCTGAGCAGATCCTCGCTCATCGCGATCTCGGCGAAGCAGCCGCCGGGGATGCAGCGCTGATAGGGGGCGAGCACGCCCTCGTCCTTCTCGCCGAGCGCAAGCCGGACGCCGGCATTGGGCCCGAACGCGATGTTGGGCGCGACCTGCACGACGATCTTCAAAGGCTCGGCCTTGACCGGCCGCCCGAGGGCGATGAGCGCGACCGGCCCCTGCTGGCCCTGCACCTGCAGCGTCTGGACGATCTCGCAGATGCGCGTGCCGACGCCCTGCTGGCAGCGATGCACCCAGTCGCCATAGCTCGCGGTGGTGTTGTCGGGCTGCGAGACGCCGCCCGCGGGGGCGGCCGGCGCGGCGGGGGCGGGCCGCTGCGCCTGCGCCAGAGCGGAGCCCGCGCCGGCCAGTGCGACGAGAACGGTGAGTGAAACGAGCTTCATGGCGCGCGGTGTCCAGCGGGAGAAATGCGACGCGCACTTGACGCGACGGAAGGGGCCGGCGCAAGGCCTGCGGCCCGAATGCGAACGGCCATCCATCGCTTTGTAATGATTACGGTTATCACGGCCGCCAGCCGATATCCTCCTGCGGAGCTTCCGCTGCTGCATCGTCGGCCCGCGCCCGCCCGACCACGGAGAACAGCGCCCGCAGCGCTGCTTCGACGCCCTCGCCCGAGGCCGAGGACAGGATGATCGGCATTTGCTTGCAGGCCCGCTTCAGCCGCGCCACCTGCTCCTTGAGCAGTTCGGGCGAGAGCGCATCGACCTTGGAGAGCGCCACGATCTCGGGCTTCTCGGCGAGACCCTCGCCATAGGCGGCAAGCTCGGTGCGCACCGTCTTGTAGGCCTTACCGGCATGCTCGCTGGTGCCCTCGACCAGATGCAGCAGCACGCGGCAGCGCTCGACATGGCCGAGGAAGCGGTCGCCCAGCCCATGGCCCTCATGGGCGCCCTCGATCAGGCCCGGAATATCGGCCAGCACCATCTCGCGCCCATCGACGCGCACGACGCCCAGCCCCGGATGCAGCGTGGTGAAGGGATAATCGGCGATCTTGGGCTTGGCGGCCGTGACCGTGGCGAGAAAGGTCGACTTGCCGGCGTTGGGCAGGCCGATCAGCCCGGCGTCCGCAATCAGCTTGAGCCTGAGCCAGATCCAGCGTTCCTCGCCGACGAGGCCCGGATTGGCGTGGCGGGGGGCCTGGTTGGTCGAGGTCTTGAAATAGGCGTTGCCGAAGCCGCCATTGCCGCCCTTGCACAAAACGAAGCGCTGGCCGGGCTCGGTCATGTCGGCGATCAGCGTCTCGCCATCCTCGTCGAACACCTGCGTACCCGGCGGCACCTTGAGGGTGACCCGCTCGCCATTGGCGCCGTGCCGGTCGGCGCCCATGCCGTGCCCGCCGATCTTGGCCTTGAAATGCTGCTGGAAGCGGTAGTCGATCAGCGTGTTGAGGCCCTGCACGCATTCGATGACGATATCGCCGCCGCGCCCGCCATCGCCGCCATTGGGCCCGCCGAACTCGATGAATTTTTCGCGCCGGAAGGAGACGCAGCCCGCGCCGCCATCACCCGCCTTCACATAGATCTTGGCCTGGTCGAGGAATTTCATGGCCTCTCAGTAGGGCCATGGGCCGGGAAGGGCAATGCGGGCGTGAAGCCTTCTGCCTTCTCCCCTTGCGGGAGACGGTGGCAGCGCGAAGCGCTGACGGATGAGGGGTCTCTCAACCCGAACGGATTAACGCAGGAGCGCGCGGCCACCCCACATCCGGCGGCTGCGTGTCCACCGTCTCCCGCAAGGGGAGAAGGAAAGAGCAGGGGCGTATCCCTTAATCCCCGCCCCCCGAACCCCGTGCGATAACGCCCCCGTTCCACCCGGCTGAGGGGCTCTCGCGAGGCGTCGTGCGGGCGGGCGGAAGAGCGGTGTCCGTGGCGGAGGGCCGATGCAACCCGAACGCCATGGAGGGTCCGCGAGCGCGACGGCTCCGGCAAAGCCCCCGCGCCCGCTGGAACCGGCCTGAAGAGAACCGCGCGCGGAGACCGGTGGCGGCCAGCCTGGCCGCAATCGACATTTCGACTTCGACTTCGACATCGGCACGCGGAAAGGTCCGCGCCGCCACCGGCTCCGCGCACCCCTTGGGGTTGTGGAAGGCGAGACACCCCGCGGCGGAGGCCGGTCGGGGCTTTGGGTGCGAGACCCGCGCCAGACCGCGCCCGACGCGCGGCTCGCCTCACTCGGTCCGGTCGAGGATGCGGACCATCGCCTCGAAACCGCGCTGGCGCGCCATCTGGACCGGCGTCACGCCATTGCGATCGCCAAGGTCGCGCCGCGCGCCGGCCGCGACGAGATGGCGCGCGCAGCGCTGATGCCGCGCCCCGCCATCGCCGAGGATGACGGCCTCGATCAGCGCGGTCCAGGACAGGTTGTTGACATGATCGAGCGGAGCGCCGGCCTCGATCAGAACCCTGACGATCTCGTCATGGCCGAGATGGGCGGCGGCGATCAGGGCGGTGCCGGCATAGGGGCTCGTGATCGCCTTCGGATCGCCGCCGATCGCCAGCGCCACGCGCATCGTCTCGACATCGTCGGCGACGGCGGCGATCGTCACGGTGTCATAACGCTGGGCGTCGAGCGCGCGCGGATCGGCCCCGAGCCGGACCAGCGCGCGCATGGCCTCCCGCTGCCGGGCATGGGCCGCGATATGCAGCGCGCTGCGGCCATGGCCATCGCGCGCATTCATCTGCGCGCCCGCCGCCGCGAGCCGCTCGATCGCGGCGACGTCGCCGGCATGGGCAGCGGCCTGGAGGTCGCGATAGCCCGCGATCTCGGCGGCGGATGGGGGGATTTGCGCCGCCGCCGGCGACGTCCAGAGAGCAGCGGCCAGGCCAATAGCGAGGATGGCGGCAATCATGATGTCCTCTCCTGCCGCACGCCCGGTTGTGCCAGGGCAGAACGACATTGGCGATAGGCGCGGCGCTGTCACCCTGAGCTGTCCTGCCACTTTATCACGGACACATCGACAAAGCCGTGGCCGGAGAACGACGCTCACAAACCTTCGAGCCACTGGCCATAAACTCGCCCTTAACCTCGATCGGTCAATTCATCGGACCAGTAGTGGCTTCGCGCGGGCTGTCCCTGCTGCGGCGCAAGAGTAGCAAACCATGCGGCTGATCGTCGGCATCATCATCGTCTTCGTCTGCGTCTTCGGCGGCTACGCGGCGATGGGTGGCCACCTCCTCGTGCTGTGGCAGCCGTTCGAGTTCGTTATCATCCTCGGCGCAGCGATCGGGGCCTTCATCATCGGCAACCCCGCGCCGGTGCTCAAGGCAGTGCCAGCCATGTTCGGCACGCTCATGAAGGGCTCCAAGTACAAGCAGGAATGCTATGTCGAACTGCTCGGGATGCAGTATTCCTTGTACAAGCTCGTGAAGCAGAAGGGCCTGCTCGCGGTTGAGCAGCACATTGAAAATCCGAGCGAGTCGACGCTGTTCAACGCCTTCCCGACTTTTGCAGCGAACCATCATGCGGTCGAGTTCGTCTGCGACTACATGCGCATGGTGACACTGGGCGCCAACAACGTCCACGAGATGGACGCTCTCATGGACGAGGAACTGGAGACGCACCACCAGGAGCAGGAGCGTATCGTTTCGGCCATGCAGTCGGTCGCCGACGGAACACCGGCGCTCGGCATCGTCGCCGCCGTGCTCGGCGTGATCAAGACGATGGGGGCGATCTCCGAGCCGCCGGAGGTGCTGGGACATCTGATCGGCGGCGCGCTCGTCGGCACCTTCTTCGGCGTCTTCGTCGCCTACGGCTTCTTCGGGCCCATGGCGCAGTCGCTCAAGAGCACCTTCGAGGCGGAATCCAAGTACTATATTTCACTCAAGGCGGGTCTCCTCGCCCATATCAGCGGCCAGCCGCCGGTGATGGCGATCGAATTTGCCCGCAAGGCCCTGATGAGCGACGTCCGCCCGACCTTCGCCGAAGTGGAAGCGGCAACCGCCGCCCTGCCCGCCTAGACCCGACCCAATCTCCATCAGGAACACGATGACCAAGCCGATCCAGCCGATCATCATCAAGAAGGTCAAGAAGGCCGCCCATGCGCACCATGGCGGGGCCTGGAAGATCGCCTATGCGGACTTCGTGACTGCCATGATGGCGTTCTTTCTGCTGATGTGGCTGATCAGCATGACGACGCAGGAGCAGAAGATCGGTTTGGCGGAATACTTCGCGCCGGCGGCCGTGAGTCCCAGCACCAGTGGCGCCGGCGGCATGCTGTGGGGCTCCGCCCTGGACTCGTCAGGCAACAAGTCGTCGGTGCCCCGCGAGGCGGCGAGGGGCGCCACCCAGCAGGAGAACGGAGCGCGCCCGGGCCGCGCCAGCGACCGCGAGGTCAGCCGCGCGGCCGCCAACGTGCAGGCCAACCACAGCGCCGTCGCCAGCCTCCGGCAGGCGCTCCAGAAGATGCCCGAAATTGCCGAGCTGTCGCGCAACATCGTGATCGAGGCGACCAAGGAGGGGGTGGACGTTTCCCTCGTGGACCAGGACGGCCGCTCCATGTTCCGCGAGGGCTCGGTCCAGCCTTACGAGCGCACCCGTCTCGTGCTGGAGGCGCTCGCGCCCACCCTGCGCCGGCTGCCGAACCGCCTGTCTGTCACCGGGCATACGTCCGCTATGCGCCCGGGCTCTGTGGGGGCCGTCGATTCCTGGAGCCTCACCGCCGGGCGCGCGCTCGCCGTGCGCGAGATCCTGTCCGGCGCCGGACTCCCCCACGACCACTTCGTCTCCGTGACGGGACGCGCCGACACCGAGCCGGTCTTCCCCGACAATCCCTATCTCGCGGCGAACCGACGGGTGAAGATCACGCTGCTCAATGCGGAGCCGCCGCTGCCGCCGAACGTCCTTCGCTGACGACACGGCGCCTCGGCCGCCTCGGAGTCGGTTTTGGAATTGAGCTCAGTGGCTGGGCGGGGGAGCCCTCTCTATCCTTCTCCCCCGGGGGAGAAGGTGGCCCGGCGCAGCCGGGTCGGATGAGGGCGCGCGAGTGCGACCACTCTGGCAAAATCGGCGCGCCCGACGGAACCAGCCTGAAGAGAACCGCGCGCGGAGACCGGTGGCGGCCAGCCTTGGCCGCAATCGACATCGACGTCGACACTCGACATCGGCACGCGGACAAGCCCGCGCCGCCACCGGCTCCGCGTACTCGTTTGGGTTCTGGGAAGGCGAGACCCCGCGGCGGGCGCCGGTCGGGGGTTTGAGTGTGGGCTACTTTAGGGATCGGCCGCTGTAGACCTTTTCCAGGCATCCCGGGTGGAGCGCGGGTCGACGCACTCCACTAGCCGGCTCCTGCAAGGAGCTGCAGAAAACGTTGTTCACCAATCGGCGTTGCATTGGCGGCGGCGCTCAAAATATTTATTTAATAAATTGTGCAACTATCTCTCCAGCATAAAGTTGTCGGTTTGCGCCCAGTGAAAGCTCAAAATGACTAAAACCGTCGTCCTGGTTGTCGAAGACGAACCCATCATCCGGCTGGACGCGGTCATGGTGATCGAGGACGCGGGCTACGACGTGATCGAGGCCTCGAATGCTGACGAGGCCATTGAGCTTCTTGAAGCTCGTCCCGATGTCCGCATAGTCTTCTCCGACATCGAAATGCCCGGCTCGATCGACGGCTTGAAACTTGTTCATGCGGTCCGGCGCAGATGGCCGCCCGTGACGCTCGTTCTCGCATCGGGCCGCATTTCACCGGCCATCGACGAGTTGCCGTCCAGGACGGTCTTCCTTCGCAAGCCGTATTTGACGACGGAACTCTTGCAGGCGCTGGCGGCGTAACCGGCGTCGATCGCGCGCTGGATCAGGCCGCAAGACGATCGGGGTCGACATGGAGCGTCACCACGACGCCATCCTCGGCCCAGTCATAATCGATCGATCCTCGCAACTGGCCTGTCACGCTGCGCTTGATAAGCTTGCTCCCATACCCGCCGACGCCATCAGGCGGCTTGACCTTGGGGCCACCGCTCTCCGTCCAGACGATGGTGACCGCTTCGTCGCGCGCCGAACACGAGACGTCGAGCGTTCCCGTATCGACTGACAGGGCGCCGTACTTCAGCGAATTCGTAGCCAGTTCATGCACAACGAGTGCAAATATCGTGGTAGCCGCCTCGCCGACGCGGAGTCGTGGCACGGAGACACGGATGCGCCCGCTGAAGGCGCCGAGGTCGTCATAGGGAGCTAACAGGACTGTCAACAGATCGCCGAGGAGAGCCGAGGCGGACTCGGTCTGACCAGGGACAGGTCGCACCAAATCATGCGCGCGCCCGAGAGCAGTCAACCTGAGCGTCAGTTCGCGAGCCATGTCGTTGGTGGTCGTGGTCGAGCGCGAGGTGATCGCCGTCAGGCCAGAGGCGATGGCCAGAAGGTTCTTGACCCGATGGCTCATCTCCCCTGCCAGCAACTCGCGGCCCTCTTCGGCCTGCTTGCGGCCCGTCACGTCGATGAAGATGCCGAACATGATCCGCTTGGCCATTCCGGCGTCGTTGCCCTGACCGCGCGCCGACACCCATCTCAGTTCGTCCCCGACCATGATCCGGAAGTCGATCTCGTAGGGGCCGACGATCGCCCGCGTCGCCGTGAAGGCTGCCCGGACCCTGTCGCGATCGGCAGGATGGATATGAGCCGACAGGTCCTCGAAATTCACGTCTATGCCGCGCGGAATGCCCCACAGATCGTAGGCGAGGTCGTCCATGGCCAGCGCGTCTGAATCGACATTCCAGGACCAGAGAGTGACGCCGGCCGCCTCGATCGCCCGCACCAGATTCTTTGGTTCCCAAAGAAGGGGTTTGAGTTCGTTCGGGGTGATCGACATTAGCTCTCCAGGCCCACGGATCGTCCGATGAAAGTATCGGGCATGACCAGTAATACCGCCACCAACGGCTATGCCAAAGGTCTGAGAGAATTACAATTAGTCTCGGGTCGCTGCGAAAACACCCCTCTTCGTCACTCCGCCGCCAATCTCGGCGGCGGCAGCGGCAGCTTCATCTGGCCCTCCCCGCGCGCACCCTCGGCCCGCCCCGGCGCATGCTCGTCGATGGGCTGCCACAGGCTCTCGTCCTCGGGCTTGCTGAAGAAGCGCCCGAACAGCCAGCTCACCAGCCGCTGCAGGTCGTCCATCACCGTGTAGAAGCTCGGCACGAAGACGAGGCTGAGCACGGTCGAGACGATCAGGCCGCCGATCACCGCGATCGCCATGGGCGCGCGGAACTCGCCGCCGTCGCCGACGCCGTAAGCCGAAGGGGCCATGCCCGCCGCCATCGCGATGGTGGTCATCACGATCGGGCGGGCGCGCTTGCGGCCGGCCTCGATCAGCGCGGTGAAGCGGTCCTTGCCGCGCGCCTCCTCCTCGACCGCGAAATCGACCAGCATGATCGCGTTCTTGGTGACGATGCCCATCAGCATCAGCAGGCCGATATAGACCGGCATCGAGACCGGCTTGTCGGCCGCGAGCAAGGCGATGACGACGCCGCCGAACGACAGGGGCAGCGAGAGCAGGATCGTGATCGGCTGGAAGACCGAGCCGAACAGCAGGATCAGCACGGCCAGCACCAACATCAGCCCGGTGCCCATGGCGGTGATGAAGCCCTGCACCACCTCGCCCTGGATCTCCGCGTCGCCGGTCGCGGCGATCGTCACGCCCTCGGGCAGGCCGACCTCCTTGACGATCTGGTTGAAGGTCTCCTGCGCCGTGCCGAGCTCGAAGCCGCGGCGGAGGTCCGCCCCGATGGCGGCGCGGCGGACGCGGTCGTAGCGGTCGATCGAGCTGGGGCCTTCGCCGAAGCCGATATCGGCCACCGCCGTGAGCGGCACCGAGACGCCGTTCGTGTTGGTGACGCGCAGGGCCGCGAGATTGCGGATGTCGGTGCGGGCGGCCTCGTCGAGCTGCACGCGGATCGGCACCAGCCGGTCGCCGGCGTTGAACTTGGCGAGGTTCGCGCCGACATCGCCGATGGTGGCGACGCGCACGGCCTCGGAGATCGCCTCGGGCGTGACGCCGAGATTGGCGGCCTCCTCCAGCTTGGGCGTGACGCGCAGCTCGGGCCGCGAGAGCGAGCCCGAGGTCGCGACATTGAGATAGCCGTCGACCTTGCGCATCCGGCTTTCGATGCGCGCCACCGCCTCGTCCAGCGCCGCCCCGTCCTTGGAGAGGATCGAGAAGGCCATCTCGCGCTCGCCGCGCTCGTTGACATACCAGGCGCGGACGTCGGGCACGGTCGCGAGCTTTTGCGCGATCACGGCCTTGAGGTCCTTCTGGGCCTCCTTGCGCTGGCTCTTGGGCAGCAGCTTGATGGTGACGGAGGCGCGGCGCACCTCGCGCTGGCCGGTCGGCGAGGAGCCGCCGAGCACGAAGACCTGCGTCACCTGCGGAATCTCGCGCAAGGCATCGACGATCGCGTCGGTGGTGACGCGGGTGTCCTCCAGCGTCGAGCCCGGCGGCAGCTCGATCGAGGCGACGACGCGGCCGGTGTCCTCGTCGGGGATAAAGCCGGTCGGCAGCAGCGCCGTGGCCTGGATCGAGCCGTAGAGGAAGCCGAAGCCGATCAGCAGCGTGACATAGGCCATATTGAGCGGCAGCTTGCGCCAGCGGCCCGTGCCGTCCATGCGCGGAACGAGCGGGATGCGCAGCCGCGCCAGCGAGCCCTTGAGCAGGCCGACATAGCCGCGCATGACGAACCCGTCCTTGGGGTCCTGATGCTTCACCGGCTTCATCAGATAGGCCGCCATCATCGGCGTGATCAGCCGCGCGACCAGGAGCGAGAACAGCACCGCGACCGCCACGGTCAGGCCGAACTGGCGGAAATACTGCCCGGCCACGCCGGCCATGAACGAGACCGGCGCGAAGATCGCCACGATCGTCAGCGTGATCGCGATGACGGCGAGCCCGATCTCGTCGGCGGCTTCCATCGCGGCGCGATAGGGCGATTTGCCCATGCGCATATGCCGGACGATGTTCTCGATCTCGACGATGGCGTCGTCGACGAGGATGCCGGTGACCAGCGTGATGCCGAGCAGGCTGACGAGGTTGAGCGAGAAGCCCATCAGCTCCATCGCCCAGAAGGTCGGGATCGCCGAAAGCGGCAGCGCGATCGCGGTGATCAGCGTGGCGCGCCAGTTCTTCAAAAACAGGAAGACGACGAGCACGGCCAGCCCCGCGCCCTCCAGCAGCGTCGTCATCGCGGCCTTGTAGTTGCCATAGGTGTAGGCGACGGCGTCGTCGATGGGCTTGAGGATAATGTCGGGATAGCGCTTGTTGAGCTCGGCGACGCGGGCGGCGACGACGTCCTTGACCGAAAGCTCGCTCGAGCCCTTGGAGCGGAACACGGCGAAGGTGACGACGGGCGATTTGTCGAGCCGGCCGAAGGCGCGCGGCTCGGAGTTCGAATCCTCGACGCGGCCGAGTTCCTTGAGCCGGACCTCTCGGCCGCCGGTGAGCGAAATCTTGGTGTCGGCGAGGTCGGCGACCGTGCGCGCGCCGGCCAGCGTGCGGATCGCCTGCTCCTGCCCGCCGATTTCGCCGCGCCCGCCGGCGAGGTCGACATTGGTGGCGCGGATCTGGCGGTTGACCTCGCCCGCCGTGATGCCGAGCGCGAGCAGACGGTCGGGGTCGAGCGAGATGCGGATCTCGCGATCGACGCCGCCATAGCGGTCGATCCGGCCGACGCCTTTCAGCCCCTGCAATTCGCGCGCGACGACATCGTCGACATGCCAGGAAAGCTGCTCCAGCGTCATGCCCGGCGAGGCCGCGCCAAAGGTGATGATCGACTGGCCCTCGACATCGATGCGCTGGATGATCGGCTCGTCGATGGTGCGCGGCAGGTCGGCCCTGATCTTGGCGATGGCGTCCTTGACGTCGTTGACGGCGCGGTCGGTGTCGATCTCGAGGCGGAACTCGATCAGCGTCTGCGACTGACCGTCGGTCAGGGTCGAGACCACATGCTTGACGCCGGTGATATTGGCGACCGCATCCTCGACGCGCTTGCTGATCTGGCTTTCGAGTTCGGCCGGCGCCGCGCCCGACTGCGTCACCGTGATCGAGACGATCGGCACGTCGATATTGGGGAAGCGCGTCACCGGCAGCTTCGAGAACGAGAGCAGCCCGAGCACGCAGAGCACGACGAAGAGCAGGATCGAGGGAACGGGCTTCCGGATCGACCAGGCGGAGAAGTTGAAGTTCAAGATCCGCTCCCGTCAGTTCGTCGCGATCGGCGTGATCATGTCGCCGTCGCGCACGAAGGTGCCCGCGCGCGCCACCACGGTCTCGCCGTCGCTGACGCCCGAGACGATCTCGGCGCGGCCGTCGCCGGCTAAGCCCAGCTTGATCGGCTTCGTCGTGACCTTGCCGTCGGTCACGCTCTGCACGGTCGGCCCCGAGCGCGCATAGGTGATCGCCGAGAGCGGCAGCGTCACCGCCGTCTTGCGCCCGGTCTCGATGACGCCGCGTGCGAACGCGCCGACCGAGACCGGCTGGTCGCCCTTCAGCGAAACCCGCAGGCGTCCGAGCCGCGAGGCCCTGTCCACCTCCGGCGAGATCAGGCGGATCGACCCTTCGAGCGGAACGGTGCTGCCGGCCTGCAGCACGGCGACGCGCTGGCCGAGCTTCAGCCCCGGCAACTCGACCTCCGCGACCTCGGCCTCCAGTTCGATCGCGCCATCGGCGATGATGCGGAAGAGCGGCTCGGTGGAGGCCATCGCGGCCGTCGCGCCGAGCTTGGCATTGCGGCGGCTGAGCGTGCCGGCGGCGGGCGCCTTGATCTGCGTGCGGGCGAGCTTGACCTCGATGTCGCGCCCTTGAGCCTTCGCCAGAGCGAGATCGGCATTGGCGATCGCCAGCGCCTGCCGGGAGGAGTTGAGCTTGGCTTGCGCCGCACGGGCGACCGCGTCGCGCTGATCGAAGGTCTCGTTGGAAACGTTACCGCTGGCGCGAAGCTGCTTGGTCCGGTCGAAATTATTGTTGGCGGCGACGAGATTGGCTTCCGCCTCCACGATCTGGGCGTTGGACTGGGCGATCACGGCCTCGGCGCGGGCGATCTGGGCATCGTTCTGCGCCTTCTGGACCTCGAGCGTGGTCCGCGACAGCCGCGCCAGAATTTGGCCGGCAGCAACCTTGTCGCCCTCCTCGGCCAGGATCTCGACGATCTGCAGCCCGTCGACTTCCGGAGAAACCAGCACCTCGTCGCGCGCCACCATCGAGCCGGAGACGACGACGCTCTGCACGATCTCGGTCGTCTTCGCGGCGGTCACCGTGACGGAGGGACCGACCGGGGGCGTGGCCTGGCTTGGAGCCGGGACGGTCGTCTGCGCCGGCGCGCCGGCGGCAGGCAGGAGCGCGGCGGCGAGCAGGGCGGCGCGGATGGTGCGGGCAGTCATGATGGGGACCTGTCGGAGGGGAGCAGGAGCACCTGCGCGAGGCCGCGCATGGCTGTGAAGAGGGTTTCCGCCGCCATGGCGGCGTCGAAGGACGGATCGGTGGCGCGGCGGCAGAAGAAGCCGTCCGCCATCATGAAGACGGCCTGCAGGAAGCGGGCGTCGTCGAGATCGGCCGGCAGTTCGCCGCTGGCCTTGGCTCCGGCGATCGCCTTGGCGAGGCCGCCCAGCACCGTGCCGTCGATCGCGGCGCACATGCTGGCCATGGCGGGATTGCGCGCGGCCTCGGCCCAGATCTGCAGGCAGATGATCGCCTTCTCGCGCGGCTCCTCGACCAGATGACGGCGCCCGAGCGCCTCGAGCTGGTCGAGCAGCGAGCCCTGCGCGGGATCGAGACCGGCGAAGTCCTCGGCGATCTGGCTGCGGTCGCGCTCGGCCATGCCGGCGATGATGGCGTCCTTGGAGGCGAAGTAGCGGTAGAGATTGCCCGGGCTCATGCCCGCTTCCACCGCGACATCGTTCATCGTCGCGGCATGGAAGCCGGCGCGCGCGAAGACGCGCTCGGCCGCATCGAGGATGCGGGTCTGGCGCTGCGAGGGCACGCTGTCTGACGTCATGGCGAGATGGGGCGGCAACGGGTGATCCATAATGAGAATGAACGTTCATTCTCATGTCGCAAGACCGGGCTTGCGTCAAGCGCGGGATTGTTTCCGGCGATGTCGGGGCCCGGTCAGGTCAAATCGCGAAACCATTCGACCATGCGATTTCGGAACCCGCGCCATGCGCGCGTGGCGCATATATTGCTTGCGGGAGCCCCATGGCGACCGCATTCTGAGGTCATACGTCTTCCTGACACCGCCGGATGATGCGCCGGCCGGCGGATGAACCCGAAGCCCGTGATGAACGACCAGACCTTTCGCTTCCCCAACGCCCGCAGGATCGGCGCTCGCAAAATCGGCGACCCGTCCCTGACCCGCCGGAAGCCGGCCCCCCTGAAGCCCGTCCTGCTCGTGCTGCATCAGGAGCATTCGACGCCCGGCCGCATCGGGCGGCTGCTGCAGGCTCGCGGCCATGCGCTCGACATCCGCAAGCCGCGCTATGGCGACCCGCTGCCTGAGACGATGGCCGGGCATGCCGGCGCGGTGATCTTCGGCGGACCGATGGGCGCCAACGACCCCGACGACTTCGTCAAGGCCGAGATCGACTGGATCGGCACCTGCCTGAAGGAGGACGCGCCCTTCCTCGGCATCTGCCTCGGCGCGCAGATGATGGCCAAGCATCTCGGCGCGCGGGTCTACACCCATGGCGAAGGCCGGGCCGAGGTCGGCTACTACCGCCTCGACCAGACGGATGCCGGCAGCGCCCATGCCACTGAGGCGGGCTTTGCTTGGCCCGGCACGGTCTATCAATGGCATCGGGACGGCTTTGATTGCCCCAACGGAGCCGAATGCCTGGCGACGGGCGATGATTTCCCGGTGCAGGCGATCCGCGCCGCGAGTCGCGTCTACGGCATCCAGTTCCACCCCGAGGTCACGCCGGCGATGATGTGCCGCTGGTCGATCCGCGGCCATGAGCGCACGCTGATGCCCGGCGCGCAGTTGCGGCACATGCATCTGGAGGGCTGGTATCGCTACGACCCTGCGATCCGGACCTGGCTCGACGGCTTTCTGGACCATTGGCTCAAGGTTCCCGCTGCGGCTGAACCCGCGTGAGCCGCACGTTCGTTTGAAGTGAGCATGGCTTTGGCCGAAAAACCGGTTTCCACTTTTTCACGCCATGCTCTCGTCCTGGGCGCGGGCATGGTCGGCGTCTCCTGCGCGCTCTCGCTGCAGAAGCGCGGGCTCAGCGTTACGCTGATCGACCGCAGGGAGCCGGGCTCCGAGACCTCCTATGGCAATGCCGGCGTGATCAGCCGCGCCTCGATCCTGCCGCTGAACAACCCCTCGCTCTGGACAAGCCTGCCGGCTTACTTACGCAACGACCACCCCGCGATCCGCTATCGCTGGGGCCATCTGCTGCGCAATCCGGGCTGGATCCTGCGCTTTCTTGCCGAGGCGCGGCCGGCGCGGCTGCCGCACCGGATCGCGGCGCTCGACAGCCTGACGTCGCAGGCGCTGCCGCTGCACAAGGCGCTGATGGACCAGGCCGGCGTGCGCCATCGCCTGCGCGAGACCGGCTCGCTGAAACTCTGGCGCAGCGAAGCCGGGCCGGAGAAGGCCTTGGCGGAAAAACTCTGGTTCGAGGACCATGGCGTGCGCTGCGAGGTGTTCGACCGGCAGGGCCTTTCGGCGCTGGAGCCGGACCTCAACCCGATCTTCTCGGCCGGGCTGCTTCAGATAGATTCAGGCTCGGTCGATTGGCCGCAGGCGATCGTGCAGGCTTATGCGGCGCTGTTCGCGTCGCGCGGCGGCACGGTGGTGACGGCGGCGATCCAGGGCCTGTCGAAGACAGCCGACGGCTGGAGCGTTAGGACGGATGGCGGCGAAAAGCGCGCCGACATTGCGGTCATCGCGCTCGGGCCGTGGAGCGCCGACATCCTCAAGCCACTCGGCCTCGATGTCCCGCTGAACGCCGAACGCGGCTATCACCGGCACTACCGCGCCGAAGCCGGGCGAAAACTCTCCCGCCCGTTCCTCGATGTCGAGGCCGCCTATATGCTGGCCCCGATGGAGAAGGGCTTTCGCCTGACCTCGGGCGTCGAACTGGCCCATCGCGACGCGCCCGACGACCACGCCCAGATCGACGAGGCGTTTCCCCGCGCGAAAGAGGCGTTCGCGCTCACCGAAGCGGCCGAAGCGACGACCTGGCGCGGCTCGCGCCCGACCCTGCCGGACTCCCTGCCGATGATCGGAGAAGCGCCGCGCAATCCCGGCCTCTGGCTCGCCTTCGGCAACCAGCATATCGGTTTTTCGACCGGGCCGGTGACGGGGGAGATTCTGGCCGCGCTGGTGGCGGGCGAGACGCCGGTGGCGGACCCGACGCCGTTCGCGCCAGGGCGGTATCTGTAGCCGCCTGTCATCCCGCACGCGCCGCGGCACGAAGTGCTGCTGCGCAGATGCGGGACCGCATCGTGATGAGCGCCTTGTCCGGAAAACGGTCCCGTGTCTGCTCAGCGGCATTGCATGCCGCAGCGCGCACGGGATGACAGCGCATCACACCTGCCGCGCCACCATCATCTTCTTCACCTCCGCGATCGCCTTGGCCGGGTTCAGACCCTTCGGACAGGCGTTGGCGCAGTTCATGATCGTGTGGCAGCGATACAGCCGGAAGGGGTCTTCGAGATTGTCGAGCCGCTCGCCCGTCGCCTCGTCGCGCGAATCGATCAGCCAGCGATAAGCCTGCAGCAGCGAGGCCGGGCCGAGATAGCGGTCGCCGTTCCACCAGTAGCTCGGGCAGGAGGTCGTGCAGCAGGCGCACAGGATGCACTCGTAGAGCCCGTCGAGCTTTTCGCGGTCGTCCTTGGTCTGCGCCCATTCCGTCCCGGGCGAGGGCGTCGTGGTCTTCAGCCAGGGCTCGATCGAGGCGTGCTGGGCGTAGAAATTCGTCAGGTCCGGAACCAGATCCTTGATCACCGGCATGTGCGGCAGCGGATAGATCGCGACCTTGCCCTTGGCTCCGCATTCGTCGATGCCGGTGGTGCAGGCGAGCCCGTTCTTGCCGTCCATGTTCATGGCGCAGGAGCCGCAGATACCCTCGCGGCAGGAGCGGCGGAAGGTCAGCGTCGGGTCGATCTTCGACTTGATCCAGATCAGCGCGTCGAGAACCATCGGCCCGCAATCCTCGCGGTCGACGAAATAGGTGTCGGTACGCGGATTCTCCGTGTCGTCGGGGCTCCAGCGATAGACCTTGAACTCGGTCAGCTTCGCGGCCCCGGCCGGCTTCGGCCAGGTCTTGCCCGCGACGAGGCGGGAGTTCTGCGGGAGGTTGAATTCGGCCATCTGCTTCAGTCTTTTCTAAGAGGGTTGGAACCGACTGGCCAAATGGCCCAATGGTAACCTCCGCCTGAGCCCTTGCCGAAAGCTTTGGCAACGGCTTTAAGAGGCAAACTATGGGAGCCACTGTAGCTCTCCCGCTTCTTATTCCTTAAAGGCAAACTGCCGTACGTCTCTTCAAACAAGCCAATTAGCTGACCCTCAACCTCTTTAAAAATATCTGAATTATTCTTCAAACGCGGGCGACATACCAAAACTTGAAATTTAAGATCTGGAATTGAGCGCGACAGAGGGCGTAGCCAATTTTTGAGATGGCTCGTCAATCTCTTCTGGAAATCACCTCGACCTATATATGTCACAGGCGAGACGTTCTCAGGGTAGTGAATCGCAAATGGACGCTTCAGACGGAGAACGTAAACCGTTCTTGCATCCAAAGCTCTGCTCAGAAAATCGTCACTAGCAACATCACGAAATGCTTTCCAGCCAACCAAAGTGGCTGGAAACTCTCGACTCTCCCAGTTCAACGTAATTTCAGCCATTATGTAAGAACTCGGCCCCTCAATAAACCCGCGCCTTGGGCTTGATGTACTCGATGTCGTTCGACAGCGTGTAGGTATGCACCGGCCGGTCATCCAGCGTCACCGTGCGCTTCTCGTCGTCGACCCAGGCGAGCGTGTGCTTCATCCAGTTCTTGTCGTCGCGGTCGGGATAGTCCTCGCGGGCATGGGCGCCGCGGCTTTCCGGGCGGTTCAGGCCTGAATCCATGGTGACGACCGCCTGCGTGATCAGGTTGTCGAACTCCAGCGTCTCGATCAGGTCCGAGTTCCAGATCAGCGAGCGGTCGGTCGTGCCGATGTCCTCGATGCCGGCCCAGACCTGGTGGATCAGTCTGTGGCCCTCCTCCAGCGTCTCTCCGGTGCGGTAGACCGCGCAATTGTCCTGCATGGTCTTCTGCATGCGCCCGCGCAGCTCCGCTGTCGGGGTCGAGCCCGAGGCGTTGCGGAACTTGTCGAGGCGGGTCAGCGCCAGATCGGCCGAGTTGCCCGGCAGCTCGGGCTGCTTTTCGCCCGGCGTCACGATCTCGGCGCAGCGCAGACCGGCCGCGCGGCCGAAGACCACGAGGTCGATCAGCGAGTTCGAGCCGAGGCGGTTGGCGCCATGCACCGAGACGCAGGCCGCCTCGCCGATCGCCATCAGGCCCGGCACCACTGTGTCGGCGTTGCCGTCGACCTTGGTGAGCACCTCGCCGTGGAAGTTCGTCGGGATGCCGCCCATGTTGTAATGCACCGTCGGCAGGACCGGGATGGGCTCGCGGGTGACGTCGACGCCGGCAAAAACCTTGGCGCTCTCGGAGATGCCCGGCAGGCGCTCATGCAGGATCTTCGGGTCGAGATGGTCGAGATGCAGGTAGATGTGGTCCTTGTTCTTGCCGACGCCGCGCCCGCCCCGGATTTCCATCGTCATCGAGCGTGAGACGACGTCGCGCGAGGCGAGGTCCTTGGCGCTGGGCGCATAGCGCTCCATGAAGCGCTCGCCCTCGGAATTGGTCAGGTAGCCGCCCTCGCCGCGCGCGCCCTCGGTGATCAGGCAGCCCGCGCCATAGATGCCGGTCGGGTGGAACTGCACGAACTCCATGTCCTGCAGGGGCAGGCCGGCGCGCAGCACCATCGCGTTGCCGTCGCCGGTGCAGGTATGGGCCGAGGTCGCCGAGAAATAGGCGCGGCCATAGCCGCCGGTCGCCATGATCGCCATCTTCGAGCGGAAGCGGTGCAGCGTGCCGTCATCGAGCTTGAGCGCGATCACGCCCCGGCAGGCGCCGTCCTCATCCATGATCAGGTCGATGGCGAAGTATTCGATGAAGAACTCGGTGTTGTAGCGCAGCGCCTGGCCATAGAGCGTGTGCAGCATGGCATGGCCGGTGCGGTCGGCCGCAGCGCAGGTGCGCTGGGCCGGCGGGCCCTCGCCATATTCGGTCGTCATACCGCCGAAGGGCCGCTGGTAGATTTTTCCGGCCTCTGTGCGCGAGAACGGCACGCCCCAGTGCTCGAGCTCATAGACGGCGGCGGGCGCATTGCGCACCAGATACTCGATCGCGTCCTGGTCGCCGAGCCAGTCCGACCCCTTGACGGTGTCGTACATGTGCCACTGCCAGGTGTCCTTGCCCATATTGCCGAGCGATGCGGCCACGCCCCCTTGCGCCGCCACCGTATGCGAGCGCGTCGGGAACACCTTCGTGATGCAGGCGGTCTTCAAGCCCGCCTGCGAGCAGCCGACGGTGGCGCGCAAGCCGGCCCCGCCAGCGCCCACCACGACGACGTCGAAGGTGTGGTCAGTGATCGGATAGGCCTGGCCGGCGTAAGCGGCGGTCGAACGGGCTCTGGTGATCGCCATCGGATCAGCCTCCAAACGAGAGCTTCAGGAGCGCGAAGACGCAGGCGGCGCCGATCGCGATCGCAAAGAAGGTATTGGCCATCACGGCGGCGATCTTGAGGCCCTCGCCATGGACATAGTCCTCGATGATTGTCTGCATGCCGAGCCGCATATGCACGACACCCGATACGGTGAAGAGCAGCATCAGGATCGCCACCAGCGGGTGCGACAGAACAGCCAGGGCCGCCTGATAGGGCCTGCCGACGAGCGAGATCACCACGCCGAGGAAGATGATCGTCAGGACGACGTTGGCCACCGCAGTGACGCGCTGGAGCCAGAAATGCCCGGTGCCGGATTTCGCCGAACCGAGGCCGCGAACGCGGCCGAGCGGGGTGCGCATCGAGGAATTGGAGTGCATTCTGTCGCCTCCTCAGCGCAGGGCCAGCGCCACGATCCAGACCAGGATCGTGAGCCCGCCGGAGACGAAGACGCTGTATTTGGCCAGGTTCATGCGGGTCTGCGGATCATAGCCATGGCCCATGTCCCAGACGAAATGGCGCAGGCCCCCGACCATGTGGTGCAGCAGCGCGAAGGAGTATCCGAACAGCACGAGCCGGCCGAGGATCGAGCCCGCGACCCACTGCGCTGTCTCGTAAGCCGCCGGGCCGGAGGCGGCGGCGACCAGCCAGGCGGCGATCAGGATCGTGCCGACATACAAGGCCGAGCCGGTGACGCGATGGGCGATCGACATCGCCATGGTCCAGGACCAGCGATAGATCTGCAGATGCGGCGACAGCGGACGCGCCGCCTGTTTGACCTCGGCCACTCTGATCGTCTCCGGCATGCAGGTTCACGACGCGAGCGGAATAACCCCGTCGGGACCGTCGCGACCCTTTGGGATCATTCTAGGGTGCTTGGCTCTGTAACGAAACCGCCCCCATGCCGCAATGCGACACGATGTTGACGAGTTACAGAATCGGATTTCTGTCACCGGCGTCGCCGGCCGGGACGGCTAGACACGATCCGCCTATCGCCTAGCACTTTGCCCTATTCGCCTTGGGCCGCCAGCCACAATAGGTTTTCCCGACAAGACGCCGATGCCATGTCGTGCCGATGCACCGATAGTGCTCACCGCGCTGTATCACCGGGAGGAACCTGAATGAAGACGATGACCAAGCTCGCGGTTGCGGGCATCGCAACCCTGGCCGCGCTCGGCGCCTATGCCGGCTCCGCGCTCGCCCAGACCTTTCCGACCAAACCGGTGACGATGCTGATCCCGTTCGCGGCGGGCGGGCCGACCGATGTCGTCGGGCGGCTTGTCGGCGAGCACATGGCCCGCACGCTCGGCCAGCCCGTGATCATCGAGAACGCGGTCGGCGCGGCGGGAACGCTCGCCGGACAGCGGCTGATGGGCTCGGCCCCCGACGGGCATGTCATCCTGATCGGCCATACCGGCACGCATGCGGCCGCCGTCTCGCTCAATCCGAACCTGAAATACAAGCCGCTCGAGGATTTTGCGCCGATCGGTCTGGTCAACACCAACCCGATCTTCCTGAGCGTCCGAAAGACCCATCCGAGCCAGACTCTCACCGAGTTCGTGACCTGGCTCAAGGCCAACGAGAAGACCGCGACCAACGCCCATGCCGGCATCGGCTCGGTCAGCCACACCACCTGCCTGCTGTTCAACACCGTGCTCGGCGTCAAGCCGAGCGGCGTGCCCTATCGCGGCACGGGGCCGGCGATGACCGACCTCGTCGCCGGCCAGATCGACTATCTCTGCGATCAGGCGGTCAATGTCGCACCGCAGGAGCGCGCGGGCACCATCCGCACGCTCGCGGTCGCCTCCGACGAACGCGCCGTGTTCCTGCCCAATGTGCCGACCAGCACGGAAGGCGGCGTGCCGGGCTTCAAGGTCGCGGTCTGGAATGCGATGTTCGCCCCAAAGGATACGCCGCCCGCCGTGGTGGCGAAGCTGAACGGTGCGCTGAAGGCGGCGCTGGCGGATGCTGGCGTCAAGGGCAAGCTGCAGGAACTGGGCGCCGACGTGCCGGTGCCGGCGCTGCTGGAGCCGGCGGGCCTGCGCGGTTTCATCGGCGCGGAGATCGAGAAATGGGCCCCGATCATCAAGGCGAGCGGGGTGAGGATCGAGTGATCGGCCCTGTGCCGCACCTTCTTGGTTTGGTTGAACACCGCGTCATCCCGGACAAGCCGCGAAGCGGCACAGCTCCGGGATCCATCGTAAGGCACGAAGGCGCCCTAGGATGGATCCCGGGTCTGCGCTTCGCTTGCCCGGGATGACGGCTGTGTTTCCACGTGAACCATCAAAGTTCATGATCACCGCCCGATTCCCAGCGTCTTGATCCTTGAAGCCAAAGTCGTCGGCCTCACGCCCAGAATTTCCGCCGCGCCGCCCGGACCGCTGACTTTCCCGCCCGCCGCAGCGAGCGCCGCCTCGATGCTGGCCCTGTCGCGCTCGCGCCTCGCCTCTTCCGTCAGGATGCCGGTGCGGACGGGCTCCTCGCGGGCCTGTAGCGGCGCTCGCAAGCGCTCGCTCTGCGGCAGGTCGATGAACAGCCTGCCCTGCCGCGCCAGGATCGCGGCGCGCTCGATGACGTTCTGCAACTCGCGGACGTTTCCGGGCCAGTCATAGGCGGTGAGCCGACGCATATCGCCCTCGCTCAACGTCAGCCCCTCGACCTTGAGCTTGCGCTGCGCGCCTTTCAGGAAATGCAGCGCGAGCGCCGGGATATCGTCGGTCCGCTCGCGCAGCGGCACGGACAGGATCGGAAACACGTCGAGCCGGAAATACAGGTCTTCCCGGAAACGACCTTCGCGTACCTCGCGGCGCAGGTCGCGGTTGGTGGCGGCGATCAGGCGGACATCGACCCGCCGGGTGCGCTCCTCGCCGACGCGCTGGAACTCGCCCTCCTGCAGAACGCGCAGCAATTTACCCTGCAGTTCGAGCGGAATCTCGCCGACCTCGTCAAGGAAGAGCGTGCCGCCATCGGCGAGCTCGAACCGGCCGATCCGGTCCCGCAGCGCGCCGGTGAACGCGCCCCTGACATGGCCGAAGAACTCGCTCTCGAAGAGTTCGCGCGGGATCGCGGCGCAGTTGACCCTGATCAGCGGCCGCGCCCGGCGTTCGCTCGCCTCGTGGATCGCGCCCGCGATCAGCTCCTTGCCGGTGCCGGATTCGCCGGTGACGAGCACGGCTGCGTCGGTTCTGGCGACCAGTTCGACCTGGCTCAGGATCTTCCGGATCGCGCCCGAATCGCCAATGACGCCGCGGTGATTGCGCTCGATCGCCATCTCTTCCTGGAGATAGGCGTTCTCGAGCTGGAGACGCTGGCGCAGGCTGTCGACCTCGGCCAGCGCCGCGCGCAGCCTCTCGTCGGCCTCGTAGCGCTGGCTGACATCGCGGAAGACGATCACCGCGCCGGCCAGCCGGCCGCGATCGCGGATCGGCGTCGAGGTGTACTCGACCCAGAAACCCGAGCCGTCCTTGCGGAAGAATTTCTCGTTCTCGACATGGTGGACCGCGCCATCGCGGAAGGCGGCATAGATCGGGCACTCCTGCTGGGGATAGAGGCTGCCGTCCGGGCGGTGGTGGTGGACGGCCGCATGCATGTCGCTGCCGACGAGTTCGCCGGCGGCCCAGCCCAGCATCGCCTCGGCGGCCGGGTTGACGAAGGTGGTCCTGCCCTCGGCGTTGACGCCGAAAATGCCTTCGCCGGCGGCGCGCAGGATGAGCTGGTTGCCGCGCTCGATGTCCTGGAACAGCCGCTCGCTGCGCAGCCACTCGGTCAGGCCGCCGCGCTGATAGGCTTCAGCCTCCGCATCGAGCTCGCGCTTGTGGCGGGCGTCGAGATCGTAGAGCGTCAGCAGCATCAGCAGCGCGGGCTCGCGAGAGAGCACCACGCCGGCGCATTCCAGATGCAGGGCGCGGCCCGACGGATGGGCCGGAATCAGGCTGCGCGTCCACCAGGTTCCCTTGGCGAGAACCGCGTCGGTGAAGACGGTAAGCTCCGCCATCTGGTCCGGGAACAGCGCAAACACGCCCGAACCGCAGAGCGCCGGCAGGTCCGACCCCAGCAGCGCGCCGGCGGCGTGATTGGCCCCGAGCACCGCGCCGGTGCGGATGTCGACGACCAGCATCGCGTCGGGCGCGGCGGCGAAGACGGGATCGGGCGAGGTGGCGATCACGGCTGATCCCGGGTTACGAAAAATCGTCAATCAATCACGGTTTTTCGTGATTTACGAGATTTCGTCAATGGACGATCGCTCACAAGTCTTTGATTCTTCGCAGATGCGAGAGCGCCGGGGTTTGGCCCGACGCTTGCTAAGCCAGGACGAGATTGCGCCGCCCGATCGATCAGCCCGGAGGACAAAAGCCCATGGCCCTGTTCAAGAACCCCTTCGACGCCAATCGCCGCATGACCCGCGGCTGCGATTGTGGCCGGCACGAAAGCCAGAGCGAGCACGAGCGCGCGATCCGCGCCGAGGCCGTGGACGCCGCAGCCTCCGACGAGGGTCGCTATCGCCGGGTGGTCGAGAACGCCGTGATGCGGGCGCTGTTCCCGCAGGACGAGGCGCGCCGCCTGTTCCTGAAGAGCGCCGGCGCCTCGACCGCGCTGGCCGCGATCTCCTCGCTCTTCCCGATCGGGCTTGCCACCGAGGTCTTCGCCCAGGCCGTTCCCGAAAAGAAAGACCTCAAGGTCGGCTTCATCCCGATCACCTGCGCGACGCCGATCATCATGGCCGCGCCACTGGGCTTCTATTCCAAGCACGGCCTGAACGTCGAGGTGATCAAGACGGCCGGCTGGGCCGTGGTTCGCGACAAGACGATCAACAAGGAATACGACGCCGCCCACATGCTCTCGCCGATGCCGCTGGCGATCTCGATGGGCGTCGGCTCGAACCCGATCCCCTACACGATGCCGGCGGTCGAGAACATCAACGGCCAGGCGATCACGCTGGCGACCAAGCACAAGGACCGGCGCGATCCGAAATCGTGGAAGGGCTTCAAATTCGCCGTTCCCTTCGACTATTCGATGCACAACTACCTGCTCCGCTACTATCTCGCCGAGAACGGCATCGACCCCGACACCGACGTGCAGATCCGCTCGGTGCCGCCTCCGGAGATGGTCGCCAATCTGCGCGCCGACAATATCGACGGCTTCCTCGCGCCCGATCCGGTCAACCAGCGCGCGGTGTTCGACGGCGTCGGCTTCATCCACATCCTGTCGAAGGAAATCTGGGACGGGCACCCGTGCTGCGCCTTCGCTGCATCCCGCGAGTTCGTGACGCAGACGCCCAACACCTATGCCGCTCTGCTCAAGGCGATCATCGACGCGACCGCCTTTGCGACGAAAGCCGAGAACCGCAAGCAGATCGCTGAGGCGATCGCGCCGGCAAACTATCTCAACCAGCCGGTCACCGTGGTCGAGCAGGTGCTGACCGGCACCTATGCCGACGGACTCGGCAACATCAAGCGCGATCCCAAGCGCATCGATTTCGACCCGTTCCCGTGGGAGGGTTTCGCGATCTGGATTCTGACGCAGATGAAGCGCTGGGGACAGGTCAAGGGCGAGATCGACTACAAGAGCATCGCCAACCAGGTTTTCCTCGAAACCGACACGGCCCGGCTGATGAAGGAGGTTGGCCTCACCCCGCCGACCAGCGGCTCCAAGACCATCGTCGTCATGGGCAAGACCTTCGATTCCAGCAAGCCGGAGGAGTACATCAAGAGCTTCGCGATCAAGCGGACGTGACGTCGATGACCGCCTCCCTCAATCTGCGCGCGCTCGTCCTGTCGCTGGCGATCCTGTTCGTCTTCCTGGCTGGCTGGCACATTGCAGTCCAGTCAGGGGGCGGCGGGCCAGCGGCCAACATCGACCCCGAATACGCCAAGCTGATGGGTCAGCAGGTCACGCAGGGCAAATCGGCGATGCCGGGTCCGCTCGATGTCGGGAAAACGCTCTGGGGCCATCTTGCCAACCCGTTCTACGACAAGGGCCCCAACGACAAGGGGCTGGGAATCCAGCTCGCTTTCTCGCTCGGGCGGGTGCTGCTCGGCTATGCGCTTGCCGTGATGCTGGCGATCCCGCTCGGCTTCCTGATCGGCATGTCGCCGCTGATCTCGAAGGCGCTCGACCCGTTCATCCAGGTGCTGAAGCCGATCTCGCCCTTGGCGTGGATGCCGCTGGCGCTCTACACGATCAAGGATTCCGGCATCTCGGCGATCTTCGTGATCTTCATCTGCTCGGTCTGGCCGATGCTCTTGAACACCGCCTTCGGCATCTCGGCGGTGCGCAAGGAATGGCTCAATGTCGCCCGCACGCTGGAGGTCGGGCCGGTGCGGCGCGCCTTCACCATCATCCTGCCGGCAGCCGCGCCGACGATCCTGACCGGGATGCGGATTTCGATCGGCATCGCCTGGCTGGTCATCGTCGCAGCCGAGATGCTCGTCGGCGGCACCGGCATCGGCTATTTCGTCTGGAACGAGTGGAACAACCTCTCGATCACCAATGTCATCGTCGCGATCTTCGTGATCGGCGTGATGGGCATGATGCTCGACCAGACGCTGGCGCGCTGCCAGCGCGCCGTGACCTATCCGGATTGAGCGCCATGGCGACCCAAAGCGACAAATTCGTCTCGATCGAGGGCATCAGCCGGCGCTATCCGAAGGCCGGCGGCGGCATGACGACCGTGTTCGAGGATCTCTGGTTCTCGATGAAGAAGGGCGAATTCGCCTGCATCATCGGCCATTCCGGCTGCGGCAAGACCACGGTGCTCAACATCCTGAACGGACTGGACGCGCCCGACGACGGCGTGGCGATCGTCGACGGAAAGGCGATCGAAGGGCCCTCGCTCGACCGCGCCGTGATCTTCCAGGGCCATTCCCTGCTGCCCTGGCGCACCGTGCTCGGCAACGTCTCCTATGCGGTCGCCGCCAGGCACCGGGACTGGCCGAAGGCGAAGGTGAACGCGCATGCGATGGCCTTCATCGAGAAGGTCGGCCTGAAGGGTTCCGAGCTGAAGAAGCCCTCGGAGCTGTCGGGCGGCATGAAGCAGCGCGTTGGCATCGCGCGCGCGCTGTCGATCGAGCCCAAGATGATGCTGATGGACGAGCCCTTTTCCGCGCTCGACGCGCTGACGCGCGGCACGCTGCAGGACGAGGTTCGCCGCATCTGCCTGGAGACCGGCCAGACCGCCTTCATGATCACCCATGACGTCGACGAGGCGATCTATCTCGCCGACCGCATCGTGCTGATGACCAACGGGCCACAGGCGATGATCGCCGAGATCGTCGAGAACCCGCTGCCGCGCGACCGCAAGCGCACGGAGGTGCATCACCACCCCGGCTACTACGCCATCCGCAACCATCTGATCGACTTCCTCGTGGTCCGTTCCAAGACCTTCAAGGACGCGGTGCCCGACGGCTACGACCGCCGCCACCCGCCCGTGGTGCGTCCAGGCGCCGACGATTCGGGGCCGGACGCCGGACGCAAGGCGGCGTGATGACCCGTCATCATCCACCGCCCTCATCCTGAGGAGCAGCCGAAGGCTGCGTCTCGAAGGATGCTCCAGAGCACACTGGACGGTCCTTCGAGACGCCGCTCCGCGGCTCCTCAGGATGAGGGTTGAGAGAAATTGAAAAAGGGAGACAAAACCCATGAAGCGCGAAGAACTCACCGAAAAGATTCTCGACATCAAGCGCGAGAAGGACTGGAGCTGGAAGCACATCACCGCCGAGATCGGCGGCATGTCGGAGGTGCTGATCGTCGGCGCGCTGCTCGGCCAGATGAAGCTGCCCAAACCGCTCGCCAAGGCCGCCGCCGAGCTCTTCGGCCTCAGCATCGTCGAGGAGCGCATGCTCAACGAGGTGCCCTATCGCGGCACGGGCACGCCGATGCCGCCGACCGACCCGCTGATCTACCGCTTCTACGAGATGGTGATGGTCAACGGTCCGGCCTGGAAGGCGCTGATCGAGGAGGAGTTCGGCGACGGCATCATGTCGGCGATCGACTTCAACGTCGCCTTCGAGCGCGAGCCCAACCCCAAGGGCGACCGCGTCCGCGTCTCGATGTCCGGCAAGTTCCTCCCTTACAAATATTACGGCAACGAGCAGGGCATCCCGGAGTATGGTTTCAAGGAGGCGTGAGGCGGCAACGCTTCGCTCGTCTCATCAGAGAGTGAGCAGCCTCGCATCGAGCGCGAACGGCGCGGCCGACGATAGGATGATCCGACCGACGTCCGGGTGGCGGTGGTTGATCAGCAGGTTGAGGTCGGGCGAATCCGGTTTCGGAACAATGGCGGAGCGAACGCGCAAAAGCGGCGCGGTCTCTCCCGCAAGCCATGCTTCGCCGATCTCCTGCGTCATCGTTTCGTGCTCGCGCCAATTGTCCGGCAGATCGGACAGCTTTTGTTCGTCGACCACGAGAGCATCCGGCGCGTCTTAACACAGCATCATGAGGTCGGGCAGCAGCGTCGGATCCTCGATATGGACGAGCTTTTCGAGGACGCAGAGCGACGGGGAGGTCGCGCAATAGGTCACTGGCCGGCCGATCAGGTTCCAGCGCCCTTCGAACAGAAGTCCGTAACCGCCGTTGAAGGACACGGCATGCTCGACGCCCGACAGCCGCCAGAGCCGCATCAGGCGGCCGCTCCCCAGGCGATCTTGCCGAGGATGGTCTCGATCAGGCGCGCGCCGGCTTCCGTCTGCGCGACCGTCAGGGGATCGGCCCCACCCAACTCCGCCAACTCGCGACGCAGCCAGCGATGGGCCTTGTCGAGCCCGCCGAAAGTCTGCTCGGCCAGTGACTGGACGCGCAGCAGCCGCACGGCCCGGTCGGATTCCTCGATGCTGAGCGGCTGGCTGCGGGCGGCGCGATGGCGACGGGTGCGATGGGGAATGACGAAACTGTCGATCTCGCTCTCGCTGAGCCCAGCCTTGGCAAGCCCTTGCAATGCAGCAAGCGGAATCTGGTTGTGGACCAGCATGGCGAGATCGGCCTGAGAGCGGATCTCCGAGCCGAGAACGGATACACCGCCCAGCTTTCGGGCGATCTCCGGAACGATGCCAACAGTTGCGGGCATAGCGGCCTCCTCAGAACGGCCGGCCAAGCCGGCAACACGCCCTCGATTATAAGGGCATGTTGCCATCGCTTCAGGCCACCTCAGCCATCCCCGCCGTTCCCCCGCCTGATCCGCCTGACCGCCGCCCAGACGCCCAGCAGCGCCACCGGCACGAACAGCGCGGTCGCGACGCCGGGTTCCAGTTTGAGCCAGCCCCAATCCTTCGCGCCCTTGGCGATGTAGCCGAACAGGCTGACGACGTAGTAGCCGATCGCCGCGACCGAAAGCCCCTCGACCGTCTGCTGCAGTCGCAGTTGCATCCGGGCGCGGTCGTTCATCGCAGCCAGCAGGTCGCGGTTCTGCTGTTCCAGCGCAACATCGACCCGGGTGCGCAGCAGGTTGGCGGCGCGCGCCAGCTTGGTCGAGAGATCGGCCTGGCGCTCCTGCAGCATCTGGCAGGTGCGCATCGCCGGGGCCATCCGCCGGCCGAGAAAGGCCGCGATCGTCGGCCAGCCGGCATGAGTCTGTTCGCCGATGGCGAGCAGGCGCTGCTGCACGATGGTGTCGTAGGCGCGGCTCGCTCCGAAGCGGTAATTCGAGGAGGCGGCCTCCGATTCGAGCTTGGCGGCGAGCGCGGTCATCTCGTCGAGCAGGGCATGGTCGGCCGCCAGCCCGTTGGTCGCCGTCATGGTGCCGGCGATCCGGACCAGCGTCTCCTCGGTGCGGCGCACGGAGGGCGCGATGCGCTGCGATTCCGGCAGGCCGAGCAACGCCAGCGTCCGATAGGTTTCGATTTCGAGCAGGCGCTGCGCCAGCGCGCCGGCGCGCGGCGGCGTCAGGGCGCGGTCGAGCACGAGAATGCGCACGAAGCCGTCGGTGCCGGCGCGAAAATCCGTGGCCGCGATCGCCGCCCCGCCATCGACCAGCGCGGCGGCCAGGCTGGAGGCGTCGAAGATCGCATCGAGCGCGCCGATGCCGGCCTCGGGCAGGAGATGCAGATCGACCGAGACCAGATGCGGCCCGGGCTGCGGCAAGGCGCGCATGCCATGCGGCAGCAGGCTGGTCGCGGGCAGGAACGGCACGGCCTCGCTGGCAGGCAGCTCCCAGCTATAGGTGGTGAACTCGCTGTGCTGCTCCCAGCGCAGGCTGGCCTCGGCGAAGCGGGCGCGGTGATGTTTGGCGCCCTCCTGCGGGGCAGGCACGCCACGCTCGGCGCAGAAGCGCATCAGCGCGGCGCGGTCCGCCACGGCCTGGGCCGAATCGGTCAGAAAGGCGAAGTGCAGCAACCGTCGCGGCGTCTCGACCGGAGCGAAGGGGCGGGCATGGACCTCGCTCAGGATCGCGCCGCGTTCGGGGTGGGGAACGAGCCCCGCCGCCTCGGCCTCGCCGTTCTGGATCATGCCGTCGCGCGCCCCGCCCCGCCGGTCTTGCACCGGCGCCTGTCCAACAATGACGGAAACCTGTTTCGGCGACCAGAGACCCGCAATGTCGCATGGCGTTCGGCATATGGCGTGGCGTCGCACGCATCCCTTGCCGGCGCTCACGCACGGACACGGTCCGGACACAACATTGCGAAGCGCGCCCCATTCGCGCCACAGGGCGAACAGATCGACGTCCCATCTCGCCGCTGTGATCTGGGGCGTCGGCGCTCCCTAACGCTTCGTTAACTACGCTGGAGCAACCTTCATCTCACGGAACCGCATCCGGATCTCGGCATCCCGATATGCGCGCGGCGCCGTCACGTCGCCGCGATCCTCGGGAGATCCGCAGCGACGCCTCGTCGGGCCACCCGAACTGGACTCGGATATGACGGCGCAACTCACTCTCTCACGGGCGGCCTTCGGGGCCGGCGCACCAGCCGCGCTGCCGCCTGCCGAGAAGTCCGCCGCGGACAGGGTCGCGGCTCCCGCGCGCGCGGCCGAAGAGATCGCCGCCGAACCGTCGCCGGCCGCCCGCGCCGGTCTTGCCGCCGGGCTGATGCTGGCGCTGCGCTTCGTCCAGGCGCGATTCCTCTCGGTCTGGGGGCTGCTCGTCGCCGCCGCCCTGTGCCCGGCGCAGGTCTTCGCCGATTTCGCGCTGTTTTCGGCGCTCGCCAATTTCGTCGCGATCGCGGCGCTGCTGCGCTTCGAGGCCGTCTTCTTCCAGAGCGACGACCGCGAACGCCTCGGGCGCGCCTTCCGGCTCGCGCTCGCCGCCGGATTCGCCTTCATCTGCGCCATGACGCTCGTCGTGGTCTCCGTGGTGACGGCGAACTGGGTCGTCGCGGCCTTCGGGGCGCTGTTCCTGGTCTCGCTGACCGGCCGCGCCGTGATCAGGCTGCTGACATCGGAGGCCACGGCCGAGGGCGACTTCGCCACGATCGGCAACAGCAACATCGTGCAGGCGCTGGTGCAGCCGGGCATGATGATCGCGCTGATCTGGCCGCTCGGCGCGACATCGCTGGCGCTCTTCGCGGCGGACGCGATCGGCCATGTCGTCGCCGCCGCCTATCTGGTCTGGCGCCGGCGCGAGGCCCTGGTGCGACTGGTGCGCCCCGCTGTCTGGTCGCGGCCGGAACTGCGCGAATCGGCCAGCCGCTGGCGCGCCGCGCCGCGCTTCCTGCTGCCGTCGGCGCTGCTCTCATTCGGCTTCATGGTTATCCCGCTGCTGGCGCTGCCGATGACCAGCAACGCGCTGCTTGCAGCCCATGTCGCCCTCGCCATGCGGCTGCTCGAGGTGCCGACCCAGATGTTCGCCGCCGTCTCGGTGCCGCTGGTGCTGTCGAGCCTGCGGGCCCGCGCGGGCCATGGCCGGCAGCAATGGGCCCGCTTCGTCACATTGTGTCTGTTTGTCGCCGCGGCCGGACTGTTTGCGGCGATCGCCTTCGTCGCCATGGGCGCGGACGTCGTCCTCGACGGCACGCAATGGGAGGGCATCGGCCAGGTCGTCGCGATCATGGCGCTGTTCTATGGCGGCATCGCGCTGGTCGCGCCGCTGCACGAAATGGCGTCGCTTTCGCGCCATCCGCGCCGGCAGGTCGCGACCAATGCGCTGGCGCTGATCGCGGCGGGCATCGTGATGCTGTGGTTCGGCACGCTCTCGCTGATGCTGCTCTGTGCCATCGGCATCATCTCGCTCGGCCGGATGGTCGCCCATGTCCAGTTCGCCTGGACGCGGCTCGGCATCGACGCGCTCGGACCCGCCCCGGCGGCGAGGGCCTGACGCCTCACTCGCGCGCGATGATCCTGTCGGCCAGCAGCGAGGACAGGAAACCCGGCTTGAACTCGCGCTCCAGCCGTTCGGGATCGTAGTCGGTCGCGACCCAGTCCAGAAACGGCTTGCCGTTCCCCTCGCGGCGATAAGCCTCGAAGAAGGCGTCGAGGATGCCGGTCTTGGCGAAGCGGAAATGGCCGTAGCGCAGCGAAAGCTGCTTAACCGCCTCGTCGAGCGGCCGGTTCTCGTGGATCAGCAGATAGAGCGCCGCAAAGAAACCGGCCCGGTCCGCGCCCGATTTGCAATGCACCAGCGCCGGCTCACGCAGCGAGGCGAAGAACGCCCTGGCGCCGAGAATGGTCTCGCGCTCGGGCGCGCCGCGCGAGCGCAGCACGAAATCGACCAGCGTGACGCCATGACGCTCGCAGGCCTCGCGCTGCAGCGGCCAGGAGCCGTGCTCGCGCCCGCCGCGCAGGTTGACGATGGTTTTGACGCCCCGGCGCGCGAAAGCGGCGATCTGCGTCGGCGCCGGCTGGGCCGTCCGCCACAGCGTCGGCGTGACGCGATGGGCGTTGAGATAGACCATGCGGAAGACGCCATGGTCGACCAGCAGCATGTTGGCCCAGGCGCGCAGGTGGTCGAGCCCGCCATCGAGCGGCCGGTCCCAGCGCGCGATGCGGGCCATGCGCCTCGCATAGCGTTCGTCGTCGGGGCGCAGGCGGTTCAGCACGGGCTAGGTCCGCGGGCAGGACAGGCGAGGCGGTTCATGACCAGCGCGATAGCAGCGCGCGCGGCGGCGCGCAAATTTCGGCCCCGGCGGCAGAAGGTCGGGCTTGGCCTTTTGCCGCCCATCGCGCATAAGGCGCGCCGGAATTCCGCAATTCTCGACAGGTCTGGACCCATGCGCCTCGACGCCATCTCCATCGGCAAGAACCCGCCCGACGAAGTCAATGTCGTCATCGAGGTCGCCATCGGCGGCGAGCCGATCAAATACGAGATGGACAAGGAGGCCGGCACGCTCTTCGTCGACCGCTTCCTCTACACGCCGATGCGCTATCCGGGGAATTACGGCTTCATCCCGCACACGCTCTCGGAAGACGGCGACCCTTGCGACGTGCTCGTCGCCAACACCCGCCCGCTGATCCCGGGCTCCTATATCGCGGTCAGGCCCATCGGCGTGATGATGATGCAGGACGAGGCCGGCGGCGACGAGAAGATCATCGCCGTGCCGGTGCCCAAGCTGACCAAGCGCTACGAAAACGTCCACAACTACACCGACCTGCCGCAGATCACGCTCGACCAGATCCAGCACTTCTTCGAGCACTACAAGGATCTGGAGCCCGGCAAATGGGTCAAGCTCGCCGGCTGGGGCGACGCCGCCAAGGCCAGGCAGCTGATCGTCGAGGCGATGGACCGGGCGAAGGCCGCCAAGGGCTGAAGACTGAGGCGCGCTGCAGGCTGCCCGACCGGCGGGGAGAAGATTGCCCCCCGCCCGCTTCGCCTCAGTCCATGCTCAGGCTTTGGCCGCGCTGGCGGCTGCGTCGATATTCGCGACCAGCTCCGCATCGAGCCCGAGCGAGCCCGACAAGCCCGCCAGGAAATCTTTCTCGGCGGGCGTATCGGGATTGATGGCGATGCGGGCCGCCGTATAGATCTGCGCCGCCAGCTCGGGCGTCGCCGCCGCCTCGACCAGCACGTCGACGCTCGCCGGGTTCGCCATCTCATGGCTGAGCCATTCATTTGCTTCTGGATCGAAGCCGGCCTCGCGCAGGCCGCCCAGGATGGCGTCGCGCTCCTCGGCGTCGATCGCGCCATCGGCTGCGGCCGCCGCGATCATGGCGCGGATGAAGACCAGCGCCGAGGCTTCGCTGGCCGCCTCCGGCTCGAAACCGCTGCCGGCCGGCGCGGGCAGCACCGGGTCCTGCTGCATGTCGAGCAGCGGCTTTCCGGCCTGGTGGTTCTGGTAGGCCTTGTAGGCAAGCCCGCCGATCAGCGCGAGCCCGCCGAGCTGCGCCGCCGAGCCGACGACCGAGCGCCCGGCCGAGGTGCCGAAGACCAGCGCGCCCAGCCCGCCAAGCACGGCGGTCGCCATGGCCGGGTTCTTGTCGAACATGCCCTTCGCCTGGGCGAGCACATCCTGCACGTTGCGCCCGCCGGTGACCTGGCCTAGCGCCTCGCCCGCCTTCTGCTGCACGCCGGTCTGGCGCGCCGCATCGCCGACGCCTTGCGTCGCCTGGCCGAGGATCTGCCCGGCCATGCCGACGAGCCCGCCGGCGCCACCGCCGCGCTGGAACTGTTCCGCCAGTCCGCCCAGCGTGCTGGCCAGCCCACCGGCCTTGCCCGGAGCCGTCCCACCCTGCCCCGCCTGGCTGCCGGCGCTGATCAGCGCGTCGAGAAGCGACTTGGCGTTGAACATCGAAAAACTCCTCCAAAGGCACATTTTACGGGTCGGAGCCTGCACCTAAGCACCGGCCCGCGCAATCGCTAGCCGGCCCATGCAAAAGTCGAATGACTTTGGGAGGTGAACCGCCATCCGAAAGCGCTCACCCCATCGCCAGCGGCAGCAGCCCCGGCTCCTTCAGCGTTTCCAGCGCGATCTCGGAACGGACGCGGGCGACGCTCTCATGCGGCATCAGGATCTCGTTGACGAAGCGCGAGAGCTCCTTCAGGTCACCGACCGCGACCTTCAGCAGATAGTCGGCCTCGCCCGTCAGCGCATGCGCCTCGAGGATCGCCGGCGTCAGCCTGACGAGATCGCGGAAGCGGCGGGCATTGTCTCGCGAATGCGTATCGAGCGCGACATGGATGAAGACCGTGACGCCGAGGCCGACAGCGGACGGTTCGATCAGCGCACGATAGCCGCGGATCGTGCCGTCCTGCTCCAGCCGCTGCCGCCGCCGCGAGATCTGGCTCGCCGACAGGCCGACCTTCTCCGCCAGCGCGCCATTGGTCAGCGAGGCGTCCTGCTGGAGCGCGTCGAGCAGGCGCCAGTCGAAGCCGTCGAGAGTGGGCTGATTCTGCATAGAACTGACCTTCATTGCACGTTACGTGCAGATTAACTGGCATGAGTCCCGATTTTGCAAGCTCCTTGCCCTGTTGATGCGCGATCATGACATCGACAAAGCGACATTCGCGAGGAGCACGCCATGGGTCCGTTTCCGTTCGACGCCGCACCGCCCGCCATATCCGAGGCCAACCCGATGGGGACCGACGGCTTCGAGTTCGTCGAATACGCCCATCCCGAGCCCGAGAAGCTCGGGCGCCTGTTCGAACAGATGGGCTTTGCCCGCGTCGCCAGGCACCGCTCCAAGAATGTGACGCTCTACCGCCAGGGCGACGTCAATTTCGTCGTCAACGCCGAACCCGATTCCTTCGCGCAGGGGTTTGCCGCCGCGCATGGCCCCTGCGCCTGCGCCATGGCGTTTCGCGTCGTCGATGCGAAGCACGCCTTCGAGCGGGCGGTCTCGCTCGGGGCCGAGCCCTATGAGAGCAAGGTCGGCCCCGGCGAGCTTGCCATTCCGGCGGTGAAGGGCATCGGCGGCTCGCTGCTCTATTTCGTCGACCGCTACGGCGCGCAAGGTTCGGGCAAAGAAGGCTCGATCTGGGACGTCGATTTCGAGTGGCTGGGCGAGCGCGATCCGCATCCCGAGCAGGCCGGCATGCATTATCTCGACCACCTGACCCACAACGTCATGCGCGGGCGCATGGACCACTGGGCCGACTGGTACGGGAAACTGTTCAACTTCCGCGAGATCCGCTTCTTCAACATCGAGGGCAAACTGACCGGGCTGATCTCGCGCGCCCTGACTTCGCCCTGCGGCAAGATCCGCATCCCGATCAACGAATCGCTCGACGACAAGAGCCAGATCGAAGAGTACCTGCGCCAGTACAAGGGCGAGGGCATCCAGCATGTCGCGCTCGGCGCGCGCGACATCTACGCCTCGGTCGAGACACTCCGCGCCAACGGCCTGCCCTTCATGCCTGCCCCCCCAGTGACCTATTACGAGAAGGTCGACGCCCGCGTGCCGAACCATGGCGAGCCGGTCGATCGGCTGAAGGCCAACGGCATCCTGATCGACGGCGAAGGGGCGGTCGCGCTCGGCGAGAAGGAAGGCCGGATGAGCAAGGTCCTGCTGCAGATCTTCTCCGGCACGGTACTGGGGCCGATCTTCTTCGAGTTCATCCAGCGCAAAGGCGATGACGGTTTTGGCGAAGGCAATTTCCGGGCGCTGTTTGAATCGATCGAGGAGGACCAGATCAGGCGCGGGGTGCTGACGGCCGCGCAGTAGCAACGTTGCGATCGGCTTCGGGCCAACCATGCGCCCGCCAGGTCGACTGCGATTCGCCCTTCGCTTCCCGTGATGCTAACGTTACGGTAGCGCGGAGCGGTGGAGGTCGCCATGCCCAGGCTCAAGCTCATCCTGAGCCCGACTTCGACGCTGCCGGTCATCTATCTGATCGACGAATCGGTCGGTCAAAGCGGCGCCAACCGCCGCAAGGACGTGCTGCTCGTGCAGTTCTTCATCCGGCTGCTGCAGGACCAGCCGCAGAAGCTCGACGGCGAGCAATACAATTTCGTTCCGCCCAACAGCAAGCAACTCGCCATCGACGGGGTCTGCGGCCAGCACACCATCCGCCACATTGTGCATTTCAAGAAGGAGCATGACCGGACCAATGAAGGCGGACAGATGATGCATCACGACGCCCGCGTCGATGCGATGAAGACGGGCGACCCGATCGGTCCGCGCACCGGCCGCGTGCTGTCGATCCTGAGGCTGAACCAGGACGTGATCGCGTCGATCGGCGTCGAGCGCTTCCGCAAGCCTTACGCCGAGCGCCTGTTCCCGGCCGAACTCAAGGACGAGTTCTTCATCTGATGATCACCACTGCCTCACGGCAGCTTCTTCAGCAGCAGCGTCGCGCCCACGGCCGGATCCTTGCGCCACTGACCGTTCTCGAAGACGAGCTCGACGCTGTGGCCCTTGCGGGCGATCAGCGAGAGCCGGCCGGCGGCGTAGCGCCAGCCGGCGGGATCGAAGATCGTCATGCCGGTGTCGGCGCAATTTCCTTCGAAGGCGGCCGGCAGGCGGCCGCTCGATGTAGGCGGGCCGGCATTGAGCACGATCCGGCAAGCCTCGCGGTTGGGCTGGCGCATCACGCTGTAGCGGCCGGGGAGGCTCTCGGCGGCCGGCGCGCGGGAGAGATCGACTGCGGTCGGACGCTGGGCCGCCGTGGCCGCCATTTCGGCGGCGCTCGGCTGCGGCCGGCGCGCGCTGCGCGGATAGCCCTTCGGGTCGAGCCGATACTGTTGCCCGTCACCGGTCTTGCCATCGAAGCCGCCCTCGGCTCCGGTTTCGCCAAAGACGAGCACGGGCTTGCCCAGAGCATCGTTGAGGCGCGGCTTGCCCTCCGCCGTGACGGTCCAGGACGCGGCCGCGCTGAGGATCGGCAAGGCCCGCCGGCAGGTTGCCGGAAAGCGCAATTGCCGGCCATGCGCCGCCTCCTCGACGCCGAGCGTGATGGTGCATTTGCGCGACGCGCCGACCTTCTCGACATCCCATGCGCCGAGCAGAGGCCTGATTGCGTCCGGAGCCTTGTCGGCCCCGCGCATGGGCGCTTGCGTTTGCGCGGCGGCTCCTGAAGCGAGGAGCGCGCCGGCAAGGACGGCGAGGGTCTTCAAGCCTTGGTCCACGGCGTTTCCGGCACGGGGGTCAGCGGGCCCTTGCCGTCGAACCACGACGCCAGATTGTCGACCAGCAACTGGCCCATCTGCTCGCGGGTATGGACCGAGGCCGAGCCGACATGCGGCAAGAGCACGGCGTGCTCGATCGCGATCAGTTCGGCCGGCACGCGCGGCTCGTCCTCGAACACGTCGAGGCCGGCCGAGAGGATTGTCTTGTCCTGCAGGGCCTTGATCAGCGCCTGCTCGTCGATGACGGTGCCGCGCCCGACATTGACGACGATGCCGTTGGGGCCCAGCGCCTTGAGGACTTCGGCATTGATCATGTGATGGGTCGAGGCGCCGCCCGGCGCGACCGAGACCAGCGTATCGACATCAGTCGCCATCTCGACGAGCGAGGGATAGTAGCGATAGGCCACGTCGGGCTGGCGCGAGCGGCCGTGATAGGCGATCGGCACGCCGAAGGCCTCGAGCCGGTGAGCCACGGCCTTGCCGATGCGGCCCAGTCCCACGATGCCGATGGAGCGCTTGCGCAGCGAGGTCGTCAGCGGATAGGCGGCTTTCAGCCACTTGCCCTCGCGCAGATAGCGGTCGACCTGCGGCAATTGCCGGATCGTCGAGAGCAGCAGGCCGATGGCGAGATCGGCGACCTCGTCGGAGAGTACGTCGGGCGTGTTGGAGACGACGATGCCGCGCTTGCCGGCCTCGGTCGCATCGACATTGTCGTAGCCGACACCGAAATTGGCGACCATTTCGAGGTTGGGCAGCGCGTCGAACAGCGCGCCGTCGATGCGCACATGGCTGCCGCCGCCGGCGACGCCGCGCACGCGGGAGCCCACCTGCGCCAGCATGGCGGCGCGGTCGTCGGCCTTCCAGAGTTCGTGGACGGTGAAGCGCGCCTTCAACTGGTCGGCGGCATAGGCCATCAGCGGGCCGGTCATGATGATCTCAGTGGCGTTGGGCCGGGTCATTGGCATGCGCTTCCATTAGGTGCTGGGAGTTGGTCTGGCGGATGATGAACTGCGGACGGACCGTCCGCGGGAGAACGTGACGGAGCTTGATTCCGGAAATCTGAATCGATTAAGTGACGGGCGCGAGACGTGCTGCAACCCCGAATGAGCGTCAGCGGCCGGTCTCATCTCTACACATCGGATCGCCCCGGAAAAGGGCGCATCCGCGCATAAGTAGTATGACTTAATCATGCGATTTTATGCGTCTGCGCGCCCGATGCAGGCTCGATGAAGGTCAGCGTCGAGTTCAGTGCGTCGATGACAAGCGCCGTCATCCGCGACGCCGCGAGATCGCCGTCGCGCTGGATGATCGCCTCCAGCACCCGCTCGTGATCGACCAGCGACTCGACGAAGTAGTTGCGGTCGTCGGCGGCCTTCAGCAGCAGCGTCCACTGGATCGCGGCGGTCACCACGCTGCTCAGGCACTGCAGGGCCGAGTTCTGGGCGGCTGCAAAGATCGCCTCGTGAAAGGCGAGATCGGCCCGGATCGTCGCCTCCGCGTAAGGAGCGGTCGCGGTCATGCCGCGAAAGGCCGCCTCGATGCGCGCGAGATCGGCCGGCGTGCGCCGGATCGCGGCCAGCCTTGCCGCGCTCGGCTCGACGAACCGGCGCAGTTCGAACAGATCGCGCAGGAATTTCTCGTTCGGATCGGCCTGGAAATGCCAGGAGAGCACATCGGGGTCGAGCAGATTCCAGCGCTCGCGGGCGGCGACCCTGGTGCCGCTCTTGGGCCGCGATTCCACCAGCCCCTTGGCCGTGAGCACCTTGACCGCCTCGCGATAGGCGGTGCGGGAGACCGAGATCTCCGAGCGCAGCGCATCCTCGTTGGGCAATAACTCGCCGGCGCGGTAGGTGCCGGAGATGATCGCGACCGCGAGCTTGCGCGCCACCTGCCCGAACAGGCGGTCGGGGTTCAGCGTGGTCGGCCGCGAGAAATCGCGCACCCGCATCGTCTTTCGCCTCTCCTCCATCCCGCAAAGCAACGGGGGGCGACGCCCCGCGAAACCTGCAGCCGGCGCTTGACACGCTTGTCTCTATGGTATGACTTTATCGCAGATGAAACCGGACGCAACAGGCCAAGCCTTGCCTTGAGGCGACGCCCTGGCCTTGCGCCCGCTTGCATCGATCGGTCACAAGAAGCCGGTAAGGCCGCGATGCGGAAGGCTCTCCCGGAGAGCCGTCACCGCATCCTCGAGGAAGCGAAGACCAAAGGAAGGCTCCCATGGCCACAGTCCAGATTGCCGACGTGCGCAAGGCCTATGGCACGACGCAGGTTATCCACGGCGTCGATATCGACATTTCGGACGGCGAGTTCGTCATCCTGGTCGGCCCGTCGGGCTGCGGGAAATCAACCCTGCTGCGCATGATCGCCGGCCTCGAGAACATCTCGGGCGGCGAGATCCGCATCGGCCCGCGCGTCGTCAACGACGTGCCGCCGAAAGAGCGCGACATTGCGATGGTGTTCCAGAACTACGCGCTCTATCCGCACATGACGGTGGCCGACAACATGGCCTTCTCGATGAAGCTGCGGAAGGCGCCGAAAGCTGAGATCGACGAGCGCGTCAACAAGGCCGCCGGCATTCTCGGTCTCGGCAACCTGCTCGACCGCTATCCGCGCCAGCTCTCCGGCGGCCAGCGCCAGCGCGTCGCCATGGGCCGCGCCATCGTGCGCGATCCGCAGGTGTTTTTGTTCGACGAGCCGCTCTCCAACCTCGACGCCAAGCTGCGCGTGCAGATGCGCACCGAGATCAAGGAACTGCACCAGCGCCTCAAGACCACGACGGTCTACGTCACCCACGACCAGATCGAGGCCATGACCATGGCCGACAAGATCGTGGTGATGCATGACGGCATCGTCGAGCAGATGGGCGCGCCGCTCGAACTCTACGACAAGCCCAACAACCTGTTCGTGGCGGCCTTCATCGGCTCGCCCTCGATGAACCTGCTCAAGGGCACGATCACGGCGGAAGGCTTCGTCACCGAGGCCGTCAACGGCATGGCGCGCGTGGTCTGGCCGATCGGCGTCCATCCGGCCGATTCCAACGGCAAGGCCGCCGTCTACGGCATTCGTCCCGAGCACTTCAAGCTCGACGCCGCCGGCCTCCAGGCCGAGGTGGTCGTGATCGAGCCGACAGGCTCCGAGACCCAGGTCGTGGTTCGCTGCGGCGGGCAGGAGATGACCTGCGTCTTCCGCGAACGCATCGACGCAAAGCCCGGCGAGAGCATCGGCATTACGCCGGACACCGCCGTCACCCATCTGTTCGACGCCGCCACCGGCAAGCGCATCACCTGAGATCTGGCCGGGCGTCGATCGCCCCGCCCCATCGCGGAGATCCATCGGGAGAACCACCAGAACGACAGCAATCCGGCCGCGACCCGAATACGGGCGCGGCCGGGCTGACACGCAAAACCGGATGATCCGGTCAAACGGCCATAAAAAGAGCCGGCACAACCATATCCAGGGAGGATATCCATGAACTTCGATCGCAGATCGCTGATCAAGGGCGGCACGGCTCTAGGCCTCGGGGCCGGGACGGGCCTGCTCGATTTCGCCAAGGCCTGGGCGCAGACCGCGCCGTGGAAGCCCGAGGCCGGAGCGCAGCTCTCGATGCTGCGCTGGAAATACTTCGTCCAGTCCGAGGACGACGCCTTCGTCAAGCTGATCGCCGCCTTCACCGCCGCGACCGGCGTCAAGGTCGAGATCAGCCGCGAATCCTATGAGGACGTGCAGCCCAAGGCGTCCGTCGCCGCCAATACCGGCGCCGGTCCCGACATGTTCTGGGGCTTGTATTCGCTGCCGCATCTCTTCCCGCAGAAATGCGTCGATGTCTCCGACGTCGCCGATTATCTCGGCAAGAAATATGGCGGCTGGGTCGATAGCGCCCAGCAATATTCCAAGAGTGGCGACAAATGGATCGCCGTGCCGGTCTGTTACAGCGGCAATCTGATGAATTACCGCGTCTCGCATATGAAGAAGGCCGGGTTCCAGACCTTTCCGAAGACGACCGACGAGTTCCTCGAATACGCCAAGGCGACGAAGAAGAATGGCAACCCCGGCGGTCTTGCGCTTGGTCACGCCTCGGGCGACGGCAATGGCTGGATCTACTGGTGCCTGTGGGCATTCGGCGGCAACCATGTCGACAAGAACGACAAGGTGACGATCAACAGCCCGGAGACCGAGAAGGCGCTGAACTACGCCAAGGCGCTCTACGAGCAGATGGTGCCCGGCACCGTGGCCTGGAACGACTCGTTCAACAACAAGGCGTTCCTGGCCGGCGAGGTCTCCTGGACCAATAACGGCATCTCGATCTACGTCGCGGCCAAGAACGACCCGACGAAGAAGGAGATCGCCGAGGATATGGATCACGCCTACATGCCGGTCGGGCCGGTCGGCAAGCCGACCGAGCTCCATCTGATGTATCCGGTGCTGGCGATGAACCACACCAAGTATCCGATGGCCTGCAAGGCGCTGATGGCGTTCATGCTCGAGGCCGCGAACTTCAACCCCTGGATCGAGTCGGCGCAAGGCTACCTGACCCACTGCCTCAACGCCTACGACGCCAACCCGGTCTGGACGGCGGACCCCAAACGCACGGTCTATCGCGACGTCGCCAAGCGTTCGCTCACCGCCGGCGGCCAGGGCTCGGTCGGCGAGAAGGCGGCGGCCGCGATCGCGGACTTCGTCATCCTCGACATGTTCGCCTCGTTCTGCACCGGCCGCGACGACGCCAAGAGCGCCATGCGCGTCGCCGAGCGCCAGCTCACGCGCATCTATCGCTGAGACTGAACAACGGACGGCGCGAACCTCGCGCCGTCCGGATTTTTTCCGCGCGAGGACATCATGGCCGATATCGCCGTCGCGCCCGGCCGCAAGGCTGCGCCGCGCGAAACCACCGCTTGGGACCGGCTGAAGGTCAACCGCAACTGGCTCGGCTTCTGGTTCATGGTTCCGGCCATGGCCTTCCTGATCCTGTTCCTGGCCTATCCGCTGGTGCTTGGCGTCTGGCTCTCCTTCACCGATGCCCGCATCGGCCGCACCGGCAATTTCATCGGGCTGGAGAACTATGAATGGCTGATGGAGGACACGAACTTCTGGCTCGTCGTCTTCAACACGGTCTTCTACACCACCGTCGCCAGCGTCGCGAAATTCGCCATCGGGCTGTATCTGGCGCTGCTGCTGAATGAGCGCATGCCGTTCAAGGCGATGATCCGCGCGCTCGTGCTGATCCCCTTCATCGTGCCGACCGTGCTCTCGGCGATCGCGTTCTGGTGGATCTACGACAGCAATTTCTCGATCGTCTCCTGGGGCCTTCGCAATCTCGGGATCATCGACGGCAACATCAACTTCCTCGGCGATGTCTGGAACGCGCGCTGGTCGGTGATCTTCGCCAATGTCTGGCGCGGCATCCCCTTCATCGCCATCACGCTGCTGGCCGGCCTGCAGACCGTCTCGCCCTCGCTCTACGAGGCGGCGACGATCGACGGCGCCAACTCCTGGCAGCGGTTCCGCTACATCACCTATCCGCTGCTGACGCCGATCATCGCCGTCGTGATGACATTCTCGGTGCTCTTCACCTTCACGGATTTCCAGCTCATCTGGGTGCTGACGCGCGGCGGGCCGGTCAACGCGACCCATCTGATGGCGACGCTTTCCTACCAGCGCGCCATTCTCGGCGGCAATCTCGGCGAGGGCGCGGCGATCTCGACCGCGATGATCCCCTTCCTGTTCGCCGCGATCATGATCTCCTGGTTCGGCCTGCAGCGCCGCACCTGGCAGCAGGGGTGAGACGATGACCGATCAGACCGCATCGCGCATCGTCGATCCCGGCGGCAAGCTCGGGGGCAAGACCGACGCCAGCGAGGGCATGAGCTATCTCGACTCGCTGCCGCGCCGGCTGGTCACGCTCTATCTGCCGCTCGGCATCATCTGCTTCGTGCTGCTGTTCCCGTTCTACTGGATGGCGCTGACCGCGATCAAACCCGACGAGCAACTGCTCGACCTGAACAAATACAACCCGCTCTGGACATGGAACCCGACCTTCAAGCACTTCTACAAGCTGCTCTTCGAGACGCAGTATCCGCGCTGGCTCTGGAACACGATGTTCGTCGCCATGGCGGCGACCACGCTGTCGATCATCTCCAGCGTTCTGGCGGCCTACGCGATCGTGCGGCTGAAATACAAGGGCGCGCAATGGATCGGCGGACTGATCTTCCTGGCTTATCTCGTGCCGCCCTCGATCCTGTTCATCCCGCTCTCGACCGTCGTCTTCCAGTACGGCCTGTTCGACTCGCCGATGGCGCTGATCCTGACCTATCCGACCATCCTGATCCCGTTCTCGACCTGGCTGCTGATGGGCTACTTCAAGACCATCCCCTTCGAGCTGGAGGAATGCGCGCTGATCGACGGCGCGAGCCGCTGGCAGATCCTGACCAAGATCATCCTGCCGCTGGCGATCCCCGGGCTGATCTCGGCCTTCATCTTCTGCTTCACCCTGTGCTGGAACGAGTTCATCTACGCGCTGACCTTCCTCTCCTCGACGCAGCACAAGACGGTGCCGGTGGCGATCGTCAACGAGTTCGTCGACGGCGACATCTATCGCTGGGGCTCGCTGATGGCGGGCGCGCTCGCGGGTTCGCTGCCGCTGGTCATCCTCTACGCCTTCTTCGTCGAGCACTACGTGTCTGCAATGACCGGGGCGGTGAAGGAGTGATGGGTCCTCGTTCCCACCGCCTTCCATCCCACCCACATCGTCATCCCGGACAAGCGGCGTAGCCGCGCCGATCCGGGACCCATTCCGGAACCTTTCCAAAATGCGTTCGGGAATGGGTCCCGGGTCTACGCTTCGCTCCGCCCGGGATGACGGCGGAGGCTAGAAAGTTCGACACGATGCCGACCACACCAAAATCCATCGCCTTCGTCGGCCTCGGCGCGATGGGCGCGCCGATGGCCGAGAACCTCGTGAAGCGCCAGTTCAGGGTCACCGGCTTCGACATGCGCGAGGCCGCGCGCGAGGCGCTGGTCGCCGCCGGCGGCCATAGCGCCGACAGCGCCGGCGCCGCCTGCCGGAACGCCGACGCGCTCGTCCTGATGGTGGTCAACGCCGCCCAGGCCCGCTCCGTCCTGTTCGAGACCGGCGCGCTCGATGCGCTCGCCCCCGGCGCGGTCGTCATGCTGATGGCGACCTGCCCGCCCGGCGAGGTCGAGGCGATCGCCGACAAGGTCACAGCCACCGGTCGCCACTTCGTCGATTCGCCGGTCTCGGGCGGCGTCGTCGGCGCGAATGCCGCGACGCTTTCGATCATGGTCGGCGCGCCCGACGCGGCCTTCGCGCTGGCGAGCCCCGTGCTCGACGCGATGGGCGACAAGGTCTTCCATGTCGGCCAGAGGGCCGGCCAGGGCGCGACCGTGAAGACCGTCAACCAGCTCCTCTGCGGCGTCCATATCGCGGCCGCTGCCGAAGCGCTGTCGCTGGCCGAAAAGGCCGGCATTGACGGGCGCGTGCTGTTTGCGATCATGGAAGGCTCGGCCGCCTCCTCCTGGATGCTGAAGGATCGCGGCCCGCGCATGCACGAGCCGGACCCTGCCGTGACCAGCGCCGTCGACATCTTCGTCAAGGACCTCGGCATCGTGCTCGACGCCGGCCGGGCCGCGAAGACGGCACTGCCGCTGGCGGCCGCCGCCCACCAGATGTTCCTCGCGACCTCCGGGCTGGGCCACGGCGCGCGCGACGATTCGCAGGTCGTGCGGGCTTATCGGGCGCTGAACGCCAAGCCGGCCAATGATCCTTGAGGCTCGCCATATCCGTCATGGTCGGCCTTGTGCCGGCCATCCACGTCTTCCGCCGGCGAGCGCTACGCCCAAGACGTGGATACTCGGGACAAGCCCGAGCATGACGGGGAGGATGACGCCAGGCGTTTCAGCGCGGCGACGCGGTCGTCCCACGCACGACCAGCTCCGGCGTCAGCGTGAGCCGGCGCGGGGCTGCCGTCGGATCGGCGATGCGCTGGATCAGGAACTCGGCCGATTTCCGGCCCATCTCCTCCTGAAAATTCTTGATCGTGGTCAGCGCCGGGAACCATTGCGCCGCCTCCTGCACGTCGTCGCAGCCGACGATCGAGAAATCGACGCCGGCCTCGCGGCCGCGATGGCGCAGCCCGAGCATCGCCCCGAACGCGGTCAGGTCGTTGAAGCAGACGGCGGCTGTGGGCGGATCGGCCGCATCGAGCACCTGCTGGATGCCCTTCAGCCCGTTCTCGCGCGTGCCATAGGCGGAATGCACGATCGCCGGATCGAGGGAGAGCCCGTGCTTCGCGAGGCTCTCGCGATAACCGGCATAGCGGTTGCGCCCGGTCGAGATCACCTGGCTCTCGCCGAGAAAGGCGATGCGCCGATGGCCGAGAGAGATCAGATGCTCCATCGCCAGAAGGGTGCCATGCCTGTCGTCGGAGCCGACGAAATCGAGATCGAGTCCCGGGATCTCGCGCGAGAGCTGCACGATCGGCACGCCGGCCGCGATCAGATGTCCGAAAGTCTCGGCGGTGCTGCCGCCCGCCGCGCAGATGATCATGCCGTCGGGCCGGTATTCCTTCAGCGTGTTGAGCACCCGGTCCTGCCGCTCCAGATTTTCGGCATAGGTGCCGAGCAGGATCGAGCGGCCATGCACGGCGGCCGTCTCCTCGATCGCGGCCAGAAGTTCGGCGAAATACGGGTTGGTGATGTCGTGGAAGCCGACGCCGAGGATATTGGTGCGGTCGGTGCGCAGCGAGGCGGCCGAGCGGTTGTAGCTGTAGCCCATCTCGCGGGCGATCTGCTGGACGCGGGCGCGCGTCACGTCCGCCACCAGAGGCGAGCCGCGCAAGGCGAGCGAGACCGTCGCGGTCGAGACCGACAGATGCTCGGCGATGATCTGCAGCGTCACCCGGCCGCGCCCGCTTGCGCCTGCGACCGGTATACCGCGCGCGAGGCCTTCGATTTCGGGAGGCTGGCCGTTGCCGGTCATGGCGCTTCTCCTGAAGCGGAATCAGGACCTTCAGACCCGTTCCGGCCCGGCCATTCCGTCACATACCAGACGTTAATCTCACAGAACGCGGAGACATAGAAGATGAGCGCTACCAAAGAGTCGATCGGTTTCATCGGCGTCGGGCTGATGGGCCAGGGCATGGCCCAGAGCCTGCTCAACAAGGGCTTTGCCCTGACCGTGATGGGCCACCGGAATCGCAAGCCGGTGGAGGAGCTTGTCGCGGCCGGCGCAACCGAGGCGAAGACGCCGAAGGAACTCGCGCAGAACGCGACGATCATCTTCCTCTGCGTCACCGGCTCGGCGCAGGTCGAGGCCGTGGTGAACGGGCCCGACGGCATCGTCGCGGGCGCAAAGCCCGGCACGGTCGTGGTCGACTGCTCGACCTCCGACCCCGGCTCGACGGTGAAGATCGCAGCCGATCTGGAGGCGAAGGGCCTGCACCTCGCCGACGCCCCGCTCGGCGGCACGCCGGCGCAGGCCGCGCTCGGCCAGCTTTCGGCCATGGTCGGCGCGAGCCCCGAAGTCTTCGCCCGCATCAAGCCCGCCTGCGAGGCCTGGGCCCAGAAGGTCGTGCATCTCGGCCCGGTCGGCGACGGCCACAAGATGAAGCTGCTCAACAACTTCGTCTCGATGGGCTATGCCGCGATCTATGCCGAGGCGCTGACGCTCGCCGACAAGATCGGCATCACGCCGCAGACCTTCGACAGCGTGCTGCGCGGCAGCCGGATGGATTGCGGCTTCTACCAGACCTACTTCCAATACGTGCTCGAGCGCGACCGCAACGCCCACAAGTTCACGTTGGTCAATGCGCTGAAGGATGTCCGCTATCTCGAAAGCGTCGCCAATGCGGCGGGCGTGCCCAACCCGATCGGCAATGCGGTGAAGAATTCCTTCGCCTCGGCGGTCGCCGCCGGCAAGGGCGAGGATTATGTGCCCATGCTCTCGGACTTCATCGCCTCGCGCAGCGGCGTCTCGCTGGAGAAGAAGGGCTGAGGCTTCTCCAAACCACTCCGTCATCCCGGACAAGCTGCGAAGCGGCGCAGCTCCCGGATCCATCGTAGAGCACTGGCGGCGCTCTATGATGGATCCCGGGGCAAGCCCGGGATGACGGGTACGGGTGTGATTTTTGGCGGAGTGAGCCTCGCTTGACCCTTCTGCATTAGCGCAGCCAGCCGCGCCGACAGGCCGGTGCTGCCGACCGGCGGCGGAAAGGCCAGATCGCCCGTCGCCGGCTTGAACGGCGGCTGGCGCAGCGCCGCCAGCACGGCTTTCGCCCCGGCCTCGACCGAGCAGATCACCGGGATCTCGACATAGGGCTGGACGCGCGCCGCCAGACCCGCAAGCCCCGCCCCGCCGAGGATGACGGCCTGCGCGCCGTCGCGTTCGGCGGTGCGGCGGCAGGCGTCGGCCAGCAGCGCAATCGATCCGTCCGGGTCGGCGGCGATGGCCGCGCCATTGGGCGCGACGGTCTCGACGGCGGCGAGAGCGTCCCCCAGCCCCAGCATCGCGACGAATTCATGCAACATCGGCCCCCAGCGCTCCCCGCCGGTGACGATCGAGAAGCGCCCGACCTGCGCCGCCGCAGCCTTGCAGCTCGCCTCGGCCATGCCGACCACCGGCACGCCGGCCAGTTCCTTGAGCGCAAACAGACCGGGATCGCCGAAGCAGGCGAGATAGACCGCGTCGCAATCGGCGCCATGCTCGGCGAAAGCCTCGAGCGCCGCATGGCCAGCGATCGCGGCTGCCGTCCGGCTGGCGATATATTGCGCCCCGAAGCGGCCGGTGACGGGCACGAGTGTTGCCTCGAGCGGCAGATGCGGCGCGACGACGCGAACGACCAGATCGGTCATCGTCGGCATGGTGTTGGGATTGATCAGCAGGATGCGCAAGGTGTGGGCCGGGTCCGGTTGCGTCAGGTCTAGGCAGGGCCGGCGATGCGAGGAGCGTGCCGTGCGATCCCGAGCAGAGTTGGCCGAGCCCGAGGCGGCGCGCAAGCGTCGGAGCGCCATGCGTGAACGGAACGGCTCCCGGCGCGTTGTCTCTCGCAGGGGGAATCATCGACATGAGCGACGGACGGCAGGAACTGCGCCAGGCGTTCAGGCGACTCGAACAGGAAGCGCCGGCCTGGCTCGCCTCGGGCTTGCGCTGGCTGCGCCATCCGAAATCCTGGATGATCCGTATTCCCGTCGGCATCCTGCTGATCTTCGGCGGCGTCTTCGCGATCCTGCCCGGCCTCGGCATCTGGATGCTGCCGCTCGGCTTGCTCCTGCTGGCGGCCGACATCCCGTTCCTGCGCCGCCCGGTGGCGCGCTTCACGGTCTGGAGCGCGGAGCAATGGGCAAGGTTCCGGGCCTGGCTGGCGCGCCGACGCTGATGATCCAAGCGGAAGGGTTGATGCCCCAAGCGGAGGGCTCCCGAACCCGCAGGGCTCGCAAGGGCGACGGCCCGCCGGCCGGTCAGGCCGCCCCGTCGGAGCCGTGAGCGAAGCGAACCGACGCGAGACAAAAGGTGTGGTGCCCCTGGCCGGAATCGAACCAGCACTCCTTGCGGAACTCGATTTTGAGTCGAGCGCGTCTACCAATTCCGCCACAGGGGCCCCTTGCGGGCGGCCGGGACTATAGCGAAGGCGCGGGGCGGGTCAATCGCCGCCGGAGCGGCCTTGCCCGGATCGCGCGCATGCCACGGCGCGCCGGTCTCGCTATCATTTCGCCGCAACTCCGGTCACAACGTCATCCGGGATTCAGACCGCGAGCAAGCCCGTGACAGCCTTTAACTTCGCCACCAGAGACGCAATCCCCCTGCCGACGCCAAGGCGCGTCATCCTGCTGGTGGGCCTGGGCTGCCTCGCCTTGATCGCCGGGGCCTGGTTCTTCGAGTTGGTCTGGGGTCTGCGGCCGTGCAAGCTCTGCCTCGAACAGCGCCTGCCGCACTATGCTGCGATCGGGCTCAGCGTCGCCGGTCTCGTGCTGGCGCGTTCGACGCGACTGCAATGGCTCGTCTTGCTGGGTCTCGCAGGCCTGATGGCGTGGAGCACGGGGCTGGGCGTCTATCACTCCGGCGTCGAATGGGGCTGGTTCGCCGGGCCCAACGATTGCGGCGGCGCGGCTGCGCCCGCAGCCGCCGGAATGCAGGACTTCATGAAGCAGCTCCAGACGACGCGCGTCGTCGCCTGCACCGAGGCCGCCTGGCGCCTGCTCGGCCTTTCGCTGGCCGGCTGGAACGCGCTCGCCTCGCTGGCGTTGCTGGCTCTGGCGCTGGCGGGCCTGATCGCGACCCGCCGCGCCTGATCCAGCTCAGGCGGCCGCGCGGTCCTGCCAGCCCTGTCCGAGTTCCTCGGTGACGAGCCCGACCCAGTAGCGCACGCCATCGGGGATGATCGCGTCGTTGAAATCGTAGCGCGGCGTGTGCAGACCGTCGAAGGAGCCATCCGGACGCACCCCGTTGCCGATGCGCATGAAGGCGCCCGGCACCGCCTGCATCATCTCGGCGAAATCCTCGCCGCCTGTGCCGGGCCTGATCGCGCCATTCACCTGGCCGGCGCCGACCGCGCGCGCAGCGGCCGCCACCGCGACGGCGACCTGCTCCGGCTGATTGAGCAAGGCGCTCGGCCCGCGATGATAGGACGCCTTGGCCGTGCAGCTCCAGGCCTGCGCGGTGGCCGCGGCGAGTTCCGCGATGCGGCGCTCGAACATCTCGCGCACCTCGGGCGCGTAGCTGCGGGCCGTGCCGCCGATGGACAACTCCGACGGCACGACGTTGGACGCCTCGGTCGAGCCTGAATGGATATAGCCGACGCTGATCACGGCGGTGTCGAGCGGGGCGACATTGCGCCCGACGATGCCCTGCAGGCCGAGCACGAAATGCGCCTGCGCATAGGTGATGTCGGTGGAGAGATGCGGCTGCGAGCCGCCATGCCCGCCGACGCCCCTGAAGACAACGCTCCAGCTGTCGGCCGCCGCCAGCATCGGACCGACGCAGGTGCCGAACTGGCCTTCCGGCATACCCGGCGAATTGTGCAGGCCGTAGATCGCGTCGCAGGGAAAGCGCTCGAACAGCCCGTCCGCCAGCATGGCGAGCGCGCCGCCGCGCCCCTCCTCCGCCGGCTGGAAGATCAGCGTCACGGTGCCGCCGAAATCGCGATTCTGCGCGAGGTAGCCGGCAGCGCCCAGCAGCATGGTGGTGTGGCCGTCATGGCCGCAGGCATGCATCCGGCCCGGAATGGTCGAGGCGTGGGCTAAGCCGGTCTTTTCCTCCAGCGCCAGGCAGTCCATGTCGGCGCGCAAGCCTATGGCGCGCTGGCCCGCGCGCTTGCCCGTCCCCTTGCCCCGGATGATTCCGACCACGCCGGTGCCGCCGACGCCTTCCGTGACCTCGACGCCCCATGCCTTCAGCTTCGCGGCGACGAGCGCCGCCGTGCGGTGCTCCTCAAGCCCAAGTTCGGGATGGGCATGGATGTCGCGCCGGATCGCGGTGAGCTCTGCATGGTTCGCGGCGAGCCATTGGTCGAGTGAGGTCATGGTCAGTCCCGAGACTTCACGCGCGCGATGTTCGGCGCGTTCAGCCTTCGAAACAAAACCTCTCCGGGCCGGGCGTCAACCCGCCTCACGGCTCCAGCTCGGAATCCCAGTAGAGATAGTCGAGCCAGCTCTCGTGCAGGTAATTCGGCGGGAACAGTTTTCCGTTGCGGTGCAGGTCGTTGACCGTCGGGGCGTAGGCCTTCTGCATCGGGAACATGTCGACCACGGCCGGCATCTTGTCGCCCTTGCGCAGGTTGCAGGGCGAGCAGGCGGCGACGACGTTCTCCCAGGTCGTCATGCCGCCCTTGGAGCGCGGGACGACATGGTCGAAGGTCAGCTCCTCGCGCGAGCTGCAGTACTGGCAGGAGAAGCGGTCGCGCAGGAAGACGTTGAACCGGGTGAAGGCCGGCGTACGCGAGGGCTTGATATAGGTCTTCAGCGAGACCACCGAGGGCAGCCTCATGTCGAAGCTCGGACTGCGGACCACCGTGTCGTATTCGGAGACGATGTTGACGCGGTCCATGAAGACCGCCTTGATCGCGTCCTGCCAGCTCCAGAGCGATAGGGGATAATAGCTCAGCGGCCGGAAATCGGCATTGAGCACAAGCGCCGGACACCCATCCGGCGACGCCATCTGATGCATCACATGCGCCGTCAAACCCGCCGCACCTCCGCTGATCGGAGCGGGACTCACCCCGCCACGGAATCAATGTAAGCGCGAGACGACAGGAATGTGAAGGGGATGCGGCATTTGGGCGTGCGGACGTCGCTCGAGGCCTTTCAAGAAGCCACAACTCCACCTTGCGGCGTCATCCCGACAAGCGGCAAAGCCGCGCCGATCCGTGATCCATTCCTGAGCCGTACCGGAATGGATCCCGGGTCTACGCTTCGCTTGCCCGGGATGAAGGCGCTTTACTGGATATGGAGCGTCCTTTGACTTATCTGGTCGGAACCGGCTTCTCGCCGCGATAATCGTAGAAGCCGCGCTTGGTTTTGCGGCCGAGCCAGCCGGCCTCGACATATTTCACCAGCAGCGGGCAAGGCCGGTACTTCGAGTCGGCCAGCCCGTCATGCAGCACCTGCATCACCGAGAGGCAGGTATCGAGACCGATGAAATCGGCGAGCTGGAGCGGCCCCATCGGGTGGTTGGCGCCGAGCTTCATCGCGGTGTCGATCGCATCGACCGAGCCGACGCCCTCATAGAGCGTATAGACCGCCTCGTTGATCATCGGCAGCAGGATGCGGTTGACGATGAAGGCCGGGAAATCCTCGGAGACCGAGACCGTCTTGTGCAGCTTGCCGACGAACTCCTTGGCGAGCTCGAAGGTCTGGTCGTCGGTGGCGATGCCGCGGATCAGCTCGACGAGTTGCATCAACGGCACGGGGTTCATGAAATGGATGCCGATGAAGCGCTCCGGCCGGTCGGTCGCGGCGGCCAGCCGCGTGATCGAGATCGACGAGGTGTTCGAGGCCAGCATGGTCTCGGGCTTGATATGCTGGCAGACGGCTGTGAAGATCTTGCGCTTGGTCTCCTCGCTCTCGGTCGCGGCCTCGATGATCAGGTCGCAATCGCTCAGGCCGGACAGATGCGGGGCGGCCACGATCTTGGCCATTGCGTCGCGGCGGATCTCGTCGCCGATCGCGCCCTTGGCGACCTGGCGGGCCATGTTGCCGTCGATCGTGGCGAGTGCGGTGTTGATCCGCTCCTCGACGAGGTCGTGCAGCCGGATATCGAAACCCGCCACCGCCGCGACATGGGCGATGCCGTTGCCCATCTGGCCTGCGCCGATGATGCCGATCGTCCTGATCGCCTGGTCCGACATGGTCTGATCCGTCTCTGGTGGCATCGCTTCGCTGTTGAAACGATGCGGGCCGCCTTGTGCGGCAGCCCGGTTGTTATGTCTCGGCGCGAGCGCCCTACTTGCCGATCTTGGCCAGTTCGGCGGCGAATTCCGGCATGATCGTGAACAGGTCGCCGACGAGGCCGTAATCGGCGATCTGGAAGATCGGGGCCTCCTCGTCCTTGTTGATCGCGACGATGACCTTTGAGTCCTTCATGCCGGCGAGATGCTGGATCGCCCCCGAAATGCCGACCGCGACGTAGAGATCGGGCGCCACGACCTTGCCGGTCTGGCCGACCTGCCAGTCATTGGGCGCATAGCCGGCATCGACCGCCGCGCGCGAGGCGCCCATGGCCGCCCCGAGCCTGTCGGCAACGGGCTCGATCACCTTGGCGAAGTTCTCTGCCGAGGCGAGCGCGCGCCCGCCCGAGACGATGATCTTGGCCGAGGCCAGCTCCGGCCTGTCGGATTTGGCGACCTCCTCGCCCTTGAAGGCCGAGAGGCCGGGATCCTCGCCGGTCGCGATCGTCTCGACCGTGGCCGAGCCGCCTTCGCCCGTCGCCTGGAAGGAGGCGGTGCGGATCGTCATCAGCTTCTTTGGCTCAGCACTCTGCACGGTCTGGATCGCGTTTCCGGCATAGACCGGGCGCTCGAAAGTGTCGGGCGACACAACCTTCATCACGTCGGAGATCTGCATCACGTCGAGCAGGGCCGCCACGCGCGGCAGCACGTTCTTGCCCGTCGTGGTCGAGGGCGCGACGATGGCGTCGTAACCCTCGGCGAGCTTGACGACCAGCGCCGCCAGCGGCTCGGCGAGGTTGTGGCCATAGATGGCGGCATCCGCCAGCAGCACCTTCTCGACGCCATCGAGCTTGGCGGCGGCATCGGCCGCAGCCTTCGCGCCTTCGCCCGCGACGAGGATGTGGACGGGAGCGCCCAGTTCCTTTGCGGCGGTCAGGGCCTTGTTGGTCGCGTCCTTGACGGTCGCGTTGTCGTGTTCGGCGATCAGCAGCGTGGCCATGTCAGATCACCCCTGCGGTCTTGAGTTTGGAAACGAGTTCGGCGGGCGAGCCGACCTTGATGCCGGCGGAGCGGCCGGCGGGTTCGACCGTCTTGAGCACCTTCAGGCGCGGCGCGATATCGACGCCCAGCGTCTCGGCCGAGGTCTCGTCGAGCGGCTTCTTCTTGGCCTTCATGATGTTGGGCAGCGAGGCGTAGCGCGGCTCGTTCAGGCGCAGATCTGTGGTCACGATCGCCGGCAGCTTGAGCGAGACGGTCTGCAGGCCGCCATCGACCTCGCGGGTGACATCGACGCTGCCGGATTCGAGCGCAACCTTGGAGGCAAAGGTGCCCTGCGGCCAGCCAAGCAGGGCAGCCAGCATCTGGCCGGTCTGGTTGCAGTCGTCGTCGATCGCCTGCTTGCCGAGGATGACGAGGTCGGGGCTCTCCTGCTCGACCAGCTTCTTTAAAAGCTTGGCGACGGCCAGCGGCTCGACCACGCCGTCGACCTTCACCAGGATGCCGCGATCGGCGCCCATGGCGAGACCGGTGCGGATCGTCTCGGCGGCCTGTTGCGGGCCGATCGAGACCACGACGACCTCGGTCGCCTTGCCGGCCTCGCGCAGGCGCAGCGCCTCTTCGACCGCGATCTCGTCGAAGGGATTCATCGACATCTTGACGTTGGCGAGTTCCACGCCCGAGCCGTCCGCCTTGACGCGGATCTTCACATTGTAGTCGACCACCCGCTTGACGGGCACCAGGATCTTCATCGTCAAATCACCGTTCACAAAGAGGTGCGCCGTGGCCTGCGCCGCGCGAGCGGCAAATCTGCGGCATCGCGGCTCATCGCTGGAATGCGGACGGACCGTAGCGACGCGCGTTTGCGCTTGTCAACGCCGCGAGGGTCGCGGGCAGGAGGGCGCTCTTAAGGCTCATCCGCGCGCCACGCGCCCAAACAGCGTGACCCCGCGATGGATGAAGATCGGCGTCAGCGCAGCGCCCGCGGCAAGCCCGCCGAGATGCGCCCACCAGCCGACATTGCCCTTGGGATCGATGAAGGCCGACAGGATCTGGAACAGGATCCAGGCGGTCAGCGCATACATCGCCGGGATGCGCAGCGGAATCCATTTAAAAGCGAGGCCCCAGATCCGGACCTGCGGATAGAGCATCAGATAGGACGCGATCACGCCCGAAATCGCGCCCGAGGCCCCGATCAGCGGCTGCTCCGAGCCCGGATGCATCAGCGCATGCGCCAGCGAGCCGGCGAGCCCGCAGATGAAGAAGAAGGCGAGGAAGCGCCAGTGCCCCATCGCATCCTCGACATTGTCGCCGAAGACCCAGAGGAAGAGCATGTTGCCAAGCAGATGCGCGAAGCTCGCATGCAGCAGCACATTGGTGAACAGCGTTGCCCATGCCGGGGCCTGCACCAGTTCGGGCGGCAAGGCAGCCTGGCCGAACAGCACCGACGGGATCATCCCGAAGCCGGCTGCGATCGCGATCTGGTCGGCGTCGCTGCGCAGCGGCACCGCGACGAGAAACAGCACGATGCAGGCGCAAATCAGCCCGTAGGTCACATAGGGCGCGCGCATGAAGCGCAGCGGGACTCCGTCATGCAGCGGCACGAACATGACGGGTTCCTAGCGGTTCTGGCCCGGCACCCAGAGCACGTCGCCCTGCGCCTTGGCGTTGAGGAAGCGTGAGGCGACGAAGAGGAAGTCGGAGAGCCGGTTGACGTATTTCAGCGCCGCCTCGCCGACGATCTCACCCTCGGTCTGCGCCAGTTCCACCATCAGCCGCTCGGCCCGGCGGCAGACCGTGCGCGCCAGATGCAGATGCGTCGCAGCCGGCGTGCCGCCCGGCAGGACGAAGGAGCGTAAGGGGCTGAGAGAGGCATTCAACTGGTCGATCTCGGTCTCGATGCGATCGACCTGGGCCGGGACGATACGCAACGGCTCATAGGCCATCGGCTCAAGCGTTTCGGGCGTCGAGAGGTCGGCGCCGAGATCGAACAGGTCGTTGCTGATCCGGAAGAGCATGGCGTCGAGCGCCGCATCCTCGGCCGCCACATGAAGCCTGGCGATGCCGATGCAGGCATTGGTCTCGTCGACTGTGCCATAGGCCGCGACGCGCAGGTCGAACTTGGCCCGGCGCGGGCCGGTGGCCAAGCCCGTCGTGCCGTCGTCGCCGGTGCGGGTGTAGATCTTGTTGAGCTTGACCATGCCCCGCTTATAGCGCGCCGTTTCCGCGACGGAAGGGGCCGAGGTCGAAACAAAAGGCCTTCCTCAGAAGGTGTAGCCCAGCCTCGCGCCGATATTGGCCGGCCCGCGCGGATTGCCACGGTCGGAGCAGCCCGTCGCGGAGAAATGCTCCAGCGTCGCCACGAGGCTCCAGCGGTCGCTGAGCCGCACGCCGAGCGCGGCAGCCTCGCGCGAGCCGCCATTGCAGCCGACATTCAGGCGGTTCTCGGGGATGACCGACCCGGTCTTGCCGTCATTGACGGCTGCGCCGAGGCTCGCCTCGACGAAAACCGTCTTCGACAGATCGACGGTCCAGGTCGCCCCGGCATAGGCATAGCGCGTGCCGTTGAAATTGGCGCTGGAGCCGATGTGGAAGCGCGGCACGAAAGCGGTCGCGATGCGGTCGGTCAAAGTAAGCGCGCGCGGCGTCACGATCTCGCCGCTGAAATTCAGAAGTCCGCTCTCGCGTCCGCCGGGATTTGCGGCGCCGAGGCCGAGCCTCGCCTCCCAGGACGGGAACGGCGTCTCGCTCGCCGGCGCGTAGCTCGAGGCGCTCGCCGGGATACCCTGCGACTGCGCCAGCACGGGCGAGGCAGTCAGGCATCCAGACAGGAGCAGCAACGCGACGCGAACCATGGGCGGCCTGGTCTTCTTGTTGTCGGCGAAGTGGGCGTTAGCTATCGCCAGAGACTCGTGACGACATTATGGCGCGAATGCGGCAGAGCCGCCCGCATCGGGCTGCGGCGCCGGCTTCACACACATCATTTCAATGACTTACGATAGGTCATCCGGCGGCTTGCGGAATCGTTGCGGGATCAACCGCTGCGCCACCAAAGCACGCCGAGGATCACCAGAATGGCGACGAACTGCAGGATGACGCGCAGGCGCATCAGGTTCTGCGACGTGCTCGCGCTGCCGCCGCGCAGCATGTTGAGCAGGCCGAGCAACAGCACGACGGCGACAGCGCCGACCGCGACGGGAACGAGGGAACCGGAGAAACTCATCGAACCTGATCTAGTGCGGCACGGCGCGCTTGGCCAGTGATGGTTCAGGCTTTGCGTCGGCGCCTGGGTCACGACGCGAAATGACGCTGCTCCTCGGCGATGGCCCGCGCCGCAGCTTTCGCCGCCAGACGCAGCCAGTCTTCACCGCGATGGCGCAGATCGGCCTGCACGGCCGATCGCCGCGCGAGGTCCCCGGCATGGCAGTTGGCGATCTCCCGACCCATCGCCGCCAGCATCTCGGTCGATAGCAGCGTCGCCGCGTCGTCCTCGACCTCGATCTTGCGGCTGTTGGGCGAAAGCCGCCTGACGACGATGTCGTCGGTGACCCGGTAGTGCGGGTCGGGCGCGCGAAAACGACTTTTGGCGATCTTGCCGGCAAGGATTTCGGTCGTATCGGGAGTGAAACGCAGCGACCACCCCGAAATGACGAGCGCCTTGGCCTCACGCACGACCGGGCCGCCTTTCCACAGGCCGCACGCGACGACGCGCGGGCGTCCGAGGCTGCCGGTTCCAGCCTGGCGCGGCGCCATCTGGAGAGGGGCCTTGGCCACCGGCATGGCTGCGCGCAGGGCTTTCTCGTAACGGACCGGGACGGACTCCGGCTCCAATTCTTCAAGCTTGCTCCAGAATTTCGCCCGCCCCTTCTCGTCCAGCATGATTGCGTCACGCAGCCATGCGTGCTCGCGTTCCAACACGAACGGCGCGGGATCGACCAGACCCGCGGCATAACCTCTCGCGATCGCGGCGCAGATGTCGCGGGCCGAGAGCGCGCCGGCATCGCGAGCGAGCAGCGCGCTGGTGGCCAAGCGCACAAGGTCGAGCGTGTAGGGCATGATGGCAGCTTCGTCGAAATCGTTGACGCCCCAGATCAGACGTCCTTGCGCATCGCGCCAGGTACCGAAATTCTCGATATGAATATCGCCGATGGCCAGAACGGGCGGCGCACCCGCCAGATCGGGACAGATCGTCAGGATCGTTTCGGCCCAGCGCCAGTAGGTCGCGCGCAAGAAATCGAACGCCGACGAGCGCATCTTGTCGTGCTTCTCGTCGAGAGCGGCATCGACGAAATCAGGACCGATCCGGGCCTTCAGCCAAGTTTCATAGGCTTTCGTCGAAGCCTTGATCGCTTTCATCGGCTGTCTCCGGACATCTGGAGTCGTGTGAACCGACTGAAGGATGGTTAGCGGGCTCAACGCAAGCAGCGTCTTGATCAGCGATAGCGCCGCTGCACCACCAGATGGGCGGCAACGGTGAGAATGATCGTCGCCGTCATCAGGATGAACGAGATCGCGCCGCCGAAAGGCCAGTTGTTCTGCTGGGCGAACTGGCCGTAGACCAGCGGCCCCATCATCTGGAACTTCGGCCCGCCGAGCAGCACCGGCGTGGCATAGGCGTTCATCGCCAGGATGAAGGTGAGGATGGTGCCGGCCAGGATGCCGGGCAATGCCAGCGGCCAGAGCACGCGCCTGAACATCGCGGCGGGATTGGCCCCAAGGCTGAAGGCGGCCTCCTCGACATGACGCGGAATGCCCTCGATCACGCTCTGCAGCGTCAGCACCATGAAGGGCAGGTTGACCGCGATGATGCCGATCAGCACGGCGTTTTCGGTGAACATGATCTCGATCGGCCGGTCGATCAGGCCAAGGCCCGTCAGCGAGGCGTTGAAGGCGCCGCGATTGCCGAAGGCGGTCATCCAGCCAGCCGCTCGCACCGCGTTGCCGACGAAGAGCGGCAGCACCACCAGCATGATCAGCAGGTTCTTGAAGCGGCTCTGCATGCGCGCCAGCACATAGGCCAGCGGGAAGCCGAGGATCAGGCAGACCAGCGTGCAGATTACCGCGACGCGCACGGTGCGGATCAGCACGTTGATGTAATAAGCGTCGGTGAAGAACTTGACGTAGTTCTCGATCACGAGGCCATCGACCATGAACTGGCCGGGGATGAACTTGTTGAGCGAATAGCGGAACAGGATCGCGATCGGCCCGATCAGGCCGATCGCGACGAACAGCGTTGCCGGCACGACGAGCGCGCCGGCCAGTCCGGTGCGCGCGCCGGCGACGGCTTCTGGAGGGGCCGCGCTCATGGCAAAGCTCCCTGGCGCGCCGCCCTGACGTGGTTCGAGCGTTCGCCAGCGCGAGCCGGATGGCGCGGCTTTCGAAAACCGGAGCGGAGCGGACTGATGTCCGTGAGCACCGGAACCGCAGAAAGCCGCGTCAGGCGGCCGCGATGGTCGGACGGGCGAGCCATGTCAGCCCTTGAAGACCTTGTCCCACCACTCCTTCATCGCCGAATCGTTCTTGGCGAGGAAGGCGTAGTCGAGGTCCTTGAGGGTCTTCTCTTCCGCAGCCGTGAAGCCGATGCGCTTCTGCAGGTCGGCGGCGACGGTGAGACCCGTGACGGTGCCGTTATAGCCCATATCGACCGCGAAGGCCTCCTGCGGGGCCTTGGCGAGCATGGCGTCCATATAGGCGTAGGCGTTCTCCTTGTTGGGCGCGTTCTTGGGGATGACGAAGCCCGAGACATAGGCGGGGATGCCCTCGACCGGCGAGACCGCCTCGCAGGGGATGCCGGCATTCTGCCACTGCACGACGCGCGCCTTCCAGATCGCGCTGATGCCGATCTCCTCGTTCTTCATCGCGGCCGCAAAGGCCTCGTTGGTCGGGTAGATGCGCGCGCCGGCGGCCTTGACCGCCATCAGCACCTGCTTGGCCTTGTCGAGGTCGTTCATGTCCTTGCCGCCGGTCGCAGCCATGGAGGCGGCGACCATGATGGCCTGGTACTGGATGTCGATGAAGCCGATCTTGTTGCCGTGCTTGGGATCGAGCCAGTCCTTGAACCCGGTCGGCGCGGTCGGGATGACCTTGGGATTGTAGATCACCACGTTGCCCGAATAGATGTGCCCGACGCCGTAGGGATACTTCATCGTCGGCAGCAGGTTCTTGGCGTTGGGCAGCTTGGCGTAGTCGATCGCCTCCAGCACGCCGGCCTCGTTCATCTCGAACATGTTGGCGGCGGAAAGGCCATGGATGTCGACGGTGCCGCGCGGCAGCCGGCGCTCGGCGACCATCTTGGCCCGGCGCGGCGCATCGCCTGCCTGGTCCTGCACCACCTCGATGCCCTTGGCCTTGAGGATCGGGTCCTCGATGTTCTTGGTCAGCAGGCGGGCATAGTCGCCGCCCCAGGTGCCGACCACGACCTTCCCGCCGGATTGCGCCCGCGCCTCGCCCGACAAGGCCGGAGCCAGAGCCGCCGCGCCTGCGCCGAGCGCCAGACCCTTGAGCGCATCGCGCCTGTTGATGATCGTCATGATGATTCTCCCCTGTTGAACGCCAAAACGCCTATGCGAGAAACGCCTATGATTGCAGCGGGTAGATCAGCCCCGCATCGCCAGCCCAGCCGATCGCGATGGTCTCGCCCGGTTTGGGCTCCACCGAGCCCTGCCGGTTCGGGATCTGCAGCAGCATCCTGTCATGCTCCGACAGGCTGACATGGATGTCGAGCAGCGCGCCGAGATAGGCCGCATGCTCGACCTTCGCCTCGTAGCGGTTGGCGAGGCCTTCCGCGTCGGACCCGATCGCGATCCGCTCCGGTCGCAAGGCCAGCGTCGCGGGGCCGTTCCCGGTCGCGGCCGAGCAGGCGATGTCGAGCCCGCCCTTGCTGCGAAAGCGGCCATCGCCCTCGATCCGCCCGTCGATGAAGGCGCTGCGGCCGATGAAGCCCGCCACGAAACGGTCGGCCGGCTTCTCGTAAAGCTCGCGCTGCGTGCCGATCTGTCGGACCTTGCCCCCTTCCATCACGACAAGACGGTCGGCCATGGTCAGCGCCTCCTCCTGGTCGTGCGTCACCATGATCGTGGTCAGGCCGAGCTTTCGCTGGAGTTCGCGGATCTCGACGCGGACCTCCTGCCTGAGCTTGGCGTCGAGGTTGGAGAGCGGCTCGTCGAGCAGGAGCACGTCTGGCTCCATCGCCAGCGCCCGCGCCAGCGCGACGCGCTGCTGCTGGCCGCCCGAGAGCTGGCGCGGATAGCGCGCGTCGAAGCCGGTGAGCTGCACCAGCCGCAGCGCCTCGGCCACGCGCGGGCCACGATCGGCCTTGGCGATCTTGCGCATCTCCAGCCCGAAGGCGACGTTCTCGGCCACCGTCATGTGCGGGAACAGCGCATAGCTCTGGAAGACCAGCCCGCAATTGCGCTTCCACGGCGGCAGGCCGGTGACGTCGCGCGGGCCGATCGCGATTTTGCCCGCGCTCGGCGGCACGAAGCCCGCGACCATGCGCAGCGTCGTGGTCTTGCCGCAGCCCGACGGGCCGAGCAGCACGAGGAACTCGCCCTCAGCGATGTCGATGGTGACGTCGTCGACGACGGTGAGGTCGCCATAGGTCTTGCGCAGATGCTCGATCGCCAGACGCGCCATTGCTCTTCAGACCACCCGGCTCAGTTTGACGTAACGGTCGGTGACGATCATCGCCACCGCGATCAGGCCGATCTGGATGACGGAGGCCGCCGCCACAGTCGGATCGATCTTCCATTCGAGATATTGCAGGATCGCGATCGGCAGCGTGGTCCGCCCCGGCCCGACCAGGAACAGGCTCATCTCCAGATTGCCGAAGGAGGTGACGAAGCCGAACAGCCCGCCGGCGACGAGGCCGGGCCTGATGCTCGGCAGCGTGACGCGCCAGAAGGTGGTGATGGGACCAGCGCCGAGATTCTGCGCCGCCTCCTCGATCGTCCGGTCGAAGCCGACGAGGCTCGCCGTGACGAGCCGCACCACCCAGGGCACGACGACCAGCGTATGGGCCGCGACGAGCCCGCCGAGCGAACCCAGGACGGGCAGCCCGGTCGCGATCTCGGTCTCGATCTGGAAGACGTAGAGCGCGGTGCCCAGCACGATGCCGGGCATCACCAGCGGCAGCAGCAAAAGCGTATTGACGGCCGGGCCGAGCACGATGCGGTGCCGCACCAGCGCCAGCGCGGCCGGCACGCCGAGCAGGAGCCCGATCAGCGTAGCCGCCACGCCGACCTGCAGGCTGAGCACGAAGCCGCTGACGAAGGCCTTGTTGTTGGCGGCCGCGCCGAACCATTTCAGCGAATAGCCTTCCGGCGGGAAGGACGGGATTTCCTGACGAAAGAAGGCGAGCCAGATCACGAAGATCAGCGGCAGCAGGATGTAGAGCAGACCGATGCCCGCCGCGCCGTTGAGCGCGATGCGGCCGAGCGAGGGGCGGGTGGCTGCGCTCATGCGCGCGCTCCCATGGCATAGTCGCCGAGCTCAAAGCGTTTCGTCGCACCGACGCGAACCCCTCCCCACCCATCTCGGGCTTGCCCGAGATGGGCAGACCGAGATGCCAAAGTCGGCAACAGCCGACTTTGATGTGGGGAGGGGCAGGGGTGGGGGGCGAACGACCGGGCGAGCCAGAGCGAGGTCGAGCCCAGTCGATCGCCCCCCCTCTCCCTCTCTCCCCCACAAGGGGGGAGAGAGGCGCCATGCCTTGCCAGCCGCCTCATCTGCACCCGCATTCCATATCCCTCACTGCAACGTCGTCTTGTACACGGCGCCGCCCTTCATGATCAGGCTCAGATGCCGGCCCTGATCCTGGAACAGGCCGAAATCCTTGAGCGGGTCGCCATCGACCAGGATCATATCCGCGAACGCCCCAGCACGCAGCGTGCCAAGCTTGCCCTCCATGCGCAGGAGCTGCGCGCCGACCGTCGTCGCCGAGCGGATGATCTCGATCGGGGAGAGCACCTCGCGGCGCAGCAGGAATTCGCGCGACTGCTCGACCTGGAGCTGGCCGAGCAGGTCCGAGCCATAGGCGACCGGCACGCCCGCGCGCTTGCAGATCTCCAGCGAACGCAGGCCCCCGTCGATGACGAGATCGTTCTTGGCGAGCATGTGTTGTTGCCCCTCAAAGACCGGACACGTCCTCCGTGGTTGAACGGTCTGCGATGAACTCTCGCGGTGAACGGTATCCCAGCGCCTTGTGCGGGTGAAGCCGGTTGTAGTGATCGAACCATGCCGGC
>Ga0209902_100154_pt1 | contig 118238 bp, 89 predicted proteins | sample FECB27metaG_FD_188304 | JGI IMG/M metagenome (GOLD analysis project Ga0209902, IMG submission 188304) | Cyanobacterial communities from the Joint Genome Institute, California, USA - FECB-27 (SPAdes) (version 2) | ecosystem: Environmental > Aquatic > Thermal springs > Hot (42-90C) > Microbial... | reverse complement strand
TAGTAATAATAGGTCAGAGCGAGTGTCCAGTAATCTAATAGCGCGTGAGGAGTCGGAACCTGTAAGGGTAAACGAAACTCGCGTAGTGAGTTAGAACCCCCTGCATTTATGCATGGGGTATCTCAGAGATATCTGCTGTCTAGCTTGGGCAAAGACGCTGCTGATCAGCTACTGATTACCTTGTTGACGACGAGCACGCATTTCGTCCCGATATTTTTGCAGTTGCTGTTTTTGCTCTGGAGTCAGGACTGCATCAATCTGGGTTTTCTGTGACTGCATGACTTGACGCATTTGGTTTTTCTGCTCTTCAGTCAGATTCAAAGCAGCAAACGCACCCCGCTTTCCCTGGCGGTTTTGCATAGCGGTTTTTAACTGTTCTCGTTGCTGTTCAGTGAGAATTTTCTCCATTTCAGCGCGGGTACTGCTGCGGATTTCTTTGATTTTGGCTTTTTGTTCATCCGTCAGTCCCAAACGTTGCAGTGGTCCCCCTTTTTCCTGAGATTGTGCAACAACTAAAGGTGAAGAGGAGTTCGCCTCTGCTTTGACTGCTAGGGAAGTTGCACTTAAACTGAGGGCGATCGCTGCACCAATGAGTGATAAGTTTTTGAGTTTCATAAAGTACCGCTGGGTTTCTCCTGCTTGATACCACTATCATAAAAATTTAATTTTAAGGGTTACATGAGGAGAAAGTCACGAATACACCCATGACTTTAGTCATGGTCTATACAAGGATATTCATCAGCCAACCTTGAAGTCTTTCGTTTGTTAGCTTATCAATCTCTAATATCAAGTCCGGATAATTAGTTATTATTTATATTTGACCTCTCCCCGCCTTTGACTGGCGTCAAAGTCGCCCCTCCCCTACTAGGGGAGGGGTAGGGGAAGAGGTCACTTATTATAAGTATTCAAGCGAACATGATATAAAATAAACCCTGTTTATCAGAAAAATTAGGTTTTTAGGCTTACCATAAAAACTAGTTGAAATTGGGTATATTTTTGTGACCCGTCCAATTCAATTCAAGAATCATCCTTTTCGATTTCTCCTTTATTTGGAGTGGACATTGCTAGCGTCTGCCGCTTTGACAGCAGCGCTACCATCTCACTCATACCGGTTTCAGGCTAGGTTTCCCGAACTGACAATTTGTAGTCTGACGCTTTTTGGTTTAATGGGCTTAAGATTGCCCACTCGTAACCATATAAATAAAATACTTTACACTGCTGCAGAAATATTCTTAATTTTAATAACTGGCTTTTTTGGAGGAAGAACTGCTCGGCTTTTCCCCTTTCTTTACGTCATTTTAGTGACTCGGAGTTGCTTAATTTTTCAGTTACCAGGTCGCTTGGTAGTGACTGCTTTATCATTTCTTTTATTTTTGATAACATTTAGAAGGCGATTTGCACGCATAGCATTATCACCTGCATCACAAGAGCGTTTTTTGTTTTTTACTTTAAGCTTTGTGCTGGTATTCGGATTAGCTTTATTGTTTGTTTTACTGTTGATGAATGCAGTTTTATCTGAGCGAGAAAGTCGAGAAAAACTAGCAATTGCTAATGAAAAACTCCGTCAATATGCTCTGCAAATTGAAAATCAAGCGACTCTTGAAGAACGCAACCGTATTGCTCGTGAAATACACGATTCATTAGGACACTCTCTGACAGCTTTAAATTTGCAATTAGAAACTGGTTTGAAGCTTTGGCAATCTAATCCAACAAAAGCGCAAGCTTTCTTGGCAAAGGCAAAAGAGTTAGGTTCTAAGGCGCTACAAGATGTGCGTCAATCAGTTTCTACTATGCGTTCTCATCCTTTGCAAGAGCAATCTTTAGAACAGGCGATCGCCTCGCTTGCAGAAAATGTTCAGCGTTCAACTGGTGTCGCACCAATTTGTCAAATTCACTTATCTCACGTCCCAGTTGAAATTAGCACTGCTATCTACCGCATCGTCCAAGAATCATTTACAAATATCTGTAAGTATGCCCAAGCCACAGAAGTTAAACTAGAAATAACCACAACTAAAAACAGTTTGCAGTTGAGGATTTCGGACAATGGTATAGGGTTTGATTTAACGCAAAATACCACAGGTTTTGGACTTCAAAGTATGCGCGATCGCACTATGGCATTAGGAGGCTATTTTAATATTAACAGCGCTCCTGGTTCCGGTTGCAAAATTACAGCTACTATTCCTCTTTCCAGGTTTTTACTAACTCCAGTAGATCATGACTAACATAATTAAACAGAGTAAGCGCATCAGATGCGCTTACCCTGGAGGTTATTGTAGTTTAGATGTATACTTGCCTTCCTCATATTTAATTCTTTAAGGTTTACTTTGTGATTTAGAAGTATTACTAAGTAACCAAGGAACAAGATTAGCTACTGTAGCAGCAGCAAAGGAGAACAGCGCAACAATAGCATCACGGGGTAAAACGCCATCTAGCCAGCTTCGCTGAATTCTGATGACAGGAAAATCTTTATCTAGACCGATTGTTATTTGTTTATCTGTACCGGAAAAGCGGACTTCTAAACCCTGTTTCGGAATAATTTCAAGATTGCGTATTCGTTGAATGTTGAGAGGAATATTTGGATTTTCTCCCATGAGAAACTGATTTTTTTGGATTTCTTTTTCTTCTCCTGCCATGCGAATTTTGCCTGACACGATGGTAGAAACTTCTAATTCATCTTTAATGTCACCATTTCTATCTAAACGTTGAAATTGAACGTTCTCGGTTTCTATTTTGCCTCGGAACCATTTTTGCTTCTCAAAAATTGGAGTTTTTTTTAGAGTAATATACAGACTATTCTTTTGTGTCATCTCTAAGTTAAATTGTTTATTATCTGGATTGTAAATAAATTCTATTGGTGTTTGCTCGCCAGGAGGAGTTTGTAAATTTAACTCTGGAAATTTATAACCTTCTAGAGTAACTTTAATTGGTTTATCTCCTAAATAAATTTCTAGCGTATTCGATTTCTTATCAGGTGCTGCTGTTGATAATCGTTGTAGAGATAAAGCCAGTTGTTGACGAAAAAAGTCATAATTTAATCGAGTTACTTTTGTATTTGGTTGTAGTTGCAGTGAATCCAGGGAAATTTCGCTGTCCAATTTGGGATTTTCAGGAGCGATAATCAATTTACTCTTGCCGTTAGTTAGCTCAACTTTTAGAAAGTCTAATTGATTAAGTTGTGGCAAATATTTACTTTGAAAGTTTCCTGTGAAAGTTACGGTTTGAATACCTTCACTTTCTAAGTTACTAATGTCACGAATTGATTCGAGAAAACGTTTGGGTTGCTTACCATTGTAGGTAAAACCCATTTCTTGAACAGTGATACTACCTTCAAAGATATGATTTCTGGGCAAAATAGCGGAAAAAGTCACAAGACTAAAACAGAGAAGCAATAGCAGAACAAAAACAAATCTTTTTTTCTTGATTAAATATTTTCCCAAAGGCTGCAAGCGCTGGCGAACTTTATTGGCATTTGTACGAATAGAAGCTGCCAATTTGGTCGCGTTTAAATTCCTGTGTCCTCTGAGGATAGTACTGATATTGGGAGATTTTTGCGCCCCTTGTTTCCGATTTCCCATGATTTATCTCAGCCAATTTGGGTTATGTTCAAAAACAATTTGTCTTGGTGGAAGACGGTAGGTGCCTAAATCTCTTTGGTCAATTTTGGCGATATAGTGGATTTCATATCGTCCGGCTGGTGTGTTGCGTCCATCCCAAGTAAAGATGATTTCGCCGCTACTTGGGTTAGGACGAGAAGTTGTGTAGATAGGTTTTTGACCTCCTTTACGAATGATTTTAAAGGTCGTAAATCGAACGCGATCTCGGGAATAAAAGACAAATTCATACTCACCGGAGGTTTGCCCCACTATGACTGGAACATGGACAGGTTGGGAACCAAAATTATATGAAGCCACAGCACGAAGGCTGTTTTCTGGTATTTTTGATTTCCGAAGAATATTAGTATCCCAAGTGAAGTTGAAGCGCGAAGCATTGCCAGATAGTGGAAAGTCATCCAACTGATACTGATAGTTGTCTCCAAAAGATTTCACTCTCACCTCAGGATTTTTACCACCTTTAATCCGAGGAATTTGTAATGTTAGATTATTGTCATAACTTCTAAGGTTGCGAGTAGCAATGGAAATTAGACTTAGGGGAGTTCCGCTAATCGGTTCTACTTTGAGACCTTCGCAACGCTTGGGTGGTTGACGACGGATATAATCAGTAGAATCAGGATTCCCTTCTGGGCAAGAACCTTGTGCGGGAAGATAGCTAAAGCTAAGAATTAACAGGCTGGCAAAGATAATTTTACTGTTCATAATTTCTCTAAAGAACTTTCCAAGTACGCAGTTTTTCTAAAATCACGGACATAGGATAGGCAAAACTTTTTTGTTCGCCTCTTCGTCCAAAGACAATGCCTAAGAGCCGATTTTGCGAGTCAATCACAGGACTACCGGAATAACCAGGTACGAGTACAGGTTGAGATATCTGCATGTTCTGTTTGTCACTGCTGCTGATTTCCCTTGATTCCACAAACCAAAACAAGTTCTCTTCCCTGCTGGCAGAATGACCGATAATACGAGTGGGTATTTTTGGGGTAATTGGAGTTGAGGAGATGGGTAAAGGCTGAATATCTTCTGGCAGATTTCCAATAACTTCCAAAACAGCTAAATCGACTTGTTCCTTGTCAGAGGTCGTTTTCACGAGCTTAGCATCTCGTCGCATTCGGACTCGGTTTTTAGGTGGCATACTGAAAAATTCCACTTGGATATTTTCACCCAATTTATTGCCCTCAAAAATAACATGACGATTGGTGAGAATTAATGTCCGGTTGGCTTTTCGCTGAATTACTATGCCTGTGCCAACTTCAGGTCCCTGACGTTCACGGGTAAAAGATTTCGCACTGATGGGTACCACAATGTGTACCACAGAACGTTTAACGGGTACGCTAGGATCATCCTTAGGTAACCATTGTCTATCATCGTCAACTTTCCCCAGGGCATTAAGTAGGGTATTCCGCAAATTCTCTGTTTCGTTATAGTTGTTACTGGCATAGACGAAACTTGGGTCAATATCTTCTGCCTTGCCAAACTCTACAAGGGCTGCATCTAATTTCACAATGGCTGCATCTAATTTCCCTTGTTGTAATTTCCCTTGTTGTTGGAACGCAAAACCCAAGCCATTATGAGCAAGAGCACGAGATCTGGGTGGAGTTGTGGAACTCTGTTCTTGTAACGTTATGGCTTTTTGGAAGGCGGCGATGGCTGCATCAAATTTTTTCTGGTATCCCATACCAATGCCGAGGTTGTAGTAAGCATCAGCATAGTTAGGGTCAAGTTGAATCGCTTTTTGGAACTTCGTAATGGCTTCTGTAAATTTATTCTGGTCATACAGGGCAATGCCGAGACCGTTGTAAGCATTAGCAAAGTTAGGTTTAAGTTGAATCGCTTTTTGAAAGTTCCTAATGGCTTCATCTAATTTCTTCTGGTCTCTGAGGGCATTACCGAGACCGTTGTAAGGATAAGGATGCTTAGGGTTAAATTGAATCGCTTTTTGGAAAGCGTCAATGGCTTCATCTAATTTCTTCTGGTCATACAAAGCATTGCCCAGACCGGTGTAAGCATAAGCATGTTTAGGGTAAAGTTGAATCGCTGTTTTGTAGGCAGCGATCGCTTCATCTAATTTTTTCTGGTCATAGAAAGCATTGCCGAGACCGTTGTGAGCATCAACAAATTTAGGGTTAAGTTGAATCGCTTTTTGGAAGGCGTCAATTGCTGCATCTAATTTCTTCTGGTCTGTGAGGGCATTGCCGAGACCGTTGTAAGCATAAGCATGGTCAGAGTCAAATTCAATCGCTTTTTGAAAAGCGTCAATGGCTTGATCTAATTTCTTTTGGTCATACAAAGCATTGCCGAGACCGTTGTAAGCATCAGCATAGTTAGGGTCAAGTTGAATCGCTTTTTGGAAGGCGTCAATGGCTTTATCTAATTTCTTTTGGTCATATTTTCTCTGATCATACAAGGCATTGCCGAGACCGTTGTAAGCATCAGCAAAATTACCGTCAATTTGAATCGCTTTTTTGTAGGCGTCAATGGCTTTATCTAATTTCTTCTGTTGCCGCAAAGCATTCCCCAAATTGTTATAAGCGTTGCTATTATTAGGTTCAAGTTGCAGAACTCTACGCCAAATATTTTCAGCTTGAGAGTAATTACCGACAGATTCAGCAGCATTAACTTGTTTCAATAACTGTTCGATACTACTTTGCGCGGCTACCAATCCAGGAGTCACAGCCAAACATAAAGTTAGAACTATAACAAATATTGTCTGATGACGTTTAATTTCCACAGCCAATCTAAATCATCCAAAGACTGATGCTTAAGTAATCAAGCTCATTTACGGGTTTTCCGGTTAACTTATTTTATTTTGTTAAAAAATATACTGCTCAGCCCTTCGGGCAAGGCAGAGGGCATTCGTGAAGAAAATTGTTGAAGGCAAATTGCTTGATACTATTCTGATACTGCTGTAGGTCAACTTCGGAAATATACCCCAGGTGCTTGCGTTCCTACTTGCCATTTGTTTTCAGCTTGGGTTGACAGGGCAAACGCATCTAAATACTGGCAGCCTGACAGGTTATAGTGGGAGGGTGCGGCTCAGGAACACTTTTCTGTTTTGGCGATGCTGCTTTGGTAGTCGCCCCAAGAAGGTGACGAGTGTGGAACGTCCAGCGTAGGCGACGGGTTATATTTACTATCTTAATCGCCTAGCATTAACGAATTTTCTTATTTAATGCACGTTTTCAGAAACTTAATTGGTGAGTTTTGTGTTGAAATAATACAGTCATAGAAAATTTCGGTTTTTGATAAAAGTTGTTTATGTATTCTCCGGAAATAGGAATGATTGCTGTAATTTCAAGCAATTTTACAAGCTACATCAATAATTAAGATGCGTTTGCCCTGCATGATAAAAGTCTTACTTGTAGATGACCAGAGTTTAATTCGTCAAGGATTAAAAGCTTTATTGGAATTAGAACTGGATTTAGAAGTCGTAGGAGAAGCGGAAAATGGGGAAATTGCAATTCATTTCATTGAAGAGTTGTCCCCAGATGTGGTACTCATGGATATAAGAATGCCTGTTATGGATGGTGTTGCAGCCACTCGGGAAATTCAAAAGCGTTTTCCCGGAGTTAAAGTTTTAGTGCTGACAACTTTTGATGATGATGAATATGTGAAGGCGGCGTTACAAAATGGAGCAATGGGTTATTTGCTCAAAGATACACCTTCAGAAGAGTTAGCTGTTGCTATTCGTGCTGTCTACAAAGGATACACTCAATTAGGACCAGGAATAGTTAAAAAACTTTTAACTCAATTTTCTAGTGTAACGCCGACTCAGTCAACGCCTCCGCCACCTAGCTTAGCTGAACTTACTCCTAGAGAAAAAGAAGTTTTGCGCTTAATTGCTACGGGTGCTAATAATCGAGAAATTGCACAGCAACTTTATATTTCTGAAGGGACCGTGAAGAACCATGTCACGAATATTTTGAATCGTTTAGATTTGCGCGATCGCACCCAAGCTGCAATTTTTGCTAATTCTTTTTTGCCCTATTTAAATGACGCTACTTAAAACCTGATAAGCTACTTAAATAATTTTAGACACTCTTCTCTTAAAACGCCTCTTTGCACCTTGATTTTTCTAAAGCTTTTAGCAATCACCTCTTCGCATGATATGTTGATTTGAGATTGATGAACAGAAACTAAATCTTCAATAGAAGCACCATAGACAATTTCTGATATACCCGTCCAAACGCAAGCAGTTGCACACATCGGACAAGGTTCACCAGTGGTATATATGGTATAACCTTCTAAAGAAGGGTTTTGAAGTTGAGCGGTTAAATTGCGAATGACATTAATTTCTGCATGGGCAGAAGGATCGCTGTCTCGCTTCACAGTATTATAAGCTAGGGCAACCACTTGGTTATCTTTGACGATCACAGCACCGTAAGGCGCATCTCCTTTCTTTGCTTCTTCCAGCGCCAAACGCATAAATTCTTCTGAGTTCATATAAGCTTGAGAGGAGAATTTTATTAGTATTAAAAATATACCACATTCAAGAAACCTCCTGTAAAAGTGACTTTTTTGAAAATGAAACCACAGATGAACAGTAAATAAAAGTTTTCCTCTGTCTTCCACCCTCTTGCAGGGGGAAATGAGGGGGGTGCACACAGATAATTAACTCGTGTTAATCTGTGTGCATCTGTGGTTTTAAATATCTATAGCAAACCAGTTTTATTTTTGAAAACATTTAAGTATTTGTAGGGTGGGCAATGCTTCCCAAAACCCAGATATAACCCAGATATAGTCGCCATTGCACACCCTACGTGTATTTCAAAAATAAAATACGAATCCTATATTAATCATACTTTTGCCAGAGGCATCATGAACAGAGTTGACAAGCATTGAATGAAAATTTCCTTCCCTAGTCTCCTTGTCCATTTTCAAGTGAAATCTAATGTTATTGCCTTCAGCAGTGCTAAATCATCAGCCTTGAGGTAAAAATAAGAAATGACAGGCTCAGCACTTGGTACTCATGACTATTGTGCTGCATTTGTTAGACGTGGCTTTTGTGAATTATGTTACTGACCAGAGAAAAAACAGCATTTTACTTGCAAGATCTAGAGACACCAGTAGGTAAATCTGTGAATTTAACCATTGCTGGTCTGGTTTTTCTATCTTCAGTAAGTTTTGTAGTACAAACTTATAAGATTCCTGACAATTTTCGGCTACTTTTAGATGGTATAGACCAGGCAATTTTGTTAATTTTTGCAGCAGAGTACTTACTGCGGCTGTGGAGTGAAGAAAATAAAATTAAGTATTTCTTTAGTTTTTATTCAATCATTGACTTAATGGCAATTTTGCCATTTTTTCTAGGTGCAGATGCTATCAGTTTTATCCGACTGCTGCGATGGTTCCGAATTTTACGGTTAATTAGGTTTCTAGATAAGAAATTTATATTTGGTATTAGTACAGAAGATAGTTTAATCTCTGCACGGATATTATTTACGTTATTTGCAATTATCTTTGTATACTCTGGTTTAATTTATCAAGTAGAGCATCCGGTTAACCCAAAAAATTTCGCTACTTTTTTGGATGCTTTTTATTTTTCCATAGTGACAATGACAACTGTGGGTTTTGGCGATGTCACTCCAATTTCTGAACTAGGTCGCCTGCTAACAGTGTTGATGATTTTAACAGGTATTGCCCTCATTCCTTGGCAAGTAGGTGATTTGATTAAGCGATTAGTTAAAACCGCTAATCAGGTGGAAACCGTTTGTTCTGGTTGCGGTTTGTCTTTCCACGATGCAGATGCTATCTTCTGCAAGAATTGTGGAACGAAGTTGAGAAAAGATTGACTAAAAAAGAACTGAGAAATCAGAACTCAGAAGGTTTTTTGCTTGTGTATTGAGATTGCGATCCACAAGCTGGCAAATAACTGGGTGTAATCAGCTTCTCTAATAAAAATAAGCGGCTATTTGCTAGTTAAGAGTGCGACTGGAAAACTTGACTTAAGTAATATATTATACTTGTATAGTCAGATGCATCAAAAATTTTTACATTTAAAGTTCAAGGAATTTCATTTTTTCTGACTTAAGATAGATGTTAAAATTAATATTATATTGTAAAGGTAGTTTTGCTGTCTTACAAGTGTGATTTCAGCACTTTGCATCTGCCATTTTTATCAGCACCGTCAGGTGACTTGTCAAGATTTTTCGCTCTCCATGAGTTCACCCCACTTGATGGGTGCCTTAGGGGTACTCATGGTTTACTTTTGATTTCACAAGTATCCAGTTTCAGGTTAATGAGGTTAATTATAGATGCTCCTGGCAGATGTGGCGATGAGTAGCACTTACGATCCACGGCTTGTGGCGCTTTCGATAGTGATAGCTGTCCTTGCTTCGTACACCGCTGTTGATTTGGCTGGGCGGGTAACGCTCACTCAGGGACGGGCTAGAGTTGTATGGTTAATTGGGGGCGCGATTGTCATGGGAATGGGCATCTGGTCGATGCACTTTGTTGCTATGCTCGCCTACAATTTCCCGAGACCGATGAGCTATGACGTGTTGATTGTGCTGCTGTCAATATTGCCTGCTATTATTGCCTCGCTTGGCGCACTTTTCCTTGCAAGTCGCCAGTTCTTGAGTCAGCGGCGATTGCTAATTGGTGGAGTGTTAATGGGCATTGGCATTGCGTCGATGCACTACGTTGGTATGTTAGCAATGCGAATGCAAGCAGCGACTCGGTATCAGCCTGTGCTGTTTATACTTTCTATAGTCATCGCTATGAGTGCGTCGATAGTAGCGCTGTGGATTGCCTTTCACCTGCGTTTGCAGATTGGTAAAGGCAGTATACGACCCAAGATTTTGAGTGCGTTCGTGATGGGGGCTGCAATTTCCGGGATGCACTACACAGGGATGGCTGCTGCCTCTTTCACACCAACTCAGGTGAGGAGTGCAGGCACAACAGCAGCCCAGGAAATGCACGGTTCCTTCACTTGGCTGGCTGTGGGCATCGGCATTGCTACGCTGATTATCTTGAGTTGTACGCTGCTCACTGCCTTCATAGATCGGCGAATGGTGACTCAAGCAATGCTCCTCAAACAGCAACAAGCAGAAGCTGAGCGCTCGCAACTTTTTACAGAAGTCACCCTCCGCATTCGGCGCTCTCTTAAGTTGGAAGATGTCCTCAACACAGCCGTCACTGAAGTCAGGAAAGCACTCAATCTAGACCGCGTTATCGTCTACTACTTCAATCCAGATTGGAGCGGCACGATCATCGCCGAGTCTGTAGCAGAGGGTTGGATGAAAACCTTAGGCAAAACAGTTGATGATCCGTTTCGTGAAGACTACATTCAAATGTACAAAAATGGTCGAGTCCGAGCTACAAATAACATTTACGAAGCGGATTTTACAGATTGTCACCAGAAAATTCTAGAAGGCTTTCAAATTAAAGCGAATGTCGTTGCACCTGTTTTACAAGATAATGAGCTTTTGGGTTTATTGTGCGGTCACCAATGTTGTGGACCTCGCATGTGGCAGAAGTCAGAAATTGATTTATTCGGGCAATTAGCCATTCAGGTAAGCATTGCTCTAGAACAAGCAAATCTTTTGCATCAATTGCAACAGGCAGAAAAAGTGCTGCGGGTACGTGACCTGGCGATCGCCGCCGCTAGTAACTCTATCATCATTACAGACCCCCATCAGCCAGATAATCCGATCGTCTTTTGCAATGGCGCATTTGAAACCGTCACTGGTTATTCACCAAAAGAAGTGCAGGGACGTAACTGCCGATTTTTGCAAGGACTTGACACCGATCCAGAGACTATTGAGGAAATACGCACAGCAGTACAACAGGAGCGTGAATGTCAAGTTGTCATCAAGAATTACCGCAAGGACGGTACTGCGTTCTGGTCTGAATTAAGCATTTCTCCAGTGCGAGACGTAACTGGCAATGTGATAAATTTTGTCGGCGTGCAATCAGACATTACCTCACGCAAGCAGGCGGAAGAGGAATTGAAGCGTAGTAAAGAAACTCTCCAACGTCAACTTGTAGAACTTATTAGTGAGGTTAAAGAGGTAGCCGAAGGTAACTTGACAGCTCGAGCTGAAATTACAACCGGTCAAATCGGAATAGTGGCTGACTTTTTCAATGTGATCATTGAAAGCTTGCGGCAAATAGTTATTCAGGTGAAACAAGCTGCCCAACAAGTCAATGTTTCTGTGGGGGAAAACTCTCATGCTATCCGTCAATTAGCAGATGAAGCACTCAATCAAGCTGAAGAAATTACCCGCACCATTGATTCAGTAGATCAAATGAGCCTCTCTATTCAAGAAGTTGCCAATAGTGCTCATCAAGCAGCAGAAGTTGCTCGTGCATCTGCCAATACTGCCTTGGCTGCAGGTGAAGTCATGGAGCTTACTGTTTCTAGCATCTTAAATTTGCAAAAGACAATTACTGAAACAGCCGAAAATATAAAACGTTTCGGTGAATCATCCCAAGAGATTTCTAAAGTTGTGACATTGATTAACCAAATCGCAACGCAAACCAATTTACTATCTATCAACGCTAGTATTGAAGCCTACCGCGCTGGTGAAGAAAATCAAGGCTTTATTGTCGTGGCGCAAGAAGTCGGTCGCTTAGCCGCCGAGTCAGCCGAAGCAACCAAAGAAATTGAATACATAGTACAAAATATCCAATCAGAAACCAACGCAGTCGTCGAAGCGATAGAACAGGGAACGACTCAGGTGGTGGAAAGCGCTTACCTAGTCAAAGACGTTAAGCAAAGCATGGAGCGAATTGTAGAAGTGTCTCGTCAAATCGACGAGTTGGTGGAGTCGATTTCTCTGACAACAGTGTCTCAAGCTCAAACTTCTCAAGCTGTCTCTCTTTTAATGAAGGAAATTACCAAAGCATCGGTTCGCACTGCTGATTCGTCTCGCGTTGTGTCTACGTCTTTAGAACAAACTGTAGAAGTGGCACAGCAATTACAAGCATCAGTTAGTGTGTTTAAAACTGAGGTGTAATTCATCCGACCATCACAGGATTAACTTGCAATTCTCTTAACTTACAAGCCAGCACTACATTTCCTTTATTATCCCACCAGCACAACCAAGGAAGTTCTACTTGAGTGAGGGTGTGGAGTGCGATCGCCTCAGTTACCGCCAATAGATTGAATTTCTACCTCTGCCTGAACCTCTATTTCAACTTGAGCTTCTACAAATGAGGCATAAATCGGAATATTGGCTTGTATGGCTTCAAAACTAACAACTAGAGAGTATGGAACGGTAGCTTCTGGATCATTGTTCCAACCTTCGTGTCCAACAATTGCAATGCAGAATGCTTCTGTTAGTTCAAATGACCTGACAACAGTCCAATCTTTCTGAAGGGTTCCTGCACTTCTGGATACATCTCTAATTATTCCGTGATTATTTTGTTTGCCAAGGGTCCATTTAAAAATTCCCTCTCCCTTCTCGGCATCCTCTGGAGCATCATACTCTTTTAAAATCCTCGCCAGAAAACGTTCTGGATCTTCTCCTTTCTTACTACAATCCCAGTCGAGCCAAGTTGAGAGATATTTTCTGCGATTCCTCCGGGTTCGACGTGGTTGCGCTTTGTAAGAAAGAGTAACTTCCACTATAATCTCAAGTGCCTCTCCCTGAGAACGCAATTCTTCTGGCAGTTTCACTTGGTAAACATGAGCCTGTCTAGCTCTGATACGACGCTCTCCTCTTGTAATTAAAGTAATACGGTTGGGAGAATTACCCAAAGCTCGGTCAAGATTGGGAACGCCATAACCCATTTGGCGAATAATCTGTGTTTTTTTACTGTTATCTTCTGCCTGTGCCCACTCTGTCCATCGGGCTGATTGTACTATTAGCGCACGGTAAAGAAGGCAACTCTCATTAGGCAATTCAGCAGCAAGACGAGCAGCAATATGGCTTACTTTTGGGGCTGCAAAGGATGTTCCAACTTTGTCAGAGGCTATAGCTGGTCCACCACTCAAAGTTGAGCGCACTAATTCGGGACAAACATCTTTAGCGAAAGTAATGTCAGGTGGTGTACCTTCATCTTTTACTAAATCGCCACCATACTCAACTACTTCGGGTTTAATCGTATACCAAATTCCTAACCCAGAGCATGAAAAGGCTGAGGGTTTATCCTTCTGTGAAATAGAAGAATAAGGCAATGCATGATAAGAAGCTGGAGAAATTGAGCCAACAGTTAACGCTTGAAAACTTTGTGCAGGGTTAGCAATTCTACAAGAATCTTCTAAAAGATAATCTGGATATGTTCGATGGGCAGCAAGATGCTCTTGGACAGATAATCTTGTAAATCCTATTTTGCCGTTTAAAGGTAAATTCCCAGCTGCAACAATAAACAGGATATCCTTTTGCCATGTGAGATTATCAATAGCTGCTGCCCAAGCGCTCATATATTGGGTTCGGCAGGGAACAACCCCAGTGATAGAGTGGTTAAAAATTTTCGTTTTTATTTGCCCGTGGTAAAATTCTACAATTTCACCCAAGATAACAGGCGGAAATAGCTGCTTAGGTAGTTTGCAATTAGCATCAAGAACTCTCGCATTTTGAATCCAGCAAACAGCTTTTTCATTTCCGCTACGAGGTATAGTCCTTGGATACAGCACTGCACCAGCTACTCTAGTCCCATGTCCACCATTGCTAACATAATCAGCGGTTTTATAAGTTTCTCCTGGAACCCAAGACCTTGAATTTTGTGAATCAAGTGCTGCTTTTAGAAGAACATGACTTTCTTGAATTCCACTATCTATAACACATACCTTAGGAGCATTTGAATCTGGTGGCTGTAGTTGAAAAGTAGGAACATCAGTATCAGATGAAGCTTCCCGCTCAATCAATTCAGCGAATTCATCCGGTAAACTAACATCAAAAATATAAGGAAAATTGAAAACTAAATCTTTTAATCCTTTACCTGAAATTTGAATGCGGCAGGAAAAACTATCCGGTAACTTTGCCCCATTTGGAATTATTCCCTCTACAAAGGAACTTGTAAGCCTTCCATTATAAGCCTCAACAAAATCTGTCAAATCTTGCTGCCTGTCAAATGCTAAATCATCCCATTCTTCATAAGTTGAATCACGTTTATTTATCCATTTATTAAATCTTTTCGTATATTTTTCATCACTTTCATTGGGCTTTCGGTCGGGATAATTAGGAAATTGTGACTGAGTACCTATACAGGAAATCCCTACATCTACAGTATATATTTGTTCATCTCTAATTCGCTCCCACTCATTAAGTAGTTCTGGTGACAGGATGTACTCCGGTCGTCTAATGCCATCAATAATATCCCAAATTTCTGAAACTTTTTTACCTCCATTTTCTTGCTTAATAAATTTTTCTATCTTTTTTTGTAGTTCACTAAATTCTGGATCGTTGGCAGAAGCACCAATGATATACCCATCTTCTAATTCAGCAATTACCTCAATGCCATACTTTCTCAGCTCCTCTGCATCAAAAGCAATAGGATCAATGCGTAAAATGATTGGTTTAGCTTTTTCAGGAAGTGGAGGCTTTCCTTCTTCCTCTCGTTTGTCTTGAATATTTTGCAAATCAAAGATTAAGGAGTCTAAAGAACTCTTTAGTTTAGTTCCATGTCCCTGACGATTAGCCAAATTTGCAGCAGTTTGAGGATTTTGTTGTCTTGCTCCTGCTTGAGCAGGTTTAGCACTTCCTTCTGTTGTTAGCTTAAGCTGAATATGCGGAAACTGCTCAGAACGTTCAACCATTTAGTTCTCCAGACACCAAAATTTAATTTCAGGACACTTTGATTTCTTTAATAGCTTCTTCTAAGTGTTCCTGAATCACTAACTCCTCCCGCTCAAGAATCGCTCGTTTGGCAGCATCTTGTGCGACCCTCACAGCTTGAGCAGCAGAAAAACCACTCATTTGCTTAATGATCAGGAGCCAGTTGATAGAGCCTACTTCAATTGCAGATAGTGTATCTTTTAGTATAAATTCTAGCTCCTTCTCTCCTGGTTTTGGTACTTCGATCAAGTCGTCAAATCTTCTCCAAAGGGCAGTATCAAGAGATTTATTGAGGTTCGTAGCTGCTACTAAAAGACCAGAAGACGGCTGAAATTCATCTAAAATTTGAAGAAATGTATTTACTACTCGCTTAATTTCTCCTACTTCCTGAGAGTCTTCTCTTGACTTAGCAATTGAGTCACATTCATCCAAAAACAATACACATGGATTTTTTGAGGCATCCTCAAATACAAGTCTCAAATTAGTTGCGGTTTCGCCCAAAAAAGACGATACCATTGCATCAAATCGAACTTTAAGAAGTGGTAAACCTGTATTCCAAGCTAAACGCTCTGCTCCCAGCGTCTTTCCACAGCCAGGAGGACCATACAGGAGAATTTTTTGCCTGTAGCGCAGTCCATGATGAGCAAGTCTATCTCTTGCGGCATACTCACGCTCAATTCGGCGGAAACGTTTCTCAACATTTTCAGGCAGCACCATATGATGCCGCAGTTTATCCCTTGGTATGATAGTTACTAAGGGAAGATTGAATCGCTTACTCGTTGGTAATTCAGTTAAAGCCTGTAAGTTTTCTGGGACTGAGGAAGCTGGTTTGCTAATGTCGGTAGACTTCTGTTTCTGGCTCTTTTTAGTGATATTCTCTAACTGGTCAGCTAAGAGCGTGTGTCCCTTGCTACGCTCTTCCTCAATTACTAGGTATGTAAGCTTATCAATAGCCTCTTGATCTGAACTAGCGATCGCCCTAAAAAATCTCTTGAGAAGCTCTGCTTTCATACTGCCTCTCTGTATAAATAATAGCTTTTTTAGTAATTTTGTACTAATAAAACTTGACGCACAATAAAGTATAACGCGTTGGTTTACAGGAAGCCACCCTCTAGCCGTCTACGCGGTTGATTAAACAAAAAAAAGGCGGGCAATAAAGCCCACCTTGAAAAGAAAGAGAATAGTTTGTTGCTAATTAACCCAACAATTGTTTCGCTTTAGCTAACACATTATCAACACTGAAGCCAAACTTCTCCAGACAGACACCGCCTGGAGCTGAAGCACCAAAGCGATCGATGCTAACAGTATCGCCTTCAGTACCGACGTACTTGTGCCAGCCCAAACTAGAACCAGCTTCTACAGACAAACGCTTGGTAACGGCTTTAGGCAGAATAGATTCTTTATAAGCCGCATCTTGTGCTTCAAACAGTTCCCACGAGGGTAGTGAGACAACACGGACTTTCTTGCCTTCGCTGGTGAGTTTCTCGGCTGCGGTTACGCAGAGGCTCAATTCGGAACCAGTACCAATTAGAATCAGTTCCGGGGTACCCTCGCTGTCAACCACCGTATATCCACCCTTGGTGACGCCCTCAATTGATGTCCCTGGTAAGTTCGGGACATTTTGACGGGTGAACGCCAACAAGGTGGGAGCGTGTTGCTTTGCTTTCTCAATCGCCACTTTGTAAGCGCCAGAGGTTTCGTTCCCGTCTGCGGGGCGAATCACTGTTAACTGAGGAATGGCTCGCAGGGAAGCAAGAGTTTCAATGGGTTGGTGCGTTGGACCATCTTCACCTTGTCCAATCGAGTCGTGAGTCATCACCCAAATCACGCCACCGTGGGACAGGGCGGATAAGCGGATGGCAGCACGCATATAGTCTGTAAAGATCAAGAAGGTAGCGCCGTAGGGAATTAATCCAGAACGATGCAGCGATATGCCGTTACAGATTGCGCCCATACCGTGTTCCCGCACACCAAAGTGGATGTTGCGGTTTTGGTATTGTCCTTTCTGAAAGTCGCCGAAGCCCTTAATCTCAGTTAGGTTGGAGTGAGTTAAGTCAGCCGAACCACCAATGAGCTCTGGTAAAACCGGTGCCAGTTTGTTGAGGCAGGTTTCTGAGTGTTTGCGGGTGGCTACTCCTTTGTCTTCGGGAGTGTAGGTGGGTAGTACCTTATCCCAACCATCGGCGAGTTTACCGCTAATGTAACGTTCAAACTCAGCCGCTTCTTGGGCATACTTGCCTTTGTAGGTGTCAAAGGTTTTGTTCCATTCAGCTTCGTAGTTTGCGCCGCGCTCAATTGCTTTGCGCCAGTGCTTAAGAGCATCTTCTGGAACGACAAAAGGCTCGTGTTCCCAACCCAAGTTTTCGCGGGTGAGTTTAACTTCGTCGCCACCAAGAGCAGCACCGTGAACACCAGCGGTGTTTGCTTTATTGGGCGAACCGTAACCAATCGTGGTTGTTACCTTAATAAAAGAAGGCTTATCGGTGACGGATTTTGCTTCTTCAATTGCTTTGGCAATTCCTTCTAAATCGGTATTGCCATCTTGAACGTGCAGTACGTGCCAACCGTAAGCTTCAAACCGCTTGGAAACATCTTCGGTGAATGCTATGTCTGTAGAACCATCGATGGAGATGTGGTTGTCGTCGTACAGAGCGATGAGTTTGCCTAATCCCAGGTGTCCCGCGTAAGAACAAGCTTCACCAGAAACGCCTTCCATGTTGCAGCCATCACCTAAAATTACGTAGGTGTAATGGTCAACAATCTTGGCATCGGGTTTGTTGAACTTTGCAGCAAGGTGTGCTTCGGCGATCGCCAAACCGACTCCATTGGCAATTCCTTGCCCCAGAGGTCCTGTGGTAACTTCCACGCCAGCGGTCATGAAGTTTTCGGGGTGTCCGGGGGTTCTCGATTCCCACTGACGGAATTGCTTAATATCTTCAATGCTCACGCTGTCGAAGCCTGTCAGGTAAAGCAAGGCATAGTGCAACATTGAGCCGTGACCGGCAGATAGCACAAAGCGATCGCGGTTGAACCACTTGGGATTTTTGGGGTTATACCGCAAAAAGCGATCCCATAGCACAAAAGCCATTGGCGCTGCGCCCATAGGCAGCCCTGGGTGACCAGACTTTGCCTTTTCTACGGCATCAATTGCCAGAAAGCGGATCGAGTTAATACAAACTTCTTCGAGGGTTTGGGTTGCAACAGCCATAATAAGAGATTGTTCTTTACGACGGGTTAGCACTCTTTTGGTTTCACTACATGGGAGGCAAAAAGCGACGACACTGCGCCCTTAGTGGTTCTTGAGGACAGTTCCAAAAAGGGTTTCCCTGTAGAAACTGTCCGGGTGTGGATTTTCCTTGCGAGTTTCCGCTGTGGATATTCCTCAAGGGAAAACTCGCTTCCTTCCTACCGAACTGCTGAGTGGCGGGTTTTGCTAATCAGAGTTGTCATTCGCTTATTGCCGTGTTGCTTGAGATCCCCAATGCAGTATCCTCATCATCCCATTGGTGCTTGTTGCCGGACAAGCGGCATATTTTGGGATTTTTGTTAATGGATTTTGGATTAATTTTATGAGGGAATCCCCCTGTTATCGGTATTGAATGAACTTAATTATCAAGCGAACAGCCCTACACCCGTTCTTCACACCGTTGTTAACTACGTCTGAAGTCAGATACACGCATTTTAAATTTCCAACTTTAGACGTACTTCTTAAAGGCTAGTGTCACATTATGACCGCCAAAACCAAAAGAATTGGATAGGGCAACCTCAACTTTTGCTTTCCGGCTGGTGTTAGGCACGTAATCCAGGTCACAATCGGGATCGGGGTTTTCCAGATTAATTGTCGGTGGAATCTGGTCATTGGCGATCGCTAGTACTGTTGCTACCGCTTCAATTCCACCAGACCCGCCTAATAGATGACCTGTCATTGATTTAGTGGAGCTAATTGGTATTATTGAGGCGCGATCGCCCAAAGCTCTTTTAATTGCGGCCGTTTCCGTCGGATCATTTACTGGCGTACTGGTGCCATGAGCATTGACATAGCTCACCTGTTCTGGCATTAGTCCTGCGTCTTTGAGTGCCAGTTGGATGGCTCTTGCTGCGCCTTCGCCTCCGGGTACTGGAGAGGTCATATGGTAAGCGTCGCAAGTCATGCCATAGCCAACAATTTCTGCATAAATTCTGGCTTTGCGACTGAGGGCGTGCTGTAGCTCTTCTAAAATTAAGATGCCCGCACCTTCTCCCATAACAAATCCGTCGCGGTCTTTGTCAAATGGGCGGCTGGCATGAGCCGGATCATCATTACGAAGCGAAAGTGTCCTAGCTGATGCAAATCCAGCCAAAGACAAGGGTGTAATTGCCGCTTCACACCCGCCACAAATCATTGCTTGGGCATATCCCCCTTGAACCAGGCGAAAAGCATCCCCTATGGCGTTTGAGCCAGCGGCACAAGCAGTGACTGAGCAGGAATTTGGTCCTCTAGCACCAGTGTGAATTGCTGTCAACCCTGCTGCCATATTGGCTATCATCATCGGTATCATGAACGGACTGCAGCGGTCGGGACCACGGTTTAGGTAGATTGTTTGCTGTTCTTCCATCACCTTCAAACCACCAACGCCAGAACCAATAATGATGCCAATTTGTTCTGCGTTTAGGTCATTGATGACTAACTGCGCGTCGCCGAGAGCTTGTTTTGCCGCAGAAACGCCAAATTGAGCAAAGCGATCCATGCGTTTGGCTTCTTTACGATCCATATACTCATGCGGATCGAAGTTTTTTACCTCACCAGCAATGCGACAATCATGACGAGACGCATCGAACAAGGTGATTTCACCAATGCCATTGCGCCCGCTTATCAATCCTTCCCAATATTGGGCTGGTGTATTACCAATCGGTGTAATCGCGCCAACACCAGTGACAACAACGCGTTTACGTATAAAATCAGTCATGACAATAGTTAAGTGGCTCTTGATGCAGGCAGAACAAAATAGTGCTGAGTCATGAATGCTGAGTCCTGAGTAAAGTCCCGAGTTCCAAGCAATGTGTTCCGAGTCATTTTTCTTTACAAATGAGGCAACGCCAGTCGCTACCCTTACGGTCAGCCGCTGTTACGTCTACAATCAAAGACACCTCCGCACAGCGCTGGCTTTTCGCTACTCAGCACTCAGCATTTTTTTAGGCGGATGCGGCAACTTTGTTGTTAATATAGTCAACTGCCTCTTGAACTGTTGTAATTTTTTCGGCAGCTTCATCGGGAATTTCAATGTCAAACTCTTCTTCCAAAGCCATGACCAATTCAACAGTATCCAAGGAGTCAGCCCCTAAATCATTAGCAAAATTCGATTGTGGTGTCACCGTTTCGGCATCAACGCTAAGTTGATCGGCAACAATTTTCTTGACCGTGTCAAAAATTTCCGATTGGCTCATAGATAAAAGTCCTCAACAAGTTGCTATAATCCGCTGTTTATGGGGGATATGTTTTTGAGCATATTGATCTTAACGGAAAGCGCGATCATCCGTACACTGGTCTTGGATTTTCTTTATTGAAAATCTGTATTCCGTTCCATTTCTAAATTTCGATAGAACAACCGCTCCAAGAGCAGTTCGAGAGTAGAACGTGGTAGGCGATCGCTTACACTGTGTAAACTAATGATGTTTTACAACTTTTATTAAATTTTTATGAGGATGTGCATTTTCAGGAGCGATAGCTTTGCTACCAACATTAAATAGTGATGATAAAACAGTTATTGACTAACCAGAATACTATGCTAACCCATACATTAAAATACGCATACTTCCCAGGTTGTGTTGCCCAAGGAGCTTGCCGCGAGCTTCATCAATCAACTGTTGCCCTCAGTCAAGCTTTGGGCATTGAACTGGTTGAACTTAAAAAAGCTGCTTGCTGTGGTTCCGGCACTTATAAGGAAGATTCCCAACTGTTGGAAGATACGGTTAATGCCCGCAATATTACTTTAGCAGAAGAGTTAAATCTACCACTGCTGACCCATTGCAGCACTTGTCAGGGTGTGATTGGTCATGTTGATGAAAGCTTAAAAGAATGCCAAAAAACAAATCCAGCATACGTTGAACAGGTGAATGGCTTGCTACAAAAAGAAGGTTGTTTACCTTATCGCGGAACGACCGAAGTCAAACATCTGCTTTATGCCCTAGTTACAGACTATGGTTTAGAGGAAATTCAAAAACGTGTTACCCGCAAGTTAGCGGGATTAAAATGTGCAGCTTTTTATGGCTGCTATCTCCTACGTGCTCAAAAGTCGATGCCTTATGATGACCCTTTCCGACCCGAAGCGATGGAAAATGTGTTTCGCACGTTAGGCGCAGAACCTATTTATTACAGAGGTCGTACGCAATGTTGTGGATGGCCCCTTTCCAGCTACGCCACGACCCAATCTTTTAAAATGGCGGGGATACATATTCAAGAAGCGCTAGAAGCTGGTGCTGATTGTATGGTTACGCCTTGTCCTTTGTGCCACCTTAACTTAGATTCGCGTCAGCCAGAGGTGGAAAAGGTCATTGGACAGAAACTAGGTTTACCAGTGCTGCATTTACCCCAATTGATTGCTTTAGCAGTTGGGGTGAGTCCGAAAGAACTCGGTCTAGAACGACACATCGTTTCCACCAAACCAGTTTTGGAAAAATTGGGATTTTGAGCAAAAGCTTGTAGGGTGCGTTAGCATTCGCTATCACACCAGTGCCAGGAGTCACAAGTCACAAGTCACAAGTCAGGAGAGAAAAAACTTACATCACCAAGGTTTTAACCTATTTCTAACTGTCTAGTTCTGTCGTCCTGTACTACTCCCTTCCCGGTCTAAGATTACCTATAATAATTTACTCCTCTGTCTCTGTGTCCTCTCTTGGCTCGTGCGGTTAAAAAATAGGTATTCTTCTGGCGGGAAGCGAGTAGTCTTTATAAGACGGTGCGTTACCTCCATTAACGTACCCTACAATTTCACTTCCATAATTTGTCCGTAAAGGTCATTCTGTCTTGTGCGTTCTGGGTTTCTGTATTGTGATCAATTGTTTCGTTGCTGAGTTGGGTTACTGGTGTGATTGTCAACGCTGAAGTAGGTGTCGCTAGTGTATTGTTCTCAATTGTTAAGTTACTTGGTTGGGCAATTGGTGTGAGCGTGAACGCTGAAATAGGTATGGTTTCGTTTATTGATATCAGTACTGTGTTGTGATCAATTGTTGAGTTGGGCGATTCCGCCATTGGTGTGAACGTGAACGCTGAAGTAGGTGTGGTATCGCTTGTTAGTGTCGGTAGTATATTGTTCTCAATTGTTACGTTGCTTGGTTGAACAACTGGTGTGGTATTGCTTGTGAATGTCGGTAGTGTATTGTTCTCAATTGTTACGTTGCTTGGTTGAGCAACTGGTGTGGTATCGCTTGTGAATGTCGGTAGTGTATTGTTCTCAATTGTTACGTTGCTTGATTGGGTAGTTGGTGTCGTTTCGTCTGTTGGTGTCGGTAGTGTATTGTTCTCAGTTGTTAAGTTGCTTGATTGGGTAGTTGGTGTGGTTTCGTCTGTTTGTGTCGGTAGTGTATTGTTCTCAATTGTTAAGTTGCTTGATTGGGTAGTTGGTGTCGTTTCGTCTGTTGGTGTCGGTAGTGTATTGTTCTCAATTGTTAAGTTGCTTGGTTGGGCAGTTGGTGTGATTGTGAACGCTGAATTAGGTGTGGTTTCGCTTGTTGGTGTCGGTACTGGAGTTGGAAGTGGTGTAATTGGAGTAGGTGTAGGTTCTACGGTCGGTTGATTTTGTTCAGAATTTGGTGCCAGAGACGGCGTGAAAGTTGGGGTGGGTGTAACTTCTTCCGCTGTTGGTGTTGGTAGTACAGTTGTCTCTGGAGTGGGTTGTATAACTGTGGGTGCAACTGTTCTCGTCGGTGTCGCGGGTGCAGGTGTAGGTTTTCTTTTTGACTTCTCACGTTTGGGAATGATTGGTTGTTGGTCTTCGATGTTTGGTTCTATCGGTGGATTGACTTTGGGTATAACTTCAGGAAGAGGTGACAGCGGAACAGTGACTGTGGATGGAGGTTCGATAATCACTGATGGTCTGGCGGGCGCTGTGGGTTTCGGTTTGGGAATAGGTGACCGTTTAGTCGTTTTCGGCGCGGTGGTGGATGTTGGTGAGGGTAAGGGTGTGAAACGATGCCAGTTAAACCAAGCGAGTAATCCGCCTGAGGCTACAATTCCAGTCGTGATGACTCCTGTTGGAAACAGCAAGGCTTTTTTATACACACTTTTACCGGAGGGGGAAGTGTTCTCTGACGATACTATATTCATTCGAGTCAGGAGATGGTTAGTATCGTTGGTTGTCGGTAGCGGAGATTGTGTAAAGTTTTTTGGGGAATCGTTTACATTTGGGCGCTGGCTATTTTGAGTTGATGACCAAGATGGAGAATTTTCTAATAAATTAAGATTGTGGCGAGTTGCTGCAACTCCCATCGCGTCATCAAGCGATTCCCGTAATTGTATTGCTTTGGTAAGGTAATCTTTAGCTGTGCTGTTTTCTTCTAAACAAAGGGCACGAGTCCCTAATTGATGCAATGCCCAAGCTTGGGCAACTTTATCTGTTTCGGCTTGAGATGCTTGTAATCCCCGAGACAGGACTTGCTCCCATAAACCCCATTGCTTACTTAAAGCCAATGTCTCTTCCACTGCTTTTACCAAGTGCAAGACATCTTTCCAACGACTCTCTCTAACTGCTATCTCTATAATTTGTACGATCGCATCGGTTTGGGATAACAAAATGTTGGGTTGCTGTTGGTGTCGTTCCGCCCAATTTATAAAGTAGGCGATTGCTTTTTCCACAGGTGCTGTCAACTTCCATTCTGGCGGTAAAAGTTCAACTACAGTCTTACTGACCTGATATCGAGAACCATCAAACTGCACGAAATTACGCCTACGTAATCCCTCAAGTATATTAAAAGCATCAGGAATTTCTGTGATATCAATTATCTGTTCACTTTCAAGCCCAACACCACCCATGACTGTTAATAAATTCAGAATCATTTTTTGTGATGTTGATAGCGATGTGACTATTTGTTGCAGCAGATAGTTACCAGGAGTATCTGTTGATAATAGACTCACAACTTCCGTAAGCGAGCGTCCTTCTTCCAGTATGTTTGCCACTGCTATCTGCACTTTCATCGGATGCCCGTTGAAAATAGTACACAGGGATTTTGCCCCAGCGAGTTCTTCTATATTGAGAGAACGTTGCAGTTCTCTTTCCACTAAAGCCAGAGTATCATTTATCGATAGTCCAGAAAGCAACATTGAGCGCCCCCTTTTTTTCATTCGCCCTTTTGACGAAGCGATCAAAAAGGTACACTGATTAGCCGCATTCATCAGCTCTTCCAATTCATCTTGGATGAGTCCATGATCATCCAGCACCACAAGAGCTTGTTTTTCTTGGAGTTGTTGACGGATTTGGTTATGAGTTGGTTTATAGGGAATGTTGCTTTCATAAAATGCATCCCATATATACTGAAGTAAATCGTCTACATTTGGATGCACAGGAGATAGGCTAATAACACCACTAGGGAAAAGTGATTTGACTTGATTGTTCTGCGCCAAGTTACGCAATAAAACTGTTTTTCCAACACCGGCTGTGCCGTAAAATTCTACCGATTGTCCCGATTGAAAGGCAGCGATCGCTTCTTTGACTGATTCTTGTCGATTCAGTATGGTATCTGAGGGTTCCTCAACTATCAATGGAGTGGAACGCGATCGCCAAGTCAATTTTTCTTCCTTGGTTGCTATACTCGCTGTCGCGCCTTGAGGTGAACCAATCTTTATGATCCAATTTCCAACTTCCAGTTGGTCACTCATTTCCTCCGGAATGTTTGTTATTATACTGTTTTTGCTCATATATTTTTCTTCAGCCAGATTTAGATTACTTTTTCTCTATTAACCGCAACATAGCTATCATTAAATATGCATTTTACATACATTTTTTCATTTAAAGAAATTTTTAAGTATATATACTTAAAAAGTGATTCTACAAAATTGTTTTGCTTTTATGACTTGGTTAACAAACAAAGCGAAGTGCGAATTTAACAGCAAAATGGACAGCTAGATGCTTGCTAATATTGAGTTAAAAATTAGCTTTTCTATGACAAAACTTGAGACTATACGTACAAAGCCTGCAAGGCAAGGGCTATAAATAAAATGAAGAGTCTTAAAAGCCAGATTCGATATTAAGTATGTCAGTAACAATAAATATTGCTAGGCAAAGAATTATAGCAATCCTAAATAATTTGTGAAATCTTTTCTTTGTGTCTTTTACATCTACGTGGTTTGTCAAAAAATCTCACAACTCAAATAGGACTGCTATAGTTGCTATACTATAGTTACTATAGAATTGAAGCACTTTGCAATTATCAGCGATAGCAGTAAAGTGTCTAAGTTTGATAATCCAAAGCATTTTGCAAAGCGAGAAAAAATTCTCAAGCGCAGACAATAAAAACTAGCACGTAAGACCAAAGGGAGCAAAAGGTACAAGTACACAAAAATTGTAGCCAAAGTGTACGAACGGATGGGCTTTATTCACCTATAGGTTAAATCGCCGACTCAGCAAACAAAGCCTGCAAAAGCAGGCTAAGGCGGCGCATCTTCATAGAGAAACGCTATTAGTCGTTACCATTGTTAAATTTACGTTGTAACTGTTTGAGGACTTGATACATTTCTGGTAGGCGGGTGAGAATAGCTGACACCTTCAAGTATTGTTTGTGAGATATGGCTGGACTTCCAGAGACAATTTCTCCTGGTGCTACATCATTATGAATTCCAGTTTTTGCAGATGCGATCGCCCGATCACCAATCTTTACCTGATTGGCAATTCCCACCTGTCCAGCCAAAATAACACCATTGCCAAGTGTCACGCCTCCCGCCATACCAACATGACCTGCCAATGCACAACCAGCACCTATTTGGCAACCGTGACCTATTTGAACCATATTGTCAATTTTGGTATTGCGACCTACTCGTGTTTCTCCTACCGCTGGGCGGTCGATAGCGCTGTTGCAGCCGACTTCTACACCATCTTCTAAAACCGTGTAGCCAGATTGTTCCATCTTCACCCAACCAGTTGAACTAGGAACAAAGCCAAAGCCTTCAGCACCAATAACAGCACCACTGTGAATCACACAATCTGCACCAATGCGAGTCCGTTCGTGGATAGTACAATTAGCGTGCAAGGTGGTGCGATCGCCTATTTTGGCATCTGGATAAATTACGACATTGGCATGAACGCACACATCATTGCCAATTTCTGCTCCCTGCTGAATCACAACATGAGGACCTAGGTACACCTGGTTACCTATTTTTGCTGTCGGGTGAATAACGGCAGTAGGATGAATTTCTGGAGTGGGACGCCAAGGTTGGTAAAACAGCACGATAATTTTGGCAAATAGGAGTCTTGGTTCTTTTGTTGCTATCCAAACAATGCCCCGTTCTTGTGCTTGTGTCTGCAATGTTTCATCTAAAGGCAAAATTAAAGCACTGGCACTGGTTTTGCTAACCATAGAAGCAAATCTTGCTCCTTCAATGTAGCTGAGAGTGCCGCTTGTCGCTTCATCTACTGCTGCTAACCCTGTAATTTCTGGGTCATTATCTTTATTGAAGGAGAAGCTACTGGAGGCGGCGGCGTCACCAAGTTTTTCTAAAATTTCACTGAATTTCATAGTTATTTTTTCACAACTCCTAGATACAGGCAAAATAATTGTCGCTTTTTACTAAAGTTATGTTCTTTGCACATAGATGAATAATATTTCATGCTTAAGAGAAAGTACGGACAGATGCATACAGATAAATTATCTGCGTGCATCTGCGGTTCCAAACACCCTACAAATGTGTATTTACAAAAACTAGGGGGGTAAGGGTGTAAGGGTGTAAGGGGGAAGAATAGGGGGGTAAGGGCTTCGCCCTTAAACCCCTTCTTCTTCCCCTACACCCCTTTGAAAGGCAGGTATTGGTTAAACAAATGACCTGTAAATACCAAGATTGAAAAGTTATAATTACTGCTTCAATAACAAATAATATAAGTTGCCATTGCCGCCAGTCACACCAGCGCGATCGCCAGCTAATTTGCCACTTCCCATAAAATAATCAACTCGTCCTGGTCCTTTAATAGCACTTCCTGTATCTTGGTCAAGCACGTAGCGGTTGACAGTACGATACGCTAGCTTTCCACCCGGAGCAGGATACGGCAAACTGGTGTTAATCAGCGCCAATGCTCCTGGAGGCATAACAGATTTATCAGTCGCAATCGAACGTTCTGCTGTGACTGGCACACGAATACTTCCTGTAGCAGGTGTACCACCAGTTTCTTTGAAGAAGACAAAGCGTTCCCAGCGCGGTAGATAATTACTCATTTCTTTGGGATTTTGCTGGAAATAGTTTAGCAAAACTGGCATCGTCAAACCCTTTAAAGGTAGTTTGCCATCTTTTGCCAGTTGTCCCCCGATGCTTGTCCAGGGGTAATCTGTTCCACCTGCATAGCCAACGGATGTTGTTGTGCCATTAGTTAACTTGAGTTGGGCAGAACCTTGAATTTGAACCATGTATGCGTCTAAACGATTACGAAACCAAAATAACTCCAAACCTCGTAACGGGCTTTTATTGTCTGGCAAACCATCTTTTCCTTCTAACTCAATCCGTTTTGGGTGTGGTTTAGCCCATTTGTCGAAGTTAGGCGGGAGTCGATAAACAGGATATTTATATACTGAGGTGCGAACACGACTGGCGGAATAAACAGGCTCGTAGTAAGCAGTAAACTTCACAGTCCCATTGCCATCGTTCCCGACTGATTTGTAAAAAACAAACTCCCGACTCACAGCAGCTTGCAGTTGTGCTGGTGACTGTGAGCTAACAACCAATTGGCGGAAACGTTGCAAACTACGACGGACGCGCTCAAGGGTAATCTCTCTAATAGGATAATTCTGATACACTGCTATAGCTCTATCAGTTGTTAGGTAACGCAAACTGTTGTCTATTGCCGTCAAAAGTGCGTTGCGGTCGCCAATGCCGTTTCCACCCCAAATTTGTTCATCCCAACCGAGGCAACTGTATGAACTGTTACAAGTTGTTCCTACATCTACTGGTACTAACGATGGCAGAACCTCCTGGGGTTGGCTGGGTTGTGGTGGTGGCAAATTCTCAGGTTGACCTGGGACTGGTATTGGTATTGGTGATAAGTCAGGAACCTGCTGAGCAAAAACTGACCAAACCGGGTTAACAAGGGCAATTCCTAAACTTAATGACACAAAAGCAAGCGTTTTTCTCATGATTTAGGTAAATCTTTCCACACTAGAGCTAAAAATGGGTTCTACCCGGATAGCCACAATCCGAGACGGACGCACTACCATGTACTCACCCTGAATATTTTTGATCGGTACGCTGATGAAGTGAGTAAGCGCGCTGCAGGAGGTGAGAGCAGTGCTGTTTGCTCATCCTCATCCCCTTGGTGCTGTCGCCTATGACGGTTCCCATCCCACAAACAGTTCCCAAGGAAGTAGGAAGCAGGAACTCGCAACCAAAATTTTGGTAATTGCTCAAATTTTGCTAAAATTTAACAATAACTGAGTATTGGCTCATTTTTCATAATAGTCTGGTCGATATAAATATGAGATAGTAACATGATTTTATAAATATTAGTTTACTTAAAAAAGTAAACTAATATTTCAATAAAAACCCCTAAGATTCAAGACGTGCTAACTTAATAATTGAAGCTGAAAAGCTTCCCTGGCAGATAAAACAGCTAGAGGGAAAATAAGCAAAGAGGTAAAAGACGCTGTTAAATCTACATCTGTCTCGCAACAAGGCAGCAACACCCAACTCGAATGATGATATTTCCTCAAATGTAGAGATACAGGGGGCAATGTAACTGAGGAGCGATCGCTTTTAAGAAGAGTGAGAAACTCAGTACATCCCTAGGTAGAATGAACAAACAGAGGAAATAGCTCATCTAGTAGAATGTTGGGTGTTGTTGTCATAAAAAGCGCACCTAGGTGTAAGCTTGTACAAAGTTGAATAGATAGAGACAGTTGAAATAGCGCCTTATGTCAATTATTGCTCTGGGAGCATGGTATCTAGAGAATTATGAGCCGATTTTAGAACTGGAAAAACGCCCGCCGGATATTCGCGTCAATAAAAAAAGCCTACTGAAATCAGGACTAAGAGCGGATTTCTTGGAAGAGAGTGAGCAAGTAAAGAAATCGACTTGGTTTGGGCGCTATCTGGCAGGAGAAAATGTTGAGTTCTATATTGAGGGTAGTGGTGGTTATTGTGTGGCTAATATTGACTTGATAAGCCATGAAATATATTTCACGAAGCAGACTGTGTTAGCGCAGTTAGAACCAACAATTTTTTTATGCCATCAAACTGAATATCCAGCAGCAAGTGAAGCTTTACGAGAGGGGCTGCTTGATAGTTTGGAAATTTTGAACAGGCGATCGCGTTTACCTCTGTCTTTAATAGAGTCCTACCGCCCGAAGGAAGGTTCTCTGCGACTTAGCCGCACAATAATGCGAAAAATTCATAGAAGTTTGTTGTTTATTGCCGACGCCACGCCTGTTGCTAAAACCGACACTAAAGAAACTGCCCAATTGATTCCCAGTCCCCATGTCTGTGTAGAAATTGGCTATGCCATTCAAAGTAAGCGATCCGAGCAAATTCTCCTAGCTCAAATGCAGCGCCTAGACTTGCCGGGGCAGTTTCCCTTTGACTTACCATCATCGCAAATTTTGCAATTTCAAGACACTACAGAACTTAGCCAAATCTTGCCTCAAACAATTGAAACCCAACTTCTACGATTTAAATTATTTGCTTGATAAGCTGTTCTTACATATGAGGCAGATTTCTTCCTGTTTTTTTACTAACACAAAGCCATAGATCCCCGACTTCTTAAAGAAGTCGGGGATCTGAAGAAGGTCAATTTATGCGCTTCCCTCCGGGACGCTTCGCGTAGGCACAAACCACCTCCCGACTTACAAAACAGGCACTTTGCCTGAAAAATTAATTATCATTAACATAAGATCACTAAGCAGTTCCTACTTTTTTTCTTGTCCTTAATCGCTCACAATTATTTTAAAATCTGTACAACGGTAGATGTAAACAAAGTTAATGAAAAGCATAAATGACTTAGGATAGAGAATAAAAATTTTCCAGCAGACAGTAAACATTACCACGCTAGATAGATGCGGTTAAAAAGCCTTCAATGTTAAGAGTCAACCGCTTGCGCCAACAAAATTCAGATCAAATCTCTTCACATTCAGTGGTTGCACAAACTGCAAGTGCAATCACTATATTTGTCGGCTGCTTGGTACTACTTAGCTGGTGCCTCGACCTAGAATTTATCAAGAACTGCTTTTCTTTAAGCATTGTGACCATGAAGGCAAATGCAGCTGTGTGCTTCATTTTGTCTGGCGTGTCTCTGTGGCTGTCTCAAGGGGGAGTAGGGGGAGAAAATACCCCCATCACCTCCTCATCCCCCTCATCCCCCTCATCCCCCTCACTCTTATCCAGGGTGTGTGCAACAACTGTCCTCGTCATTGCTGCGCTCACACTGAGTCAAGATTTGTTCGGCTGGAATCTCGGTATAGATGAATTGCTATTGCGTGACTCGCCAAATGCTTTGATGACATCCCATCCAGGGCGAATGGGATTGAACACAGCAGTGAACTTTTTGTTGATTGGCAGAGCGTTGGAGCTTGTGGGTGAACCAAAAACTCGGCGTAGCTATTGGTATGCCCAGATTTTCGCCCTCATTGCCGCTTTGATGTCTTTACAGGCGATTATCGGCTATGTTTACGGCGTTGATATTCTCTACGGCTTTCCTCCTTACAGTACATCAATGGCGTTACACACCGCACTGGCGTTTACAGTGCTTTGTGTAGGTGTACTGTGGACTCATCCCGATGAAGGGTTGATGCGGATAGTCACGAGCGAAACTTACGGCGGCTTGCTGGCACGTCGGTTGTTACTAGCAGCGATCGCCGTACCTTTAGTACTAGGGTGGTTGATTCTCCAAGGACTAAGAGCAGAATTTTACGAGCCAGCATTCGCGGTTTCGCTGCTTGTCGTGGTGCTGATTGTCAGTTTCTGCGTCTTGATCTGGGAAAGTGTCGCGGCGCTGGAACGCATGGAAATTCAACGCGATCGCGTTAAAGAAGCCCTCAAAGCAAATGAAGAAAAACTCAATAGTTTTGTAGATGCCAACGTTATCGGCATTCTTTTTGGTGACATTCACGGTCATGTCCGCAACGCCAATGACGAATTTCTGCGGATGATTGGCTACACACCAGAGGAGTTACAAGCAGATAAAATCAGCTGGGTTGACATCACACCACCAGAGTATTTACCCCTGGATGAAGAACGCATAGCCGAAGCCAGGGAGAAAGGTGCTTGTACGCCTTACGAAAAAGAGTACATTCGTAAGGATGGTAGCCGCGTCCCAGTTTTAATAGGTTACTCGTTACTAGGCGAAAAGCGCGAGGAGTCGGTAGTATTTATCTTGGATTTGAGCGCTCGCAAACAAGCAGAGCAAGCACTGCGCCAGACCCAAGAAAGATTCCGTTTGGCACTTGATAACATTCCTGATGTCTTTGCTATTTACGATGCTCAGCGGCGGTTGCAGTTTGTCAATACAGCCGCATTGCAGCGCATTAAAAAACCAAAAGAGGAAATTCTTGGACGCACTGACGAGGAAATTTTTCCCTCTGAGGCAACACAAGCTTATCTTCCCACTTTAATTAAGGCGCAAGAAACCCGCACCTTACAAAGGACAGAAGCCACAATCACCTTACCCGATTACGGCACATTCACCACAGAAATCAAATATCTGCCGCTTTTGGATGAAAACGGTGAAATAGAACAAATTCTTGCCTTTACTAACGACATCACAGAGCGTAAGCAGGTCGAGGAAACACTCCGCAATCAGCAAAAATGGCTCGAAGATTTGCTCAACCTCATGCCAATGCCGATGCTGTTGATAGAACCAGGAACAGCAAAGGTCACTTTCGCCAACGTTGCTGCGGACGTTGTGGCTGGGGGCAAATTCCCCAAGGCAGAATCATCCCAAGACTATGGTACTTATTACTACTCCACCGACGCGGCGGGAAATATTATTCCAGCAGAACAGGCTCCAGGCATGCGAGTTGCCCGTGGCGAACGTATTGAGGGATTTGAACTCGACTGGCACACCCCAGTAGGTGTGCGTTCCCTGCTGATATTTGCCGATACCCTAAGCGCAATGCACGGTCATCCAGCGACCTGTGTCTTGGTATTTCAAGACATTACCAATCTCAAAAAGGTGGAAAAAGCGCTTTCATTGGGTTATAGAAGGCTCCAGCTATTATTCAGCACAGCAAGTGATTTACTATCAAGTCAGCAGCCTGTGGCATTGATTGATGGGTTGTTTAGAAAACTCTCGGAACAAATTCGTTTAGATGTTTACTTTAACTATTTAGTTGATGAAGATAAGCAGGTATTGCAACTGGCATCCTATAGTGGTGTGACAGAGGAATTGGGAAAACAAGTTGAGTCGATGAAGTTTGGTGAAGGGGTGTGCGGTACGACAGCACAAGAGCGTCGTTCAATAGCTGTGGAAAATGTGCAGCAATCCACTGATCCAAAAACAACGTTTATCCGCTCTGTGGGGATTACAGCATATTACAGCTACCCTTTAATAGCGCAGGGACGGCTTTTGGGAACTCTTGCCTTTGGCAGCCGTAAGCGATCCAATTTTACTCAAAATGAAATAGGGATGATGCAAGCAGTGTGCGACCAGATTGCCATTGCAATGGAACGCGCTGGCTTGATTGCTTCTTTACAACAGCAAACTGAGCAGTTGAGAGAGGCAAACCGCATGAAAGATGAATTTTTGGCAATCTTGTCCCACGAGTTGCGATCGCCCCTCAACGCTATCCTAGGTTGGGCGCAGCTTTTACGTTCCCGTCGCCAGCTAGATCCAACCAAGGTTGCTAAGGCATTAGAGACAATAGAGCGAAATGCTAGGGCGCAAACGCAGCTCATTGAAGATTTACTGGATATCTCGCGGATGATTAGAGGCAAGTTACGGCTTAATGTCCGCGCTTGCGACCTCGTTGCCATCATTGATGCTGCGCTTGAAACCGTACACTTCGCTGCTGAGGCAAAAGAAATCAATTTAAATTTTTATGTTTTAGATAATGGCTTGGGTAATACTGATGAAAATCCAGAATTTTCTCACACTCAAAATCTAAAATTCGCCGAGGAGCAACCTAATAATTTATCTAATCATTTAAAGTCAAAAATTCAAAAACCCAAATTCTTGGTTTCTGGCGACCCAGAGCGTTTGCAGCAAGTCATTTGGAATCTGCTATCTAATGCCATCAAGTTTACACCCGAAGGTGGTCGAGTAGAAGTGCAGCTTAGGGTAGTCAAAGAAGGTGATAAGGAAAACAACGGACTTGCCTCTCCCTTACTCCCTCACTCCCTCACTCCCTCACTCCCTCACTCCTGCACACCCCACACCCCACAATATGCCCAAATCTCGGTAAGCGACACGGGTATCGGTATTAGTTCCGATTTTCTGCCATACGTCTTTGACCGTTTTCGTCAAGCTGATAGTTCCAGCACAAGATCACATGGTGGACTGGGATTGGGGTTAGCAATTGTGCGTCATTTAGTAGAACTGCATGGTGGTACCATCCACGTAGAAAGCCCAGGTAAAGGTCAAGGTGCTACGTTCACAGTCAAATTAGCGCTACTCAATAATGAAGAAAAGAGGACAAGGGGACAAACGGACAACGGAACAAGCCAACTCATTGGACAACCGCTTGCTGAGTTTGACTCCCAAACCTCAGATCCACATGTTTCGCTTAACGGCGTGCGGGTGTTGGTTGTAGACGATGAAGCTGATACCCGAGATTTTCTGCTCACTGTACTGCAACAGTGCCAAGCCGAAGTCAAGGCGGTGGGTTCAGCACGGGAAGCACTGGATACCATGACACAATGGAAACCAGATGTTTTGGTAAGCGACATCGGAATGCCAGAGGAAGATGGTTATTCTTTGATCCGCAAAGTGCGAGCGATTGAACGTGCTGGAGACATCTCCTCACCGCAGCAAGGCGGAAAGATTCCAGCAGCAGCATTAACAGCATATGCCAGACCAGAGGATAGAATGCGAGCCATTCAAGAAGGTTATCAGCTGCATTTGCCTAAACCTGTTGAACCTGCTGAGTTAGCTACAGTCGTTGCTAGCCTGGTTGGGCGTACTTAACATCTCATATCATGTCCGCTTAATAACTTATAATTATCCGGACATGATATCAAACTTCAAACTAAAAAACTCATCACTGCTAATAGCAGACAAGAAGGATACAAAGGGATAAATTCCTTTAGGTCAAGTTTCATCCCCTCCTTCAAAGGGAGGGGTTCTCACTCTCCCATTCTGCTTTTATAGGAATTTCCCTATACATAAGTTAATTCAATTCTTGCAATATCTGCATCCGAAATAGAGCATTCAAGAGCTGTATTTACAATCAACTTGTCAACAAGGCTAAAAAAACTTTTAAAAGTTTCCTCTGATAGTGTGGCACGTCATAAATGGCACACTGATTTGCATATTCATCTGCCATTCATCTACAATTTTAAGATAATTCAAGGTGCATTTTTCAATTCCAATCAAACTACTAAATAATGTTGTGAAAATTGAAGCATCTCCCATGATTATAACAAAAACATCGGCAAAAACAGCAGTTCAACCACAACAGCTAGATACCATTGAGTTGCATAATTCGCAGCAAGCTTATTTTTTGCAAGAAGTGATTGAAAACTTACAAGATGGTATCTTACTCTTAAATGAGACAGGCGAACTCATTTATAGTAATACATCTGCTTATCGTATTCTTTCTCAACTCAATCAAGACAGTTCCAACTCCAATTTTCTCCCACCTGCTATCTGGCATCTTTGCAAAACATTACTAGACCGTAGCCTTTACCCGAATAAAATCATAATTCTATCTAATGAAATTGTAGTAGATAGGTCAAAAATTTTTCGTGTTAGGGCGAGACGGCTGAACTTAGACGGATTTAATCGCTCTTGCCTATTAGTAATAATTGAAAATAAATGTGAATCTTTAAAGAATATTGCACTAGCTGAAGTTAGAAAATACGAATTGACACCGCGAGAAGCTGAAATTTGGTATCTTTATCGAGCAAAACACAGCTACAAAGAGATTGCTGCTCAGCTTTACATTACTGTAAATACAGTGAAAAAGCACATGAAAAATATTCACGCAAAGCGACAAGCATTTTTAGATTGTGAGAATGAAGATTAGTTAGCATCCATAATTCATTGGCAGGAGGCATACGTCTAAGGCGTCTAAACCCTACTGCGCCTTCATGCATAGGGCGGTAGCCTACGGCACGCCGAACGCATCTACATTTTAGAAACAACTACTATTCATCCAAGAGTACCCTTGAGGGTACTTTGTTGCTATATGAAAATCATTTATCGTGTAATTACTACAGAAACGGGATATTTGGTAGTCATACCAAGTTGAAATTTCAAATGTCATTCTGAACAAAGCAAAGATGCCTAGTTCTTGCGGTTTGCCAAAGGGTATTTGCAAGAGACTATGTTTTTCTACGTTACGTTCAGCGTGACATTTTTATGTATATAGATACACGCACTTTAGTATTTAAAAAATAGGTATTTACTGCAACTAAACAAAAAGCAAGTCGTCAATAAAAAAAAATACATCACATCATGCAGCAGCTTAAGCAAAGAAATACAGAGACGGAATCTAACAATCATGTTAAAATTACTACTCTTAAGCTGACAGTTGAAAACTTGACGCCGCCAAAAGAACTATGTATAAGCCATTTTTGGTTTGGTTTGCATGATGGTAATTTTGATACTTTCGATTTAGAATCTCCTACGAGACAAGGTATCAAACGAACGGCTGAAGATGGCAATCTTATGAATCTAACTCAAGAATTTACAACCAGTGGTTCTGGTATTTTTCAAGGAATCATTGTTGGTCTATTTCGACCATTGGCTCATACCAGTGCGGCTAATACTGTATCATTTACCTTCTCCATTAATACTGAAATAAAACGTCAAATTTACTTCAGCTACAAGGCAGTGATTATTCCGAATGATACTTTTCTTGCTAATCAAGACAAACTTGCTCATCAAATTTTTGACACAGAAGGTAACTTCATTGGTGCTGATTTCATTGTGTTCAGTTCTGAAGTGATTGGTGCAGGTGTTGATGTGAATGATGAATTATCAGCCAATCAAGTAGGAGTTTTCTTCTCAGAGAGATTCAGTACTTACGCAGGCGCTGCTAAAGACACATTCATACATAAGCATATTGGTTATCATTGTATGTTTGCTCATGGCAATGTTACAATTCCAAACTATCAGATAGCTCGTATCAAAATTGAAACGGTGTCTGTATCACCGCAAGACAGAGTTTTTTAAGGTAAAGGCGTATTTTTGCTATGGAGACTTTTTCTGCTAAATTGGATACTTAATATTCCGATTCTTAAGAAGCTTTTCCCGCAATAAGTACGTCCGTACAAATAAAGTTCACTCGTTAGAACTGTCATTAGTCATTAGTCATTAGTCATTAGTCATTAGTCAACAGTCACAAATTATTCTCCCCTGCTCAAGAGCTCCCTTGCTCCCTCACTCCCTCACTCCCTCATCCCCCTCATTCCCCCCGATGCATTGGGGAGCCACAAAGAGTGTGGGGGCGTGGGAAGACAGAGGAAAAACTTTTATTTATTGTGCATCTGTGGTTCATTATTTCTTTGGTGTACCTTACTCCGGGTTGCAAACCGCTATAGTCTAGGGCGCGGGTTTCAGGCGTTTTTACAAATCTTTATATAGCTCGATTTATTTCCGCCTGTCTACTTACGTGACTGTGTATCAAGCACTGTGTGCAGCTAGACAGTGACGCAATACATAATGTCTGCGTCTATACTAAATAATTACTCATTCACAATCAACTCCTAAATATATTTAGGGTCATTCATGGTTCAACCACTTATTGAGTTATTTAAGTTTGGATTTATTACATTTCCTCCTTTCCGGTTGGAACCAGTTTCATCAATTTTTTCTTGGAAAAAAATTCATCTTTTTTTATATTGTACCAATAGAAATTAAGGATTTTTTTGTAGGTTAAGTAGTAGATTGTACATCTGTCGTTTTAAATCTTCGTTACTTTGTACCTGCGTAGTAATCGTGTTGTATCTGTCAATTGTTAGACCATTTTCTTCAACTACTTTTTGATAGCTTTGGCAGTAATTCACAGCAATATCTCTAGCCTTGCCAGGAAGACCACTTAAGCTGTTCTTATTGTTACAAACAATCTTAGGAACTTCGCCGTTACCAATAATTTTTTTGATTTCATCAAAGGCTTGTTGACGCCGTGGCTCCATTGTTAACATAGCTTTAGCGTAACTTCTAAGTTCATTAGGGTTAACTGATTGTGGAGCTTGAGCATCGGCTTTTGAACTCAAAACTAAAGCACTAGAAACCAAACTTGCAGTCGCAATAACGCCTACGAACAAAGATTGGGAAAGTATCCGAACTAGACTAAGTCGGAAAAAGCCATGGTAATATCTTCTCATTTGCTTTATGAAACAACTACAGTCGGGATATGTTAATCACTGTGAATTATTTTAGGAGTGAGAAGTTCCAGAAAACACCCAAACCATCAAATGTTTGTTTTTGTTGTCAAGTTCCTCGACATACTTGACAAAGCTCTATAACTTTAGTCTGTAGTGCTGACATCTCTGAAGCTCCTTGTTTGAGACTAACTTCCAAATCTAACAATATAGGTAAACAGGCAATAAGTTGCTGCACAGAAACAGATTGAATTTCTTTTTGTAAATAGTAAATGCGATTGGGGTTGCCTATCTCCGCAGCTTTGGCAATAACTTGTGAATTGCGCTCACCATTTTCTATCATCAGCTTGACCCACAACCAAGTGCGAAATTGACCAATGAGCGTAGCAACTATTCGCAAAGGAGGCTCACAAGCATTGATCATGTCGGTCAATATCGCTAAAGCTCTAGCTGTGTCGCCTGTTCTGATTGCTGCTGCTAATTGTAGGCTATTTTGAGTTGTATTTTGAACTAACTGAGCGACGGCGTCTGTATCTAAAGCTTGATTGCTACCTTGAGCATAAAGCCGTAATTTCTCTAGCTCGTTGTGCAGAAGGCGTGTATCATTGCCTACACTTTCTGCCAACATCTCTACACTTGAGTGAGTCAGCTTCACTCCTACTGTTTGAGCCGCTTGAGTGACAGATTGCACCAATAGTTCCGTCTTCCAAGGCGGGATTAAAGGAAATTCTCGGAATTGGGCAAATTTTTTCAAAATTTTGGTAGATTTGAGGCGTTCATCTGGTTTGTGACTGCTCGTAAGCAACAAAAATGAATTTTCCGGGATGACTGGCAAAGTTCTTACCAATTCAGATAGCACATTGTCTGAACATTGCTGGCAAAGGGTAGTATTTGCAAGCCATACCAAGCGTCCACCGGCTCCAAAAGGTGGTGTCATCACTTGATTTAATGCCTGAATCGGCGCATCAGGCTGATCGTTTGGCACTACTGTGTAGTTAAAACTTGTCCATAAAGGATCTAGGACGCGATCGCGCACAAGTGCAACCGCCTTTTCTATAGCAAAATCATCCTCACCCCAGTAAAAGTAGACAACCATAGGGAACCTCACTCTAACTAGAATTAACTCTTAACAATCGCTGTGACCCAAACCTAGAGATTGTCATGCATACTCCCTCACTCCCTCACTCCCTCACTCCCTCACTCCCGCACTCCCTCATCCCCCTCATCACCCTACCATCTCAAAAAAGCTAAATACTTTTTAAATTGCTTATTTAATGCGAGTAGTTTTGCCTACAATCAATAAGCGTGGAGTTCGAGGATATGAAGGTTGGACGACAAATATCAAACTTACTTAAATCGTTTAGCGCGGATGACGCTACCAGAAGCGTGTAGAACTCAGATCCAGCATATCCAGGAATCTTCTAAATTTCAGCCCAATACCGAGGGAGCAAGGCAAGCAGAACCTTTTCCTGGCTATACGGTGATTACTCCACCTTGGGAAGAAGAAACAGACAACTCTACTTTCTACGCACGCTTACAGGGTTACCAACAGGAACTTTTACAGCTCAGCGTAAACTCTGATTGGATTGTGCTTGTACCTCCTGCTAGCTTTCATTTGACTTTGGCGGATTTGATTTGGGATAGTGCTTACCATGATGCTTGCGAAAAGAATCCACAATTTGAAGAACAGCTACGCTCTTGCGTTGGGCAAATTTTTGAGCAGTATCAACAATCAATGCAGCGGCAAACTCATCCCATTCGCTGGTTTCTTCAGGGACTCGTAGTGATGCCAAGAGCTGTAGGCGTTTGTTTGGTACCTCAGGATGAAGCCTGTTACGAGCAAATTGTAAAAGTGCGTCGCGCAATTTATCAAAATTCCAACTTAATGGCATTGGGAATTGAACAACATTATCATTTCACGGCACATGTAACATTGGGCTATTTTGGAGAAATTTCACCGAGTCTAGACCGCGATCGCCTTGCTACCATGTTTTCTCAGTTGAATCAGCAATGGACAGAGAATTCCCCACAATTGACCATACATCGTGCCGAACTCCGGAAGTTTGATGATATGACGCGCTATTATCGCCAACCAGACTGGCCAAGTTTAGATTTTAGTGCTTAAACATTCAGTCATCCTCAGTCTCTTGCAGCCTAAAATTTAAAGTCAGAAAATTTTTGATATGCAAGGTAAATAGCTTCTAAAAACACATCTGGGGTGACAGCTTCTGGTATCTTTTCTAAGTGAATCATTGCTTGAATATCCTTAGCTAGTCGCAGAGCTACTGAGGCTCTTGCCTTTGCTACCATTCCACTGCGTCTAAGTAAATATTCCCTAATAACAGCAAAATCCTCAGGTAGTATAGCTGACAAATCGGCTATTTGTAGCAATTGCTCGCTGACAGACTTTGCTTGTTCTGAAATAGTTAAAGTTGTGGATGGAGCAGGTATCTGAGTTTGAATCACTATTGTGCCAGCAGCCAAATCACCCAAACGCTTTTCCTGGTTACTAAACATGATAAGAATTGCCCCGATAAACAGAACTTCGTCAAATAGTCGCAGTAAGGCACGCAGTGTTGCTTGTTGCAGCCCAATCGGTCTACCATCATCTCGCACGACACGAATTTTTACAAAGCGTTTCCCAGGGGTTTGACCTTGCCATAGAGTTTCAAAAAATACAAAATATCCTCCATAAATAGCGAAGCCAATAAGGGATGCGATCGCCAGCAACCAAAAAGCCGCTTGATCGCGGAAAATAAATTTCCACAAATCAGATAGTTGAATGGAAACTGTTGTCCAAGCACTTAAGAACAGTAGCAATATCACACCCAAAACGAGATAGTCAATCAGTAGTGCCCAAGCGCGATTACCAATTCCAGCAAGGGTAAACTCTAGTTCTACACTCTCTGGTGTGCTGAATTTAACACGATTAAATATATCCATAGCAATTTTTTTGCTGGCGTTTAAATCTCATGGTCGCGTAATCTCAAGCCTAATCCCTCACGACGACTCCGTAGGTCATAGTAAACAACAGCTTTAATTGTTTGCCAGAATGGTAAAACGACCGCCCAACTGGCAAAACTTACAGCCAAATTTAACAGAAAAACAATGGGACTAAAAACTGATGAATTTTGTTCTACTAAAGGTGCAAAAATCAACTGAATAATAGTGGTAAGAATCTGAACAATAATTTGAAGAGGTAGTGTAATCAAAAAGGCAACTAAAGAAATAAAAAGAACCCGCCAAACAGAACCCTGAGTCAACTCCCAACTTCGAGCAATTGTTGACTTACCATTAACATTATCTTCAACAGCAAGCGGTACATCCACCACAAAAAACCGCATTAAAAACCATAAAAATGCTATTAATATAATAAGAGCGACCACTACAGAGAGCACGGTTACACCTGCATTTCCTTGCTGAGCTATCCCGCCAAATGGCACTCCCAATAAATAAAAAATAAAACCTAACATCAAACCTAAAATTACAGCTAAAATTCCAGCTAAAATTACAGCACCGATATAAATCCCCACTATCAAAAGAAACATCAACAGTATCGTAATAAAAAACTGCCACAACCGAGAATTGACAAAACGCTGACCAGAAGAAATACTTTCAGGTTGATTCACCAATTCACCAAAAGCCAATCGAGAAATCAGTGCTGATAAAGCATAAAACTTTGCCCACCCATAAAATGGAACAAGTAGCCATACATAAGCTTGCAAAGCGAGTAAAAAATAATCCTTAAGATGAGAGCGATATAACCGTAATCCGGCGTTGACAACATTTCCAAGACTCAGAGGTTGTATTGGACTCGGAGAACCAATATTATATGACATGATGTCTAAGTCTCTCTTATAAAGTAGGGCGATAAATGTGAGGCTATTTTAGGATAAGTTAATACTTAGTATTCCTAAAAGTCATGAATATTCAACGATGGGTCGCGCGGCGAGAACTAAATTGGCAGCGATTGGATGCCTTATTAAGGCAGGTAGAGAAAAAAGGACTAAAGTCTTTACAGGCAGCAGAAATTAGAGAATTAGCAAGTTTATATCGTTCAGTAGCCGCAGATTTGGCTCGCGCTCGTACTCAACAATTAGGTAATGTTTTAGTAGAAAATTTACATTTATTAACAAATAGAGGTTATAGCCAAATTTACCAAGGTTCACGACGACAAGAGTGGCAAGCCGTAGTGCAATTTTACAAATGGGGATTACCAGCCGTAGTGCAACAGACATTCCCATATACAGCGACTGCCATTGCCCTATTTTTAGTAGGAGCGATAATTGCTTGGTGGTATGCGTGGCAAGATCCAACTTTTCTGTCAATTGTAGTCCCAGAAAAACTGATCAAATTGGTACGAGACGAGCATAAATTGTGGATGGGGTCTATTGTCGGCATTGAACCCCTAGCGTCTAGCGGTATCATGATTAACAACCTCTCAGTATCCTTTGGTGCCGTTGCTGGTGGAATCACCGCAGGAGTTTTTACAGCCTATTTGATGGTTTTTAATGGCTTGTCGATTGGTGCTATTGCTACCTTGGTGGGTCAAAATCATCTTGCTTATCCTTTTTGGGCATTTGTTTTTCCGCATGGTTCTCTAGAATTACCAGCCATCTTTTTTGCAGGTGGTGCAGGTTTTTTACTTGGAAAAGCAATTTTATTTCCTGGTAAATATCGGCGTGTAGATGCACTGAAATTTTACGGTTCTCAGGCAGTACAGTTAATATTTGGTATTGTACCAATGTTGATTATTGCAGGTATTATTGAAGGCTTTTTCTCTCCTCATCCTAATGTTCCAGAACCTATTAAATATATTGTTGGGACGGGATTATTTATATTATTGGTGGCTTATTGTAGTCGCAAGCTTACAGCAGTGAACAGTGAAACCTGATAACTGATAACCCTTCGGGTATGTCCTTCGGACACGCTACGCGAACGCCAGTCGCCTAGGTCGGGAGACCCTCCTGCAGCGCTGGCTCACTGATAACTGATAACTGTTAAAGCAAATTCCGTGCTTTGATTTGCAAATATTTATCTACTAATTGATCTGTCAGTTGATTAGCTGGCGCATCTAACACCAACACACCTTTGTGTTTGAGTTGGGCAAACGCGACTTGTCGTTGCGCTAATAAATCTAAGGCGACAGCACGGGTATAGGCAGCTGTCACCCCCCCTTCCCCCTCTTTCAAAGAGGCGATGGTAGTATGTGCCAAATGGTCAACTAGAGGATCGCGTAGGGTGACGCAAAACGACAAATAACGAGGTGTAAGCCTGGAAAGCGCAGCTATAAGTTCACTAGAGGCAGTCATATCAACTAAATCGGTAATCACCACCACTAGACAACGCCTAGTTTGCTGCTGCACAACACTTGTAACTGCCCCTACGTAATCAGATTCTAATAAGACTGGTTGAATGGGAGTTAGGCGGTCAATGAGGCGGCTCAGCTGATGTTGACCGCGTTCTGGAGGAATCCATGTATGCATTTGTCGGTCAAAGACGCCTACACCGACGCGATCGCCCCGATGTAATCCTGCCAAAGCCAAGGATAAAGTGGCGTTCAAACCCCAATCAAATCGCTGCAAACCTTGCACTGTTGCCGTCATCAACCGTCCCCGATCCAATAAAATGAGTAAAGTTTGCTCTTGTTCGCTTTGGAGTACCTTCACTAACGGCGGTGTACCATAAGCGCCAGTACGACGGGCAGTTGCTTTCCAATCAATAAACCGCAAATCATCACCAGCGCGATAGTTCCGGAGTTCAGCAAATTCTGTGCCAATATTAAATTGACGAGATTGGCGGTTGACTCCTGATGATTGCAGCACCAGACGAATTGAGAGCGATCGCAACCCCACTAAATCTGGATAAACTTTTACTTTCAAACTTTGAATAATTTTTCTATCATCCCAGGCTAATCCCCATGGACCAAGTTGTCTGACTTGAATATCTCCCCAAGAAAACTCTCCGCGCTGTGTGGGGTGGACGGTATAAGTTAATTCTTGAGTACTGTGACTAGGAATAGTGGCACGTAATGCGGGGACAGACACTCCAAAACTAGTTGGGTAGTCATCGCGGATTTGAATGATCGCGTTGGCATTCCCCGATGTTACCTTGAGTAAAATGAGATTATCTCGTCCATTGGACAATCGCGACGGTATTTCGCGTGTCATCTGCACGCGATGTTGTCGGACTTGCAAACCATCCACAACCATCAATCCCAGCACGGTAACATCAAACAGCAAAGTTATAAATAAACTTGTCCCAATGCTGATAAATAAGGCTAAAGTTGGGGCGATCGCAATTCCCAGTATTAATAGAAAGTAAACTCGTCTAGCGGGAACCATTTGTTAAAGGATAAAGTTATGAACTCTAATTTTGTTTAGCACGAACGATAATGGTATTGACATACTCCCCAACCCTGAAGGGCGGGGATTCTAGGCTCAGACAGCGATTGCAGGCGGTTTAAATCCCCAACTGAAACTATCTTTCATTTTGAATTTTGAATTTTGAATTTTGAATTGTTAACGCGGTACTGGCACTTTATTGAGTATCGACGCAATCACCCCATCAATTTGCACACCATCTAACATCGCCTCTGGTCTTAAGATAAGGCGATGACGTAGCAGTGATGGTGCAACTGCTTTAACGTCATCTGGAGTGACAAAATTTCGTCCACCTAGGTATGCTGTCGCTTGTGATGTCTGTAACCAAGAACCAGCAGCACGAGGAGATGCTCCCAAAGCTAAATCGGGGTATTGTCGCGATGCTTTCACCAATGCCAAGAGATAATCAATGATTGCTTCAGAAATTTTAACTTCTCTGACGACTTGTCGCGCTTGCAAAATTTCAGGGACTGTTGCCACTGGTTGTAAACGGGCAATATCTAAGCGTCGTGCTGCAAATCCTGCCTGACGATTGAGTAACATTTGCTTTTCAGCAGCTTGGTCAGGATAATCTACCACTAGTTTGAAGACAAATCTGTCTAATTGTGCTTCTGGTAAAGGATAAGTACCCTCAAATTCCAAAGGATTTTGCGTTGCAATCACCCAAAATAACTCTGGTAACGCCAAACTTTCACCGTCCAGCGTCACCTGCATCTCTTCCATCGCTTCCAACAATGCTGCTTGTGTTTTGGGGGGAGTCCGGTTGATTTCATCTGCAAGCAGCACTTCGGTAAAGACTGGTCCTTTTTTCAAGCTAAAACTGCGGGTGTTTAAGTCAAAAATATTTGTACCAGTAATATCAGATGGCAGCACATCTGGCGTGAGTTGAATTCGACGAAAATCGGCTTGAATTAACTGTGCCAGTACTTTCACCAAGAGTGTTTTCCCTGTTCCTGGCACTCCTTCCAAAATAACGTGTCCACCTGCAAGTAATGCTATCAAAACCTGCTGAATGAGGGTGGATTGACCAACCACAACTCGATTAAGTTCTTGACTGAGGCGATTTAAGACAGGATTGGTTTCGCTCATTATTGTCATTTATATATTAAGTTACCAAGGCGCAAAGACGCCGAGAGACTTTGTAGATTTAAATTATGGATTTGACAGGCAAAACAAGATGCTTACCTTTGCATAGAAGGTAAGTGTTAATTTTGAATCTTAAATTTTGAATTTTGAATTAAGCGAAGCTTTTGCCATTTCCCCAACCAGCTTAACAGTTCTGGTTCACTCATGCGGCGTTTTTGGGATTGTCGTTTTAACACCTCTTCGAGTTCTGTAGCAGAAACGCCTGTTTGCTGTATCCAAGCATTTACTATAGTTTGGTCATCCAACAATTCTTGTCCCAATCCTAAAGCTTTCTGTAGTTGTCGTTGTTCTGCTTTTCCTAGCATCTCCACAACAAAGTCGCTGGATTTAGCTTTTTGTAAAACTCCTGCCAAAGCTTTGATGTAGGCTTCACTGTTGTCAACAACTTGTGTCTTTAACGCTACTGGTTTACCAAAGCGGCGATTTTGTGACCAAATGAGTACCAACAGTAGTAGAAGTAGTTGTAGGAACGCCGGAAAGATAGGAGTTTTAGTGAAATAACTTAATAAATTTCCTTCGCCTTCTCTTTTTCTGACACTAGGTTCTTTGTAACCGTGTATGTATTCATCTACAAATAATACATGCTCTTTTTGGCTCACTAAATCTGATAAATACTGAAAATTACTTTGCTCATCTTGGTAGGCATTGGCAGCTAAGTAGGGAGTTGTAGAAAAAATAGCTTTTCCTTTACCGTAATTTTTTTCCCACACAATAGCACCAAAGCGATCGCCCAAAGAAACCTTTTCTTGAGCTTTGATCTGTCGCCGTCGTCGCGTCTGTATTTTGACATCTCCAACTGGAGATTTGTGCATGGTGGTAAACTCTGCTGCTGTCACGCTATCGCGCACACCCAAAATAATCAAAGTATTGCCTTTTTCTAGCCATTTTTTCTCTTCACTATCCAGATCAGGCTGTGTCAATTGGCTGTTGATTTGTAATAGAGTGGCACGTTTTTCTGTATTTAAATCACTAAAAGGCTTTTGCCAGCGCTTGATACCAGTTTTTTGCTTTTCCATATAAGCATACCAAGCGCCGTAACCATCGGGAGCGCGGTTGTAAGTGGAACCACTATTGATGTTGCTGCTGGTTGGAGCTGCAAAGAAGCTAAGTATTACCATAACTCCCAACGCGATCGCCCCAATCCAAGCCAGACGGTTTGAGCGTTTCATGTGTTGGAAATCTCCTGATACGCTTGCTGACAATGCTCATAATTGTCTGCCGAAATTTCAGCATTGCCAAAACACAATTGCTCGTGAGTGATCATCAAAGTCTCATAAGGCTGTATTGAAGTTGTAAACATTTGTAGTAATTGTAGATATTCTCCATCTGTACGGCTGGATTTGTGAGGGAGAATTCCTTGCTCATGCAAGTGCTGCAACATCGCGAAGTAAAGACAGCGGCATGCTTCGTGGTAATTACCTTGATGAGAAAATTCTTGCGATCGCAAGAGCCACTGAGCTACAGATAGTTCACTTTCTGCAATTTTGAAATGAGAATTAGTGGAATTGTGACCAGCAAGCCTTGAGTTCAAATAAGGGCGGAGTTCTCGCCATAAACGCCAACCAACCCAAACTAAACATAAGCCTAGCGAAAGCCAAAAAATAAAGTTCAGCAACTTCAGCACCCAGTCATCAATTGACCATTGAGGTGACAACTTTGGCAAAGCCCAATCAAATCTGGATAACTGGTATTCAAACCATTCTCCAACTTGTTGTTGAATCTGGGAAACTTGCCAACCCCAGCTTGTTTTTTCAAAAGCATCTGCAGACATAGTACAGGTTATGAATTATGAAATTTTTCAACATTTAGCACTCATAATTCATCATTTTTACCGTTCTTTTGTACCATTACCCACCCAACGACAACAAGAAGCGCACCCACGGCAAGAAATCCCAAATCCCAAGCCAACTGATGCGGTCCTGGTTTTACATGATGGATGCCAAGAATATGATGGTCAATTACTCCTTCAACCAAGTTGAACAAACCAGCACCCATCAGTATTGACCCAAAGTAGATGTTGGATGACCAAGGAACATCTTCACGCCGTCCTGCCCGCCACAGCAACACCACTCCAATCACAGTCATTATCCAATCAAAGGCGTGAAATAAGCCGTCCCAAACTGTATTGACATCTATATTAGAGATTGTGGTCATAGGTCGAACATTGCTCAACATATGGTGCCACTGAAGAATCTGATGCAGTACAATGCCATCAAAGAACCCACCAAGACCCAAACCAAGGAAAATTCCAGCAACAATCAACGGGGCACGTTGGTTGCTCTTTTCACTCTTCGCCTCCATCATCAACCTCTCAAACACACTTTTCTATCACGATAGAACTCTATTTTGAAAGCAATCTTCTGCCTTTAGACAAGTACTGTGGTGGAATTCAAAGCAAACCACTTCTTGCTAGTATCTACCGTGATGATGGATATTGATGTATAAAACAGCAATTTTGAAATGACTATTTACTTTTACAAGGTTTGGCAGCCCTATGGGTGTTTTTCCAATTTTTCTCCTCATGGAATCATCATGCAGGACATCTATTGGTCAACAGTTGAGCATTATTATCAAGCTCAAAAGTTTGTTGGAACCTCAGATGCGGTCATTATACCTCTGATCCATAATGCTGAGACACCAGAACTCGCTGCGGCATTAGGACGCGACCCCACACACCAAATTCGTCTGGACTGGGAGGAGGTCAAAACTCAAGTGATGCGAGAAGCTGTACTCAAAAAGTTTCTTACGCATACCGATATTAGAGAAATCCTTTTAACCACGGGTGACAACCTGATTGTAGAAAACTCGCCAACCGATTATTTCTGGGGTTGCGGTGCAGAGAAAACGGGTCACAATCATCTTGGTAAAGTCCTTATGAGTGTGCGCGAAGAAATCCGCAAGTTACCATCTTTGTCAGTCATTTTTGATTAATTTACCGCTCCTGTGCCTATATTTTCACAAGAAATTAGGTGATTTCATTCAAATGGGGGATGACCATTTTCCCCCAGACACTTGGTAGCTGCACCATTGCTAAATCTAAAAGTCCGTTAAATATTCGACAAACTCTTAGATTTTTGTATTTGAATTTCTTGATTTGGAAACAAATTCATTCTCGACGTCATTTTAAATATATAGAACGAACCAAGCAAAGAAGTTTTTAGCACCAACGCCGATATTGTCAGGAAAATGCTATTTACAGGTTGGAAAATTGCAGCTTGTAGACGCTTTTTTGATCGCTTTTCCTTGCCTAATAACAAAACTATATAAAAGCCTTGTTAAAAAAATGGCATCGAAAGCTTAACATCCACAGCATGACGTTTGCTAATGCGCTCCTTAAAGACCTGTTTGAGCGCAGCTAATTGAGTATCGGTAAAAGTCGTTGCTGTTTTAGGAGAAATGCGGGCGAAAAACTCTTGTACAAAAGGGTCAGTTTTAGAAGAATCTTTGGCGAAACGGTTTTGAGGCATATTGTTTTCCTGTCACTAGGAGTACGCTTTAGAACATAGGATTGTGTTCAGAATCCCAACAATCTCCGTCTCTCCAAGTTCTACCGGTGTGTTCACATTCAAACTTATTATGAAGCCAGGGAATTGATGTAGGGTAGGGCGAAGTAGGTACGGAAGTCAGTAAGGAAAATAAAAAGGAAAAAGTCGTGAAGCTAGAAGTCAGTAAGATAATCAAAAATCCTGTGAGGAACACGATATTACCAGGAGTCCAAAGAGGATATACGCTTTTTTCATATTGCAAGCGCTGTTTCAAGCCACGTTCCGAACCAGCTAATAACACCAAATAAAATCGTAGTCCTGGAATGGGAACGGAAACTCGCAAGTCTAGAGGATGACGACCCCAATTACGAGAGCCAAAAACCTTTTTGATGGCTTTTAGTTGCTCTTCTGTGAAAGTATCAGTGATTTCCGGGGGAATTTTAGCAAATAGTTGGTCAAAAACAGGATCAACGTGCTCCAGACGTTTCATGACTTGCGTGTTTTACTAACTGTGACTGAGCAAGATACAAAGTTTAGTTTTTGCTGAAATTCCTACTAGCATAACTGCTAATATTTAAAATTATTATTAAATTTTAATTTAGAGGAAAATCTGAGTTTTGCAAATATTTTTTAATACTTAACTAGAAAAAAATGACAGTATCGCTATGGCAAAGTTAACACATCAAGTATTAAGTGCTTATGCTTGATGTGCGGCAATAATGTTGTATATATGCTTGCCGTTGCCTTAAGAGTTAAGGAGTAGGTCAACATAACACAAATCTACAAATTTGTCTTAAATAGATTTACTGAAAACATCAGTTGACCCTCGCTTCGCTCAAATTCGCTCATTCGCTCATTCAAAATTCAAAAATAATTAAGAAATTTTGAATGAAAAATTTTAGTTAAATTTGAGTAACGGTTTCAAGCCCCTTAATTTTATTAATGGAGGGATAAAAATGCTTTGCAACAACAAATCAGAGCCCCCGGATGAATCCGTGGGGTTCAAAATGTTTGAACGAGCGAATGAGCGAATTCCCCGAAGGGGTGACGTATGGCGACTTACTACGAGTGCAATGCTATACCGAACTTATAAATTAAGTATTTATAAATATTCTGAACAATGGCATTGACACCTAATAGCAATTTGAAAAAAGAATGCGACAGATACACACTGCTAAACCCTGGTTATCTTAGGCTTTCTTAATGCCGTACCTTATGAATGAGCGTTCTTAGTGAATTGGTATAACGGAGGGTGTGGGGAACTGCGGAGAGTAAGGAAGAAAATCTTAGTAATTAAATGACACAACGGGGGAAACTCCAACGCCATGCAGCGCTGAACCCCTCACGCACTGCATGCTTGTATTGCACTCTGGCGATTTACAACCACCGCAAGGCGGAAGTACAAACAAATTGACTTAAAAAGCTGGTAATTTTGTGCTGCTTGCGATTTAAGCTAGAAGTGATTAACAGTGTTCGCTCATAACCATTGGTAAATAACGAGACTTTGCCAGTGGTTATGTAGTATTTTTTTGGTGCAAGTCTGTCTTTTGGTAAATCCCATGAAACAGCTCCTCAACCGAGTCTATGGCTGGAAAAAACGCATCCAACGGCTACTTCTGCCCTCAGTGATGGTCATTCTAGCTTCTTTACTATTTGCCACATCCGCTTCGGCGACAGGTGTATATGAAATACCAACTATTACAAGTGGGGAACATACCTGGGTGGTGGATCAAGCTGAAGTGATCAGCCGTCTAAATGAAGGCAAGATTAGCAGCACCCTGGAAAATTTGGCAAATCAAACCGGAAATGAAGTAAGAATTGTCACAGTTCGTCGTCTTGATTATGGTGAAACCCCTGAGAGTTTCACCAAGGCATTGTTTGAAAAATGGTTTCCCACAAAGGAAGCACAGGCAAATCAAACGATATTGATGATTGACACTGTCACGAACGGTGGAGCAATTATCACTGGCGATAAAGTCAAGTCTTTACTGCCAGATGAAACCGCTGTTAGTGTTGCTTCTGAAACCTTAACGGCACCATTGCGGAGTGGTAACAAATATAACCAGGCGTTTTTAGATGCAAGCGATCGCCTAGTCGCGGTGCTATCTGGCGAACCAGATCCCGGACCACCCCAAATCGCCGACAATGTGCAGGTAGAAGGCACGTTTAAGAAGGCAGAAGAAACTGATAAAGGTAACGCAACGGCTTGGGTGATCGGACTTTTAATTGCCGCCACCATTATCCCAATGGCGACTTACTACATCTACCAGGTGTTTCAGCCATCTTCTAACGGTTAGTGGTTAGTAGTGAAAAACAACTAACAAATGTACAGACGCGACGCCAGAGCCGGCACGAGGGAGACCCTCCTGCAGCGCTGGCTCGCCATGGCGCGTCTGTACAACTAACAACTCCCAATTAATCTTGCACATACTCTTGTCCTGTCAGTAAAGCAATCTCAGCTCGGACAAACTCTCGACCTAAATAAGCCGCATGGTTTAACTGAGTCACAGGAGGGGGCTCTTGTTCTTCAAAAATTTTCACAGACAGTTCCTTTGCCGTTCTCCCACTAAATACAGTCGTGTGAGTGCGTTCCACCTTTCCCCGTGCTGGAATCACCTTTCCAGTTTCCGGATCAACAGCCAAACCACGTTCATCAATCACATTTGTGAAATGCTTGGCATAAATTAATCCCTCCTCTCGATTCAAATAAATAATGAAATACCCACCGGGATCAAGGTCAATATGACGCCCAGAAAGTTTATCGTCAATCGCTGCCAAGCCTTCAACACTCAAATCCATAGTCACCATAGAAATCAACTTGCTTTAGGGGTTTTTCACCTCTCCTCAAGTGTAATTCTTATCTTCCTGGGCGTTCTAGCCTAACGGCATGCCCAGTCGCAAAGCGCCCCGTGAGGGATAGGCGTAAACAAGCATTTTGGCGCTTCATTTTAATCGCTTCTATTACTAAACGGCAACTCCGCATTTATTGCCGAAATTTCCTGCTGTTCTAACTCATTAACCTCACTAATGTAATTGCGCAAAATTTGTGCCAAACGATTATTGTAAAAGCGGTGCAAACTGTGATTGGGAGCAGCAGGGAAACCGCGACGCTTTTTGTGGCGTCCGCCAGCACCAGGGTCAAAAATTTGGATACCGTTGGCTATTCCCCACTCTACAGGTGCATAATAGCAAGCATCAAAATGCAAGCAATCTATCTCTTGGAAAGAACCCCAGTAGCGTCCATACATCCTGTCGCCCTTAAATAGACAAAAAGACATCCCCACTGGTTGACGATGATCTTGCTCGCTGTATGCTGCAAAAAACACAACTCGATGGCGGTAATGGGTGTGTAGCTGTTCAAAAAACTTTTTCGTTAAGTACTTGCTACCCCACCAGCCAAATTTGTCACAGGTATCAGCGTAGAACTCATACATCAAAGGAAACAGCGACTTGGGAATTTCATCCCCAGTAAGCGCTTGTAGTTTCAAACCAGCTTTTTCCACTGCTTTGCGTTCGCGCTTAATGTTGCGACGCTGGTTGGCGTTGAACACTCCCAAGTAGTCATCAAAAGTGTTAAACCCAAGATTTTCCCAGATGTAGCTGTGGTGTAGCCAAGTTGTGAAGCCGTGGCGTTCCAAAATCGGACGCCATTCGGGATCTACATAGAGAAAATGACAGCCAGAGATACGGTGTTTGGTACAGAAAGCATCAATTTCATGCACCATCATTGCCGTGATCTCATCTTCATCTTCTCCTGGCGCAATCAAGAACCGATAGCCTTCAGCCGGGGTAAATGGAGTCATTCCCAGCATTTTCGGGTAATACTCCACACCAATCCGTTGTGCTAAGTCTGCCCATTGGTGGTCGAAAACAAATTCGCCATAACTATGTCCTTTCAGGTATAGTGGGGCAGCAGCAATCAGCGTTCTGTCTCGCCATACAGTTAAGTGATTCGGTAACCAGCCAGTCTTAGCTGTAGCGCTTTGGGAGGTTTCCAGATTTTTCAGCCACTCCCACTCTAAAAATGGGGTTTTAAGTGGCAATGCTAAAGCATCCCAAGCATTTTGGGGGACTTCAGCAATTTTATTAATCCAAGCAACAGAATGGCGAGGCTTTAGTTGTTCCACCATTGGAGGTTTCAAAGATACAAAATTTAGCACAAGCTTTATTTAGGGTAATCTAATCTGTCGGTCGTTGCAGCCGATAATGCAGAAAGACTTCCATCTCTATGGTGTGAACTTCCATAAGTTGCAGACGCTTAGCAAACTCGGGTAAAAATCCGCTACCTTCTACTGGTGTGGGTGCGGTAGAACCGCCTAAAATCAACGGACAGATGGTGAGCCAAAATTCATCGATTAAATCTAATTCCAGCATGGAAGCGACTAATTCACCACCGCCCAAGACAGCTAAGCGTTTTATGCCCAAAGTTGTTAAATGTTGTAAGGCTGCAAGAATGTCAACTTTTGCTGTTGGTGTTTCAAAAACCAAAATTTGCTCAAATTCTCTGCGTCCTTTCCAAAAAAGCACTCCTTGTGTTGTCGTCAGCAACCAACGATTGACTGGCTGCTGAAAGAAGCGCATTTCCGGATTCAGGTTGCTAGAATGTGTAATTACTATATGGACTGGCTGGGGGGGCTTTCCTGCCTGAGTTCGTTGTTGCAGCAGTTGTGGATGCGTTACGGTTAGTGTCGTACCGTAGGCGCGGAGTGTACTAGCACCGAATAAAACAGCATCAGCTATGGCAATTTGCTCTTCCAGGTGTGCTTTATCAGTTTTGGAGCCAAACCGGGCTGGCGATCGCCTAACATCTGTTATCTTGCCATCTGCACTCATCGCCAAAACTACAGTAGTATGAGGACGGTGTTGTACCATTGGGTAGGTTTGTTATTTTTTATGTTTTTTGTATAGAATATTAATTTTCAAAAATAGTGATGCTGGAAACCTCCCATCTCCCAATTTCATCTTTAATATTCATATGCAACAAGATATGCAACAACGGTCGTAGCAGGTACTTTCTATGAGTGTTTGTATCCTGGGCTTCTTTTCGATATTAAAGTATTTTATATTTTTAATATGGTGATGAAATAAGGATTTTTCGCTCCTCAATGACACTCGCTGCTCTAATTACTTAGAGTTGCTGTTTTGGATGGCACATACCAAGAGAGACAGCCGATGGCTAAACCCCGTCAATCATCATTTCGTCGGATTTTAGTATCGAAAATTTTGCTTTTGTCGGTTCCAGTATTATTAATAGGGGAGATTGTAGCCTATAAAAACGCACGCTCTAGCTTGCTAGAAACTGCGCGTCAAAATTTAACAGAAAGTGCCATCATCAAGGGGGAAAAGATTGTAGAAGCAAGCGCTGCTTTAAAAACCAACTTACTAAGTGCAAGTCAAACAACGGTCCTCCAGTCAGGTTCACGTAGTGAGATACAACGATTTCTCAACCAGCTAGCACGACAACTACCAAGGCAAATAGACTGCATTCAACTGACAAAGCCGCAAAGTGGTGACATCGTTGCCAGTACTTGCGGCGAGCAACCCATCGGTGAATTCAAATCTCCCATACCCAGTGATGGGGTTAATGTCGAGGTAACATTACCACCAAAGATAGGAACAACTGGTAGGAGAGATTTACGAAATCAACTGCAATTACTGTTCTCTGCTCCTGTCTATGATACTATAGAAGGTTTACGTTATGCCTTGATTTTCCGAACAACAATACTACAAGAAAAAATCAAAACTAAGCCTGGTTTGCTAACAGGCTCTACGATAGTTATTGCTGATGATGGAACAATTTTGTCACATCCAATTGCCAGCCGTATTGGCACTAATATCGAGCAACATGGAGATGCTTCTCGACTCAAAAAAATTGTGACAACGGCTCTTGCAGGCAAGCAGTATTTTCTCCATTTCTTTTTTGAAAATCAGGATAAAGAATTACTTGCTGGTTATACTGCTATTCCCAGTCCCATAAAACAAGGACAACAGAAACAATGGGTTATTATAGCCGTTACACCTTTGGAGAATGCTTTGTATGGTCTTAGGGGAATCAAACTCATCCTCCTTGTTTTAACATCTGGCTTGATTGGCGCAAGTGTTTTGGCGTCGCTGTATTTAGCTCGTTACTTAGCACGTCCTGTAGAACAATTGCGAGACTACGCTATAAATCTTCATTTAAATCAATCAGCAGAACCGATTCCTCACAACTTTAAAATTAGAGAGTTTAACCAATTGGCGCAAGCACTCGAACAAATGGTTGAGCGATTGAAAGCTTGGGCAGAAGAATTAGAAATAGCATGGAAAGAAGCAAAAGCCGCCAACCAGGTAAAAAGCCATTTTTTAGCTACGACTTCCCATGAGTTGAGAAACCCGCTAAATATTATCATTAATTGCGTTCGTCTGGTTAGAGATGGTATGTGCGATGACCGCGAAGAAGAATTAGAGTTTCTCAAGCGTGCCGATGATACAGCTATTCACCTGTTAGGCATTATTAATGATTTACTTGACATTTCCAGAATAGAAGCAGGCAAGCTCTCAGTCGTCTTGCAACCTATTGACCTTCGACAAGTCCTTAAAGAAGTTATTAATATACAATCAGTGAATGTTCAACAAAAAGGCTTGCAGTTGAATATTCCTCAGTTGAATGAGTCAATTCCAGTTAATGCTGATGCCGCAAAGCTCAAACAAGTGCTTATTAATGTCATCGGTAATGCAACTAAGTTTACTGATGAGGGAAGCATTACAATTTCTACAGACATTCAACGTAGTCATGATAAATCTGAAGTTCTTGTCTCTGTTACAGATACAGGGCTAGGGATTGATCCGGCTCAACAGCAAAAACTCTTTCGTCCTTTCGTGATGGTGGAGGATTCAACTTCACGTAAGTTTGGTGGTACAGGACTGGGACTTGCAATTTCACGAAACTTAATTGAACTTATGGGAGGTACCATCACTCTCAAGAGTGCAGGTCTTAGCCAAGGCACAACAGTGACCATTACTTTGCCTTTAATTGATGCCTCATTGTTACCTGGTTCAGGAAGGCAAGAAAATTCAGGAAATCTCAGCATTTCCTCTGGAGATCAAGCAGCAAGAGGAATGAAGCAAACAGCAGAAGAAGTTGCTCTGAAAAAAAACCGTTTCCCATCTTCTGTGAACAAAGAGTTAAAGAATTCAAAATTGAATATCCAAAATGCAAAATAGTAGAATTTCAGGGCTCATTTGCATCAAGAAAAACGGGTTTGCCGCCGTTATTGAGAGATTCTGTCAAAGCAGCAAGAATTTGTACTAACTGCGTTCCTACCCAGCCAGATGAAACCTGTGAGGGAGTATTGTCAAGCACACAGGTCATAAAGTGATTGCACACCCGCCGTAAAGGTTCGCCTGTTTCTATTTCCAGCACTTGTTGCCTTTGATTCACAGGAATAAATCGGTTTTCTTGACGTTCAAACTCACCATGTAGTAGCGTCAAAGGTGATGTGGGAGACATTTCATCAAAAATCAGACTACCTAGGCTTCCGACAACTCCAAGCCGTCGTTGTTTATCGGGATTAAGCCAACACAGGTGAATGTACGCTTGAAAGTTATTCGGATAAGTCAGCGTCGCCCAGATTAAGTCGGCTAATCCTTGGTTTTGAGGTGAGGAGGATGAGGGAGATGAGGGGGATGAGGGGGATGAGGGGGATGAGGGAGATGAGGGAGTGAGGGAGTGAGGGAGTGAGGGAGATGAGGGGGATGAGGGAGATGAGGGAGATGAGGGAGATGAGGGAGATGAGGGGGAATTACTACCTACCCAGTCCCCAGTCCCCAGTCCCCAGTCCCCAGTACCTGCTCCCGGTTGCAGCCACACCGTACCCGTTGCTTGCACTTTCACAGGTATCTGATTTAGCCAAAAATTGAAAATGGCAATATCGTGAATGGCTAAGTCCCACAGCGCATCAACATCTTGGCGGACTGGTCCTAAATGGGTACGGGTAGCGTATCCGTAGCGTAAATCACCTAATTGACTCGTCTGAACGACAGCTTTCCCTCGTTCAACGACTGGGTGAAATAAGTAGGTGTGGTCAACTATCAGTTGTCGTTGCTGTTTTTCTGCAAGCAGGCACAGTTCTCGACATTCTGCTGAGTTGAGAGTTAAAGGCTTTTCTGCTAAAACGTGGTAACCCCAATGCAAGGCGTCAGTAATTAAGGAGTAATGCGTGCTAGCAGGAGTAGCAATAACTACTGCTTCTAAATCCGTTACTTGCTGTATCGAGTGCCACTCGCTTGTCAGTAGTACCTTGTCATCTAAGTGATGCTGCTGTTTCACCTCTGCTAGACGTTGTGAGTTCGGGTCTATGACCGCTACTACCTCAGCTTGCGGATGTTCCAAAAAATTCCGTAGCAAATGTACGCCCCAACGTCCAACGCCAACAACAGCAATTTTAATTTTCTTAGTCATTAGTCATTAGTTATTAGTCATTCGTCATTAGTCATTCGTCATTCGTCATTAGTTATTAACAAATGACAAAGGACAATTAACAGATTTTCAACTAACCGTTACATAAAGTCTACCCAAAGCTAACCAAAACTGGACAATTCTCGGCAAAGATAACTTGTACCAATTGATTTGCTTGAGATTTCCTTTACTTCCTGTTTCAACCTGGAGATGTCGGCATCAACCAGTCCACAGGCTATCACTGTCTAACTGACAGCTTTGCTCAAATTCATTGCAGCGTTTAAGTCACGGTCGATTGTGAAACCACAGTGACCACATTCAAACACTCGCTCATTCAACGTGAGTGTTTGTTTCTTGGTTCCACAGTTAGAGCAAGTCTTAGAGCTTGGAAACCATCGGTCAACCACAACCAGCTTGGAACCAGACAGTTCACACTTGTAAGTCAACTGACGACGGAACTCAAAAAAGCTCATATCAGCAATAGATGCAGCCAGTTTATGATTAGCCATCATTCCAGACACATTTAAATCCTCAATCACAATCGTGCCGTGGCTCTTGGCAAGCATTGTGGTTAATTTGTGTAATGTGTCCTTGCGGATATTGGCTATCTTCCTGTGCAGCCTAACTATCTGCATCTGCGCTTTCTTCCAGTTGTTTGAACCGAGAACTTTATGGCGGTTCAACCACTGCATCCTACTGAGTTTGTCTTCATATTTCTTGTAAGACTTTGCGCCTAATACCACCTCGCCAGTAGACAATGTGGCAAGGCTTTTAACACCAAGATCAACGCCCACAATACCTGTGTTGCCTAAATCTTGGACTTCTACGTCAAATCGAAAACTAATAAACCATCTATCAGCTTGTCGGCTAATTGTGGTAGATTTAGTTAATACCTGTGGTAGTCTCTCATAGGTTTTGAGTATACCAATCACAGGCACTTGAATCTTGTTACTGCCTAAAATTTTGACTGTACCTTCCAATGTGAAAGAGTCACGCTTGCCTTTCTTCTTAAACTTAGGAACGCCTGCAGTTTTGTTAAAACAGCGCTTCCATGCCTCACGCAATGCCATTAATGCTTGTTGTGGCGTGGATTTAGAACATTCGTAATACCATTCATTTTCAGATTTCACTAGTGCTACAAGCCATTTGTGCAAGTCGATAGCAGTAGGAAATTTAATCTTGGAGTCAGGATTGGCTTTGTTATGATCAAGGATTTGTTTTGTCAATCCTAGACCCCAATTCCAAGCATGACGCGCTACACCGCAATGTTTCATGAATGCAATGCGTTGCGCTTTATTCATTTTTAATTCGGTCTTGAATCCGAGCAACATGGTAATTGTTTAATCCATTCTCTAAGCGCCTGTGATTTGTTCCATCCTTGACTCTCAGCATAAGCTTCAAGTTTGTCTAGCTCCTGCTGAGTTAGCAGTACTTTCAACCATCGATCTCTTTGTGGCATAATATTTTTGTCTATATAGTCATATTATGCCAATTTTATGACTATATAGTAAGTGTTGAAAACCACAAATGAACCGAACAAACACCAGAAAGCTACCCAAAATTGAGTAGCAATGGGTAGTTTTGTCTAGAAAGTAACTTACAGTTTCATACCCCGCAAGGAGTCCCACACCGTAATCAAAGATTACGGTGTTGGGACGGCGGGACGGGCAGTTGCTTTATGCCAGGGAACCCGTCCACCGCACTGCCCTCATGAATTAAGCACTCCCTGTCTCGTGACGGTTGTTGGGGAAAAATTTCCACACATTAGATCCGGGCTTTGTTGCCCCGGACATAATTTTTCGATTTTTAACAAGGGTCCCCAATCCTTAATCCCTAATCCCCAGTCCCCTTCACCGTTTAATATCAGGATTTTTCCTGAGTGTCAACTGCTAAAAAAGCTACTTTTGCGGCAGCTTGTTCCGCAGCTTTGATCGAGCGTCCCTTTCCTTCACCTAGCTTTTGTTCGTGCAACCACACTTCAGCAAGAAAACGCTCTTGATTGTGCTGGGGTTGATTGATTTCCACCACTCGATATTCTGGTAAAACTTTATACTTTGCTTGAGTCCATTCTTGTAGAGCGGCTTTATAGTTAAATCTAGCTGGATCGAGGCGAATTTCTGCTGCAAGTTGTTTAAAGTGAGGGTCTAGCCAAGAGCGGATGAGTTCGAGATTGTTTGTACTCAAATAAAGCGCACCTAAGACTGCTTCAAAGGCATCTGCCAGTCGTGACTCCTGACCAACTTTATCAGCGGTTGCACTGCCAGCAACCAGTAAGTATAGCTCCAAGCCGTATTCTCTTGCTAATTGGGCGAGCATGCGATCGCTCACCAACACAGAACGAATTGCGGCAAAATCTCCGACTGGGCAATTGGGATAGGTTTCCCATAATACAATGGCTGCCACTAATCGCACGACTGCATCGCCGACAAACTCCAGATGTTCATAATTTGCCGACTCGGAGACAGTAGGATGAGTCAGCGCTAAGTCCAGCAGTTCCCACTTTATAGCTGCGTCTGCTGGCAGACCAAATTTTCTGACTAAGCTTTCGAGTTGCCGTTGACGGCGTGGATAAGCGATGCTCATTAGTTATTAGTCATCAGGAGCCACTCCGCCCTTGGGGAGGTAGTGCCTTTTGGAGGGTTTCCCGACCGAGGCGACTGCCGTGGTTTCCCCGAGGGGCGTGCAAGCGGCGTTCATTAGTCATCAGTGAGCCAGCGCTATGCAGGAGGGTTTCCCGCTCTCACGGCGACTGGCGTAAGCGCAAAGCGTGCCGAAGGCATACGCGTTCGCGCAGCGTGTCGCTTTGCGACTCAGCGTCTCCGTTCGGCCTCAAGCCGTGCCCGAAGGGCTCAGGAGATACCCGAAGGGTCATTAGTCATTGTTCATGAACAAACGACTAACGACAAATAACAAAGGACAAAAAGAGGGAGAGAGTCGGAACGTAAGCCGGGTTCTGTTCTCTTTTGTAGAAATGTAGCATACTACGTTTCTACATATAGAGGGCAGTTATCTATCTGGGACGTCTGTTACCAGACGCCTCAAGCGGCTCTTATGACGGAACTGGTAAAAGACCAACCGTAGTTCCTTGTGACCTTGCTCCCAACCGGGGTTTACCGAGCCACGACCTCTCGGTCGTGCTGGTGCGCTCTTACCGCACCTTTGCACCCTTACCTTTTTCAGTTATCAGGTATCAGTTATCAGTTATCAGGTATTCCCTGTTTACTGTTTACTGATAACTGTTCACTGATTTTGGCGGTATCTTTCTGTGGCACTATCCTCGCGATCGCTCGCACTGGGCGTTACCCAGCAGGTTTGGTCTTTCGGGAGCCCGGACTTTCCTCAAACCAGCTTCAACGAACTGGTCTGCAACCGCCTGCGCCTACTCTCTCCTAATATCCAGTGTAGTCTTTGAATGACCAAACCAGTAGTTCTGGTTTACCGCATCTTATTCCAAGGCAAGGCATATGTCCAAGGTAGTTTCCTAACGGTGAAAGGACATTTGACAATGCATAGGGGAGGGGCTTTGCTACCCTGAGCGACACCCACATTTGTTTCAGCTAATCGAAACACTAAATCTAGCGAAAACTCAAAGGTGCGTTTTCTGGTTATAAACTCATTAAATTGTTTTTTTTGTGCCTTGAGGGGGCTTGTTTTCCATTTGAGGACGTTAGCCACCGAGTTTTTCGTTGCTGTATATGTTCCAGATAACTTATCAAACTGGAAAACACTTTCAGATGAAACTGATTCTTTCAGTGTTTTACCAGGGACAATCAGACTGGGAGTTTGAAATACGCCTAAGTCACGGGTTATGTCTGGTGACATCCGAATGACTCGCTTGGAGGTTCCGTCAAATTCTTCAAAAGCACAGTTGTCCCAATCAACGTATATTGCTAAATCCTGGGATTTATTTTGAATGTTAATCGACAAAGATTGCGGTTTGTCAATTGGGTACGTCTTTGCCAGTCCCCCAAAACTAATCCCAATTGTGTCTTGGAGATTTTGTTCTTTCAGTTGTTGGTCTACAGATGCTTTCTTGAAATCAATCTTTACTTGTTCATCGATTGATTCCACCATTTGGTTAAAGGTGTAAGTAATGCCAATTATATAAAGCGTCAAAATAACTAAATTGTTGTCGCCAGTTCTCATAACTTTGTATATTAACTCCCTGTACTAATGCGTGGTTACTCAACTTACTGATCCTCTCAAGTTTTGGAATCAGGATTAATTTTTGAAAAATTTTGGAACCAGCCCCGTCGCCAGAAAATGAAGATCAAAATAAATGCGATCGCAGCCATCAATCCTAAACACATAAAATAACCCCAATGCCAATTGAGTTCTGGCATATTATATGGCGATTTTTCAGTATTGAAGTTCATCCCATAAATTCCAGCAATAAAAGTGAGCGGAATAAAAATTGACGACATCACCGTCAAAAACTTCATGATTTCATTCATCCTGTTACCTACTGCCGAAAGATAAACATCCATCAACCCTGATGCAAGTTCCCGGTAAGTTTCTACCATATCCATCACTTGCACTGTATGGTCGTAACAATCCCGCAGGTAAATTCGCACCTCCTCACTGATAAGTTCATTGCCATCGCGAATCAGAGAATTAATTGCATCGCGTTGGGGCCAGATGTAGCGACGCAGCTGCAGTAATTCTCGCCTAACGTGATAAATTTTTTGTAGTGTTTGCCGGGTGGGGTTTACTATGACTTCTTCCTCTAACTCTTCAATTCGCTCACCGTAACGCTCTAAAACTGGAAAAAAGCCATCGACAATTGCATCTAACAAAGCGTAAGCTAAATAATCTGCTTTGCGCTTACGGATAGTGCCTTTGTTGTTGCAAATTCGCACTCGCACTCCTTCCAAACAATCATGTTCTGGTTCCTCTTGTACTGTAAGTAAATAATGTTTCCCCAACACCAAACTCACTTGCTCACTATAAAATCCATATCTTCTTTCCTTTGGCACAACCATTCGGCAAATAATCACCAAATGACCTTCATATTCCTCTATTTTTGGACGCTCTGCCACATTGACAATATCTTCTAAAACCAAAGGATGTAAATCAAACACCTTTCCCAGGCGTCGCAAAATGTCTTCATTGCCTAAACCTTGCACTTCCACCCAAGAAACAGATTCCGTATCTAGATACGAGGCACACTCTTCCGGGGTCTTTAGTTCTTTGCGAATGACATCGCTGGCATGATAGTCAATCAACGTAATCGTTGGTGGTGAAGCATCTGTGGAAATAATGATGGTTCCTGGTATGGTTCCTGGTTGGTGATAGAAGTCATCTTCGTTATAAGGTTTAGGAACGACTTGAAGCGAGCGGCGGTGTTTTCTTACCATGAACTTTTACCTGGTTGAATCATTAGTCATTCGTCATAAGTTCTTTGTTAAAGACTTCGGACTCTTGAGTTTTGGTCTTGAGAGAGGACAACGTGGTTAATTTCTTTCATTATTTGTCAGTTATTTTACAATTACAAGTCAATCAAAGTTTTATGTAGTACTGTAGTGCATTTTTCAATTGAATGCATGACAGTTCTGATTTTCTTATAACAGGGGCGTCTTGTCTGTGCTGTGTTAAAGGCAGATAAGATATCTACCTCACAACAGCTACCTTAAATACAGCCGAGAACCGCTATAAATTAGCAATACTATCAAAAAAACAGTTTGCCCTTGCAAGACAAACTGCTTCAAAAATCTTAATACAATATCTGAAACGACATTAAGCTTAATTACCTCATCCCCGCGCCCCTCTGTGCGAACTCGGAGAGGGGCGGGGGGTAATTGCAGCTATGAACGCAATTCGGTATTATTCACGCCCTGCTGTACTAGTGTCATCTTTCTACTTATAATGTATAAAAAGTTCATATAAAATCATGCGTATTGATGACAAATGTTATGTTTTCATGATGGCAAGCCTGCCCAAGATACAGCAGAATCATCCGTCATCCGTCATCCGTCATCTGTAAAAAGGGCTTTATGTCTGGTTTTTAGACAAGAACATTGTACTTCATGCACGAACAATGTGCTGTATGTTTTGATTTCCCCTGTTACTTCACGCGATAGACTCCAATGAATCCAATCGCCACAACTTCTTCTATCCGTCGGACTTTGCAATATGTAGAGTGGACGCTTTTGGTTGTCTACTTTTTCCTCATAATAGTGAATCGCCCTAAAGATGTTTATGCGTCCCAACTTATACCGACTTATGTTATTTTTGCGTCTTTGAGTGTATCGACTTTATTAAGTTTTCTATTGCCAATGAATCGCCCAATTTGGCAAAGACGAGCTTATATATTATTAGAAATATTACCAATCATGTTTGCCAGAGCAGTCAATTGGCGGCTAGATATGTTACTGTATCTTGTACTAACAAAAGCCTGCTTTTTACTTAAGCGTCAAGAAATAGTCATAACTGCGATCGCCACTGGAATACTTTGGAATGTTGTCCGGCTTTGCACTTTACCTTCAATCATTGAGTTTGAGCGTGCCCATATTACTCAACGTATCGCTCGGTTGTATGACGTAAATTCTACAATTAGCAGGAATATTATCAATGACACTAGTAGCTACTTAGCAGCTAGTACCTTTGTTATTTTATTTGCCTTTGTGATCATTGCAGAGCAAAAAAGTAGACAAAAAGCAGAGGTTCTCACCCAACAGGTAGAAACCTTAGCTGCAACTTTGGAACGAACTCGCATTGCTCGTGAAATACATGATTCTTTGGGACATTCTCTGACAACATTGGATGTGCAATTGGAACTCGCTCAAAAATTGTACCAACGCGATCCTATTCAAGCTGCAAAGTCTTTGGATATTGCCAAAGATTTAACCAATCAGTGCTTATCTGAAGTCAGGCGGTCTGTGCAAACAATGCGACAGACTAATTTTAATCTTAATGAAGCGCTCAGTACCTTGGTGGAACAAGTTGGACGAAACCAAGCATTTGTCATTCAGCTCGATGTGAAACTTCCGCAATTACCTGTTCAAACTAGCCACCAACTTTATTGTATTGTGCAGGAAGGACTAACGAATATTCAAAAACACGCCTCCGCTAGTGTTGTCAGTCTCAAAGGTTATCAAACACCCAATGCGATTATTCTAAAACTAACTGATAATGGACAAGGCTTTGAAGCCAGCGCACCTCACACAGGTTTTGGACTGCGAGGAATGCAGGAGAGAGTTCACATTTTGGGAGGGGAACTAAAGATTAAGAGTAGTCTTGGTGAGGGAACTCAAATTCAAGCCATAATTCCACTTTAACTCCGCATGCTCCCATTCCCCACCCGCCATGCGGCGCGCGAGGTTGCTAGGTCAAAAAAGGGAGTTTTTGCTTTCAAGTTTGTAAAAGTTTTGCGAATTTTCGGTAAATCTCAGAACATCAACAATTTAAGCTACGACAATGATAAGCGACACTTCCATCCACTTAAGACTATGTCGCTAAATCTTGATTCGCAACACTCTCTAGTTAGCGTTATTATCCCAACTTATAATCGCCCAAATTATCTTATACAAGCGATCGCAAGTGTTGTACAACAAACGTATAAAAATATTGAGATTATTGTTAGGTTGGACACCTATTTTTTGTTACCCTAACTGATATACGTTTCGCCCGACAGTAAAATAGCTAAGAAATACGGCAGAACTCAAGAGTGAATGCCCTGCCTTTAGGCTTGGGCAAAGTCAAAACGAGCGTGCCAAGTAAATTTAAAATTAAAATCCAAAACGAAAATCTAAAATTACTTAAGATGATTCGATTATTGCTTGTAGATGACCAACCACTCTTTCGCCAAGGATTAGCCTCCTTGCTGGCGTTAGAAGAGGATTTGGAAATCGTTGGACAAGCGAGTCATGGGAAAGAAGCGATCGCTCTTACCCACACCCTACAACCAGATGTCATTCTCATGGATGTGCGAATGCCTGTGTGTGACGGGGTTGTAGCAACTCGTGAAATTCATCAATCCTTTCCTTGGATTAGAATTCTTGTGCTAACTACCTTTGACGAAGACGAGTATATCTGGCAATCACTACAAGCAGGCGCACTCGGCTATCTTCTTAAAAGTACACCTTCCGCACAACTCGCAACGGCAATTCGCACTCTCGATCAAGGACATTGTCAACTTGGTCCGACTATTGCGCCGAAAGTCTTTGCTCAGTTGCGTCCTCCGGGTGCTGTGAAGCCAAATACCCCACAGCAACGTTTTAGTGAACGCGAATTAGAAGTTTTGACTCTGATTGCTGAAGGTAAAAATAATCGGGAAATTTCCCAAACGCTGCATCTGACTGAAGGGACGGTGAAAAACTACGTAACGCAAATTTTGGGACGGTTGGGGTTACGCGATCGTACTCAAGCTGCTTTGTGGGCGAAGGAAAATTTGGCAATTTAGTATTGGCTTGGTCACAAACTTGACAAGTAGGGCTAACACATTCTAGTTTTAAAGAGGTGTGTTGAAACTCATCGACACCACTCTCCCGATCCTTGAAAACCGCATAATCTCGTTGACTGGTGTCGATTGCTCTTGTAGTAAGGGTTTTGGACGACAAAACGAAAGTCTAGTCGCAACAAAAGCCAGTTTATTGACAATAAAAAAAGTGGTGTCGATTTGGCGCTTGAAAGCCGCTCCCAGTAAGGTCTCCTGAGCGAACTCTTTACAAAACCATCTCCCCGCAAGGGGACGGAAACAAGAATACTATGTTTTTCTCTTTCTTTTTCTCCTCCTTTACAAAACCATCTCCCCGCAAGGGGACGGAAACTAGTTTGTTTGGTTTAGCCAGTAGGATTTTGCTTTCCTTTACAAAACCATCTCCCCGCAAGGGGACGGAAACTCATGAATAGGCTCTAAAGAATTATCCTCCTTTGACCTTTACAAAACCATCTCCCCGCAAGGGGACGGAAACCGTAGTATTCATCTGGGTTGACTGAACCCTGAACAACTTTACAAAACCATCTCCCCGCAAGGGGACGGAAACGTTGTAGTTTGATTTATCTGAATTTTTATCTGAGCTCTTTACAAAACCATCTCCCCGCAAGGGGACGGAAACGCGTCCAATCACTTCCTCTTGCGATGTCTTAGCATCTTTACAAAACCATCTCCCCGCAAGGGGACGGAAACGATAAAGATCAAGTTAATCCTAATTTTTATCTTGTCTTTACAAAACCATCTCCCCGCAAGGGGACGGAAACGCTGAAGAGATACCGCAAAAACCAACAACAAAAGCAGTACTTTACAAAACCATCTCCCCGCAAGGGGACGGAAACTTGCAGCCGCGTTAGCATCAGCAATGTTTTTATTGCCTTTACAAAACCATCTCCCCGCAAGGGGACGGAAACGCTATTGACCCCTTGTTTGTCTAGTTGGTTTTTCACTTTACAAAACCATCTCCCCGCAAGGGGACGGAAACATTCTGTACTTGCGCTATTACGGTAGCTGCGGGTGCAGCTTTACAAAACCATCTCCCCGCAAGGGGACGGAAACCCTTCCAGGTAAACAACTAGCGACACTAAGTTCTGAACTTTACAAAACCATCTCCCCGCAAGGGGACGGAAACTAATAATCCTCCAAACAAAAGCAAAAAACATCTTTGATGCTTTACAAAACCATCTCCCCGCAAGGGGACGGAAACGATAAAGTTTTTACCTAGTAATGGTGTACATGAAAGGTAACTAACCTTTACAAAACCATCTCCCCGCAAGGGGACGGAAACGATAAAGTTTCGAGCAGCTGGAAAAACGCAAAAATTCTTTACAAAACCATCTCCCCGCAAGGGGACGGAAACTATTGTGATAGTTGCGCCCATGGCGATGATAGCAACTTTACAAAACCATCTCCCCGCAAGGGGACGGAAACATTATTTTTCCTACTGCTGTTATAGCTAATGCCAAGTCAGCTTTACAAAACCATCTCCCCGCAAGGGGACGGAAACTTAGCATCTTCGACGGAAGCTTGCTTGTAGGCACCTTTACAAAATCATCTCCCCGCAAGGGGACGGAAACGAGATATTTGTTCGCTTTTAGTTTCCAACAAAATAATCCTTTACAAAACCATCTCCCCGCAAGGGGACGGAAACCTTTTCCTTCTGGCAAGCCAACGGCGAAAGCACCGCCTTTACAAAACTATCTCCCCGCAAGGGGACGGAAACCCTTCTCTACATCGTAAACTAGACTTCCCCTTTCACTTTACAAAACCATCTCCCCGCAAGGGGACGGAAACTCTTCCACACAACTCTCGCGTTCCAGTATCCCTGTGGATTCTTTACAAAACCATCTCCCCGCAAGGGGACGGAAACAATATCTGCCTGATCTGGAAAATAAAAGCTAATGCTTTACAAAACCATCTCCCCGCAAGGGGACGGAAACGTGGGAAGATAATAGGATCTACCACTTACCAGTATTCTTTACAAAACCATCTCCCCGCAAGGGGACGGAAACTCTTATAGCCCATTTAGCTTCTTCGGAAGTATTTTCCTTTACAAAACCATCTCCCCGCAAGGGGACGGAAACTCCTGGTTTTCACCCCTAAAAAGGGAAAAAAGAAAAAGCTTTACAAAACCATCTCCCCGCAAGGGGACGGAAACTCTTGGTAGTTTTCAGGAGGAGTGTTTTCTTTTATCCTTTAGACATTGCTCTAGAATAGCGACAATAAAATATTAATCAAAAATAGAAATTATTTTAAGACTAGATACTCTAAACATAGGCTTTGTTTTTTTCTCAGTTGTTACAAATTCCTCTGCAGCAACTGACAACGCCGCAGCTACATGAAGCGCGTCCATAGCTGCTAAACCATACTGAGCAGCAATTTGGTAAGCCTCTTGTATTACTTTTTCTATATCGTTAGCCCAGTAAGTAACAGCACCAAAGAATGATTGATAAAATTCAGCTTCTGCCGTTTTTCGATTGTAAATTGCTTTAGGTATTACCTCCATTTTGATAAATTCGCTTGAAGCAAATTCGCGGCTTGAATCTGCTAAAAATTCCAAAGCTTTCTCTGAATCTTCTCCCACACCACGCGCTGCAGTTACTAGCACTCCAGAATCAATAAAAGTTATCTTCATGTGTCAGTTTCCTGTAATCCTCCACGACGACTAGCAATTTCTTTTTCTATTTCATCTCGACTTAATAAAGGTTCACCATCAGCAACAATTCTAGAGCGAATCTGCCGTAAACGTTCTCCCAACGAGGCTTTATTAACAGAGTTTTTAACGTAAAGAAATTCGACAAAATCTAAAACTTCCTCTTGCTTGTCTTGTGGAAGGGAACGCCATTTTGTTAATAATTCTTGTTCTGCATTCATCCTTACTACCTACCTCTGATAATTTAGTAAATTCAAGACTTATTATTGACGAGCATTAAAAACTTGTATTGCACTTAATTGAGAACTGCTGCTATAAATACAGGGCGGACAAGATGTCCACCCCACAAGAACTGTAAAGTAGGGTGGCTACTGCCACCCTACTGGACTACAAAATGGCAAACAATGGCAAACCGGGACTACATCATGCCCATGCCGCCCATGCCACCCATGCCACCCATGCCGCCCATGCCGCCCATGTCAGGCGCACCGCCAGCAGGTTTCTTCTCTGGTTTTTCAACGACGATCGCTTCGGTGGTTAAAACCATTCCAGCAATAGAAGCAGCGTTTTGCAAAGCTGAACGCACGACTTTTGCGGGGTCGATGATTCCAGCAGCAATCAAGTCCTCAAATTCGCCAGTAGCAGCGTTGTAGCCAACGTTGAAATCACTCTCTCGCACTCTGGCGACAATCACAGAACCTTCAGCACCAGCATTGTCTGCGATTTGACGCAATGGGGCTTCGAGCGATCGCGCTACAATATCAGCGCCAATCTGTTCTTCGGCGTTAAGACTGTTTTTCACCTCTTGCACCTTTTTGGACAAGTGAATCAAGGTTGTTCCACCACCAGGAACGATACCTTCTTCCACAGCCGCTTTGGTAGCGTTGAGGGCGTCTTCAATCCGCAGTTTGCGGTCTTTGAGTTCGGTTTCTGTTGCCGCACCCACTTTAATCACCGCAACTCCACCAGCCAGCTTGGCGATGCGTTCTTGCAGTTTTTCTCTATCGTATTCTGAATCGCTTTCTTCGAGTTGTCTGCGAATTTGACCAATTCGCTTTTCCACGTCTGCTTTTGTGGAGTCACCAGCAGCGACGATGGTGGTGTTTTCTTTGTCAATCGTGATTTTCCGGGCAGTTCCCAGGGTTTCCAAAGAAGCGGTATCTAAGCTTAAACCAATTTCTTCGGAAATCAGCTGTCCGTTGGTGAGAATGGCAATGTCTTGCAACAATGCTTTGCGGCGATCGCCAAACCCAGGGGCTTTAATGGCGGCGACATTCAGCACTCCCCGCGCTTTGTTCACAACCAAAGTTGCCAAAGCTTCCCCTTCCACATCTTCGGCGATAACCAGCAAAGGTTGACCGGAACGGGCGACTTTTTCCAAAACTGGAATTAAATCTTGGATGTTGCTGATTTTCTTATCGGTAATCAGAATGCGGGCATTTTCAAATTCTACAGTCAAGCGATCGTTGTTGGTGATGAAGTAGGGGGAGATGTAACCCCTGTCTATCTGCATCCCCTCAACAACTTCTAAATCCGTTGTCAGAGACTTGGATTCTTCAACGGTGATTACACCGTCTTTGGTGACTTTGTCCATCGCCTCAGCCAGCATTCTGCCGACTTCTTCGTCGTTACCCGCGCTGACTGTGGCAACTTGGGCGATCGCCGCACCTTCTACTGGCTTTGCCACTGCTGCAATTTCCTGCACCAACGCCTCGACGGTTTTGTCGATTCCCCGCTTCAGGGCAATCGGGTTGCTACCTGCGGCGACATTCTTCAAACCTTCTTTGATCAACGCCTGCGCCAACACAGTCGCAGTGGTGGTGCCATCTCCAGCCACATCTTTGGTTTTCGACGCCACTTCCTGGACGAGTTTTGCGCCAGTGTTTTCTAAAGGGTCTTCGAGTTCAATTTCTTTGGCAACGGTGATACCATCGTTGACAATTTGGGGTGCACCAAATTTTTTCTCTAACAGAACATTGCGACCTTTTGGTCCTAAGGTAATTTTCACGGCATCAGCAAGAGCATTAATGCCTCGTTCTAACGCCCGGCGCGAATCTTCATTAAATGAAACAATTTTTGCCATGTTTGGTGTTCTCTAGCGCTTCCAATAGACAATTTAGCACTCTTGACCGCTGAGTGCTAATGACTTCAACTTATTCATACCAACTTGGATTCTAAGAAATGATTTTAGGGTTTGGGGTGTAGGGCGGGTGACAATTCAAAATTCCAAGTACAAAATAAAAAAATAATTTCTTTACCCTATACCCTATTCCCCTAACGGCGCAAGGCTGCCCATTGGTGTCAACTTAAGCCAAAAGGCATTACTCACAAGCATTTGAGCATTTTTCGCTCTCCTTAATTCCCCCGGTTTTCAGGGAAAATAAAATTTTAGCCCTCAAGGGTTCGGGGGTTGGGGGGTCTAAAACGACGGTAAATTGGGTGTTTGAGCGTGATTGTTGACAGGATGAAGGCTGCCTTTCCCCCTACCCTCGATATTCTTTCCTCCGGAATGACTCTATATTAGAAGCAACTTTTTATAAGGTTACAAATAGTTAGGAAAAAAATGATTAATATACAGTTGATGCTTATGCACATTGGCAATCATAGTTAAATCGGGAGATGAACATATACAGCTCCCTTCGGTCCCTTGGTATTGCTGACCCTAGCGGTTCCGGCTGGTTGGCAGTAGTATTTACGTTCCTTTTAGCTTGTAGTGTAACTTGGCGTTTGATTCCGGCAGTCCGCAAATTTGCCTTGCGTGTTGGTTGGGCTGACCAACCTAACGCGCGACGTCTCAACCGAGAACCTTTGCCTAATGCAGGGGGTCTGGCTATTTATGCAGGAGTGATTGCCGCAGTGGTACTAGCTAGTCTCTTACGACCTATCGAACTCGAAAGGGTACTGGCTGAAGTACAGACGATTCTTCTAGGGGGTTCGATACTTGTTCTTGTGGGCTTTATCGACGACCAATTTGGTTTACCCCCTCTGGTTCGATTGTTAATTCAGGTTCTCACGGCTCTGTTGCTGGTTGCTAATCGTATCACTATTGAAGTTTCTTTTGGTACTCCCATTGACTCTACATTATCAGTATTACTAACAGTACTGTGGGTAGTAGGAATTACTAATGCTGTCAACTTAATGGATGGTATGGATGGTTTGGCGGGAGGAGTCAGCTTTATCACCGCCATGAGCTTGTTAGCTGTTTCCGCTCAAGTTCCTAATCGTGCGGCAGCAACGTTAGTTCTAGCAGCTTTGGCTGGTGCGGCGTTGGGCTTCTTGCGCCACAACTTCCACCCTTCGCGCATCATTATGGGTGATGCCGGAGCCTACTTTTTCGGTTATGTGCTAGCTGCTACGAGTATTTTAGGTAACCTCCAAGCACCCACCGCTGTCTCTTTAGTAGCACCGGTTCTGTTTTTGCTGTTACCAGTACTCGACACGACTCAAGTGTTTGTTCGGCGGCTTATGGCGGGCAAAAATCCTCTCAGCACCCCTGGGAAAGACCACCTGCACCACCGCTTACTAGCTTGGGGCTTCTCTCAACGCCACGCCGCGCTGACTCTTTGGTCAATTACCTTGATTTGTAACTTGCTGGCGATGAGACTACAAAACATGACCTTGATACAGATGCTTATCACTACCATAGGGATCATCTGCTTTTTGGGCTTCATTGTTTTGCAAAGGATACGAGCAGCCTGAGGAGGATGAGGAGGATGAGGAGGATGAGGGGGATGAGGAAGTATTTTCTTCCACTACTTCCCCTACTCCCCGTACTCTTCGGCTACGCCATGACCATTCCGCCATCAACGTTAAACACTTGTCCGGTGATGTAAGCAGCAGCGGGGTCAGCGGCGAGGAAGCGCACCATCCCAGCGACTTCTTCTGGTTGACCGTAGCGACCAAGAGGGATATACTTAAGAATCTCTTCAGCTTTGGTATTGCTTGTCATGTCAGTGGCGATGAAACCAGGAGCGACGGCGTTAACGGTGATGCCACGAGAGGCAAATTCTTTGGCAATGGTTTTGGTGAACCCAATGACACCTGCTTTAGCGGCACTGTAATTGGCTTGTCCGGGGTTGCCCATTTGTCCAGCAACGGAGGTAATGTTGATAATCCGTCCCGAACGTTGCTTGAGCATGATTTTACTAGCAGCACGAGTGCATAAAAACACACCAGTGAGATTGAGGTCAATCACGGCTTGCCAGTCTTCTGGTTTCATTCGTAAAAGAAGCGTGTCGCGAGTTATACCTGCATTGTTGACCAAGATATCCACGCGATTCAACTTTTCCATCACCGTGTTAACTAGCGCTTCTACCTGATCGGCTTGAGAAACGTCAGCTTGCAGTGCAATAGCACTTCCTCCGGCTTTTGTAATTGTATCGACGAGCTCTTCGGCTGCATTGCTAGAACTGGCATAATTGACAACTACGTTTGCTCCCAGTTTGGCTAATTCTAGTGCGATCGCTCGCCCAATTCCCCTTGAAGCACCCGTGACAATAGCAACCTGTCCGCGCAAACTCTGCAAATCTTCTGGCAATAGTTCCATGAATATTCCTCTTTAGTGTCATTGCGCTAATGATCATAGGGTGATTGTGCGCCAACAATAAAAACAATCTAGGAGATGACACAGATAAATGCTCTTGGGAACTACTATTGAAAACAAACAATACAAAACTGGTGCGTATCACATGAGTACGAAAAAACAATTCAACAGCTTTGAAGAGATGCTGTCTGGTTCTGATGTACCTGTATTGGTGGATTTTTACGCTGACTGGTGTGGACCTTGTCACATGATGAGTCCAATTTTAGACCAAGTCAACGCTCAACTTCAAGGACGCATACGAGTTGTCAAAATTGATACTGAGAAGTACCCACAATTAGCATCTCAGTATGAAATTTATGCTCTACCAACGCTGGTACTATTTAAGCAGGGTCAGCCAGTGGAGCGAATTGAGGGTGTGGTGCAAGCACCACAGTTAGTGCAACATTTGACAACATTAATTTAACAAAAAGAACTCAGAAGTCAGGAGCCAGAAGTCAGAATGAACTTCTGTGCGACTGGCGGATGAGTAAAGGGGTTTAAATCCCCACCGTCTACACGGTGTCTACAATTGGTTGGGGTCTCAATCCCCATCGAATTGATTCTGACTTCTGAATTCTGAATTCTTCTTCAATTGGCTTTCAAGGTAGAGACGCTACACATAACGTCTCTACCAGTCATCTGAAGTTGTATATCCTTCTAAATCGAGAAAAGAAAAGAATGAAGAGATTTATCATCCTTCAGAAATATCATCTTTAAAAAGAAAAAACTGTTCGCAACGTGCCAGTGACAATCGTACCATTTGCCTCTTGGTTGGAAGCATTGGTAATAACCTGAATCAAAGGCGTGACTTGGATGTTGTTACTGACAGGAAAGTTGTAGAATGCTTCAAAGTTGGTTTGAGTGGCATTCCCAATCTCACTAACAATAAAGGGTTGACCTGCGGCAATACCAGCTAAAGCACCTCGGGTAAACAAGTCTGGAAACGCCACTCCCGCCATCCAGTAGTTGGGTTTGATGTCGCCAAAGGCAGTGTTATTGTAGCTACCGTAGCCATAACGACCAAAAATAGCAAATTTCGGTGAAAGAGCTAACTCGAAATTTACTCCGAATACGTCATAGCGGTTGTCAAATAATTCGCCGCCGCTGTACTGGAGGCGCAGGGCAAAAGCTTTCGAGGGCGCATATTCCAGTTCAACTGTACCCTGATACGTGTCGCCAAACAAACCTTGGTCGCCACCTCCATCAGGATACAGCAAGGGAACAAACAACGCTACACCAGGGATAAATCCCTCATCGCCTGGGTTGGCTGCATCTGATGCTGCATACAAAGCCCGCACTGAAAACGGTCCTGAGCCAGGCTTCCAGTCAATTGCTGCACCTGCCGCTGGACCATTGAGAGGGGCGAGAATGTAGTTGTTGATAAATGCCTGAGTGCTAAAGTCTTGAAAGCTTAAGTAAGCGTAGCTGTTACGGTCAAAATAGCTGATAGTGCGAATATTAGGTCCAACAGACACTGTGAAGTTCTTAAACGGCTCAAAGGTGTAGTACAGCAGATCCAGTATGAATTGGTTGTCAACGGGTGGTGAAACCGAGAAGTCTTGGACACTACCGAAAGACGGCTCTAGAAATCCTGCGGGATTGTCTTCACCGGCATCGCTACCTGTGTCGAAAACAATTTTCAACAGGTCTGTACCAACGAAGCTGGTATTCAACTCTACCAGAGCTCGGTAAGCCACCGTAGGATTCGGGTCAGAACGAGTAATCTCTTCACCTGTAGGGCTGATGATGCGTTCCCCATCAAATCCTCCGGCATTCACTGTCATGATAACTTGACCAGTTAGCTTGGTGGTTGTGGAGAACTGATTTGCCTCTATTTCTGCCGTCTTGGCTTCCAAAACGTCTACCCGTCCCCGCAACATTGCTAACTCGGCGGCAAACTCTTGTTGAAGTTGTTGCAACGTCGCCAAGTCATCACGAGAAACTAAATCCTCCTTTCCCGTTCTGATGAGTTCATTGATCCGCTCAAGGGCAGCATTTAAACCGGCGGCAAATTCATAGCGCGTCATTGCTCGGTTACCCCGGAATGTGCCATTGGGGTAACCTGCTATCACCCCATAGCGCTCAATTAGAGACTGGAGTGCGCCGAAAGCCCAGTCTGTAGGCTGCACATCTGCTAGTTGGCTCACTGAGGTCACTTGACCAACTAAGTTAGTCGAGTCAGCCTGTGCTTGGGAGATGGTTTCTGCTATCTCTTCAGGGGCAATGATATTGGTTGGAGCAGTCTGGGCTAGTCCGGGATTATTGGAAAAAAGTAGGTAGGAGAAGGTAATTGCACTCGTGAAGCTTTGGAAAATCTTTCTCATGAACAAGATCGGGCGATGAAATAGTCGGCGTTGCTGATTAAGTTGGCGCAAAGTTTACTTAAGAAGAACACAGAACACAGAATGCAGTAATCAGAATATGCCCACGGATGGAATCCGGGGGATTTAAGAAAGGAAAAAACTTTCTTTATCTCCACGGATAAATCCGGGGACACCAGACCAATACTCAGAACCAGAACTCTTAATTCTTACCCAAAAACGCGTTTAATATTCTGATTCCTGAGTTCTGTATCTATCGTTCTTTCTTGGTCAACCCTAGCTAACCTTCAGAAAAAGTATAAATTGGCTCTAGATTTCGTCCAATCTGAAATCGTCAAGGTAGAGCAGAAGGAAGCCAACAAGAATTGTCAGTAGCGATCGCCATAATGGTTGAACAGGGATATCCCAAGTCAAACCCCATAATCCAGTCCAAGTAATTATGACCCCCATCAAGGTATAAATAGTTGCCAGGTTGGGATACTGGATTTTGAAGTTGTGGAAAAACTTTTCCCTGAGATCCATCTCCTCAAGATTTTTTTCTGAATGAGTTTTCCTCATCATTACTAGATCATACAAGGATAAGTCATCCAGCAAGAGCATTGCTAGACCCAGCAATAATAAGCAAAAGTGACGAATAGGCACTTGTATAGCAATCTCTGGGGTTGGTTCTGCCATCAAATTTGTTCCTTGAGCCCATGAGTCAAAGATGAGGATGAAGCCACTCCAGATGAGTATTACATTACTTGTGACATATAAAGCGTGCAGATTTGGATGTTCGGTCTTTAGCTTATTGAAGAATCTTTCGCGTATGCTGGGCTGTTTTTCTTGGAGCTGTGAAACAGACGATTCTAGGTTATTATTTGCGTTCATCTTTGGTGTGAATCTAGAAAGTTAAATTTGATATTTACCTGTTAACAATGTGGAAAAAAAGTACTGTGAAGATAGCGTTGCTGAATCAAGGTATGAATTAGGCGATTGCGCAAAGCGCAGTGGCAAAGCCAATCGCACACGTGCCAGTGCCCTTGGGGGCAGCCTAACACAATGCACTATTTTCGTAGTGGAACAATAGTGGAACAATATTTTAAGTCATGTATTAACAAAAGAACAGATAATTCGAGCATTTCTATACAAATTACCTTTTTTACAGCAACTGTGGAACACGAATCTATCACTATGATTTTTCTGTTATCTTGAACTTCCTGGAAATCTTCTATTTCCTTCGTCAATATCAAAACATTTTTTGGCTAAATGAGTTAGTTGAATAGTTTTTATATGTCAGATTGAAGGTTGCAGATAACTATGTAGCGTTCCTAAACGAGGTAGGGGAACGAGTAAAAAAAAATCTACCATCTCATTTGTGCATTTGTAAAGCCTATTGGGACTATTACCAGTCAAACAATGTAGATAATAATAAGCCCTTTTCTTGTGGACTGTAGATTGCATAGGCAAGACTTTACAGTTCTCACGTGGTGCAAGACGTGAACTAAATATTTTTTATTTTCCTGCTTTTCCTACCTTTCCTACCTTTCCTACTTTTTTGCCAAAGTGGGAGGTTTCAAGGTGGAAGAGGGTAGGAAAAGTTTGAAAAATTTATGTAAAAGCAAGGAAAACCAGCACATAGTAGTACTAATTTAAAGAAATTGAATTTTGTCAAGTAAGAAAAGTAGGAAAAGCGGGACAAGTTTTTTATTAATTTTTTTTAGGATTTTGTACGACGCATCTACCTATTGAAATAAAAATAAGTTAATATCTCAGATGTAAATTCATGCCTCAATTACCAAAATTCTTGTGTCCAGCTAGAATTAGCACACTAGCTCACGATAAAGATAAAAATTTTGACATTTGCCTAGCACTGAGTCTAGATATGTAGCTAATACCAGCTTGTATTCAAACAGTGTATACAGATGAAAACTATCAACTATTAGCGTTTACCTAACTGCTGAAGGCTGACTGCTATTTGGTAGAAATCTCTCTTTCTTGAAAAATCCACTGATGACTTTAGCTGAGGATGAAACATGACAAGCAAACTCGTCATTGATAATTCGTAATTCGTCATTATTTTCCACAATTTAAATACCAATTGCGGATTATTCGGTCATGAATGACTGGTGTCCAGGCAGTTGCCTGCAAAACTTACACAAAAGGTGAAAAAATGAGCAACAACTCTCATAACAACGGTTCTCAAAATAATGGTTTAGGTAAGAATAACGGGCTAAACAAATTCTTCAAATTTGGAGAAGTACCCCATCTTGAAGGTCTGGGAACTCGTTCAGTTGAAGCATGGTTTTTAGGAACAAAAGCAGAAAATGCCGATGAACTTGAGCGTTTAATCGTAGAAGCGATTCGTGACCACGCGTTTTGGCGTCGAAACTTTCATCCTGGCGATCCAACTCACATCACCGAGCAAGTTAAGCGACAGTCAGATTACGTAGAGGCAATTGATACTCTCAAGGAGAGTTACCGTTCATTGTTAGCGTTTTTGAAGAAGTCTGTACCGTTCTTCAGTATGCGCTATCAAGGGCACATGAACTGGGATACGACAATGCCATCTATCCTAGGTTATTTTGCGGCAATGCTGTACAACCCCAACAATGTGGCTTTTGAAGGGTCAACGGCAACAACGCTTTTGGAAATCTTGGTAGGAGACGACCTTTGCCGAATGCTGGGATACAGCATACCAGATGAGGCAGAAATCGAAAAAGGGGCGATTCGCCCTTGGGGACACATCACTTGTGGTGGAACTGTTGCCAACATTGAGGCGATTTGGGCAGCAAGAAACTTGAAATTTTATCCCCTTGCCTTGCAAGCAGCTTTGCAAAATGAACCGTCACTAAAAGCTGCAAAAGATATCAGTATTTCCCTGCCCACCGGTGGGTCAAAACCTCTGATTGAACTAGACACTTGGTCAGTGCTCAACCTCAAAGGTGATGACATCGTGGCATTGCCGACTCGTCTGTATAAGGAGTATCAGATTAAGAGCGAAACCCTAACAGATGTCCTATCTAAGTATTCACTGCAAAACCTTGGAATGGCGGAGTTTTCACGCCGCTTCCTGAGCGACATCAAGTCTTCGCCTGTGTTCCTAGTACCAGCAACGAAACACTACTCATTTCCAAAGGCAGCGGCATTGCTGGGAATTGGAGCGACGAACCTGATTGACGTTCCTGTAGATGAAGATGCCAGGATGAGTTTCACTGAAGTCAAAAAGATTCTTCAAGATTGCCTGCAAGAGCGTAGACCGGTATATACAGTGGTTTCTGTCATGGGAAGCACCGAAGAAAGTGCAACTGACCCCCTGAAGAATATTCTTGAGCTGCGAGAAGAGTTGCGCTCCCAAGGACTAGAATTTACCGTTCATGCTGATGCGGCTTGGGGCGGTTATTTCGCCACCCTTCTTCGCGAAGATGAGACTAACACACCACAGCTGACTAAGACAAAAGAAGAACTGATTACTGAGATTGGATTAAGTTCGTATGTCACTCAGCAGTTCCAAGTTCTGGGAAATGCTGATTCGATAACGGTAGACCCTCATAAATCCGGCTACATTCCATACCCAGCCGGGGCGTTGTGCTACCGCAATTCCGCAATGCGGGATTTGGTGACATTCGCTGCTCCCTATATGTACCACGGCGAAGCAGAACCCACGGTTGGCATCTATGGCTTGGAGGGGTCAAAGCCAGGAGCTGCGGCTGCTTCTGTATATCTCAGCCACAAAGTTATTCGCCCCACAAAGAGTGGATACGGCAGAATCATTGGCAAGGCTCTGTTTAATTGTAAGAAACTTTATGCGCGACTGTTGTGTATGGCGCGTCCTGAAGACCGTTTCGTTATCGTTCCCGTCCCTCGACTTCCCGCAGAAATTTCCGGTTCTGATGTAGCGCAACAAATTCAATTCATTCAGGACAGAATCGATAAAGCAAGTAATGATCAACTCTTGGCGGACAAAGAAGCCCTGCATCTGCTTTCAGAAATCGGTCCAGACCAAAATATTATCACCTACGCGTTTAATTTCAAACATCCGGATGGCTCGCTCAACACAGATTTAACTCTGGCAAACCGCCTTAATAGGGCTATCTATGAGAAACTCAGCATTGACCCAGGTGAGGATATTTACGGTTATAGGCTCATCGTCAGTACTACAGATTTTGACGCTGCTCATTACGGTGAAGTTTTCATCGAACACTATAAGCAGCGTCTACTAGGAGTATCTGGAGCAACAGGCTCGTCTATCACCGTACTGCGTTCTACGGTACTCGAACCGTGGCTTGCAGAAACATCAAAGGGGACATTTCTCGATGTTCTCGAACATGAGTTTCGTCAGGCGGTTGCTGATTCTCTGTTCCGAGATGCACTTCTTCAGGTCTTTGAAGATGTTGACAAGAATCAAGATGGGGTTCTGGAAGTCTCTGAAATCGAGGCGAAATTTAAAGCCTTGGGCTATGAAGATGAAGACATCAAGATGTTTTGGAACATGAGCGATGTTGACAAAGATAGTACCTTGTCGATGGAGGAATTTCTGCAGAACTTCTCGCAATTCTTAGTGTTGTCATCTCGGAGTTAATTGTCTTAACTCTTTGCCAGAATCCCCTAACTTCTAGTTAGGGGAGTGGCTCAATGCTGATATTGAAACGACAAAGTGAAGTTTCAGATGCGATCGCACAGTTACCAAAAGTTTTTGAACATTCAAACAGCAAATTTAACAAAGTTCAGGATATTCTGCAAGCATGACTCAAGCCTTTAAAATAGTGAACAGTACCAGCCGCAGTGAACAGTACCAGCCGCAGTGAACAGTGACCAGTGAGAAGATTGACTTGGGACATCTTGATACTGCGGGTACTTGATAACTGATAACTGATTTTTGATAACTGATAACTGATAACTGGTAACTGTTAAAGAACCCTGCTAGAAGTGGCAGGAACCTCTCAAAAATGAATAGCAAATTTTAAATTTTAGGTAGAGAAAAGGAGTATTTTCCATGAAAATTGACAAGTTTCTCTTAGCACAAAACATGGCTTTTTTAACATCGATTCCGCCGGAAAGCAACTTAGCAAAATTACTTTCTTTTTGTTTAGCAACAAAGGTTAGAGAAAAAACGCCTGGTACAGAAATTTTGAAGTTAACTTATCAGCTTATGGAAAACCCATCACGGTTACCATATTGGGCTCAAGACGTGATGGGACACGATTTAGATTACACATCTCAAGAGTGGGAAGCATTAGCAAAAATGGGTATCAAGGATGCGAAGGAGTTTATGGCAATTGTGGAGCAAGAATTAGAGAATTTGACGTTTTAATATAAACTTTTCTAGTTCCTACTAGCAAAGAAAGATTCAGAGCTACGGAAAATATGTCTTTAAATATTGAGCTTTTAGAAGAAAGTTTTCAGCGAGTTAAACTTCATGCCGATGAGTTTGCTGCTAGCTTCTACGAAAATTTATTCACTGCTTATCCAGAAGTGAAACCGTTGTTTGCCAAAATTGACATGGCAACACAACAAAAGAAGCTGTTGAATGCTCTTGTTTTAGTGGTTGAAAATCTTCGTAACCCAGAGGTTTTAGGACAAGTTCTCAATACTTTGGGAGCCAGACACATTGGATATGGAGCTATTCCTAAATACTATCCTGCGGTGGGAGAAGCATTACTCACGACGTTTGCACAGTACCTCCAAGAGGATTGGACTTTTGAAGTCAAGCAAGCTTGGGTCGATGCGTTTAGTGCGATCGCAGATCAAATGTTAAAAGGTGCAAATGAAATTCATGCAGCTGTTGAATTAGAGGATTCAGCGATTATTGCATCATCTGAAACACCAACCGCATCTAACGTTGCAGAAAAAGAGGCGGACGAATTACCGGCAGATTTGCTAGAAAAGAGTTTTGCCACTATTAAGCCACGTGCTGAAGAATTCGTCGCCAGTTTCTACGAGAACTTGTTTATCGCCCACCCAGAGGTGAAACCGTTGTTTGCCAACATTGACATGGTAACACAACAGAAAAAGCTGTTAAATGCTCTAATCTTAGTTGTAGAGAATCTCCGTAACCCAGAATCTCTAGGGCAAGTTCTCAGTGCATTGGGAGCCAGACACGTTGGCTATGGGGCACTTGCTAAATACTATCCTGCGGTCGGAAAAGCCTTACTCACAACGTTTGAACAGTATCTTCAAGCAGATTGGACGCCTGAAGTCAAGCAAGCCTGGGTGAAAGCCTTTGGAGCGATCACTGCTAAGATGTTACAAGGCGCTCAGGCAGAATCTTCAATAGCTGCTCATGATGAGAAAGCTGCAATATCAAAACAGCCCATAGCATTCAAGACACAGCTTCAACACAAGTTTCAGACATTTCAACCTCAATCGCTTATTCAACAGTGGAGTGCAATTCTCAAGCAAATACCAGAAAAAATTGTTAATGCTTTCTGGACACTGCCAGCATGGCAAGTTGTGATTATTTCACTCATTGTATTAGAGGGCATTTTTGTAATAGTCGATGACAATTCCTTTTTTTCAGAGATTGTAAACAGTGTTGATACTGTTAGTCTCGTGATTGCTTTAGTTTTGTTTATAAAGGAAGCACCCGATCGCCGAAAACAATTTCACTACCAAGCGTGGAGCACGATTGATGCTGCACACGGTGTCAGAGTCAGCTATGCCAGAATTTTGGCACTTCAAGATTTAAATGAAGATGGTATTCCGCTGATAGGATTGGATGCTCCAAATACAGAATTGATGAATATTCATCTGCCAAAAGCGGATCTGAGCGAAGCCAATTTGAACGAAACGGATCTTAGCAATGCCAATTTGAACCATGCCAACTTCAACAATGCCAAACTCAAGCGAGCAAAATTATCAGGTGCCAACTTAAGCCATACCAACCTGAGTTTTGCTCAATTGAGCCATGTGAACTTTAGTAGCGCCAACCTCAGTCATGCCAACTTAATTTGTGCAGATTTGAGCCATGCCAATCTGAGTGGTGTCAATTTGAAATATACCAGTTTGAGTGGTGCAAAATTAGAGGGTGCCTATCTGACAGGTGCAAATTTGAAATATGCCAAAGTTAGTGTTAATGAACTGACTGGTGCTTTTCTTGAAGGTGCAATTATGCCAGATGGTTCCAGATATCAATCTCTGAAGAATTCAACTGAGATGACGAGCGATGGTTAAGTGATACTAAACTAATCACTCATAACGAATGATAAAAGTGTACATTCCCAAACAAGGCGCGGCTGAGCATAGCAAAGCAGAGATTTACGAGCTTGTTCTAACTGTTTAATTATGCTTGGTTGACGCTTTTGCTGCCAGTAAAACTGTTGCAAATAATCAACTAACCACAATTGAGCTTCTGTGTCTAAATCCTTATCAATTTGTTTGGCTAATTCGAGAGCATCACGGTAGGATGAAGGCACTTTGGTTACGGTTTTGAGGAGTTCAGGGGGAATGGCTTGCAGTTGTTGGTAAGATGCGATCGCATCTCCCGGACTCCCAGCCGCAACACTCAAAACTGCCGAATGCTGCAAAATTTCCTCATGTCCTGTTTGTTTCAGAACTTGAGCCATTGCTGCTGCATCCAAACGATAAAAAGGAATTCGTTGACAGCGTGACACCAACGTTGGCAAAACAGACTCAACCGAAGGCGCAATTAAAATCAGCGTCGCCTGTCCGGGTTCTTCCAAAGTCTTGAGCAAGGCATTTGCTGCTGCTTCCGCCATTGTTTCTGCTTGCTCTAACACTATCATGTGTCTTGGTGCTTGCAACGGCGGACGGCTGAGAAACTCGGTAATTTCCCGAATTTGTTCTAAGCGAATTGTCGGCGGTGCTTTGCGCTTGACTCCTTTTTCTGCGGCTTCGGTTGCTGTTAGTCGTTGTCCTTGATACAGGTAAGTTGGCTGTACCCACAACAAATCTGGGTGATTACCTTGTCGCACACGGTTTTGATGTGAGCCAAATACCAATTCCACAAAGCATCGTGCTGCTAAACTCCGTCCTATACCCTCTGGACCCGCAAACAGATATGCGGTCGCTACACGATTTTTTAGTACAGCTTGTTTCAGTAATTCTACTGCTGCGTGTTGCCCGACAAGTGGTGCAAATGCGTTATTAGTCATTAGTCATTAGTCATTAGTTGACCACTACTACCCCTCAGCCCCAACCTTCCAGCCTAGAGGTTAAAATTGCCTGAATCTGTTGTTGTACAGCTTCTTTACTTAAGCTAGCATCAACACGGACAATTCGCTGTGGGTAAGATGCATACAGTTGAGCATATCCTTGCTGGACGCGACGATGAAAGTCTATGGTCTCTTGTTCAATGCGGTCAAATGTATCCTCGTCTCCTCGTTTGCGAGCAAGTCCGACCTCTACATCAACATCAAACCACAAAGTCAGGTCGCTTTGTAACCCGGATGTGGTGATTGGCTCCGCCACTGCGCCGAGCGCGATCGCATTTAACTGATCAATTAAACTGATATCTAAACCGCGTCCCCAGCCTTGGTAGGCAATGGTAGAATCGGTGTAGCGATCGCACAAAACAATCGCCCCGTTTTGGATAGCTGGCTTGATAACTTGCTCAACGTGTTGCGATCGGTCAGCAGCATACAAGAGTAACTCTGTCCTATCTGCAATTGAGTTAGACTTACCTGACAACAACAGTTTTCGTAGATGCAACCCTAACTCTGTTCCTCCTGGTTGACGAGTCACAACGACAGAAGTCTTAAAACTTTGTAACCATTCTTGCGTTAGCTGTATTTGGCTACTTTTGCCAGAACCTTCCACCCCTTCAAATACAATCAATCTGCCATTCATGTTTTTTGAATTTTGCTGCTACCGATTTTGAGAATGTCTCTTTGAATATCACCCGATTGGGTGATCCTACAGGATGAAGCGTAACTATTGAAAGCCATTGTATTCTTTATAGCAACCAGCAATAAGCAGTAGTAATAGCAATAGGCGAATTTGGCTATGAGCAAGCAACAGGAAGCAGATATCAAACTAGCATATCAAACAGCGGCAGAAATGACATACATGGTAGCCGTTGGCTTGAGTAAAGTTATGGAAAAGCAAAAGAAAGAGAAACTCATTGCCAAGCGACAAAAGCGAATGAAATCACAGCAGAGTGTCAAGTCATGTGCATTAACCTAACGCCGTAATTCCTGCAACAGGGTGGGGATGTTTCGATAGCAGCGTCAATGAACAAAACTGACTGGTAGAGAGTCACTAGCAAGTAGCACAAAGGGGATTTTTTACCATGTCTGATGATGAGTCCTTGTCAGTAAATGACTTTGGTGCTTCCTTCAAGAAGTTTCTTGACCAAGTCACAACTTCAGCTCCAGTTGAGGAATCTTTCTTCAAGAGTCAGTTACGCGCACATTTCTCCCAAGACCCGCAAACCCTCCCGATTATTTCTCAACAATTTGAAAAAGCAGACCATCCCAATTTACAACTTGCGATGGATGACTATTTGGCACAAGTAGGACGTTCTGCTGAATTATTGGGTGTGATTACGCCTTACGAACAAATGGGGGTCAATTTATCCCAATTGGCAACCATAAAGGGGGGATGATGGGAACGGTACAACCGACTCCCGGTTCCGTACAGTATATCAACATTCCTCTGGACAATGACTAACTCCTAGCTTGCGTGCAATCAGGTCTTTACCTGATTTGTGATGGTGATTTCCGCTTGGCTGTGATGCTACGTGGTGCTAGTGAATACACCTGGCGTTCGGGAATTACCATTGAGGTTATGGCAAGCGAACGTACCCAAGCAGAAGTTTTTCTCGCACAGTTACGAAACTCAATCCGCAAGCGCAATGTTTATCGGGGACGAGTCGTTTCTTTGGTAGAAAGTGAAGATAGAAGGGGCATGAATGTGCAGTTTCACCGTCTACCGTCGTTGAATCGTGACGACATTATCTTACCTGATGGATTACTGCAAAGAATTGAGCGACAATCTGTAGGTTTTTCTCGGGTAGCTGATAAACTACGAACAGCAAGACGGCACCTAAAACGAGGGATGCTTTTATACGGACCACCAGGAACTGGGAAAACTCTGACAGCAATGTATCTTGCAAGTCAAATGCCAGACCGGACAATCATTTTATTGACAGGTCGAGGGATGGGTTTGATTGAAAAGTCTTGTGAAATGGCACGTTTGCTGCAACCTGCAACCCTGATTGTGGAAGATGTTGATTTGATTGCTGAGGAAAGAACAAGTCAGAATAAAAGTTGCAATGCGGTGCTGTTCGAGCAGCTCAATCAGATGGATGGGTTAAATGAAGATGCAGACATCTTATTTATCCTAACCACAAACCGACCAGAAACCCTAGAACCTGCTTTAGCAGCACGACCGGGACGAGTAGATACTGCGATTGAGATACCGTTACCAGATGCGACTTGTCGGCAACGATTATTTGAACTTTATAGCAAGGGTTTGAAGCTTTCCTTGGAAAATTTGGACCCTTTTATTGCACGTACAGAAGGGGTAAGTGCAGCCTTTATCCGTGAGTTAATGCGGAAAGCCGCACTGTTTGCCGCAGATGAAGGAAATGAGATGTTAATTTGCGATCGCCATCTAGATGAAGCACTATACGAACTCGTGGAGTTGGGAGGCGAACTGACTCACAGCATTCTAGGTGCAGGAAAAGCTTTTTCTTGAGGACTTACATATGCAAGCTGTTTGTGGACACTGAGTGTATGGGTGTAGTGATTTCTCTCTACACCCTTATTGCTCTATAGTTCAGTTACGACGATGGACTAGTTGCGGGTTTAGTAGTACTAGATGCTGGTTTTCGCTGTTGTTGGTAATAGCCTGCAACTTTTTTCACATAATCACCAGTGAAACCACTGTTGCAGCCTGTATAGTTACCAGTCATCCACCAACAAGCAACGCCACGCACAGCCGCCGTTTCATTACTACCAGTAGCAGTCAACTGATTATTTAACTCGCGGCGTGCAATGCACGAGACAACTTGGCGTGCTAAGCCAGAATTATTTTCAAACTCTGTAGGTGTCACTTCCTTCTTGAGACAAGTTTTGGACCAGCCTTTGAGGGTTTCTGGTTTGACTTGCCATTCACTATAATATCCATCATTTGCAGTACCAGTTTTCGGTGCAGCCAGCCGCAGTGCTTCTACCATCCTGTTGACTTGGGCTTCAGACGCGGACGACTGTTGTGCTTGAGCGAAAGTAGATGCTGGAAAAATCACCGAAAACAATCCAAGGCTCAGAATGGCTCCACCTAGTAATAATCGCATTGCTTTTCTCCTCACGACATTGAACTTCTTTTTTATACCAATTTTAAAAATCTTTGCAACACATAAACCTGCTGTAAGGTTAAACACAACAGGGTAGGGGCTGTTCAATGCCGTGTTCCTACTGGTCTGTTTGATGAATTCTCATGGGTTACAAGAACCCCGACTTCTTAAAGAAGTCGGGGTTCTGACCCGTACGATATATCAAAATTAATGGGACAGACCACTACTGGTAAGAACGCATTTGTTTTGAAGGCTTTGTAGTGAGCGCTTAAGCGCTCAAAGAGTCTAGGACTAAAACCCTTACTACAAAGTTATACAAGTATCATAAGTAATGCGATGAACTACTACCGTGTAGTGTAGGTAATTGAGAACCGCTATAAGATTTTTAAGAAATGATTTATAAAGTAAACCTTAAATTGTAGGGTGCGTTAACGAGAGTACGGCACCCCAAGTGGTGGTGCGTTACGGCTAATTCTTACTATCTCAAACGCTCAAATCCTTACATAGCCGTAACACACCCTACTTAATATTTACTTTATAAATCAATACGGTTTAGATAAGACCAGAACCCTTATTAGGAACACGATGTAGAGACGCGCCATGGCGCGTCTCTACACACGTGATTTTTTACACATCAACCTTAACTGAACCGTATTGCTTTATAAATGACCTCTAAGTCCTATTTTTTAAACTTTGTTTCAACTTAGGATGAGTTGCAGAAAAATTTCGATAACGTGAAGATATAGCAGTCGTATTTGATTTGTGAAAAATGTAGATGCAACGGTTAATGACTTCTAGTTAAATGCAAACCTCATGGCAAGATCGGCACCTTTCTTGCAGTTAACTCTAGTTGACCAGTTCAAGTCTAGCGCGCAGGCTACGTTTACGGTAAGTAAGTAAAAGCCTTGGTTGGAGGTGATACTAATGACGGGAATGTTTTGGTTTTTGGGATTCTGCTTTTTTTGGCTTATTGGTTTAACTCTTTTGGTAGAAATTTGGTTGGATGAGCAAGAGCAGCAGTTTTGACGGCAAATTCTGACAGCTTATATCATGTCCGTCTAATTGCCCATAATTAAGAGTGAACCCCACCCCGCGTTTATCTGCGCTTAGCCTCCCCTCCCCGCTAGCGGGGAGGGGATAAAGGGGTGGGGTTCTGAGAAATTGTGGTTAATTGAGCGGACATGATATTACTCAATCACAAGTTAATAAATCAGGTCAACTTCCAGATTTTGAAGTTCTTCATTTAAGTTAACAAGCGCCAAATCTGCGATAAAAAATAGAAAACCCGCCAGAATCTTCAAAAATTCGGACGGGTTTCTATATTACGACGAGTTTCAAGCTGCCTATAACACAGTATTTAACTCAACTTAGATATCATAGATTAAACACTCAGGCGCATTTGGATTTTCATCACAGTAATGCTCTAAGGATGTTTTAAACTTTTCTGTTGCCTGTCTATGGGATTTCTCTGCTTGCAATTCTTCGACGATATCCCAGGCTACAGCACAGCCAGCAGAGGCATTTCCTTGAATGTCACAAGTGGAACGAGCTTGCTCAATAGCTTCTAGAATGGCTCGCTCTAGAGGAGTTTGATTTGCTACTTCCCGACTAGCGTTTACGATTTTAGGCATCAAGTTTTTACTTATCCGCTCTTTCGTTGAAGGTTTACAGTTCCAGTTCAGAGTTTCTATCCCTGCAACTGACATCTCCAATATATGCTCGATTTTAGGATGATGCAGTGTGCAGAACCGTAATGCTCATAGGTTACTTTCCCTCTCACGATTAAATCGGCTCTAAAGAGTGTTACCTCGTTCCCAGTCTCTGACTGGGAATGATTATTGGGAAGCTCTCTCTGCCTCCGTTACTTGCTCAACAGCCGCTTGAACCGCATTTCCAGGTGAAAGCTGGAAAACTGAAAGCTTCGAGGGTAGCCGCAGAAATTGAAGGGTATTCACCAGTAGCAGCCGCGCACTTAGAACAGCACAAGTACCTACCAGGCATTAAACTTCTTGGAAAAATCGATTTTTTGTGAGGTTCACATAGGAACTTTGAGAACGTACTAAGCTGCATCAAATTTAGATGCTTTGGCACTGCTCTCTAATCTTAATATTGGCAGTCACAGACATACCGGATGCCAATGGCATCTTTCGTCCATTCATCAATACTGACTGTTGTTCCAATCGAACCTGAGCAGGGAATCTGTAAAAATTATAAATTTGATCCGGTGGCAAAACATCTGACCCGATCCAAATCAGATTACCTTTAATTTCACCAAATTCGCTATAGGGCAAGATATCAATTCGCAAATCTACCGTCATTCCTTCCTTCACAAAACCTATATCCTTTTTGGTAAGCAGCACTTTGGCTATCAGTAGATAATCAGAAATTATCTTAAGAATTGGTTTGCTGGAAGTGACCATAAAACCTGAAGTATGTGCGTTAACTTCAGAGATACTACCGGAAACAGGGGCTTTAATTTCCTGATACTTTTTAGCTGTTGTAAGCTCAAGGCTCAATAGGCGTTCCCCACTATTTACGCGCTGTCCATTTTTAACATAGATTTCTTTGACCACTGCACCTACAGGTGCGTGCACTTCTTTTACAGTACCAGATGGTTCTAGTTTACCAGTAGCAAAAACTGCTTTCTTGCAACCGTAGGGCACACGGTTAACAAGATGTGCTGCTGAGGGCAAGTTCACCAGAACCACTATGATCCAAGTAAGTATCTGCGCGGATAGGTGTCTGCAGAGTGTCAAGTAGCGATGACACGAGCAATTAACCAACTCCTCATTTTGACTTTTCATCAACATTCAGATTTTGCTGTTCGGATTAAGTCGGCTTGAAAGAGAATAAAGTTTAAAGTCTGTTAATCAAACATTTAATGCTCGCTTGGATAATTTCAGTTCAAAGCGATCGCCCGGTAATGGTTCTATCACGCGTGTCGCTAAATTATTCTTTTCTAGTAATGAACGAAATTCTTCAATGGTTCCCTTAGTCTGAAGTAAAGAGTTGAGTAATCCCTCAAAAATCACATCACCTCCAGCTGCTGTAGATAGCATGACTTGGGGTTGCAACCACTGAGCAACTTCTAAAGCGTATTTATTCCCTCTAATAATTGAACCAACTAAGGGTAAAGCTGCATCAATTAACGGAGTAATCACGACATCCACGCTTGCAATTTCCTTGAGCGTGGGTGAATGATTCCCATGAGGCTCGTAATAGAGAGTAAAGCCAGTCTCCAATTCTTTGAGGAGATATCCATTTTCCACCAAATTTAGACCAACCAGTGAGCCAGGAGTTGCTTTAATTTCAAGGCTTTGATTCAGGGTAAAAGTTTCCCCATGAGCAAGTGTTGTGACTTGAGTGTAATTTAACTGCTGTACTACCTTGGCAGCATTGGGAGAAGCGACAACTGGAATATTGCGGTCAAGTTGCTTCAGCGTTGGTGGATGAGCATGGTCTTCCAAACCCTGAGATAGCAAAATCAGGTCAATGTTCTCTGGTATTGGACGTTCTTGGGGTCGGGAACCTTTGAAGAACCAATCTAAATTACCAAAGGTTAACGAACCAACTAGCCAAGGATCAACGAGTATTCGTTTCCCTCCGATTTCCACCAGCCAAGAATTGCTGTCTAACCAAGTTAAATACATAAATTTTTGTAAAGATAATACCTAAATTTATTATGACCTAACCAATGCAACCAATATCCTGAAGCATTCCTAAATGCTTGTGTAAGGGTGCGAGCGTATTTGCAGTCATCATCCCACTGGTGGCGACTGCTGGTAAACCAATACCAGGAAAGGTCGAGTCTCCACAGCATAGCAGTCCTGGAAGAGGTGTGTTAGAACCAGGGAAGAAACCAATTCCAGCCTGAATTGCTGGACCATATGAACCTCTATGACGGCGCAGATAGCGCTCATGTGTCAGGGGTGTACCAACTAGTGTGACATCGCAACGCGAGCGAATATCCGGAATGATTCGCTCTAAAGCTTGCCACATCACTTCTGCACGTAATTGTTTTTGTCGTGCATATTCCTCACTTTTTCGGTCCATTCCCTGCCATAAGTCGTAAGGTTCGTTACCTGGAGTATAAACGTGAATAACGTGCTTTCCAGCTGGTGCTAATGAGGGGTCTAAAACTGAAGGAATCGATACCAGTATGACGTTCTGAGGAGCTGTAACACCGACTTCCCAATTATTAACGACTATATAATGACACGCAAGGTCTGAGCGTAATCCTTGTGCATCTATACCTAAATGGAGATGCATGAAGCTATCACACTCAGGTGTGCTGGCTCGCTGTTGGCGAAACTGGTTTGGCACTGACCCTTCTGGAAGCAGCTTGAGCGTATCCCATACCGATGCATTAGAAATGACTGCCCGACGCGCTCTTATCTCTTTACCACCACGCAAACGCACACCTACCGCTTTATGTGGAGACGCGCCATGGCGCGTCTCTACAAGAATTTGCTCAACATGAGCGTTCAGCATCAATCGACCCCCGTGTCGTTCCAGTCCCCGTACCAATGCGTCAACTAAGGCACCACTCCCACCAACCGGATAGTCTAGCACCACACCTGGTCGGTACCAATCTGCAAACATAAATGCAACCTCTGCTGTACTGGTTCCATCTGCTGGTAGTCCACAGAGGAGAAAACAAAGCAAGTCAAGCCAGTTGCGCGTAAAAGAGTCTTTGATAACGCCGTCCATAATCCGGCTAAATGGTCCTGTAAGCTTGCCGATGTCTGCAATATGTGGAAATAAAGATGGGGCAAATCTACTTACAGTCATAATTGCACCTAGATCAAGACGCAAAGCTGCTGGCGGTATTGCCGTTGCAGCACGCGCCAGTGGTTCCATCACACGCTGTAACTCGCGCCATTCAAGGATAGCCTCATTGCCACAAAACTGCTTCAGCACCTCACAAAACTGGTCAGCACCAACGGAGGTGTCAAAATCTCCTTCTGGTAAACAGCAACCCCATGTATCATAGGTGACGCAAGGTAACTCCTCGCCAATTGCATCTAGCACTTGCCTGAGAGGATTAGCAGAAGGACTGTAGGATAACCCAGAGTAAAGCGATGGACCTGAGTCGAATTTGAATCCATCACGCTCAAAAGCATGCGCTGCACCACCGGGGATTGAGTGGCTTTCGCAAACTGTGACATCAAAACCATACCGCGCCAAAAGAGCTGCACAGCTCAAACCACCAATACCACTACCAATCACAATGACATCTGTTTGTTTATCACCTAAGATAGATGCTGTTTTAGAAGAAGTTTGGTGTGTCACTGATCGTATCCTGTGCTAGTCTTTGTGCTTCAAACGTATTGTAATGCAACCTAACAAGCCCAAACTCAACAACCAGCAACACCAAACAGCCTGTACAACCAACCAAAGGTGGGACTTCACGTCAACAACGTACCTCTCGACCAGTTTTTGTTTGGTCAAAGACACCATCTCGGTTAAGTACTGTATCTGGGCGTAGAACTGGAATGGGTAGCCGGGATAATTGTCCTGCGGTTGAGACTGCACTCACTCCTTTAGTACCGTTGCGAGAGGAACAGAGAGTTAGCAAACAGACAGACAAATCAATTTCGGGGATTGTGGGGGGACTATTTATATTGACCATTGGCAAGCTGTCTCTGGTAAAGAGGGCATTGATTGGAATACCGATCCGCCACCCGATCTGGTGCTGGAAATTGATGTGAGCAGTTACTCGGATGTCAATGAGGCGATCGCAAATAACCTCGCCTTATAGGCGTGGGGAGAATAGACTTCTTGCAAAAGTCGAAAAGTTGTGAATGTCATTAGTCGCGAAACGCAGTGTAGCGAGGAATCTCGACAGATGTTTCGCTATGCCTCCGGCACGCTGCGCGAACGCTCAACATGACATTTCAAGCATTTTTGCAAGAGGTCTAATGTCAAGCCAGACTGACAGTACAAGTGCATAACTTACTGTACTCAAAGCTATTAAGAACATAAATATAGAGATTTATCAATGCGTAAGTCCTCATACTATGATCACGATAGCCGTAAGCAGAAACTGTACGTACCCTGTGAAGTCCATGAAATGGATGCTAACAATCGCTCTGATTTTGAGCAGCGTCACCTATTATCCAGCAAAGGTAACAGCGCAAACTCAACAACCAGCAACGACCAAGCAGCCTGTACAACCAACCAAAGGTAAGACTTCACCTCAACAACGCTCCTCTCGACCAGTTTTTGTTTGGTCAAAGACACCATCTCGGTTAAGTACTATATCTGGGCGTAGGGCTGGAATGGCTAGCCGGGATAATTGTCCTGCGGTTCCAACTGCACTCACTGCTTTAGTACCGTTGCGAGAGGAACAAAAGGTTAGTAAACAAACAGACAAACCAATTTCGGGGATTGTGGGGGGACTAACCACCTCTGAACGACCAACGTTTTGGTTTTACGTTCCCTACACTCAGGATTTAACAGTTAGTGCTGAGTTTATCTTACAGGATAGTGCAGGAAACGATATTTCTAGAAATGCGATCGCACTACCTCCACAGCCTAGTGTCATAGGTGTTTCTCTCCCCTCCAATGCATCCTTGCAAATCGGGAAAACATATCGCTGGTACTTAAAAGTCCGTTGCAATCAGCAACAAATAGCGAGTGTTCCTATTTATGTAGAAGGAGACATTCAAAGAGTCAATTTGGATTCTCGTGTGATGCAGCAGTCGCAAGCAGCAGTTGATCCGCGACAAAAGGTTGCAATCTATGCGGCTAATGGTATTTGGTTTGATTCTCTGACTATGCTGGCACAAATGCGCCACAAGAATCCTAATGATGCATCTCTTGCTTGGGATTGGCAAAGTTTATTGCAATCGGTCAATTTGGATAATGTTGCTACGGCTCCTCTGGTGAAATAACAGACCATTTATAAAGTAAACATAAAATTCTTGTAGGGTGTGTTAGGCGCAGCTTTTAGATATGATTTGTAACGAAAAACATGACATGAGCGCCTAACGCACCATGTTAATGGTGGTGCGTTACTAACGCACCCTACTTAAGATTTACTTTATAAATCAACTCTAACAGTGAACAGTTATCAGTTAAAACTTGGTTCAAATGATAACTGTTTCTCTACAACCAGTTGCCAACTAACACGTAAGGTGCCCAGTAAAGAGGACGAGTGTATTGCGAACCAGACAGCAGCTTTAATTGAGCTGAGCGTAAAGCTTCTGCTATGGTTTTGCCAGTTGTTAACTGACGGTAGAATTCACTAATAAACAAAGCAGTGGAATCATCACCAACTTGTAGGGTGTGTTAAGGCGCAGCTTTTAGATAATGATTTGTAACGAAAAACATCACATGAGCGCCTAACGCACCATATTAATAGTGGTGCGTTAGGCTAAAGCCGTAACGCACCCTACTTAAGATTTACTTTATAAATCAACTCTAACAGTAAACAGTTATCAGTTAAAACTTGGTTCAAATGATAACTGTTTCTCTACAACCAATTACCAACTAACACGTAAGGTGCCCAGTAAAGAGGACGAGTGTATTCAGTACCAGACAGCAACTTTAATTGAGCTTCGCGTAAAGCTTCTGCGATGGTTTTGCCAGTAGTTAACTGACGGTAGAATTCACTAATAAACAAAGCAGTGGAATCATCACCAATTTGCCATAGGGACGCTAAAGTACTCCGCGCCCCAGCTCGAATAGCAACTCCTGCTAATCCCAATGCAGCACGGTTATCTCCTGCTGCTGTTTCGCAAGCACTCAGAACAAATAATTCAACTGGCTCTGTTCGTTTTTGCTCTCTACTTTTGAGCAAGCCATCTAATTGACTCACATTGATACGTCCATCGGCTGCTAAGATGAAAGTGTCTTTGGCTTTAGAGCTAAATTGCCCGTGAGTTGCCAGGTGAACAACTCTAAAAGGTTGGGCGTTGATGCTTTTTCCTAAAGTTGTACTTTTGAAATTTTCATCCAATAATATCGTTGTCGATACGCCTGATTCCTGAATCAATTTCAGTTCAACCTTGACGTTGGGAAGTGGTGCAAACTTTTCGTTCTTCGGTGGTTGCGAGAGCCCTCCAGCAAGAGCGTTTAATCTTTCCTGCGCTAGAGGTTTGGGGGTAAATAGTTGCAATCCTGGGCTAATGGCTACAGCGTACTTCTGGACTAAATACAATGCGCCATCATACAATGCAGACACTGGGATGTTTCGTAGTGACCCATCTGGGATAAAGACTAGAGTATTCACTCGACTATTTTTGAGTTCAGCTTCAACTGGTTTAATTAACCAGTCATAAAGCTGCTGCGAAACCACTTGAAATTTCTTACTAGCTTCAGGTTCGACTATCGTCCCTCGCATTTGTGTAATGACTTGCTCTACCTCCTGACTGCTCACCACAGAAGTTTTACGTATCAACGGTTGGTTGGGAAGTTTGAGGATAACTTCTAACTGATTATCTAGAATAATCGGATAAAAAATGGCAGTATTAGGATTATCACGGTCTACCACTTTGTCCAATACCACAAATTGGTTACTCAAGCAAGCTTCTCGGAAAAAATTGTCTAGTTCTGCCAATTGCAAGGCTTCTATTCGCTTGCGAACTTTATCTAAATCAGGTTTTCCTTGTCCTTTCTGTTGTAAAAGCAGTTCTACTGACTGGCGATAAACAGGTTCTACGCTATCACGAAAATTAAACTGTACCTCTCGGTTTACCACAACTAAATCGGTGCGGAGAGACTCAAGAGTTGCGACTGCGGTGTCATAAGCAGCGATCGCTCCCTCAATATTTCCCTGTGCTTTGAGCAAGCGTCCCAACAGCCACTCCCAACGGTAAGCTATATCTGAAGCATGGATTTTTTGAGCGATAAACAATGCTTGCAGCACCAATTTCTGTGCTTCTTGCCATTGATTGTTTTGCTCGTAGATTTCTGCTAAACTGCCAAGTGCATAGGATTGAGCACGCTCGTCACCTATAGTTTTAGCTTGTTGAACGCTGCTGGCTAGAATTTCGGCGATGTTTCTTTTGTCACCAACTTTGTTTATGGTGCGAGCAAAGTTGATACGTGCGTAGATACCAGCTTGAGTGGTAGGCAGAGTTCCTAATTGAGATTGGATTGTGGAGATGAGTGGAGACGTTGCATCCGAAAGTTTTACATCTGCTGTATTCTTATTCTCGACAAGCAAGCTGAGTTGATTGATTTGAGCTTGAACTTTGGTGAGTGGGTTGGATGCAACTAAAGCCGCATTTTCGTAATGAGCGATCGCGTCTTTTATATTACCTAAGACTCTATTCGTATTACCAAGGGAAAATTCTGTTAAGCTAATTTCTAAAGGCAGTTGCAGACGTTGAGCAATTTCTAAGCTTTGTTGTAAATTTTCTTTTGATTGTTCTAACTCACCTAATTGTTGCTGGGCATTACCAAGGGAGCGCAAAGCGGTGACTTTTTCAAGTGAGTCAGGTTGGGTTTGTAACTGTTGGGAGACTGTATTCAAGATATCTAAGCTACGGCGGTAAAAACCAGAAACTCGTAGAGCTTGTGCAGAGTTGATACGGCTGCGCGTCACTCCAGCACTATATTGTTTACCTAAGCGCTTCCAAATTTCCTCTGCTTGCTGTGATGTTTTGAAAGATACATCTGGCTGTCCCTGTGACAGTTGCAGTCCACTTTGAATCTCTAGAGTTTGTGCTAGAACTTCTAGCAATTCTGACTTGGGATTGTTGACATTTAACTTTTGATTTGTATTGTCCCAGCCAAGTAGATTTAAGCTAGTATTAATAGCTTTTGACGCTTCTTTCCATGAGCCGAGTTGCTCAAACACTAGAGAGAGGTTCGTTAGTGCTGCGGCTTGTGCGAGGTTGTCACCTTGTTGTTGATAGATGCGGACAGCTTGTTGTAGAACAGTTACAGCTTCAGTAAAGCGTCCAGATTGATAAAGCGCTTCTCCTTGAGAGACAAGTTGCTGTGGTGTTGTGGTTGAAGGTTTGGTGGTTTGGGTGTGGAATCCGGCGGGTGAATTTGTCTGGGGTTGTTTGGCGAATGTACTGGGGATAATAGTTAGGGAAAAAGCAAGGGTAAATAAAACTACATTCGTTACCGCAAATCTAACGAGTCGCTTGGTCAGCGCAAATGGATGCATATTTCACACCTCACTGAGATGCAGGACAAGAAGCAGGAGTTTGCCAAGAACTGTGAGGGGTGACTTGGGGAGATTGCGCCACGAGTTCTATGTTTCCATTGCTATCCACTACCCAACCAGTAGCTTCCACAATTGGAGTCGCCGCAGCAACTTTAGTACTATTTGAGACTGCCGTTGGTTGTGGGGAAGTTGTTTTAGCTGAATTTGCTGGTTTTGGTCTTAATCTCACCCACGCAGACAAAGTACTTGTATCTTGTAATGGTTCAGTGGGACTGATGGGTAGTCCGCCACGTCCTGTTGACACAAAGGAACTCTGAAATTGCCGACTTCCAGGAGTGCAGGCGGTGGAAATTTGTTGGGAGACATCAACGAGATTAGTAGGGAGTTCGATTAAACCGCTAGTGGGGTCTATATCAGGTGTGTTGATTTGCACATTGCCGCTTAAATCTGGCGTTGCTCCTTTAGCAGTAATATCACTTTGTGGGGAAGGTTCTTTCCTGGACTGAATGCCAAAGATACCAGCAGCATTCTTGATGGTTACATTTCCGCCACGGGATTGAGCGGAATCTGCTCTGATGTCGCTATTTTCCTTGGGAACAGCAACGATAAAGCCATTTTTAGCATCGATAGTTATGTTACCGCCAGTGATATTGTCTCCACTAGCGTTAGTCGTGATACTACTGCCACGACGTAATAATAACAAAGGTGAATTGAGAATGATATCTCCCCCACCGCCAATAGTATTAGCGTTAATTTCGGCTGCGTTGTTCAACAGGATAGAGTTAGCATCTACAGTTATGTCACCAGCCTTCCCTTTTCCAGTACTATTTACGTATACTCCAACTCCATCTTGCACGAGCAACTGCTGGGTACTAATCTTCAAGTCTCCCGCATCTCCACTTGAGAGACTACTGCTAGTTAACCCAGTGGAAAAGCTATTGGAATTTCTACCAATGAGTTGTACAACTTTAGCGTTGACAGTCAAATCGCCACCTTTGCCAGTACCAGATGTGGCAGTAGAAATTGTTGCCCCATCTCGAACCAGTAATTCACGAGTGTTAATCGTCAAGTTACCCGCATCCCCAGTTGTCTCTGAGTCAGAAAACAAGCCACTGGAAGACCGTTCAACGGCAGATTTGCCAACGCCAATCAATTCCACAGTCTGGGCGTTGACCGTCAAATTCCCCCCCTTGCCAGCACCAGATGTGCCACTAGAAACCCCTGCCCCATCTCGAACCAGTAATTCACGAGTGTTAATCGTCAAGTTACCTGCATCCCCAGTTGCCTCTGAGTCAGAAAACAAGCCACTGGAAGACCGTTCAACGGCAGATTCGCCAATCAATTCCACAGTCTGGGCGTTGACCGTCAAATTCCCCCCCTTGCCAGCATTTAGTGCCCCTGTAGAAACCGCTGCCCCATCTTGAACCAGTAATTCACCAGTGTTAATCGTCAAGTTACCTGCATTTCCCGTTGCCTCTGAGGCAGAAAACAAGCTACTGAAAGACAAACCATCGGCAGATTCGCCAATCAATTCCACAGTCTGGGCAATGACAGTCAAATCGCCACCTTTGCCAGCACCAGATGTGCCACTAGAAACCCCTGCCCCATCTCGAACCAGTAATTCACGAGTGTTAATCGTCAAGTTACCCGCATCCCCAGTTCCCTCTGAGTCAGAAAACAAGCCACTGGAGGACAGACCATCGGCAGATTCGCCAATCAATTCCACAATCTGGGCAATGACAGTCAAATCGCCACCTTTGCCAGCATTTTGTGCGCCTGTAGAAACCCCTGCCCCATCTCGAACCAGTAATTCACGAGTGTTAATCGTCAAGTTACCCGCATTCCCCGTTGCCTCTGAGTCAGAAAACAAGCCACTGGAGGACAGACCATCGGCAGATTCGCCAATCAATTCCACAATCTGGGCAATGACAGTCAAATCGCCACCTTTGCCAGCATTTTGTGCGCCTGTAGAAACCCCTGCCCCATCTCGAACCAGTAATTCACGAGTGTTAATCGTCAAGTTACCCGCATTCCCCGTTGCCTCTGAGTTAGAAGACAAGAAAGACAGACTATCGGCAGATTCGCCAATCAATTCCACAGTCTGGGCGTTGACAGTCAAATCGCCACCTTTGCCAGCACCAGATGTGCTACTAGAAACCGTTGCCCCATCTCGAACCAGTAATTCACGAGTGTTTATCGTCAAGTTACCTGCACTGCCAGTTGCCTTTGGATAAACTTGAGCAGCCAAGCCACTGGATAGACCACTTGCTTCTACCGACTCAATAGCATTCACTACTAAATCTCCCCCCTGTTTTGCCCCCAGAGTACTTGTCTCTATATGTGAACCATTTGTGACGGTGACACGTCTGCCTTGCACTTGAATATCACCACCACCTTCCCCGCTTGCATCCACGGTTGCCTGTTGGGATAATTGAATATTCCCAAAATTTTGCACACCACCATAACCCAAGGCAAAACCTTTATTAGTCGGTGTGAGGCTAACTAAATTATTCTCGGCTACACTGCCTAATTCTATCCTTCCACCAGCAGTTTTCAGTGTTGCCCCTTCTAAATTAATATCTCCACCGATCAACGCTAAAGTTTTATCAGGTTGCACTCGTAATGCATCTTGTGTATCAATGATGGGAGAATCAAAATCTCTTGCTCCCTGACCATTACCTTGTACCTGAATCAAACCAGGATTCGCTCCAAATTGCAAACCAATAGGCACGCTAATAGTTAATAAAGGTGTAGGTTGAGGATTTTTAGCACTAAATTCAAACCCATCCGCAAATTTCATACTATTGGCAGATGTGGCAAAAAATGAGCCGCCAATATCTAACCGTGCATTCTGCCCAAAGATAATCCCGTTAGGATTCATCAAAAACAGATTCGCCGTACCGTTAGCACGAATTAACCCATCAATATTAGAAATAGAATTACCCGTTACCCGACTAATAATATTTTGAATATCTGCGGCATTTTTAAACAAAGCCGTGCTGTTAGTAGGAACAGAAAATTCCGAAAAACTGTGGAATAAATTGCTTCCGGCTTGCGTTCCACCCGAAATAATTCTGGTGTTACCCTCTAATTGCACATTGGAATTATTTGGCAGAGTCCCATCTGGCGTAATTTGGGCAACTGAGCTATTTGCATATAAGGCGATCGCACTGACAATCGCAATTCCTAAATGCCACCAGTACAAACGTATAGATACCCCAGACATTGCACTCTCCTATAAAAAAGGAAATTTAGCGAGTGAATCCTCAATTTACGAATATAAATATCAGCAAAATCAACTTCTGCACAAAAAACGATGATTTCTGGATATTTTTTCGCTAATTATATAAATCTTGGCTATATTATTTACACAAAGTAAATACTACCTTGTTTTATCAAGTTTTGGCAGATTTTGCACACTTGCTTCAACGAGTGTAGGAAATTCCTGGGCGTTGCTGAATTTAGGTATGAAACTTTCATATTGCAAAAATCAAAAAAATACAATCTTTGCGCCTTTGCGCGAAACAAAATTCATACTCGCCCAGCAGCAACGCCAATTCCCGACTGCGTTGAACAAACAACACAACAACACCGCTTGCAACAAAGCCAAAAACTCAGGGAATAAATGGTAAATATCCAGAGAATATCGCCCCAGAATGGATGCATATTTCACACCTTACTGAGATGCAGGACAAGAAGCAGGGGTTTGCCAAGAACTGTGAGGAGTGACACCAGGTGCTTGCGCCACGAGTTCTATGTTTCCATTGCTATCCACTACCCAACCAGTAGCTTCCACAATTGGAGTTGTCGCAGCAACTTTAGTACTATTTGAGACTGCTGTTGGTTGTGGCGAAATTGTTGTTTTAGCTGAGTTTGCGGGTTTTGGTCTTAATCTCACCCAAGCAGATAGAGTACTTGTATCTTGTAATGGTTCAGTGGGACTCATCGGTAGTCCGCCACGCCCTGTTGATACAAAAGAACTTTGGCTTTGGCGACTTCCAGGAGTGCAGGCGGTGGAAATTTGCCCAGAGACATCAACGAGATTAATTGGGAGTTCGATTAAGCCGCGAGTGGGATCTACTTCAGGTCTGTTAATTTGCACTGTACCACTGAACTCCGGACTTGCTCCTGTGGCAGTGATATCACTTGTAAGGGTAGGTGTAGGCTGATACTGTATACCAAAGATACCAGCAGCAGAGCGGATTTTTACCTGACCACCACGAGAGTCGCGAGAATTGGCACTGATATCGCTATTTTCCTTTGGCACAGCAATGATGAAGCCATTTTTAGCATCGATAGTTATGTTACCGCCAGAGATATTGCTTCCACTGGCGTTGGTGGTGATACTACTACCACCGCGCAGTAGCAATAGAGATGAATTGAGAAAGATATTGCCCCCACCGCCTGTCGTGTCAGCGCTTATTTTTGCGTCGTTGTTAAGACGGATAGAGTTAGCCTGTACTGTGAGGTCGCCTGCACTTCCCGCTCCAGTACTGCTGACAGTTAGTCCACTGGCTGCACCTTGATTACCTACTTTCAGTTTGCCATAGATATCCATGTTGCCATTGGCGAATTGAGCGAGTCGAGCCAAGTAAGTTGGATCGCTATCTCTTATTGTCACAGTGCCAGTGGTATTAAGAGTGATGCTACCTGCAGACCCACTACCAGTGGTGATAGCACTCACTTGCCCACCCGATATTGCCTCAAAAGTATTCGTATTGATTTTGATTGCTCCTCCTCTTCCACTTGCTGTAGTGCGAGCATCTACAACCGCACCGTTGGAAATCCCCAAGGTATTCGTATTCACTATTACATCACCGCCAAGTCCAGAGGAATTAGTACTGGTAAATATTCCACTGGAAACTCCATCTACAAAGCTTGGAGCAGTTGTAAACCTGGGTTTCATCAGTTGGAAGAAGTTAGTTGGGGTAATGATTGTGTTAGTCCCAGAGACACTGACTTTATCAGTTGTATTGATAAAGATATCACCTGCATTTCCTTGTCCTGAGGTGACTGCATTTAGTTGAGCGCCGTCGGTCAAAAAGAGCGATCGCGCTGTTAAATTAATCCCGCCAGCGTTACCAGTCCCCTTCGGTTGCACAGATGTGGAGATATCACTATCAGCCAGGGAAAGTGCACCTACTGCTTGTAGAGAAATCTTACCAGCATTTCCTTGTCCAGCAGTGGTAGTAGAAATCACAGATTGATACAAATCAACAGATCCTGCGTGAATCTCGATGTCTCCCGCACTGCCAGTTCCGTTGGAAAAAAGTTGGCTGGCAATAAAACTCTGGTTAAGAGACAGAGCATCCCCGACGTGAATTGATATTTTTCCCCCATTTCCTGTAGCTGTACCAGGACTATTATTATCGCCAACCCCAGCACCAATTTCCGATCCTCTCTTCAAAGACAGAGACCCACCAGCCTCAATACTAATATTGCCTCCTTCGCCTGTAGTGTTTCTGCCTCCTGGTCTGATGTAACTGACGATTGCAGGTATTCCACTTCCTACTTCTCCATCCATTAAAATCGAACCTGTAACTTTTATATTCACATTTCCTGCCTTTCCCTCTCCGTCAATCTCTACAGCAGTTTTCAAGGCAGATTCGTTAATCAAGTTCAGAGATGGCGCAGTGATAGTTATGTTGCCTCCGTTACCAAAGCCAGTGACATTGCTAAATACACTACCCTGATTAAAGGAAACAGTATCACGGGCTTTAATGGTAACATCCCCTGCATTTCCCTGTCCGGATGTGGTGCTTTCCAGTCTTGCGCCATTGGTAACTCTAACGGACCCAGTTGAAATGTTGATATTACCCGCATTACCTACCGCTCCCGCTAGTAAACTACTGATAACTGCACTGTTCTGCCCATCGATAGAAATCTCACGGGCATCGATATTGACGTTTCCAGCAATGCCTTTTCCACCAGGTTGTGTATCGGACGCTCCACGAACTAAGGTTTGTAGTTGAGCGCCGTTGGTTAAAAACAGTGACCCAGTTTTGATTGTGATGTTACCACCATTGCCTGTTGCATCCGGTTGTACGGTGCTGAATACTACACCACCATTAAAGTTGACAGTATCGCGGGCATTCATATTCACACTACCTGCATCTCCCTGTTTAAAGGTACTAGTAACGAGTTGTACAGGATTGATAAATATTGATTGCCCTTTAATGTTTATATCTCCCCCTCTGCTTGCTCCATCAGTATCATTTCTGATATTGCCGTTCAGCCGGACTTCTCCGTTCTCACTAATCAGGTTAATATCTCCACCCCGAACAAGTGGGTTAGACGATCTAATAATTGAGTTGATATCACCCGTCGTAATGTTGTTAAAGGCTTTAAGCAGAATTTCACCCGTATTGCCACTACGGGAATCACTGTATAAAGTTCCTCTAGTGGTGTCAATTGCTCCTTCGATACTGGTCAACTGAATCAGCGCACCTTTTCCTGACTCGGTACTAGCATCTAATTCAGCTGTTCTAATATCACCTTTGGCTGTGAAAACAATCGCTCCTCCATTGCCAGTTCCACCTGAATTATTACGAATTTGGGATGTGATAGTTCCCCCAGCCGTGTCAATGCCTCCTGCAATACTTGTGAGGGTGATGTCCCCGCCATTGCCAGTACCCCCTGCTTCTGAGGTTATATTGCGCGTGGTAATGTTGCCCAAGGCAGTCAAGGCGATCGCACCACTATTCCCACTCTTGGAATCAGAAAACAAATTTCCTCTAGTAGTGTCAATCGCACCATTGGTGCTAGTGAGTTGGATTGGTGAGCCATTTCCCTTCTCGGCACTGGAGTCTAACAAAGCGGTTCTAATATCACCTTTGGCTGTGAAAACAATCGTTCCCCCATTGCCAGTTCCACCTGAATTATTACGAATTTGGGATGTGATAGTTCCCAACGTAGTATCAATAGCTCCATTAGTGCTGATAAGAGTGATGTTCCCGCCATTACCAGCATCCTCTGTCTCAGAGTTAATGCCACGCGTGATAATATTACCAGATACTGCCTCAAGGCGAACTATTCCCCCAGCACCATTAAATGGCTGTAAGCGCAGATTTCCATCTAGCGTGATTCCCTCTGGCACAGTTCCACTCTTTAATGCAGGTACTGAACCAGAATTGACACCCCCATAAGCTAGAGTATTCTGCCCAGAACGCATAATTAACGCCGTACTCTGGCTTAAAGTTGCAGTATCCTGTCCAGCAGGTAAAGCGCTAGTATCCGGTGTAGTGATATTTATATCACCCTGAAAGCGAATATTACCCTTGCTTTCGACTAACAACGATGCCCCTGTATAGTTAGCTGCAACATCCACATCGCCATTACTGCTGATTATTGGGTCATATTTGCTGACAAAGTTTGCCAGTTCCCCTGATACACTCTTGAGCGAAAAACTCCCACCACTTGCAAAGCGAGCATCCCCGGAAATAATCCCATCACTGATTAAGCTTAAATTGCCCCCACTCACAAACGGTGTCTGCGTTGGGTGATTCAGCGCTAAAATATCAATTCCTTGATTTCCCTCAATTGTGAAATTACCACCTGCAGTAGCTAAAAACGGAGTCGTCACATTGTCCCGTACTTTCACAGTATCTTGTGCTTGCAGTGTTAAATCTCTTCCTGCTTTTAGCTGTCCCTGCAAATCAAGCTTGTCAGCTACTAGTGTCAAGTCTTGCTGGGGTGCTAAATTTCCGGTGTTGGTAATAGTCGCCCCTGGCTGACTTGCTCCATACTGCAACCCTGGTGTAATATTTACCGTTAGTAATGGCGGTGCTTGGGGATTAGTCGCACTGAAGGTACTGCCATCAGGAAACTTGAAACTGCTTGCCGTAGTTGCAGAAAACGAGCCGCCAATGTCTAACCGGGCATTTGGACCAAAAATAATACCATTGGGATTGAGCAGGAATAAGTTTGCTGTGCCGTTAGCGCGAATCAAGCCATCAATATTAGAAATTGACTTACCCGTTACTCGTGTCAGGATGTTCTGAATATTGAGTGCATTATTGAACAAAGCTGTCGAGCCACTGGGAACAGAAAACTCAGAGAAACTGTGGAACAAATTAGCGCCTCTTGTCGTTCCACCCTCAATAATCCTGGTATTACCCTCTAATCTGACGTTGGAATTATTTGGCAGAGTTCCATCTGGGGTGATTTGAGCGCGAGCGCTATTTGTATATAAGGCTATTACGCTCCCAATCACAATTCCTAGACTTTGCCACCAGTACAAACGTATAGATACCCCAGACATTGCACTCTCCTATTAAAAGGAAATTTAGCGAGTGAATCCTCAATTAAGTATAGGTGTCAGCACAATCAACTTATTCACAAAAAAGGATATCAACAAATTTTAAGCTATTGGCATGACTTGCAAAAAACGAATATACTATATTCAAACTAGGTATTTTTGTCAAGTAAAATGTGGTTGAAATTAGGTAAAAATATATTAAGCTAACCGTCATTGGATAAAATTTACTGCATCTGCATAAGAATCATTATCAGTCTTGGTTGGTGTCCAAAGCAAGAAACTCGGAATTTCTTAAACAAGAGCGCTTGCTCTATGATTTTGTGTCATCAACAACACAGCAACCCAGAGTGTGTCAAAACTTTATTCAAGTACAGGAGCATTTTTTGGATGCTCTCCTGCATAGTAAACAACCACTTTCTGCTGTTGGGCATCAGGGACATAAAACACCCTATCTCCTTTTGTGACCTCATATTCCCATGCACCCTTATAGCGTTTACCTTTTAACGGAAAAACCCGTCCAGGTTTCCTAGTCATAGGCGCGGTACATAAATCCTCATAGCAGCGACGAGCGTTTTCGGGCGCACGCAACAGTAATAATTCCTAGTCCCGGTTAACCCGTCGATTTTTTGCTACCACTAGCCACTGCGGTGCGGGTGCAGCAATTTGAGCGCCTTTAGACGATTGTGCGGCTGGGTTTTCAAGAGCTTCTTCAATAGTAGATATATCTGTTGGCGGTTTGGAGAGTGGTTCTTCTGGCGGGACTACACTTTCAGAAGAAGCAGTAGCTGTTACATATATTTGCGTCATCTGGCTCATGCAATCACACTTTCAGTAGTCGGTGGAGTCAATAGCACTTCGTCATCCGAGTCACTGAAAGCTTTCTCCAGTTCTGGACTATTAATTGCCATAGCACTTTCATGCCACTCATGTATCACGACATCGAGCATATCCCAATCATCAGTGTCATAACCAACACTACATGCATGAGTTACCTCTGCGACCAGTTCATTTAACTCCGAGGTGTCAAACGCCTTCATCCATCCATATTCGTGGTTGTCACCAATCTCTTTTCCTTGGCTCAATTGGTAAGCAACGCCCGTCACCTCAACCACAACTCTGGTCATAGCCGCTGCTTTAATGTGTCCCGCCATCTCTTCTCGCCGCAGCAATGCAAAGGCTTGGTCGTTGCGAGTGATTGTTACTGGACGCAAAGCAGCTATGTCCAAAACGCGCCCAGGCTGGCGATTTAACTCAGTCGCACTAATCAACTCATCACTGTAAATACTATTTCTACTGCTGCTGAGCATAGTTTGAGCGCCTCCTTAAAATTGCAAATGCTGCGTTGAAAGCTCAAGACTTATACGTAATATTATACGTAATTTTCCCCGCGAATCTTGACTCAGCCTTGCTTTGCGCTTATCCGGAGTCCTCCCGGCGGCGCAAGATAGTGAATAAATTAATATCACTGCTACCAATTAAAAATCAGAAGGTAAAGCCAAAAACTTCTGATTCCCAGCCGTGAATAAACCAATCTCACTGCTACCAATTAAGAATCAGAAGGCAAAGCTAAAAACCTCTGATTCCCAACAGTGAATAAACCTATCTCACTGCTACCAATTAAGAATCAGAAGGCAAAGCTAAAAACCTCTGATTCCCAACAGTGAATAAACCTATCTCACTGCTACCAATTAAGAATCAGAAGGCAAAGCTAAAAACCTCTGATTCCCAACAGTGAATAAACTTATCTCACTGCTACCAATTAAGAATCAGAGGAAAGGCAAACAAGCGATTACCTTCAGTTCAAACACAATCTGAAACTCAGGAGAAAAAGAATGTCTAACATCAACAACCAAACCCAAGACCTTTACAGCATCGATGCTGTGCAAGACCTTTCCCATGAAACTGCTGCTGCTGTTTCTGGCGGTGCTGCATTGGAAGTCTACGATGACAGCGATTTTAGCAACCTGTTATTGCAGACAAACGATGGTACTCCATATGTGGGCGACGATGCAAATGACCGTATTAGCTCGATTGTAGTCAACGAGGGTCTTTGGAGATTCTACACAGATCCTCAATTTCAGGGTGATTTTGCCGATTTGGGACCAGGACTTTATCCAAATATTGGTCTAGGTATAAATGATTCAATCACATCCTTCGAGAGGATCGGGTAGGTTGAGCTAACACTTTCAACGATCCGATCTCATCTATTGTGATTCTTGAAACTTAAGTCCTCAAAACTAAAAGAGAAAAAACGCTCTCACCTTCGCTTTTAGCTGAGTAACGCTTTTTCTCCCAGTTCCAAGGGGCGAGGTTGCTTTCGCTCCTTATTTTTTCATAGATATTTAATTTTACCATGAGATATCAGGTTGTTCTCCAACACAGTGAGGAAGACTGTGGTGCTGCAAGTCTTGCCACTGTTGCCAAACACTACGGGCGCACCTTTGCCATTAGTCGGGTGCGTGAAGCAGTCGGCACCGGATCACGGGGAACCACACTACTAGGTTTGAGACGAGGAGCAGAAACTCTAGGATTCCATGCTCGTCAAGTCCAAGCCACTCCAGAACTGCTTGAAAAATTGAATGAAGTCCCAATGCCCGCCATCATTCACTGGAAAGGCTACCACTGGGTAGTATTATACGGGAAAAAGGGGAAAAAATATGTCATCTCTGACCCTGCCGTCGGCATCTTGTACCTCACCTCCAAGGAGTTAATCGCGGGTTGGAGTGATGGCGTTATGCTGCTGCTGATGCCAGACGACAGCCGCTTCTATGAGCAACCAGAAGATAAAATTGGCGGTTTTGGGCGCTTTATTGCACGTGTTATGCCATATCGCAATCTTTTGGTTCAGGCGATCGCCATCAACTTTGCCATTGGGCTTTTGTCCCTGGCCTCTCCCTTAATGATGCAACTCCTCACCGATGACGTACTCGTGCGAGGAGATACCCAACTGCTCACCACCGTGGCAATTGGAGTCATTGCCATGAACTTATTCCAAAGTACTATTGGTTTGGTACAGTCTCACCTGATTGGTCATTTTGGGCAACGCTTGCAATACGGACTTATTCTAGAATACGGACGACAACTGTTGCGCTTACCCCTATCATATTTTGAAGCACGTCGCAGTGGGGAAGTTGTTAGCCGCATTGCCGATGTTCATACCATCAATGCCCTCGTTTCCAAAATTGTCCTCGGTTTACCCAGTCAATTTTTTGTGGCTTTGGTTTCCTTGGGCTTTATGCTCTTCTATAGTTGGCAACTCACTCTAGGTTCCCTCGCCGCCTTTGTCATTGTCACTCTCGTCAACCTGCTTTTTCTCCCCGCTTTGCGCCAGAAAACCCGCAGCCTTATTGTCAAAGGCACAGAAAACCAAGGCTTTCTAGTCGAAACCTTTCGCGGTGTTCAAGTCCTCAAAACCACCCAAGCCACAGAACAAGCTTGGCAAGAGTATCAAACAAATTTTGGTCGCCTTGCTAACTTAGGCTGGACTACGATGAAGCTAGGACTTTACAGCCGCACAATTACTGGTATTCTTTCCAATTTGACGAATATTGCCTTACTCTGGTTCGGCTCGCACTTGGTGATTAATCAAACATTATCCATCGGACAACTGCTGGCGTATAACGGCATGAGTGGCAGTTTTCTTGGCTTCCTGGGGTCTGTAGTTGGGCTAATTAATGAATTTATCACTGCTCAAATTGTCGTCCAACGCCTGACAGAAGTGATAGATGCTACCCCAGAAGACGAAAATGACTTGAAAAAGCCGATTGCAGAGATAGCTGGTAACGCAGACATCACCTGCACTAACCTCAACTTCCACCATGCAGGTAGAGTTGACCTCCTGCAAGATTTTTCCCTAACTATCACAGGTGGTCAAGTCATTGCCCTGATTGGTAAATCTGGCTGTGGCAAAAGTAGCCTCGCCAAATTGATTGCTGGTTTATATTCCTCCCAGTCTGGCAATATCCGCTATGGAATGTACAATCAGCAAGACCTTTCTGTGGAATGTCTGCGACAGCAGGTGGTACTCGTGCCTCAAGAAGCTCACTTCTGGAGTCGTTCCATCATTGACAACTTCCGCTTTAGTTATCCTTTAGTTACTTTTAAACAAATTGTCGAAGCTTGCCAGATTGCTGGTGCAGATGAATTTATTAGTAAATTGCCTGACAAATATCAAACTGTTTTAGGAGAATTTGGTGCGAATCTCTCTGGCGGTCAAAAGCAAAGATTAGCCATAGCTAGGGCAATAGTCACTGACCCTCCCGTACTTATTTTAGATGAATCCACTGGTGCTCTCGACCCGGTGAGTGAAGCTCAAGTACTAGATCAACTGCTTTCCCACCGACGAGGCAAAACCACAATTATGATTAGTCACCGCCCCAGAGTCATCCAGCGAGCCGATTGGATTGTCCTGCTGGAGGAAGGACGCTTAAAAATCCAAGGCACACCAGAGGAACTGCGTCATCAAAGAGGCGACCACTTAGACTTTTTAGACGATGTTGCTCAACCAACGAATGGTTTGATGATGAAAGCTTCTATTTCTCATTCTAACGGAAAATTCCATGCAATTAGTTAAACCCATTGATGAAACTGATAACTGATATAGAAATCCTATTGGATTTTTGAAACACAGGTAAGGTGGGCACTGCCAGTCAGATCCTCCCCACTATATGAAGGTTTTAGTGGCAGTGCCCACCCTACTACTCTGATAACTGATAACTGTTAAACTAACTTGAATTATGATTAGTAACTCCAACTCAGACTTTCTGCCTCCCCCAGTTCAAGACAACGAATTTCTCCCACCAATGAGTTCCTGGGTTACTATGGGCGGACTGGTGATGGTCGGTATTTTGGGAATCAGCATCATCGTTGCTTCTGTCGCTAAATACAAAGTCACCGTTAAAGCACAAGCACTCGTCCGTCCGGCAGGTGAATTGCGGATTGTGCAAGCTGCGACTGAGGGTCAGGTTATGCACATATCCGTCAAAGAAAATCAAGTTGTCAAAAAAGGAACAGAGATTGCAACTATCGATGACTCTCGCCTGCAAACCAAAAAGAGCCAACTACAAAGCAATATCCAGCAAGCCGAGTTACAAATTGTTCAAATCAACGCTCAAATTAGTGCTCTTAATAACCAGATAGCAGCAGAAACTGACCGTACCAAGGGGGCTGTTGATTCAGCAGTCGCTGAACTCAGTCGCCGCAGTCGCGATTATCGAGACAGGCAAATTACCAGCAACAAAGATGTAGAAGAAGCCGAGGCGAACTTAAAGCAAGCCGAGGCGGAATTGCAAAAAGCACAAGCACAATTACAATCAACGCAAGCGAACTTCAAGTCAAGCCAAGCTGCGTTAAATGCAGCCAAATCAAAGCGGAACCGATATCAGAGCGTAGCCAAACAAGGAGCGCTTTCTTATAATCAATTGGAAGAAGCACAACTCGTCGTTGACCAACAATCGTCAGCTGTTGAGGTGCAACAAGCAGCAATTGAGGTACAACTTCAAGCGATTGAGCAGCAAAAACAAGCAGTTTTGGCTGCTAGAGCAAAATGGCAACGTGCTCAAGCTGCTCTTAATCCTAGTAAAGCAGAAGTGGCGATCGCCCAACAAACCATTGCCCGAGAACAAGCCACAGGAAAAGCCACTCTCGCGACACTAGACAAAGAACGCCAAGCCCTCATCCAGCAAAAGTTTGAAAAAAGTAAACAGCTAGAGCGAGATTCCCGTGAACTCCAACAAGTGATAATTGACCTCAGCCAAACTACCATAACTGCCACATCAGATGGTATAATATCAAAACTCAATCTGCGGAACCCTGGTCAAACTGTGCGTTCTGGAGAGGAAATCGCTCAAATTGTCCCCAGTAATGCACCTTTGGTAGTCAAGGCAGCAGTACCACCCCAGGAGAAAAGCAAGTTGAAACAAGGTCAAAAAGTACTTTTGCGGGTTTCTTCTTGCCCTTATACAGATTACGGCACTCTTAAAGGTGTCGTCAGCCAGATTTCTGAAGATACCATTAAACCTCAAAATAATAGTGCGACTGCAACTGCTGCTGCAACAGGTTCAAGTCAGCAGGGGGGCGCAGTTGGTACTTTCTATGAGGTGACGATTCAGCCAGAAGTTCTATCTCTTGGCAAGGGTAAAAACCAGTGTCAAATTCAGGTAGGGATGGAGGGTAGAGCTGATATTATTTCCAAAGAAGAGACTGTACTCCAATTCTTTTTGAGGAAGGCAAGATTGATTGCTGATTTGTGACCAAGAAAGAATCATCCGCTACTAATCATTCGTCAGAATATTAAACGCGTTTTCTCGTCATAAATCAAGAGTTCTCGTACAGCCGTATTGGTAGGCGTGCCCCCGAATTTATTTGTGGAGAAAAAGAAAATTTTTCCACCTCGCAAATCCCCCGGATTCCCCTTGTGGGGATATCCTCGCGCTGCGGTTCTGCGTTCTGCATTCTTCTTAAGTTGTTAAATATTCCAGTTAGCGTCTTCACTACCAGAGATAAGGACAAAAGATCAGGTTTGTTTACTCACCTTGCTTGTCTAAGCACAAACCTCTCTACTGATTACAGCTATTTTCAGCTCATTGAACCACAGATTTTGTAGGGGCACGGGATTGCCGTGCCCTACCCCGTGGTTTATTTACTTGAAAACCGCTGTAATTGGTATGCCCTGATATTTTTATTCACGTAAAGAGTGGGTAGCAGTGGAAAATTCTCGACGGCGTTGGATAAACAATATAACAACACCACTTGCAACCACAGCAAAAGTTGAGGGAATAAATGGTAACCATACCCCTTGTTTTAAAATGGCGATGTTCCCAGAGGGAGCTGCCCAAAGGGCGATGGGCAAAGCCCCGCCAAGGGCGAACGCACAAACTCCATATAAAATGATAACTGTCGCAAATATGGCGCATCCCTTATCGAGTAGCGATGCTCCCAAAGGGAGCCGCGCAGAGCGCGAACGCATACGCCAAACAATCAAACCACACACACTCGACCATCCCCATATCCAAACAATATCGCCCCAGAAAGGCAAAACCCCAAGAATTGGACGTTCGTCTAAAACTGCACTCAGAATTTGGCTGACCATTTGCGCTTGTATAAATATGCCTGGTATTTCCTGGTAAGGTTGCTGTGCAGCAGAGTAGGGAGTTGACCAAGTATCGCTGATAGTGTTAGCTGTCACCCCAATGAGAACTACCTTATCTTTGAGCCAATCAGAGTTAACTTTATCACTCAATATATCTTCAAGAGAAACTCTTTGGTAATCTACATCACGATAATTAATAAGTATTTGAATTCCGCCTAAATCAACTCCTTGTTGATAGCCACCACTCCGACCAGGCTTTAAGCGTTTAAATACTTTAGAACCAAACTGTACATAATCTTCATTTAAATCAGGTTGAATATTTTCGTAAGATAAATAACGAGCAGCCAATTGCAACGAAAGTGAGTAAGGCGTTGTACAAGGAGACGAAGGCTCTTGTCGCATCATCAAAATTTGGCGACGGACGATACCATCTGGATCTTGGATTGCATCGGTAAAACCCTGACGTTCTTCAGGTACTTCTTTCGGAGGTTTAACACCTTGAGGATCGTGTTTACGATCTCTGCCTTTACAGACAACTACCACATTTTCTTTGCTCAGTTCAGTAGCAAGTTGTATCGGCTTTGACTTATTTGGGGGGTCAGCAAAATCTCTATAAATATCCAATCCAATGACTCGCGGTTGATACTTTTGTAATTTGTTGAGTAATTGAGCTAACGTACTATCAGAAATCGATTTCAGTCCTTGAATCATCTTTTGTCGGGGTTGAATATCTTTTTCAGTGATTTCAACAACGAGCAATCTTGGATCTAAGTCTTCCTTTGGTCGCAGGAGTAGCATTTGGTCAAAGGTTTGCAGTTCAGCTTTCTCAAAAACCCCCAAATATCTCAGACCTATTGTTGAAAGAGTCACAATAACACTACTAAGTAGTACAGTCCAAAGTTTGCACTTTGGAGTCGAAATTCTGCTTTTGGTCTTTGGGGTCGAAATTCTGCTCTTTGTCGAAACTTCGCCGCGAGTCTCAATGTCATCCCAACCACCGCGCAGTTCTTGCCAAGTTACCGGAACAGTTGTAGGATTTTGGCAGATGACTGGTAACCAACTAGCACAAGGGAAGTCATTCTCCAATCCCTGAAGTCTTTCCCGCGCTTCTCGCACAGCCAGATAAAATGGCTTCCCACCCGCAAAGGCGACAAGAAAGTTTTTCAAAAACTCCTGTGCGACTAAATCTGGCACCCCTTCCCGCATCACAATCATTTGGGGAATGTTCAAATCAGCCAAATTTCGCGCCAAACCAATGCCATCACAGGAGTTGAAAATTGCCAGTTTTAAACCGCGTGTAATTGCTGTTTTCAGTGCATTTTTCAACTGGGAAATTGTTAAACTCTCTGTCTGATTGATGTAAATTTCGCCGATATCCCCATCTGCAATACTAGCGCTATGTCCTGCAAAAAACAGAATATCCCAATCCTGATTCCACAGTTGCTCGTCAAGTTCTTTCCGTGTTGGTTCGACAAGAAACGTAGTTTGAGTATCTGTTAAACCTTGCAACAAAGAACGGTCTTTATCAATATCAATACCAAAACTGTTACCGAGAATCGCTAAAATCTTGACTCTATCTGTGGTAGATTTTCGCACTAGCTGAAGAGATGCATACTCATGATTGCTCAAAGCTAATTCTGCTAGAGGGTAATGCTCAAAAAAATCCCACAGATGCCAAGGTAACCGATATAGTAAAGTTATATTTGTTTCAATAATAACTCTAATTTCATCATCTCGACTGAGTAGAGTTCTTAACTGTCGTTCAATATTCTGGAAGGATTCAGATTTCAACCAAGCATTGATATGTGCTTGTAACTGATGACACACATCATCGAAGTCATTCACAGAAATATTGGTTATGTCTTGTGAATGTACTTTTATACGTTGATTGCTCCCCAAACGTTGATGCACAGCTTCGTACAGTAACTGCCACCTTCTGTAGAGTTCGGAAAGTTCTGGTACTGCTGGCAGACTCCCTGTTATTTTAAATAATTGGTTATTGTGCCAAAGTTGAGCCGTGACAACAGGAAATCCTTGATTTAAGTCTCCTCCCAACAAGCTGAAGACGACTAGCTTACTCATTTGTTGTTTGGTAGTTGTGAGTTGTGAGTCCAGCACTGCGGGAGGGTTTCCCTCCGCAGGTGACTGGCGAACCCGAAGGGTTAGTTGTCATTTGTCCAGCAGCCATTTGTCATTAACGCTCTGACGCTCTGACTAATGAACGCCACTTGCCTCGCTGCGGACAAACATGTTTTTGCATGCATTGGGATGCTCCCAATAAGGGTAATGCTGTTATTGCAAGTTAGATGTGGAACAGCTTAGCTGTTTTCAGTGCATTCTTAAATTGGGAAATTGTTAAACTCTCTGTCTGATTGATGTAAATTTCGCCGATATCCCCATCTGCAATACTAGCGCTATGTCCTGCAAAAAACAGAATATCCCAATCCTGATTCCACAGTTGCTCGTCAAGTTCTTTCCGTGTTGGTTCGACAAGAAACGTAGTTTGAGTATCTGTTAAACCTTGCAACAAAGAGCGGTCTTTATCAATATCAATACCAAAACTGTTACCGAGAATCGCTAAAATCTTGACTCTATCTGTGGTAAATTTTAGCACTACCTGAGGAGATGCATATTCATGATTGCTCAAAGCTAATTCTGCTAGAGGGTAATGCTCAAAAAAATCCCACAGATGCCAAGGTAACCGATGCAGTAAAGTTATATTTGTTTCAATAATAACTCTAATTTCATCATCACGATTGAGTAGAGTTCTTAACTGTCATTCAATATTTTGGAAGGATTCAGATTTCAACCAAGCATTGATATGTGCTTGTAACTGATGGCACACTTCCTCGAAGTCATTTACAGAAATATTAGTAATATCTTGTGAATGCACTTTTATACGTTGATTGGTGCCCAAACGTTGATGGACAGCTTCGTAGAGTAACTTCCATCTTCTGTAGAGTTCGCAAAGTTCTGGTACTGCTGGTAGACTCCCTGTTATTTTAAATAATTGGTTATGATGCCAAAGTTGAGCCGTGACAACAGGAAATCCTTGATTTAAGTCTCCTCCCAACAAGCTGAAGACAACTAGCTTACTCATTTGTTGTTTGGTAGTTGTGAGTTGTGAGTCCAGCACTGCGGGAGGGTTTCCCTCCGCAGGTGACTGGCGAACCCGAAGGGTTAGTTGTCATTTGTCCAAGAGCCATATGGTAATTGGGATGCTGAAGAGTCAACAAGCTAAGACTCTCTAGAATCCCTACCCATACCCGCTCGTGTTAGTCACGGTAGTTCAGTTGTAATTAACGCTCTGACCAATGACTAATGACTAATGACTAATGACTAATAACTAATAACTAATGACTAAATAACGAAATTTTCTGTTATCTGGTAACTATCAAAAGCAACTTGGATGCTAAAATATTCTCCTACTTCTCCATCAAAGCGTTTCAATTGTATGTAATTATCTTGTTCTCTTGCTTGCACTTCCTGAATGATTTCCTCTGACTCTAAAAGCAAAGCTAATTTGATATTAACAGGTAAATAAAGTTCTCCATTGGCAGGATGAAGTTGCACGCGAATACTAACTTGTTGGCTAGACTCTGGTATCAAGGCAACTAATAGCACGACTTTTTGAGACTCTATTTCCATTCCCAAGTCAATGAGCTTGGCTCGTTTGATACTACCAACACCTAACCCAGAGCTACTCCTAAAATTAAAAGCTAGACTGCTAGAATTTGGCTCAAAAAATGACTCTATTGCTTGCCAAGCACTATCATATATACCTTCCAGCCAACGACTGAGATTTACTTGCACTTGGGAAGATTGTGTCTGCTGCCGTTTTTGATACAAGCGCTGCCGCCACTGCTCATTCTCTAGTAGCGCACCCCAAGTTGTAAATGGCACTGCCAATCTAGAGAAACGAAAAGAGGCATTGCCTAACCGTTGCACAAGATTTTCTGCTTGCTCGGTGGATAATTGTGGTAAAGGAGCTACACCCGCTTTCATCTCTTCTCCTTTGCAAAATTGATAGCTCAAAGAGAAAGCATTGAGGTCTTTTGTTAAATGCCGTGCATCTATACAATAAGTCCTATCCACTGAGTCATAGTGAGCCAGAGATTTCAGTTCGGTATGGGTTGTGTAACCCCAAATTCGTACCCACTCCCCATCCGGTTTGACTTGCACTGCTAAATAATAGTCTGCTGCCCAACTAGGAATATCTACCCATTCCTGAGGGACTTCTAACTCGCTATCATCAATTGCCTCACTGGGGAGCAACACGACTCGCCTCCCCTCTAACAAAATTGCTGTGCCATTGACAAATTCCCAAAAAGCTGGCGTACCAGGGAAACTGTACCAAACACTCGCGCTGGGAAAATCTTCAGTTGAGATCCAATCTAAGAAGGCATAAAGACAAATTTGATTTATGTAAGCGCACCAACGACTGCTAGGCGTGGCATAAACCTGGCTTTGCTGCCAGGATTGCGCCTGAATTGTTGGTGATATTTCTAACAACCATTCTCTTGGATCTGCAAACGCGCAAGTCATTTTTACTACCTTGTGAAAATTACGGATTTATGTTATACTCACCATACTGATTTCTCAACCATTCTTCCAAAGCAAGACTCATATCTTTAATTTGGTTGGAATTAACAGAAATATTCAAATCCTGGCTCCACTTAACAAGTGCTGCAAGCATTGATTCTCTACCTTTAACCAGTCTGCGAGACACCGTAGGCTGACTCCAGAGCAACTGTTGCATAATCTGCTGCTGAGTGAGTCCGTGTTGGTAGTAAAGCTTAAGTGCTTCTTGGGTTTGTACATCCAGCGTCTGTAAAGCTTTTAACAATACAGCAGACATCTGAGATATTTGGTTTTGTCGATTTTGGACATCCTCTTGGGCTATCATATCAGCCATTAGTGAGTCAGAGGATGGGTCTGGTAAATCAAACGTTACTGTAGTATCATCATCTTGCTTGAAAGCATTTAGAGATTTAACAGGTGGAAACAGATAAGCACGCACGTAGAGAGCTGTTTGCGTTAACCACTGTTCAATTGTCTGTGCGTTGCATTGCCCAGTAGATTGAGTGAGTTGGCTTTGTTGTTCGCGGTTGTAGAGGTTGGCAATAGCTTCCCAGAGTTGACGATTCGGTTCTGGTAATTTACTGGTACCTCCAGATTGCTTCTGGACATACAATTCTTTGAAACAAGTCCAGGCTAAGCGATATTGGGCAATTGCGCTTTGTGATAATCCAGCTTGCTCAAGAGCTTCTAGGAGCAGCTTTTTGCTCACTTTGCGTAACAATGCCCAGTTGGTGCAAAAATCAGCTTCCTTACGTTGGCGTAAAATATCTTTCAGCCGACTGGAAATTGCCATAATGGCGTAGGTTTTTAAACTACAGCATTTTTCCGGATTGAAGTCTTTAAGAATTGTTTCGACTTCAGCGATCGCCATTTGGAAGTAATCAGCAAGCTGGTATTGGCTAAGAGTAAATTTAGTAACTGTTTTTGAAGCAACCCAGTAACATGGTTCTTGTAAATAAGCTAACAAATGCATTCTGGCAAGGTTATGAGACTGAGTTTGCCAGTGCTTATGCCAGTAAAGCGCCCAAAAGTTTTCTGATTTAAGTGCTGATGACGAACGCTCCAAGTGATTTTGGATATTTCTATACAGTTTGGGATCAGTCAACCATTTGCTGAATCTACCTCTTTCCAACTGCACGAATGTTGAGAACATATCCGTAATTTCTTGGCGAGGACGCATAAGCAATTAAAAGTATAAATTGAGCGGGACTGAAGCAACTATTACCTAATAATAAGCCACAGGCATAAACGCTTCTGCGGCTTATCGCAAGACATCGCTTACCTGAGCATGGAATCGAATGGCGCACATTTGTTATTTCTTAATGTTTATAGAAGATACCGTTTCATACCCATACTAATTGTGACTTTTACCATAAAATGACCCAAATTGTGAACCATAAAATGACCAGCTGTGACTTAAAGGAAAAGATTGCCGTTTTTTAAAGTAAAAGCTTGCCGAATTGAGAGCCTGACTAGCTTTACGGTAAATCTACACTCTCCAAAAACGTGAAAAATGCACCAAAGCCTTACGCAGTAT